>Ga0210390_10004932_pt1 | contig 11210 bp, 7 predicted proteins | sample IncBWH11OmetaG_FD_161050 | JGI IMG/M metagenome (GOLD analysis project Ga0210390, IMG submission 161050) | Forest soil microbial communities from Barre Woods Harvard Forest LTER site, Petersham, Massachusetts, United States - Inc-BW-H-11-O ... | reverse complement strand
GACCACGACCACCGCCCCATTTCAATTCCAGCCGGCGTGCTCCTGTCTTGAAATCCACCGTTTTTATCATTCCGAAGTAACGAATTTCCCATGGCGTGTTTGCGGTACAACGCGCGGATCTCTTCGGGAGCATCCTTCTGAAAAATCTCTTGCATGGAGATGCGCCGGCCAGCAGCAGACCACATGTCTGCGACATAAAGATCCTGGGCTCCGTCGTTGTCGTAATCGAACCAGCACACACTCATGCCCGCTCCAACGTCTTCCACTCCCGTCTCTGGAGCGACGTCAGTAAACGTTCCGTCGCCATTGTTGCGGTAAAGATTCTTCCGCCCGAAGTCATTCACGACATAGAGGTCCGGCCAGCCGTCGCCGTTGTGATCGCTCCAACCGCAGCAGAAACTGTAGCGCGTGTTGTTCTGGTCAAGGCCCGACTCCGCGGTCACATCACGGAAAGTTCCGTCCCGGCTATTGCGCATCATGAAATTGGGAGGACCGTTTTCCGCGTCGTAATAAGGAGACGGATACTTGTACTGGTCCGTGCCCTGATAATAGATATAAAGGCAGAAATAAATATCCAGCCAACCATCGCGGTCATAGTCGGCCACGGCCGCTCCCGTGAAAGTCCCTTGCGGGGGCGTGGCGAACTTAAACGCGTCGGGCTTCAGGCGAAACTTGCCGCCGCCTTCGTTCAGAAATAACAGTGGGCCACCCGTACGCACGACAATCAAGTCCTGCCGACCGTCGTTGTCGAAGTCAGCGAAAAGCGCGCACGCCGTATTCTCGAGGATCCCGACGCCAGATGCTTCGGTGATGTCTTCGAAGGTTCCGTCCCCGCGGTTTCGGTAAAGCCGGTTAGGAAGGCCGGCCGGCTGGCAAACGTAAAGATCGTCGAACCCGTCACCGTCGATGTCACCCACGGAGACGCCATTGTGCCCGTAGATATCGATACCACACGCCCCGTCGAGGACTGTGCGCCAGTAGTCAACTCCATGAAGCAACTGCGAAGCGTAGGAAGAGTTGCTGCCGAGCGCCTGCGCGGCAATGTCTATAAAGATCGGATCGGCGGCGCGGCTCGTTGTTTCCTCAAGCCCCCACCAGTTCTTCAAGAGAAAGTTGCCAGCTGAATTCTCTTCCCACTCGAGATCCCAGTGCCCCACCCTTTGTGCACGAAAGAAGTCTCGGCCCGAGCCCACAAAGTCATAGAGCACGCGAGTTTGCAATTTGAGTTGTGGAATCTTTGTAGCGCCGGCGTCCTCGCCGGCTGTCCCGACGGCATCCTTGCCGTTAGCGTTGGCACCGGATAAAGCCGCCGGGATCACACTGATTTCCACGACTTCAAACTCAGCGGTAAGAATCGTCGAAAAGGAACTCATGGCCGATTGCAATTCCTGAAGAAAAGCGTCGCGTCCGAGAGCAGTCCCGCGCGTAAACTTATCCTGACGGATTTCAAGCGCCGCTCCCGAACGCACCACACGCGATTCAATCGGTCGTAACGAGAACCCAGAAAAGTCGGAAGTTAAAATCTTTTCCAGCGCTTTTGTGTCCTGCGGAGATTGCAGCAAGCTCGAACTCCAATCCGCAAAAAGCGCAGCGATCTGGTCCTGATATTTCTCGGTTACGAAAGCGTCGAGACCCGCCTGCGTTTTGAGAAGTGTGGCATCGAGCGGCATTTGAGCTCGATAGTGAGGATGCAGGTGCAACTCGCCATTCGGCGGCAGCTTGTTTTCAGACTCGAAAGCGGGGAAAGGAAAAGCCAGGCCACGCAGCCTTGCTGGAATCATTGCCGCGGAGACTCCCTGGCAGCAGCGGACAAGAAAATCGCGCCGGCGAAGATCAACCGAATCATTCGTCTTCGCTGGCTGACTCAGCGCAATGCCCCCGGACATTCAGGTGTAGAGCCGAAATCTAACAGCCGTGCCGCAGCCGGTCAAGCTTAGTTGGACCGTGGACACGTTCGCCTGGCCACGTTTTCCCGCGCGCACCTCGTTACTGGTGTGGCGCAAGCCGAATCGCGCGCAGGAAAGAGAACGGATTGCCGCTATACTGCGTCAGGGGAATGCATCATGAGACTGACCGGTTTCCTACTGGCATTTGTGTGCACGACAGCCGTACTCGCTTTGGCGCAGGCAGATGCCGGCTCCGGTGTTCCGTCGAAAATCATCGCGTTGGAGAAAGCCTGGAACCAGGCGTATAAACTCGGCGACACTCGGGCACTGGACACGCTGCTCGACGATCAGATCGTGCTCATTAACGATGATGGCACGGTGCAGACGAAGGCAGAGTTTCTGGCTGGGGTAAAACCGTCCAAATCCCAGGAGCAGCAGGTCGCGCCGGAATCGATAAACGTACACGTGTTCGGAAATACCGCGATCGCTACGGGCGTATTTCGTGCCAAGGGAACCGAAGCCGGCAAGTCCTACACGCGGCGCGAGCGCTTTGTTGATACCTGGATTTATACCGGCGGCCAGTGGGTTTGCGTCGCCACAGACGCCACTCCCGTCCTGCATTGAAGCCCGCCTGGATTTTATCCGTCTTGGTTGGTTGGATGCTTCGAGCGATTTGCAATTGAAACTCGCCTTCCATCCTCAAAAAGACTGAACGAATGATCCCCGCGAAACCATCGCCCTTTCAGGAAAAGAGCGCAAGGGTCTGCTATATTTAGCCTCTCGCGGAGGTGCACCCATGTCCCGGATCGTGCGCTGTGGCCTCATTCAGGCAGGTAACGTGCTGGGCAGCGACCGCTCGCTGCCGCAGATCAAGAAAGCCATGATCGACAAGCACCTTAAGCTCATCGCGCAGGCGGCGAAAAAAAAGGTGCAAATACTTTGCCTGCAGGAGTTATTTTACGGCCCATATTTCTGTGCCGAGCAGAACATCCGCTGGTACGAGCTCACGGAACGGGTGCCAGACGGGCCCACAACCAGGCTGATGCAGAAGATCGCAGCCAAGCATCGCATGGTGATCGTAGTCCCGGTCTATGAAGAGCAAATGCCGGGAATGTATTTCAATACTGCCGCGGTGATCGATGCCGATGGAAGTTATCTGGGCAAATATCGTAAGCACCACATCCCGCACGTGCATCCCGGATTCTGGGAGAAGTTCTACTTCACGCCGGGGGACTTGGGCTATCCCGTTTTCAAGACCAAGTACGCTGCGGTCGGAGTTTATATCTGCTACGACCGTCATTTTCCTGAAGGCGCGCGCATCCTGGGATTGAACGGCGCGGAGATCGTTTTCAATCCCTCCGCGACCGTCGCCGGACTCTCGGAATACTTGTGGGAACTGGAGCAGCCTGCGCACGCGGTAGCCAACGGCTATTTCGTGGGCGCGATCAACCGCGTCGGCACGGAAAAGCCGTGGAGCATCGGCGAGTTTTACGGGAAGAGCTACTTCTGCAACCCGCGCGGCAAAATTGTCGCGCAGGCAAGCCGCGACAAAGACGAGGTTCTGGTCACCGATCTCGACCTCGACATGATTGCGGAGGTAAGGAAGACCTGGCAATTTTTCCGCGACCGTCGACCCGCAACCTACGCTCCACTTACGGAGCAGACGGGTCGGGCCGTTGCCGCCGATTGATTCCGATGACCACACGACAGTCTGTGCGTCCCGAGATTGAATCCAGTCCTCTTTACAATCCCGATCTGGCTCCGGCCTCGAGCGAGCATCGTCACTGGGGAACCTACAACTACGCTGCGCTTTGGGTATCGATGTCGGTCAACATTCTTACCTACATGCTGGCGGCAAGCCTGATCCAGGGCGGAATGAATTGGAAGCAGGCCGTGGCGACGGTGTTCTTAGGTAATAGCATCGTGTTGGTTCCGATGCTGTTGAACTCGCATCCGGGCGCACGTTACGGAGTTCCCTTTCCGGTGCTGGCGCGTGCGTCCTTCGGAGTGCTCGGAGCGAATGTGGCCGCGGTGTTGCGTGCTTTGGTGGCATGCGGATGGTTTGGCATTCAGACCTGGATCGGCGGTGAAGCTATCAGCACGCTGATCGCAACTCTGGCTCCCTCCTGGAAAAATTTCTCATACAGCACGGCAATATGCTTTCTCGCATTTTGGCTCATCAACCTCGCCGTCATTCTTAAGGGCGTGGAATATATCCGCGTTTTGCAGGGCATCAGCGCGCCCGTTCTGCTGGCTGTCGGGCTTCTGCTGCTGGCTTGGGCTTACCGCAGCGCGGGCGGGTTCGGTCCTATGCTCGCGGCGCCGTCGCAGTTTGCCAGCTTTACGGATTTCCTGAAGTTTCTGGTTCCGGCGTTGAATGCCACCGTGGGTTTCTGGGCGACGGTCTCGCTCAACATTCCGGACTTCACCCGCTTCGCCCGGAGCCAGCGGCAACAGATGATTGGACAGGCTCTCGCGTTGCCAACCACGATGACGCTTTATTCGCTGATCGGAATCCTGGTGACCTCCGCGACCGTGGTCATTTATGGAACCGCGATCTGGGATCCGGTGCAACTGCTGAGCCGGTTTCATTCACCGACTGCCGTAGTGATCTCGTTGCTCGCGATTCTGCTGGCCACATTGAACGTGAATATTGGCGCCAACGTGGTTTCTCCCGCGAACGATTTTTCCAACTTATGGCCGCGCAAGATCAGCTTCCGCGCCGGCGGCGTGATCACCTGCTTCATGGGCATCGCGATGATGCCATGGAAATTGCTGGGCAACTATAAAACCATGATCTTCGGATGGCTGGGCGGTTACGCCGCGTTCCTGGGGCCGGTCGCCGGCATCATGATCTGCGACTACTTCGTGGTGCGGCGTCGCGTGCTGCTGGTCGACGACCTCTACCTGCGCGGCGGCGCCTACGAATATTCGCGCGGCTTCAACTGGCTGGCGATCGTCGCGCTGGCGTTAGGTGCTGGAACCGCACTGGTGGGATTGGTGGTTCCCTCGCTACGAACGCTTTACGATTATTCGTGGTTCGTGGGCTTCGCTGTTTCTTTTGTCAGTTACTACGTATTCATGAAGCTCCGGCGTAAACCGCTTCAAGCATAATTGGGTTGCTTTACTGTCGATTCCCCCTCCCTTTTTGTGCGCAAAATGTTTTTGTGCGCAAAATGTTGAAAATCGCGAGACCTTGAGCACCCGTTGTTTTGTTTTCTGGGAGCGGCGGAACACGAGCTCATTCCTGGAAGGTCACGCACACGCCGTTGGGGTCAATCGCGCCGAACTCTTTTGTGCCCCAAGGCTTGGTTTGCAATGGACCGTTTGGATGTACCTTGCCTCCGCGTTGCTGGTATTCGGCATACATGGCCTCAATACCTTTTACGGCCAGCCGCACCATGGTCTGGTCCCCTATTTTCCGTGCGAGCGCCTTGTCATTCATCCCGGCAATGTGCAGGTAGGCCTCGCCGCGGTTGATCCCTGCATAGTTTGGGGGAGTGCTGTCGCGAAAGGTTTCCTTGAAGCCGCAGACTTCGGTCCACCAATGCAGCGACTCAGTGGTGTCGGCGGCAGGTAGAACAGGGATTGCGCCCTTGATAATCGGTTCCATGGGCGAAGTATAAAACGAAATCGGGGGGATTTGCTAAATCGTCTCCGTCAGGCTTTGAACCATCTGTCATCGTTTTCGCAGCGAGCGAAGGAGCACAAACAGAATCAGAATCATTGCGGCTAACGCGAAGAGTTCTTTGCCCCTAAACATATTTGCATTTTACGCCGGATGAGCTCAGGTCTCGAAAACCGCGGCACCAGGGGCTCCCGGTTTTCAAAACGGGGGCTGCCGGACGTCAGTCTCTCGGCTAGTCGAAAGAGGCGGACCAGGCGATAGAGCGGGTGCAAAACTCTTGGAAGGCGGATTGTGTTCCACTCGCTTACACTCGGGGTGAAAGCTAAACGCCAGATGAAATGGGCTCGGTCTTGCCAGCGTTCTCTTAATCGCAGCATTAATCGGAAGTAGGGCATCGCGTCGGTGTCGTAGTTCGTGCTGCGTTCGATGATGCGCGCGACTTCATTGGCCAGTGTCACGGTTGACGAATCTTCTTGCAGGCGTTTCTTAATTTGAAGTGGCAGGGGCGCAGTGAGCAATTTGTGCGCGAGATACAAATTCACGCCGACGATGCGTTCGATTCCCAGGCGGCGGGCTTCGTTCTGAACCGAGTTCCAATCGAGCTTGCTCGACATGAGTTGAGCGATGTCGCACAGCCAGGAAAGTTGGACCCATGCGTGTTTGGCGGCGTGAACGCAGAGCACGAGCAGGAGATCTTCGCTGCACAAGGTTCTAACGCGATGGCCGAAACCGAGTCGCAGGTCGTCTTTCGCCCCGCTGGAGCTGAACAGAGTTTCAGTTTTCAACCACGGCTTGGTCCGTGGGCTGCATTCTGCCGCCGCTTCGCCGCTATTTGATAAAACCAGCGGCTGTTCGGTTGTGGCGTACGAAGACGGGCGAGGACGCCCGTCGTCCATTTCCAGGTCGATCTCTTCGGCTCGGTCAAAGAAGCCGGATTCGTCGAAGTCGATGGAATAAAAATGGGGCACGATTCGCCACTGCAGGTCCAGCAGATTTCGTCCGGCGGGGCTGTGGAACACATAACCGCATCCTGAGTTGATGTACGCCTGTTCATTGCTCTGGCGCAGATCCGGACCGCACAGGTAGCCCAGATCCAGCAGCGTGGCCTTTGCTTTAGGCATGTCTTCCCGAAGAATCAGGAAATCGAGATCGCTGAATTGGCGCTGCGTGACGTAGCCATAGAGAGCTTGTGCCAGGGCCGGGCCCTTGTGGGCCAGAGTCCTGACTCCCGCCGATTCGAGACGGCTTATGACGCGTTGCAGTTCGGCGGTAAACCAGAGAGTCTTGCGCGCGTTGTTCTGATAACGCGAGCGGAGGGCGGCGAATTGATCCGCTGGAACGTCATGCTGAAGTGCTGCCAGAGCTGCGTACACTTGCGGAACCACGCGATGGTGGTCTACCAGACGCAGCATTCGCTGCCAATCAAGCGTAGCGGAGAGAAGTCTGCGGATACGATCAGCGTGGATGGGCGCGGCGCAGCATGCGGCTAAGAGATCGAATTCCGGGCTGCCGGAGGATGATCGTATGGCCGGTGGGCTCGTGCTGTCGGACGGTCGTGGCTTCGCGGCCGTGGCCATTGGACAAATACTATTCTCGCGAATGCGCAACGGTAGTTTGAAGGAAGGTTCCCTGACCCAGATCGCACGTGTCTCCGTCTCCCCGAATATCCCTTTTACCATCTCATCCCGCAACGAAGTGAGGGATCCATATCCGCCCGCGTCGCCGTATCGTCGCAGGGAATTCCGCACGAAGCGTCCGGGGCTACGTGAGTTCCGTGGTTACTTTGGTTTCGACGGTGGGCCTCTGCGGGCAAGCGGCGATTTGGGTGCGACGTACAATCTAAAAAGAGTGCATATGAGTCCGGACGCGAAATCGTTTGAAGCAGAGCGGCGAAGTACTCGAATTCGCGCGCAGATACCCTTTCGCCTAACCAGCCTGGATCCCGCGATTCCATTCAGCGAGCAGTGTCATACGCTGGTGGTAAACACGGAGGGATGTGGGGTGCGCCTTGCGCGGCCATTGGAGCCGGGGTTGCCGGTTTTGCTCGACGAGCTTCCCGGGGGAACGAGTGCGGCGGCCCAGGTGGCGAACTGCGTTCCACTGGGAACGGGAAGCAATTACTGGTTGGTGGGAATCGCGCTGGATCAGCCCGGGAACATCTGGTGCATTCGGCCTGCGCCGGAGAACTGGGGTGAGTTGAATGCAGTTGCGGCGGCTGTGCCTCTGCCCAAGAAAGAGAACGAGTGGCCGTACTCGGTTTTTTCCAGCAAAGGCGAAGCGCATCCGGGAAGAAAGTAGAAATTTTGTGACCCTGCTTTGATCCAGCTCAGAAATTGTTTAAAACCCCTTTACCTCAGAGGCTGAAGCCCGCGTTTTCGGGGCTTGATCAGCACAACTGAAGCCCTGCCCTCCCCAAATTCACTTCTGACTTCGATTCGTTGGGCAAAGTCTTTCCCCGGCGAAACCGTGCCTACACCCCGAATCTTTTTCATCTTTCGCTCGAGTCCCCCAGACGAGGCGTCTAGCGGTTTAGCTTTTCGTAGTAGCGATTGTCGTAGAGCGTGGTGGAGTTTTGGACGAATTCCAGGACGCGATGCATTCTGACTTTGTCTTCGCGATTTAATTCCTTGAACTGTATGGCAATGCCTGATCCCGGATGGATTCTGGCCACCGTACCGTCAGCATGCAGCTTGCCATCATCGATGGAGAAGACCAGCTTGAGATTGGTGCCGGGAGTAAGGATGGCGCTGGTTTCCACGTAACAGCCGCCCATGCTGATATCGATCAAATTTCCAAACACTGGGCCACCCTCGTTCTCAGGATTCAACTCAATGGTGATGCGGCATTTCATGCGGGCATAGAGCCTGCGGTTTTTGCGGCTGGGTTGTTGTTGTTTCTCCAGATACATGCGGCGATCGGCTTCGGCCAGAAGCTCCTCGGCGTCCTTGCCATCCTCGGGATACATGGCTTGGCCGACGCTGAGGGAAAGAATCTCTTCGGCGCAGACTTCAAATCCTGCCTGCTTGGCCAGTTCGCGCAGGTGGAAGGCTTTTTTGGCGGTAGCGTCGGCGGGCAGGCCGGGAGCGATGACGACAAATTCGTCTCCGCCCATGCGCGCGACGTAGTCGTACTCGCGGCAGCTTTCCTTCAAAGCCTGGGCAAACAGGCGCAGGACGCGGTTGCCTTCCAAATGGCCGAAGCGATCGTTGATTTGCTTGAAACCATCCATGTCGCCGACCATCACGGTTAATGTCGAATTATCGCGCTTGCATCGGGCCAGTTCGCGGTCGAGTTGCAGGAACAACGAGCGCGCATTGGGCAAGCCGGTGAGATAGTCGGTGGTGGCGGAGTTTTCTGCCTGCTGGTATTTCACCGCATTTTCAATCGCCAGCGCCATCTTGGAGCTGATTGCCAAAAGGATGCGCAAGTGGTCGGAGGTGAATGCGTCGCGGTCGCTGCGATAGAGAGCGAGCACTCCGATTACGCCGGCCACACCTTCGAGCGGAATCGCCAAAGCCGAACGCAGGGTGCTGAACTTGGTGGGATCGTTGAGGTATCCGGGCTCCACCGAGGGATTGCCGTTGATGATCGGTTTCCGGTTGTGCGCGACCCATCCCGAGAGTCCCTGCCCGACAGGAATGCGCAACGACGAAAACAGACGGAAGTTGTCGCCATTCACGTACTCGGGAATTAACTCGTCATTGCGCCGAAGGTAAATCGCGATGGCATCATACGGAACCAGCGACCTCAGTTTCACCGAGAATACCGAAAGCGTCTCCACCAGACTGAGGGAAGCGCCGAGGTCCTGGCTGAGTTCGAACAGGGTTTGCGCTTCTTGCCGCGCAGCCGCAATCGAGGAGAGAAACGTCGCTTCGTGGCCGGAACCGTCCTTCACCGAAATGTTCTCGAATCCCGCGGCCGGCGCGAGGCCCCGTTCAACTTTGACCTCGGTCGAAAGTAACGGATTTGCCTCTCCGCCGAACTGCGCGAGCGCCATCTTTTCCAGGCTGACATATCGTTTCTTGAGAATCTCGACCACTTGTGGATCAAACGACTTGCCCGACTCGGCGCCCAGACGCTGCATGACTTCATTCAGAGGCAGGGCCCGCCGATACTGGCGGTCGGAAGCCAGGGCGTCGAGGTAATCGACCGCCGACAAAATGCGCGCGCCGATGGGAATCTCCGTGCCTTTCAGTCCAGCGGGATATCCGGAACCGTCCCACTTCTCGTGATGCGCCCGCACGATCGGCACAACCGGGTAGGGAAAGCGAACCCGCTGCAGGATCTCCGCACCCACGACCGGATGAATCTTCATCTTCTCGAATTCTTCAAGCGTAAGCCGTCCCGGCTTCGAGATGATGTGCTCGGGCACGGCCAGCTTGCCGATATCGTGCAACAGCGCGGCGGCGTGCACGGCTTGCATCTCGTCCGGCGTCACCCCCAATTCTTTGGCAACCTCGACTGCGTAGACCCGGACCCGTTGCAAGTGGTCGTGAGTAGTCTGGTCTTTAGCTTCGATGGCCAGCGCCAAGGCCTCGATGGTTCGCAGATGCAGGCTCGCCATCTCCTCGACGTGCCGTTTCTCATCCTCCAATTTGCCTAAATATAGTCTGTACGAGCGATAGATCACGTAGATCGCGGGCACCAGCAGCAGCGATGTCTCCCAGTAGAAGGTGCGGTTAAACCAGCCAATCACCCCGGCAATTCCCGCGCCCACCAGGTAATAAGGGAACGACCAGAAATAACAATCCACGATTATCTTTTTGAGGCGTTTCCCTTCAGTCAGCGAGATGACGGTAGCGATCGAACCCGTATTGGCTACGAAATAAGTGCAGGCTGCCAGGCCCAGCAATAACGCCTGATTCCCAATCAACTCGTTGAAGAATGGCTGGTGATAGACGGAGTACGCAACCGCGGTCGAGAACGCCCCCGCGCACACATTGAAGGTTACCTGGATCGCATTCGGCCGATCAGGATACAAAGACTGCACCAGAATCGAGACGCAGCCCAGGATCAGGGTTTCCGAAAAGCTCAGCTCCAGAATGCCCAACAGGACGAAGAGAAAATTTACTGACATCGTGCCCGTGATTCCGGGCAGATTTACCTTCATCCGCGAGGCCAGCACGCCAATTCCCAGGTAGCAGATGAATTCGGCAATGTTCTTACTGGTCTGATGAATGGCTCCGTAAAGCAGCACACTGGTGCCCGCTGTCACTACCAAGCCAATGAACATCCTGGCGGGTAGTGTCAGCTGTCTCCACGAGTGTGACTGGGCAGCCATTCGGGTTCGATTTAGTCTGGGGGAGAAGAACAAAATCTCAAACTATGAATAGCATCTAATGTGTTTAGGAACAATGATTTACAGACTTTTTGAGAAACTTCGGTAACTTTGAGAATGTACCCGAAGAGCAGGGTAGGACGCCTCTGAAAGTCTTTAATGATTCAGTGATTTACAAGCTCGAAGTTGGCACCCGGGCTCCGTAATTTCGCCCTGGAGAGAACTGTTCTTTCCCGGTTGCAGACCGGGAACCAGTTCTAAATTCATGCCGAAATTGAGACTCGCAGAGACCGTTACCGAGTGATTGCTTCGCGGAGTGATCTTCAACGCGTGAGCTCCGAGGGCTGGCCCACCTTTACGTTCTTCGTAAAGGTGGGGACTCGTGAAGCCGGGGTCGGGCGTCAATCTTGACCTCACG
>Ga0210390_10004931_pt1 | contig 11210 bp, 16 predicted proteins | sample IncBWH11OmetaG_FD_161050 | JGI IMG/M metagenome (GOLD analysis project Ga0210390, IMG submission 161050) | Forest soil microbial communities from Barre Woods Harvard Forest LTER site, Petersham, Massachusetts, United States - Inc-BW-H-11-O ... | reverse complement strand
ACCCGTCGCAGAACCTTTTGTGGGGAGATTAAGCATGAACCTGAAGCTCAGCGGCGCCGCGCGTGATGGCGGTCGTCGTGACAACAGCGGGGACCTCAACCATTGTAAACAGAGGGGGTCGATCATGTTTCAGGCTAAATTCCTGCTTACGGCAGGGGCGCTGGCGGTGGTTGCGCTGATCGCGGGCGGAACCGGGGCGGCCAGAGCCGCCGAAATCGACTTTGGCAGCCTGACGCCCACCCCTGCATGCGTGGCGAGCAGCAACGGAGGCGACGAAGGCCTCATCTGCAACGCCAACGGCTCGAGCAGCGCGACGACGGAAACCTTCACGGCCGATGGCGATACGCTCACCGCGAAAGGTTACAGCGATCAGTTCATCACGCAATCCAACCTCACATTGAAGACCGTCGCAGCCAACGGCTTAGGCGAGAGCGGCCTCGGCCAAAACGCCATCGGTTCCACGGACTGCACAGACAGCCAGGGCGGCACCCCTTGCGAGATTCAACCCGGGGCTGCGGTGTCTGTTTCCAGCAGCGGTGCTGCGATCACGGATCTGCTCGTCGGCTCGGTGCAGCCAAATGCCGAGGTATTTCAGCTCTACGCGGCGGCGGCGTCGGGCGCTACGCTGACTTCAGGCGATCTGATCGGAACCTTTTCTTCAAACGGCAGCTCAAGCCCGCTCACGTCAGCCTGCCCCACATACGATGGAAGCAATCTCTGCACCTTCGATTTTACCACGGCCGACGATTATCATACCGTCGGACTTTATGAATTGGGGGGCATTAACGGCCTCGCCTCAGACTCACTGATCACCGCGGTGTCGGTTGCACCCGCTCCGCCGATCGGGCAGGGCCTTCCGGTTGTTCTCGCCGTGGGCGGGCTGTTGTTCGGCGCGAGGCTGTGGCAGCGCAGCAAGGGGCGCCGGTCGCTCGGCTCGGTTATGCCGCACGCGGCAGCCTGACGCGAAGCTTCTCGCCCCGATCCTCTCGGGGCATCATCCAGCGAGCCGAAGACGGCCGGGCCCAGCCTGGCCGTCCTTTTGTGTGCCGAAGACCGTTCCACCCGACAAGAAACGGACGCTCGGTCATGCTGGCGAGGGCATTGAACCGGCGGCCAACAAATTAGGCCCGGAACTGAAAACGCCGTAAAAGGGGTTGGAAATGCCGCGGTTGCCCGCAAACGCCGGGTAAGCGCGCGCCGCGGCTTGGCCGGGAGCGCTCACCGATCATGGAGATTTCGCTCGGCCTCTTGGTCAACGCGATCATCGCCGGGCTTCTGCTCGGCGGCTTTTATGCCGCGGTCACGGTCGGCGTAACGATTTCGTTCGGCATGCTCGACATCGTCAACATCGCCCATCCGGCGTTTATCATGCTGGGCTCGTTTGTCGCCTATGCGATCAATTCGACCTGGCGCCTCGACCCAATTCTGATCGGCATCGCGATGATGCCGGTGTTTTTTCTGATCGGGATGGCCGTCTACCAGATCTATTATTATGCCTTTGAGCGCCGCGGCGAGGAATCGATCCAGGGCCTCGCCTTTTTCTTTGGCCTGTTGTTTGTCGGCGAGGTGGGGCTGATCCTGGTCTTTGGCGTCGATTACCGGTTTGTCGCGGCACCCTATATCGGCCCGAGCCTGCATTTCGGTTTTGTCGACCTGCCGCTGCGGATGCTGGTGCCGTTTGTCGTAGCGCTGCTGCTGGTGGCGTCGCTGCAGCTTTTTTTCGGCCGCAGCTTTATCGGGCGGGCGATCCTCGCGGTGTCGCAGGACCGGCTCGCGTTGCAGCTGATGGCGGCCAATCCGAGCCGGATCAAACGCATCGCCTTTGGCATATCGATCGCCACCGCCTCTCTCGCCGGCGCGCTGCTGATCATCATCCAGCCGGTCGAGCCGTCGATCGGGCGCGACTATATCGGCCGCATCTTCGCGATCTGCGTGCTGGGCGGGATGACGAGCTTTCCGGGCATGGTCGCGGGCGCGATGCTGATCGGCGTCGCCGAGAGCATCACCGCGACGTTTTACGGGCCTTCCTGGGCGCCGGCGGTGGCGTTCGGCTTTCTGCTGCTGACTTTGGCGATCCGCCCCGCCGGCATCCTCGGCCGCTGACGATGCGCACAATGAGGCAGAGAGGCAATGAGGGTCGGAAAATCATCGGCGCCTGACCGAGCTTTCGTGCGGCGCTCTCATGTCGCCTCGTTGCTGCCTCACCGTCTCGCTGGTGAATGATTTGAGCGCGAGCAAATTCTGGGGCGTCTCGTTTGCCGTCGCGGCGGCGCTGTTGGCGCTGACGCGCTGGCAAATCCAGAACGAGTATTTCTTTTTCGCCGGCTATGTCGTGCTGCAATACGTCGTGCTGGCGACGGCGTGGAACATCCTTGGCGGCTACACCGGCTACACCAATTTCGGCACCGGGGCGTTTTTCGCGGTCGGGGCCTACACCTCGGTCGTGCTGCACAAGCTGACCTCGGTCCCGGTGCCGGTCATGATCCTCGCGGCCGGCATGGTGTCCGGCGTGATCGGCTTTGGCATGGGCTATCTGACCCTGCGGCTGAAGGGCGTGTTTTTCGCGATCGCGACCTTGGCGATGGCGATCGTCGCCCAGACCTTGATCGTCAACTGGGACTTTGTCGGCGGCGCGCGCGGCATCTACATAATCCGGCCGCAACAGGCGCCGCTGTTCGGCAGCTACATCCAGTATCTTTATTCGCTGATGCTGCTGTTGAGCTGGGTGGCGGTGGCGATCGCCCGGACGATCGAGCGCTCGCGGCTGGGGCTCGGCTTCAACGCGATCCGCGACGACGAAGAGGCGGCCGAGGCGGCGGGGGTGCCGACCTTGCGGCTGAAGCTGATCGCCACCACCCTGAGCGGCGCCTTGATGGGCATGTCGGGAGCGCCCTTGCCCTATTACGTGACCTATCTCGACCCGGCCTCGAGCTTCGATTTGTCCTATGCCGTCAACGCAGTAGCCATGCCGGTCATCGGCGGCATGACGAGCTGGGTCGGCCCGATCATCGGCGCGGTATTGCTCGGGACGATCCAGCAGGTGGCGACGGTGACGATCTCCTCGGCCTTGAACCTCCTGATCGTCGGGTTGCTGCTGATCGCCTTTGTGATCATCGCCCCGAACGGTATCGTCGGGCTCGTCCGGGCGCACCGCCGCGCGCGGGAGGCGCGCTAATGCCGGCCGCGGAGGAAGCACTGCTCGCCGCCGCCGGGCTCGGCAAGCATTTTGGCGGGTTTGTCGCGCTCGAGAACATCGATTTCGCGGTGATGCCGGGCGAACGGCTCGGGCTGATCGGCCCCAACGGTTCGGGCAAGAGCACGTTGGTCAACTGCCTCTGCGGCACCCTGCGCCACGACAGTGGCACGATCGAGTTAGACGGGCATCGGCTCGACCGCGCTCCCGCCTACCAGCGCACCCGGCTCGGGCTTGCCCGCAGCTTTCAATTGCCGAAGCCGTTTCGCACGATGTCCCTCGTAGACAATTTGCGCATACCGCTGCTCTACGCGGTCAACGCCCGGCCCGGCGTACATCTCTCCGCAGCCGCGATCGAGGAACGCGCTTTGCGGCTCCTCGCCGATGTCGGGCTCGCCGACAAGGCCCGCCGGCTGCCGCGCGACCTAACCCAGGTCGAGATGCGCAAGCTCGAACTCGCCCGCGCCGTCGCCAGCGCGCCGCGGCTGTTGTTCGCCGATGAGGCGATGGCCGGGCTCTCACCGTCCGAGGTCGAGGAGATCCTGGCCGTCCTGTTCCGGCTCAACGAGGGCGGCATCACGATCGTCTTGATCGAGCACATCATGCGCGCGGTCATGAGCTTTTCGACCCGGCTCGTCGTGCTGGTGGCCGGGCACAAGATCGCCGACGGGGCGCCGGACGAAGCGATGCGCAACCCCGAGGTCGAGCGGGCCTATCTTGGCGAGTAGCCTCAGCATTCCCGGCAGCGCATCTCGCGATGGTTACCGAGCGTCTAGCTTGGTCGGAGCTGGATTATGCCCACGGTGCTGCGCGTAGGCGCTGTGCGGGTCGTGGTATACTCGAACGACCATCCGCCGGCGCATGTCCATGTCCTCGGGCCCGGCTGGGTGGCAGTAATCAATCTCGTAGGACCGAGGGTTCGGGAATTGATCAACTGCACCGAACGCGAAGCGCGCTTGGCGTTGCGGCTCATCGTAGAGCACCGAGGAGAGCTGATGGATGCGTGGAACCGGTTTCATGGTTGAGCTGACGTCGGAAGAATACGAGGCTGCCGTAGCACGCGGCAAGACGCGGATGCACGGTCCGCGCGCAAAGAGCGCCCATTACGACGCCGGCCGCAATCGGGTTATCGTGCGGCTGACGACAGGCGTCGAGATCGGCTTCGCGCCGCGCGACGCCCAAGGTCTGCAATCCGCGTCCGCGGAGGACCTCAATGCGATCGAGCTCGAAGCATTCGGTCTCGGAATTCATTTTCCGAGGCTCGACGTAGATCTCTATGTCCCGGCGTTGCTGAAAGGTATTCTGGGTTCGAAGCGATGGATGGCGGCCCGCGCCGTAACAGGGGAGGCAGCTCACGCTGCTGCCCAGTCGCGCCGAGATGGGAATCCCGGCAGGCGGCGACGCAAAATAATCAGCAGTCGCGGGTAAGGCCCTGGAACCGCATCCCGGTGGGTGAGCCCGCGGAGTTTTCGACCCGCCTCGTCGTGCTGGTCGCCGGGCACAAGATCGCCGACGGGGCGCCTGACGAAGCCATGCGGAAGCCCGAGGTCGAGCGGGCCGATCTTGGCGAGTAGGGCGCCCGGCACTCGATGTCGGCCCACCGCGGTTCTATTATGGCGGCCGAAGGCGGCAGGCCAACAATTCGTGATGTTCGTCTTTTCGCCGCCGATTGAACTATACCGTATAGGAGGCTCGAGCCGTGACCGCCGGATCAAAGAAGACGATCAGGACCGCGCTGCTGGAAACCGAGCTGGCGGCGCTCGACAGGGTTCGCGAGCGCCAAAAATTGAGCCGAACGGAAGCGGTACGAGCCGCGATCCGCTGGTACATTGGCTCGGTCGGCTCGCTACCCCCGGCGGAGGACGCCGCACCCGACGAGATCGAGGCGATACGGCGCGGGGAGGGGGAGTTCGCCCGCGGCGAGACCCGACGACTCGAAGACGTGCAGCGTGACTTGGGACTGCCGACTCGGCAGCCGAGCTGAGCGAGCGCTCGCGCGCCTCCCGGAGCGCGATCGACAGCGGATCAACCGGGCCCTGAACCAAATGACGGATGAGCCCTTGTCTGGCGACGTCGTGCCTCTGCGCGGGCCGTACCAAGGGACATTCCGACGCCGTGTCGGAGCCGGGCGCATTCTATTCGCCGCAATGCCGGAAGCTCGCATCGTGATTATTCACGATATCGTGCGCCGCACGTCGGTCACTTATTAGCAGACCCTGGCCCGGCATCCGGTCGGCGTAGGGGCTCAATCGTGAGACCGCCGGGGAGAGACGTCGGCAGCTTTGGAGTTCGATCCTCCTCCGGCGCCTGCTATAGACAACCTCGAAGCGAGTCGTTCTCATGAATGCGCGGACCAAGTCCGGGCAAGACTGTGGTCGAGCGGGCCTATCTTGGCGAGTAGCCTCAAGATTTCGGGTGTGGATGCCGGCTATGGCGCGGCGCGCGTGCTCGACCATGTGTCGCTCGAGGTCGCGGCCGGCGAGACCGTGGTGCTGCTCGGCACCAACGGCAACGGCAAGAGCACGGTCATGAAATGCGTGATGGGGATCTTGCGGCCGATGGCGGGCTCGATCACCGCCGAGATCGACGGCCAGCATCATGATCTCATCGGCCGCACGACCGAGGAGATCGTCGATCTCGGCATCAGCCTGGTGCCGGAGGGAAGGCGGCTCTTCCCCAAGCTGACGGTCGAGGAAAACCTGCTGCTGGGCGCCTTTCGCCCGACCGCGCGCGCCCAAATCGCCGGCAACCTCGATTCGTGCTACGCCACGTTCCCGGTATTGCGCGAGCGGCGCCGGCAGCTCGCGGGCAGCATGAGCGGCGGCGAGCAGCAGATGCTGGCCCTCGCCCGCGCGCTGATGTCGGCGCCCAAGATCCTGTTGATCGACGAGCCTTCGGTCGGCCTCGCCCCGGTGCTCGTCAAACGCACGATCGAAAAGATCCAGGAGTTGAAGGAGCGCTATCAGCTGACCGTGCTGATGGCCGAGCAGAACTTCAACCAGGCGGTCCGCATCGCCGACCGCGGCTATGTGATCGTCCACGGCAAGATCGCCTTTGAGGGCGGCTCCGCCGACGAACTCAACAACAACGAGCTGGTCCGCAAATTCTACCTTGGGCTGTAGCGATCGGATCAGCTCCTTTTCGCGGAACGCCGCCGCCACCCCCCGCGCTCATACTTAGACGCGACTTTGCAAGGTCAGATTTATTATCCGATTCTCTCATTAGGCCTACGGGTGTTAGTGCGTCCGTAGACGGCAGGGAACGGAACATGGCCGAGACGGACAAACCAATCCAGCTTACCGCGCATGCTATAGACGTGCTGAAGGAACGCTGCATCCTTGAAAGATGGGTGGTTGAGGCTCTGGACGGCCTGTGAAAATCAAACCCGACCCCAGACGAGCTGAGGTTCGCTGGGCGTTTGCGCCGATTGCAGAGTTTGGCAATCGCATCCTACGTGTGGTCTAGTCCGAGGACACGGACGGATTTCGCGTAATCACGGCGTTTTCGATCGGAACGCGTCGAGAAGGAGACGGACAAGATGAGGGTGCGCATGGACGAGGCGGCCGATGCCCTCTACATCCGTCTTGACGAATCTGCGATCCGAGAGTCCGAAGAGGTCAGCCCCGGCGTCGTGCTCGATTTTGACGAGAGCGGCTGTGTGGTCGGCATCGAGATAATCGATGTCCGCCAAAAGTTACCGGGCGCGGACTTGAGACGAGTGCAGTTCGAGGGGCCTGACCGCCTCACGCTGCTGTCATCCGACCACCACGTTCGTACCAGGTGCGGCTGCGCAAGGTCAGACGCACGACCGACAGCATGACCGGCACCTCGACGAGGACGCCGACGACGGTCGCCAGCGCCGCGCCCGACTGGAACCCGAACAAGGCTATTGCCGCCGCTACCGCCAGCTCGAAGAAATTCGAGGCGCCGATCAACGCCGACGGGCAGGCGACGTTGTGCGGCACGCCGAGCGCGCGGTTTAGCGCGTAGGCGGCGCCGGCATTCAGATAGACCTGGATCACGATCGGCACCGCCAGCAGCAAAATCACCAGCGGCTGGCGCAAGATCTGCTCGCCCTGAAAGCCGAACAGCAGCACCAGCGTCGCGAGCAAGGCCAAGAGCGAGACCGGCTGCAAGCGCCGCAGCAACTGTGCCAGCCCATTTCCCCCCGCGCGCGCCAGCACCTCGCGCCGCCACAATTGCGCGCCGATGACCGGCACGACGATGTAGAGGACAGCCGACAAGAACAAGGTCGGCCACGGCACGCTGATCGACGACAGGCCGAGCAGCAGCCCGACGATCGGGGCAAAGGCGAAGACCATGATCGTGTCGTTGAGCGCCACCTGGCTCAAGGTGAAATTGGGCTCGCCGCCGGTCAGGTTCGACCACACGAACACCATCGCCGTGCACGGTGCGGCGGCCAACAGAATGAGCCCGGCGATGTAGCTGTCGATCTCGCCCGCCGGCAATAACGGGCGGAACAGCCAGCCGACAAACAGCCACCCCAAGGCCGCCATGCTGAACGGCTTGACCAGCCAGTTGATCCCGACGGTGACGGCGATGCCTCGCCATTGTTCGGCGACCCGGTGCAGTGCGCCGAAATCGACCTTGATCAGCATCGGCACGATCATCAGCCAGATCAGCACCGCGACCGGGATGTTGACTTGCGCCAGCGTCATCCGCCCGAGCGCGTGAAACGGCGCCGGCGTCAGCTGACCGAGCGCGATCCCGGCGACGATGCACAGCGCCACCCAGAGCGTCAGATACCGCTCGAACGTGCCGAGCGCCGGTGCGGCGGCCTGGCGGGCGTCGGCGTCAACGAGGGAAGTCATGCGGCGGCCGGTTTGCGGGCTTCGATCGCGGCCGAGGCGACGTAGTTCTCGATTCCCTTGCTCGGCGCCCAGCTCGCGATCAGCTCGCGGGTTTCGGGCTTGGCGGCAACGCGGACATCGGCGAAGCCGGCGGCGGCGAGCCATTCCGCGATCCGCGCGACGGAGGCGGCGCCGGCGACGCACCCGCAGAGGAGCGCCGGGTCCGCCGCGAGATCGGCCGGCAATGGGGCGATATTGACGATGTCGGAGACGGCGATCCGGCCGCCGGGCTTCAGCACCCGAAACGCCTCGCGAAACACCTGCGCCTTGTCGGGGACGAGGTTGATCACGCAATTCGAGATCACGACATCGGCGATGTTGTCGGCGATCGGCAGATGCTCGAGTTCGCCGAGCCGGAATTCAACATTGATGGCGCCGATCCGGGCGGCGTTGTCGCGCGCCTTCGCCAGCATCTCGTGGGTCATGTCGACGCCGATGACCCGCCCGTGCGGCCCCGCTTGCCGCGCCGCCAGAAAACAGTCGAACCCGGCGCCGCTGCCGAGATCGACAATCGTCTCGCCCGCCCGGATCGCGGCGATCGCCTGCGGGTTGCCGCAACCGAGCCCGAGGTTGGCGCCGTCCGGGACCGCTGCAAGCTCGGCCGCGGAATAGCCCATCCGCTGCGATTTTTCGTCGGGGTCCGCGGCCAGCCCGCAACAGGAGGACGCGGCCGGGGCACAGCCCGCGGATATCTCGGAGGCGGCGGCGATGCCGCCATAGCGCGCCCGCACCATCTGCTTGATTTGGCTCTCGTCCATTTGCGTCTCCCTCATGCGGATTGCCGATCGGGCGGGCTCGCGGCGCCAATCGCGCCGGGGCAGCAGACCGGCGCGCAAATCGCCGCCCCGCCGCCGCAGCAATTTTCGGTCAGATAGGCCATCAGCGCGTTCATCGCCGCGAAATCCGCGGCATAAATCAGCTGTCGGCTCAGTCGCCGCTGGGTGATCAGCCCGGCATGGCGCAATTGCTGCAAATGAAAGGTCAAGGACGATGGCGGCAGCGCCACCGCCTGGGCGATCAGGCCGGCCGACAGCCCGTCGGGCCCGCGCTGCACCAGCAAGCGATAGACCGCAAGCCGGGTGTCGTGCGCCAAGGCGCCGAGGGCGGCGACCGCCCCTTGTGGCTCCATAACCGCTCCTCAAATTCCATCGATTATCGAAATATCCTTCCGGCCACCGCCCGTCAACGATTTTTCGCGTATCATCGAAATATCATCGGGGGTGCGGTCGCGGTGCCGTGGCGCTACCTAGGGAGGGACAATGACGAGGAGGTTCCGATGGACGACAACACCCGCACCGAACTCGAAGCCGCGGCCTTTCGCCGTCTGGTCGAGCATTTGCGCGAGCGCAGCGACGTGCAGAACATCGACATGATGAATCTCGCGGGCTTCTGCCGTAACTGCTTGTCGCGATGGTACCGCGAGGAGGCCGAGCAGCGCAGCGTCCCGCTGTCCGACCCGGAAGCCCGCGAGATCGTCTATGGCATGCCTTACGACGAATGGCGCAAGAAGCACCAGAAGGAAGCCAGCCCCGATCAGAAAGCCGCGTTCGCCGCTTCGCAGCAGCAGCGCTGATCGATAACCCTGGCCGACAACACCGGCGGACAACACGGCGCCGGCCCGGCGATGCCTTGCGCGGGGGCAGGCCGGCCGCTATCGTCGCCGGCGCCGCGGGGGGCGCGGCATCGTGGGGAGAGGGGGACCATGCCTGACGTCGGCGGGATCGCGGGCGAACGCCTAAAATCCTTCATCGAGCGCATCGAGCGGCTCGAAGAGGAAAAGCGGGCGCTCGCCGAGGACATCAAAGAGGTCTATGCCGAGGCCAAGGGCACCGGCTTCGACACCAAGATCATGCGGCAGCTAATCCGCATCCGCAAACGCGACCAGGACGAACTCGACGAGGAGGAAACCCTGCTCGATGTCTACAAGCGCGCGCTCGGCATGTTGCCGGACGCAGCCCCGCAGGCGCAAGCCGCGGAATAACGCAGACGCTCGCCCCTCACCCCAGTCCTCTCCTCGCACGCGGGGAGAGGGAGGGACCCGCGGATCCCCGGATCGAAGTCCGGGAAGAGGTCAGGGGGCTTAGGGCGCCGCGACTACTCCGCGGCGCGGGCGGCGGAAGGCATCAGATGGCGGCGTAATGCCGCGAGCAGCGCGTCGGCCTCGACCTCGGTCGTGTCAAACCGGCAGACAAAGCGCGCCAGCGTCTTGCTGCGGCGGTAAAACCCGAAACCGTCGGCTTCGAGCGCATCCATGACGGCACCCGGCAATTCGAGGAAAATCTCGTTGACTTCGACCGGCGCCAGCAGCCGGACGCCCGGAATACCCGCGAGCCCGGCGGCGATGCGCGCGGCGATCGCGTTCGACGCCCGCGCCATATCGAGCCACAGCCCGTTCTCGACATACGCCAGCAATTGCGCCGAGGCAAAGCGCATCTTCGACCACACCTGGCCGGCGCGGCGCAATTGCACCGCGAGCCCATCCGCCAGCTCGGGCGCGAACACGACGATCGCATCGCACAAGGCGCCGCCGTTCTTGGTCGCGCCAAACGACATGATGTCGATGCCACAGCGCCAGGACGCCTCGGCCGGGCTGCAGCCGAGCCGCGCCAAGGCATTGGCAAAGCGCGCCCCGTCCATGTGCAGCCGCAAGCCCCGCGACTTTGCCGCCTCGGCGACGGCGCGGATCTCGGCCAGCGAGTAGACGGTGCCCAGATCGCTCGCCTGGGTCAGGTTGACCGCCGCAGGCTGGCCGCGGTGCAGCTGGCCGGGTGCCGCCGCCGCCAGGGTGTCGGCGAGCCGCTCGGGGCTGATCCGGCCGTGCTCACCGGCGACCGGGGCGAGCTTGAGGCCGCCGCCGAAAAACCCGGCGGCATTCGCCTCGGAAGTATTGATGTGGGCGACCTCGCTGCAATAGACGATGCCCCAGGAGGGGCTCGCCGCCGCCAGGCTCAGCGCGTTAGCCGCCGTCCCGGTCGCGACCGGGAACACGCGCACCGCGGTCTCGAACAACTCGGAGAAGCGCCGCTGCAACACCGCCGTCCACTCGTCAGCACCATAGCCCAGTGCGGTGTCATGGTTGGCGCGCATCAGCGCTTCGAGGATCTCGGGCGCGGCCCGGCCGGTATTGTCGCTGCGGTAGTCGATCA
>Ga0210390_10004929_pt1 | contig 11212 bp, 8 predicted proteins | sample IncBWH11OmetaG_FD_161050 | JGI IMG/M metagenome (GOLD analysis project Ga0210390, IMG submission 161050) | Forest soil microbial communities from Barre Woods Harvard Forest LTER site, Petersham, Massachusetts, United States - Inc-BW-H-11-O ... | reverse complement strand
CAGCGTTCAGCGTTCAGGGTTAGGAAGTTGTCAGTGTCAGTTGCCAGTGGTCAGTGAGGAGCGTTGGGCGTGCGCTCAACGTTTGGTCTGGTTATTTTGTGCACCTTAACGGGGTTTTCAGCAATAATGCGCTCTGCCTGGGCTCCTGTGAGCACACCATCGGTGGTGCCTACCATCCAGGTCGCAGATGCTCCGAGCAGACTGGCGTACTGCAAACTTTTGGGAAATGCCCAGCCTTTAGCAATTCCGCTAATCAAACCGCTGGCGAAGGCATCCCCTGCCCCGGACGGATCGACCATCTGACCTGGATGAGCATTGGCACGCCAACACTCATCCTCAAAAACAGCAACGGCCCCTTGATCGCCCAGCGTCACAATGATGTCGTGGCCACCCCAGCTGCGAAAGGTTCGGATCGCTTCGAGTGGGTCGACCTTGCCCGTCAGTGCAGCCGCTTCGGCCTCGTTGGGCAGAAACCAATCGACGTGCGGGAGCAACCTTTCCATTTCCGCAGCGCGCTTAAAGTTTGTCGGTAAAACGACATCGACGACCGTGATCACCTTCTGTTCCCGGGCAAAAGCCAAGAGCGCGATTAACTCATCAGCCGCAATCGCGGGCATCGCGAAAAGTCCGCCGAGATAGAACAGGTCAAGCGCAGCAACCCAGTCGCGATGGATATCACTCACTTTAAACGCCCGATTGGCACCGAAAGAGTGCAAGTACCGGCGGTCTTCGCCGGCAACCAGCAGAATCACCGTTTCGCTGGTAGGATGCTCCTCGATGTAGGCAAGTTGATCGCAATTGACCTGCGCCGCCTGTAGCTCCTTTACCAGGTAGGCACCGGCGGCATCCTGACCAATGCATCCAACAAGCTCGACGGTCTGACTTTGTTTCCGCAGATCAATCGCGACATTCGCTGCGCATCCTCCGACCCTCGTTTTGAACGCCTCAATGGCCACCAATTCTCCTGGCACAGGGAGCGTTTTGAGAGGTCCGCAAAACGTATCCTTCACGAGAATACCTGCGCAGCCAATCCGAGCCATTGTCATTTTGCCTTTCCGCAGCAACCGAGTAAGCCGATGCGCTCCAAAACGGCATCGCAGACTGCCAAGCGACCCGCGACCATCACATCGTGATCGCCACCCATGCCGAATAGTTGGTGAGGATTCTCCAGATCTGCCGCGACGCTGGCACGCACCGCGTTTAGGTATCGCTGCTTCAGGTAGGTCCCGTAGTTCACTTTGGTCACTCCCAGAGCGATGGCCTCGTGCAGAGAAGTCGCGCTGATTCCACTTCCACCATGTAAAACCAGTGGCTTGGCAACCTTCGAGCGGATCCGGAACAATCGATCTAGATCAAGGCCCTGTTCGCCTTTGGTGAGAACGTGCACGTTGCCGACGCTTACTGCCAGCAGGTCGACACCGGTCTCCCGGACAAAACGCGCTGCCAACTCTGGATCCGTCAGAGAACTGTGCTCCGGCGTGTCAGCTAAGCCCGAAGGTAAGTGGCCAATTTCAGCCTCCACCGCGACACCGTACTGATGAGCAAATTCCGTCAGCGCCGCGACCCGCCGGCTGTAATCCTGGTTGGTGGCCAGCGGATCAGCCGGCATGACAAGGTTGAATCCGGCGAGCACGGCGTTGCGAACCCAGGAATCATCCGCGCATTCATTAAAAATCAGTCCACACGGCACGCTCGCAGAGGCTGCTGCCGCCTTTCCCAATCCGGCATACCATTCGAGCCGTTCGGATTGCTGCCGATCACGGTGGCTCAAAAATTCCCCGTTAAATCCGATAATGATCGGTGATCGAGTCGCTTCCGCCGCGTCGAGAACGCCCTGTAGCGACTCGAAATTCCAGCTCTCAAAGTACCCGAGCGCGTACCGGTGTTCGCGGGCGTCTTGGACGAGTTCATCGATTGGTGTAAGCGGCATACTAAGGGTGCTTCGCCGGGGAGGATCGGAGTACTGGAGTATTGGAGGGTTGGAGTACTGAGGATTTGGGATTGGGATTGGCGGATTGGGCCGCCCTCTTATATTCTGTAACTCCCGAACTCCTGCAACTCCTGACTCCTGCTTCGATTCTTTCGCAAGTTGAAAAAAATTGGCGCAGGCCTCTTGACGACAAAGACAGCCTTTTACTAAGATCACCGGAATCCCCCCAATTCTGCTTTTCCATTCCGCTCGAATCGCTTTGACCCGGTTGAGCGGCCGCAGATTGCCAACTGCGCGAGATCCGATGGGTCCATTGGAACAGTTCCTTGGGAAAAATCGTATAACTTATGTCCCAAGATCATTCGAAAAATGAATTCGAAAAATTATCTGCCGGGTATTTAGCCGGCAGAATCAGCCGGCGCCACTTTATTGGACAAGCGGCTAAACTGGGAATCTCGGCGGCACTGTTGAGTCGCATTGTCTCCTTCAAAGCCTCTGCAGCGGAGAGCAACTTGCTCGATTCTTCACCGGACTATCCGAATGAAGCGCCGATCACCAAAGAGCGCGTCGAGTTTCTGAAGACGAAGCCTTACAAGGGTCAGACCATTAATATTCTGGTTCTGAAGGCAACGGTCGGTGACGGTCTCAAATATTGGGTGCCCAAATGGGAGGAAGAAACCGGCGGGAAGGTGAATGTCGCAGAAGTTCCGATCGACACGCTCCATCAGCAAATCTTCTCAGATCTCCAGACCACGCATCGCTATGACGCCTACATGACGGGCGCCTGGTTCTATGGAGACTTTTTCGTTCCGAAGGAGCCCTATATCATCGAAGTTGCGCCTTACCTCAAAGATCCGAAATACCCTTATTGGACTCCCGATGATTGGATCCCGGCCATGAGAACGCTTTATAGCTGGCAGGGGAAAGTCTACGGAGTCCTCTTTGATGGCGATTGCCAGATCCTCTATTATCGCAGGGATGTTTTCGACAAGCCAGAAAACCAGCAAAAGTTCAAGGACAAGGTCGGCTACGACTTCCCGAACCCGCCGAAGACCACGAAACAGATGTATGACGTGGCTAATTTCTATACCGGATGGGATTGGAACGGTGACGGCCAAAATGATTGGGGGATTGCCTTACATGCCAAAGTCAACGAACAAGGGTTTTTCCATTTCCTGACTTTGGCAGCCCCTTACGTCTGTTCGCCGAACAACAAATACTTCTGGTTTAATCCGGAGACCATGAAACCGCTGATCAACTCCGAGGGCCATCAGAGGGCCCTGGAGGATTACGTCAAATATCTTGCCTGCGGACCGAAAGAGGCGATCAGTTGGACATTAGGGCAGGGTTGGAACCTGTTCCTGGCCGGACAGGCGGTGATGGAACCGACCTGGGGCGATCTTCCAACCTTTGCCCAGGATCCCAAAGAATCGAAGGTCAGGGGCAAGGTCGGTTGCACGATTATCCCGGGCACCACCGAAGCCTACGATCCGATCAAGGGTCAATGGGATAAATTCGATCTAAACTCTTGCGGCAACGTAAATGGTGGAACATGGCATTGTGTCATTTCGCGCTTTTCGAAGAAAAAGGATCCGACCTATGACTTCCTCGCCTTCATGGCCACCAAGAAGAATGCCATTTATAACTGCACGCATGGATTCACCGGCGTGCAACCGGGAATGAAGTTCGAATACTTCCCGCCGGTTGGTACCGGCAAGGTTGAGGAGTGGGTGGAGCAGGGCTGGGATGCGGACGAAGCAAAGCGCTATCTGGACGGTTACTACCAGAACTTGTCGCTCCCGGTGCAGGAGTCTTACCTGAGAATTCCGGGTGCCGCCGAATACTGGCACGAGCTGGATGTTCGTCTCTCCGCAGTCCTGGCTGGACAAACGCAACCGAAGGCCGCACTCGACGATTGCTCCCAGTCCTGGGAGCGGATCACTGAGCGGTACGGACGCGACAAGCAAAAGAAACTCTACGCGGAATCGTTCGCCTAAACGGGGCAGCCATCAATAGGCCGTTAGTGGCGAACTGCTCGGATGGAGGTGAACGAAATAGTTCAGAGCAAGGCGGAAAGAGGATTCAAATACGCCTTGCTCGCTCCTGCGGTGATCTGGATCATCGGACTGACTTTTTTCCCGATCCTGGCCGCAGTTCGATACAGCTTTGCCAACTATGTGCTCGGCGAAGGGATCACCGCCTACGTCGGATTGGCCAACTACGCCCGGGTCTTAACTGACGGCGCCTTTTGGTACTCCATCTTTATCACTTTGATCTTCGTGGTGGTTACGGTGCCAATCGAAGTGTGCGTCGGATTTGTACTTGCCTGGATCATCACGATCGGAGTACCGGGAAGTAAAGTTTTTCGACCGATTCTCACCGCGCCTCTTTTCACCATGGAGGTTGCGATCGGATATCTGGGGGTCACGCTTTTTACGGACCAGGGCGGGTTGTACAGTTCCATCCTGGCCGCTCTGGGAATTCATATTGACTGGCTTTCGACGGCCTCCGGAGGCTTGGCAGCAGCGATGATCCTGGATATCTGGATTTGGACTCCCTTCGTCTTTCTGATGTCCTTAGCGACGTTAGCCGCGATTCCCAAAGACATTTTCGATGCGGCCATGCTGGAAGCTTCCAGTCATTGGCAGGTCTTCCGTCATGTTGCCATACCCTTGGCGTGGCCGGTCTTGTCGATTGCCATTCTCCTGCGCTTGCTGGAAGGATTTAAATCGTTCGGGCTGCCTTATGCTCTGACCAGCGGCGGGCCTGGTACCAGTACTCAGCTTTTCAGCGTAATGGCGGACCTGACCACCATCCAGTTTACCGATTTTGGCCGAGGGTCAGCGATGGGTATTGTTTATCTAATCATGGTCTCCATCGTGATTACCTTTTTCTTTAAACAGATGCGAAAACGCATGAACTAAAATCGACAGCCAATTCGCATGGACAATCTGCTTTGGCGAAATTCGAAATGGGCCTCTAAATTGGTGGCCATGGTGATCGTCTGCCTGGCGCTGTGCTGGGTGGCGATTCCGTTCCTCTGGGCGATCGTCAACTCGATCAAATCTCATTCCGCCATTTTTCGGACGGGAGCGTTTATTCCCTTTCTGCAGTTTACTCCGACTCTGGACCCCTGGAAGGAGGTACTCGGCGACCCGCAGACTCTTAACTGCTTGTTCAGCAGCACCCTGGTAGGTGTCGGAACCACGGTATTGGTTTTGTTGATCGGGACCCCCGCTGCCTACAGTCTCGCTCGATTCGAGTTCAAAAGAATGAAAAGCAAGGACATCACCCTCTGGTTCCTCACCCAGAGGGTATTGCCTCCGGTCGTGGTGCTCTCGCCTTTCTATATTCTACTGGCCGAGCTCGGCTTGATTGACACCTGGACAGGGCTCATCCTGCTTTACTCGACCTTCAACCTGGCTTTCTGCGTGGTCATCATGCGAGACATTTTTCGCGACGTCAGCAAAGAGGTGGAGGAAGCGGCACGGATGGAGGGAGCTTCCTTGTGGCAGATTTTCTGGATGATCGCGTTGCCGCTTTCCCTCGATGGTCTCATCGTGACCGCTTTTATCGTCTTTGCCTTCTGTTGGAATGAGGCGCTTTTCGCTTCTGCGGTGACATCGCAACACGCCGCTACGATGCCTACGCTCATCCTGGCGTCTCGTAGCACCAGGGGGGTCGATTTTAATTCGGCGGCGGTGAACACGATCCTGGCGATCGCGCCGCCGGTCATCCTATCATTTTTTGTTCAGCGCTACCTGGCGCGCGGGCTTTCATTTGGCGCGGTGAAAGGATGAACTTTTTGCTAATTATGTTTCCTGCAAGATCCTGGTCAGCCATTCTCACATTCAGTTTGCAACGAACGACACTTCTGGAGCAAATGTGGCCATAGTCGAACTCTCCAAAGTCTCAAAAAAGTACGGCGACGTCCTGGCCTTGCGGGATTTCAACCTGACCACCGGTGACGGTGAGTTCGTGGTCCTGGTCGGGCCTTCCGGCTGTGGAAAGACCACCACCATGAGGATGATTGCCGGGTTGGAAACCGTGACCGAAGGCGAGATCAAGATCGGAGGAAAAAACGTCGTCGGCATGATTCCCCGCGAACGGGATGTGGCGATGGTCTTTCAAAACTACGCGTTGTTCCCGCATTTGAACGTCTTTGGCAACCTCTCATTCGGACTTCGACTGCGGAAAGTGCCCAAGGAACAAGTTGCCGAAAAAGTGCGCTCGGTGGCAAAGGTTCTGGACATTGAGCACTTGCTGGAACGCAAGCCCAAAGAGCTTTCTGGAGGCGAACGTCAGCGAGTTGCGCTCGGCCGGGCCATCGTCAGAGAACCTAAGGTGTTTCTGATGGACGAACCGCTGTCCAACATCGATGCCAAGTTGCGGGTTGAAATGCGGGCCGAGATCATCAAACTCCAACGGCGTCTGGGCGTGACCACATTTTATGTGACCCATGATCAGGTCGAAGCGCTCAGCATGGGCGACCGAATCGTAGTGATGTCGAAGGGCCTTGTGCAGCAAGTGGGAACCCCAAAGGAACTCTATAACGCACCCATTAATCGTTATGTTGCGGGTTTCATCGGGAGCCCGTCCATGAATTTCATGAAGGGTCACCTGAACGGAGACGGAACCGTCTCCGCCGGGGAAAACGTTCGCTTGGTTCTTCCGGAAATACGTGCCGCGGCGGTTGCCCGGAGCGGAATCGAAGAAGTTTGGATTGGGATTCGTCCAGAGCACCTGGTCATCGAGAGAAATCCCGACAGCGTCACCAGGAACGTGATCAAAGGAATTGTCGAAGTCGTCGAACCGCAAGGAGGGACCACCATTCTCCAGATCAACATCGGCCAGGAAAAGAAGATCATCGCGCAAATCAATGAACAGTGGGGCAGAGAGGCCGGGGAAAAATTGACCCTCACAGTGGCAAGCGAGTTAATTCACCTTTTCGATCCGAAGACCGAGCAGGCCTGCAGTTAGGAGGTCCGTTACTCGAGCAAATAGCGAAAGTCATCAAGCGTCAGCGCCCGCCCAAACGCTTCTTCGCCCAGCACGTCATTGGCCAGGTTGGATTTCCGGATCTGCAACTGACGGATTTTGTCCTCGATGGTGTCGCGGACCAGCAATCGGTAGGCAAAGACTGTCTTTGTTTGACCGATGCGGTGGGTACGATCAATGGCCTGGTTTTCGACGGCTGGATTCCACCATGGATCAAAAAGGACCACGTACGATGCAGCCTCCAAATTGAGTCCGGCGCCGCCAGCCTTCAGTGAGATGAGAAAGACACCTGCACCTGGAGAACGGCGGAAATCCATGATCAGATCGCCGCGGTTCTCAGTTTTTCCGGTGAGCTTGAACAGCGGGCAACCCAAATTACTGATCCGCTCTTCAATGAGACGCAGCATTTCGACAAACTGGCTGAAGACTAGAACCTTATTTCCCTCCTCGATTAAGGGTTCCAGCAGATCGACGAGCGCCTCCAATTTCGCGCTGGGCGCCGATTCGTCTTTAAGTCCGGCCAGTGCAGGATGACAGCAAATTTGTCGAAGGCGTAACAGTGAGGTCAGTAGATTGAAACGTTCCTGGTCGAGTTGTTCCCCATTCTGGATCTTGAGGAGGTGCTGGCGGGCGACCTTAATTTCTGCCTGATAAAGTTCCTCCTGCTTCCCTTCAATGGTGACTCGAATATCTTCTTCAATCTTTGGCGGCAATTCCAGCGCGACTTCTTCCTTCGTCCGGCGTAAAAGGAATGGACGCGCTCTGCGGGAGAGCCGCAATCTGGACTCGGCGTCGCCCGAATCCTGGAATTCGCGTTTAAACGAACTCTGCGTTCCGAGTGCTCCCGGCATCACACAACTCATCAGGCTCCAGAGATCCAACAATTTGTTTTCGATCGGGGTACCCGTAAGAAGAATCTTGTTGGCGGCCTTCAACGCGCGGGCGGACTGTGCTGTCTGTGAGTTGGAGTTTTTGAGATATTGCCCTTCATCAAAAATGACAGCGTCCCATTCGATTTGAGCCAGATGCTCACTTAAGATGCGAAGCTGGGCATAATTAAGAACCAGCACCTGTCCTGGCTCAATTAACCTGGCGTGCAGCTCCGGTTTCTTTAAAGGCGCGATGGGAAGAGTTGGGAAAAAACGTTCCGCTTCCCCTACCCAATTGTCGACCACGGACTTAGGACAAACAATCAAGCTTGGGCCTGCTACGGTGGTGGCGTGCCGTAGCCAGGCAATCCAAGTCAAGGTCTGGATGGTTTTTCCCAGTCCCATATCGTCGGCCAGAATACCGCCAAATCGATTTGAGCTGAGATAAACCAAAAAGTGGAATCCCGCGATCTGATAGGGACGTAAACTGGCTCGAATGGTGTCTGGAATGTCGCAGACGACCTCCGTTTTGATTTCAGCGAGGCGTTTCTCAAGCTCTTGATGAAGTTCCTTGGGAACCAGATTCGCTGAAAGCAGCGAGCGCAGCTGCAACAAATGCAAACGCTGCGGACCGGCTGCCAGGTCACGCGGCGAAAGCCCGATTTCACTTAGCGTTTTGATCAATTTCTGGGGCTGCCGGATGAGCAAACTCCGATAGGCGCGTGCCGAAAACTGGACCAGGTTGCCGCGTGCATCGAGGAGCGCTTGGAGTTCTTCGGGAGAGAGTGCTAAATCCGCTTCGGACCAGGAGAAGCGCAGATCAAACCAATCGTTTCCTGTATCCTGGCAATCGAATGAAAAATCGATCTCGAGCGGTTTAGCGCGCAGCCCCTTCAATGATTCAGGGGTCTGCAATTCAATGTCGTCTGGCAGCGTTTGCGACCATTTTGCGAAAAGATCAAGGGCCCGTTTCGGATTCTTGACGCGCCAGGATTGGGAGGTGGAGTCGTATTCAGATGGCAGTTTCCCGAACAATTGGTTGTAAGCCATTTGATCCTCAAGTTGATAGACGGCGAAATGCTCGCCGTCCTGGACAACGCGTTTTCCTGAGAGGCACCAGCCACAACGGCCAGAAGGTTGAATCTCCTTTCCATGGATCACCTTTCCATTATGTGGATCGACCAACTGAGGAACAAAGACGACCGATTCACCCCATTGGGTCGGCTCGGTGCGGACCCGAAGAACGCGTTTGGGCTGGATGCGTGTCACCCGTTTGGACAGAGATTCCGGTAAGGCCGCGATAGTATCGAGTAGATGCCGGATACCCGGTACCGACTCGACGGCAGATCGAGGGATCACCATGACCGGATCTAGCTCCAAAGAGTCCACCGGGAACGGGGGCGGACCTGCTTCCAGCAAGGTGGATCCGAACCAATAGAGAGTCGTCGGCCCCGGAAGCATTAGCAGCTTGGTGCCTGGAACCTCACCCTGATGCGCGAGCTGGAAGCGGTACAGAAAATCCGAAGCTTCGACCATTTCCCATCCAGTGCTGCCGCTGCTTTCCAGGTGCAATGGCAGACCATCAGAGCCCACCGTTCGCCGCCTGATTTCGTCTGATTGAAACAGACCATTTAACCGGGCGGCCAATCCAGGGGTCAGCGGGAGTCGCACAGGTGGCCGATAAGCATCCGCGAGAAAGTGTTGCACCAGCAAAAGCAGCGATTCGCTCGAAATTTGCGAACGTCCAGAACGCCATTCCGTCGCCAGAAGATGCAATTCGTCAGCGATCACTGGACGGAATGGCAAATCGTTTTCATCTTTCACCTCCAGGCAAAGATAGCCTTTATCAACAGCCCAACGGAATTCGGACCCAAACCGTCGATAGACAACGGGTTCATCGTTTCGCTCATAGCGAATGAGCCACTTTTGAGTTTCCTGAGAGTTATTCCATTTCTCGATCAAATCTCTTGAAGGCGTGATGTCGTTCAATCCACCGAACAGAGCCGGGACTTTGAGTCCTCTTTGCTGCAAATGGGCGACCAGGAAATGCCAAAATTGAACCCGGGACAAGGGCTCGCCAGAGGCGATTTTTATTTCGGACCAATGCTCTTCAGCCGGCCAATCCGAGAAGAGCCCTTTCAAGATTCGTCCGTTGATCTGATTCCCTTTCTGGTAGGTCTGAAAGAGCTCTTCGAGGCGTTCGACGAAGTCAGTCTGTTTTTCGGTCAGCTGCGCTGGGTCTGCCACCAGCGAAAAATAGTCCGCAACCTTTTCAGCGTTCTTGCCATTCTTATTGAGAACTAAAGATTGTTTCCGAAACCTCTTGGAAAGAAAAAGTAACGCCGCATAAACATGTTTGCATTCATTGCCAATTTGACAGGTGCAGAGCAGGTTCGATCCGGTCTCGCCAAAATGTAGGGTGACCTGGTACTTTTTTCCGCCTTTCTCCGCGACCTCCCCTTCATAGTTCCTCGGGCGTGCAGTCTCGTTGAGTGATCGGACGCGACCCTCTTCAAACAACCGTTTTCCGCCATTCACCACAACGACACTGAATTGTCCAAGCGCGGCTTCGATCGTCTCCAAGTCAAGTGGTGCTGCCCCTCGATTCATCAAGCCTCAATAAGGATAAAGATTCATCGAGTCAACGGGCAACCGCCTCAATAAAACGGCAAAGTGGACAAACGTGACTTTGAGGCGAGAACCACGCTCAAGAGGAAAGCATCGCACAGAGGTCACAGAGGGGGATTGGGGTTCGGTGGTTAGAACGTGCCCTGTGAACTCCGTCCATTCAGTGCGAGTATCACGCCTAAGAGGAATAGCATCGCACAGAGGTCACAGAGGCCACAGAGGGGGATGGGATTCGGTGGTTAGAACGTGCCCTGTGAACTCCGTCCATTCAGTGCGAGAATCACGCCTAAGAGGAATAGCATCGCACAGAGGTCACAGAGGCCACAGAGGGGATTGGGGTTCGGTGGTTAGAACGTGCCCTGTGAACTCCGTCCATTCAGTGCGAGAATCACGCCTAAGAGGAAAGCATCGCACAGAGGTCTCGGAGGTCACAGAGAGGGATTGGGATTCGGTGGTTAGAACGTGCCCAGTGAACTCCGTGCATTTCAGCCCGAGAATCACGCCTAAGAGGAATAGCATCGCACAGAGGTCACAGAGCGGGATTGGAGATTGATGGCTAGAACGCGCCCACTGAACTCCGTACGCCGATTTTCCCGGATGGGTTACTACTCGCACGGAAGCTATGGCGTTCACTGAGCAGCTTTTCGCCGCCGATCCGACTCCCCCCTCTGTGACCTCTGTGCGATGCTTCTCCCAGTCGGTTACTACTCGCACGGGGAGCCACGGTGTTCACTGAACAACTTTTAGCCACCGACCGATTCCCCCCTCTGTGGCCTCTGTGACCTCT
>Ga0210390_10004928_pt1 | contig 11212 bp, 9 predicted proteins | sample IncBWH11OmetaG_FD_161050 | JGI IMG/M metagenome (GOLD analysis project Ga0210390, IMG submission 161050) | Forest soil microbial communities from Barre Woods Harvard Forest LTER site, Petersham, Massachusetts, United States - Inc-BW-H-11-O ... | reverse complement strand
TTCCCACGATTTCGTGCGCTTCGCGAAAGGGCACGCCGAAAGTGACCAGATAATCCGCGACTTCCGTGGCAACGAGCGCGGGATCTTGCGCCGCTTGGCAAAGACGGTCGGTGCGGAAACGTGTGGCCGCGAGAGTGGCGGCGGCAATCTGGATCATCGAGAGCGCTTGGTCGTGCGCGCTGAAGAGCGGTTCTTTATCTTCCTGCAGATCGCGCTGATAACTGGAGGGCAAGCCCTTGCACGTGGTCAGCAGCGCGACGAGTGAGCCATAGATGCGGCCAGTCTTGCCGCGAATCAATTCCCAGGCATCGGGATTTTTTTTCTGCGGCATCAGGCTGCTGCCGGTGGAAAATTCGTCCGGCAGTTCGATGAAAGCGAATTCGGGCGAGGCAAAAAGAACAAAATCTTCGGCGAGGCGAGACAGATGCATCGCGAGGGTGGAAAGCGCGAAAAGAAATTCGAGTGCGAAGTCGCGGTCGCTGACGGCATCGAGGCTATTTGCCGTCGTGCGCGAAAATCCCAGATCGCGCGCGAGAGCATTGCGGTCGAGCGGAAAAGCGCAGCCGGCAAGAGCGCCGGAACCGAGCGGGCAATCGTCGGCGCGCGCGGCGGCAGCGGCCAGGCGTTCGGCGTCGCGATGTAACGCTTCGCCGTGCGCCAGCAGCCAGTGCGAAAGCAGAATCGGCTGTGCGTGCTGCATGTGCGTGGTGCCAGGCATGGGAGTTTGCAGATTGCTTTCGGCCTGCGCGGCGATAGCGCGTTCCAGAGTAGCGAGCGCACGGCGAAGATCCCGCGCGGCTTCGCGCACATACATGCGAAATTCCGTGGCGACCATTTCGTTGCGGCTGCGGCCGGTGTGCAGCTTCGCGCCGAGCGCGCCGAGTTTTTCAATCAGCGCGGATTCGACGAAATGATGAACGTCCTCGGCCGGCGAAGCGTTGAGCCACGCGGCATCGGCCTGCGCGCGCAATGTGATTTCGCCGAGCGCCGTGGCGATCTTCTGGCCTTCTTCTTCGCTAAGAATCCCCGCGGCGACGATGGAGCGCGCCCAGGCGCGATCGAGCGCCAGTTCCTGCGGGAGCATGCGGCGATCGAAGCTCCAGGAGCGCTCGAATTCGTAAAAAGATGCGTCGGGGCCGCGTTCGAAGCGCCCGCCCCACATCTTCTGTTCGCGGGGAGCAGTCATCAGGCGTTGGCCTTCTGAGGAACTTTCTTTGGTGCAGCGGTAACGGCTGGTTCCTGCGGCACGGTGATCGGCAACGCGAAAAGATTGATGAATCCTTCCGCGTCTTTGGGGTTGTAGCCCGTCATGGTGAAACTCGCGAGATTGGTGCGATACAGCGAATACGGCGAGTGACGCGAGGTGACATTCACGATGCCCTTGCAGAGCGTGAGTGAGACCGAACCGGTGACACGGCGCTGGGCGCTCGTGAAAAACGCGTCGAGCGCTTCGCGCAGCGGCGTAAACCACATGCCGTAATAAACCATTTCGGCGTAACGTAACGAGAGAAGCTGCTGGTAGTGCGCGGTTTCACGGTCGAGCGCGAGAGATTCGAGTTCGCGATGCGCAGTGACGAGCAATGTGCCACCCGGAGTTTCATACGCGCCGCGCGATTTAATTCCGACCAGGCGATTTTCGACGATGTCCATGCGGCCTACTCCGTTGGCTGCGGCGATTTCGTTGAGTTGATCGAGCAGCGCAACTGGCGCGAGGTTTTTGCCGTTGACGGAAACGGGAATGCCGCCTGCGAAACCGATTTCCACGGTCGTGGGTTGCGCGGGCGCGTTCGCGGGCGAAGTGATCCATTGCCACATGGCTTCGTCGGGCGCGTTTGCGGGATCTTCGAGCACGCCGCCTTCGTGGCTGAGGTGCCAGATGTTGCGATCGCGGCTGTAAATATTTTTCTTGGTCTGCTCGACGGGAATATTATGCGCTTGCGCGTAGGCGATGGCTTCTTCGCGCGAGGCGATATTCCATTCGCGCCAGGGAGCGATGATTTGCAATTCCGGCGCGAGCGCTTTGGCGGCTAACTCGAAGCGGACTTGATCGTTGCCCTTACCCGTACAACCGTGTGCGACGGCGTCGGCGCCCAGTTCTTTGGCAAGCTGCACCTGGCGCTGCGCGAGAAGCGGGCGTGCGAATGACGTGCCAAGGAGATATTTGTGCTCATACACGGCTCCGGCACGCAGCGTGGGCCAGATGTAACCGGTGATGAATTCCTCGCGAAGATCTTCCACATAAGCGGAGCTTGCGCCCGTGGCTAAAGCTTTTTTTCGTGCTGCTTCCAGATCTTCCTGTTGGCCCAGGTCGCCGATCATGGCGATCACTTCGCAGCCGGGATATGTCTCCTTGAGCCAGGGAATGATGATGGAGGTGTCCAGACCCCCTGAATATGCGAGCACAATTTTCTTGGGCAATGCGGTCTCCTTGATTTGGGGCCGAAATTAATTGAGCAGCGTCAGCAGAATCGCTTTCTGCGCGTGCAGGCGATTTTCGGCTTGTTCAAAAACGATGGAGCGCGGCGAATCCATGACGGCTTCGCTGACTTCCGAGCCGCGGTGCGCCGGAAGACAGTGCATGAAGATCGCATCCGGCGCGGCATGGGCGAAGAGCGCGTCATTCACCTGATAGCCAGCGAACGCGGCGTCCCGCGCTGCCGCTTCCTGTTCCTGGCCCATACTGACCCAGGTATCCGTGTAGATGGCCTGTGCGCCGGCGACTGCTTCGGCGGGCGAGCGCAGGATTTCGATTTTGCCGCGCGTTTCGCGCACCACACGCTTGGCTTCCGCGACGATATTCGGATCAGGTTCGTAGCCCGCGGGCGTTGCGACGCGAACGTGCGCTCCGGCGCGCGCGCCGATGCTGAGCAGCGAGTGGCAAGTGTTATTGCCATCGCCCACGTAGGCCACTTTCAGGCCGCGCAGATTTCCGAAGCGCTCTTCGAGCGTAAAGAAATCGGCAAACGACTGGCAGGGATGATAGAGATCGGAAAGCGCGTTGATCACCGGAACTCCGGCGTTGGCGGCGAGCTGGTCAAGCGATTCCTGTTTGAAGACGCGAGCGATGATGCCAGTGACCCAGCGTTCCAGGCTCTTGGCGACGTCCGGAATGGATTCGCGCTCGCCCAGATGAGTGACGGTGTGATCGAGAAATACGGATGAGCCGCCCAGACTTGCAATGCCCACTTCAAAAGTGACGCGCGTGCGCAGCGAGGGCTTTTCGAAAATCAACGCGAAGAATCGTCCCGCGAGCGCGCCGCGGTAACGGTCGGGATGCGCTTTCACGTCCGCGGCGAGATGCAGGAAGTCGCGGACTTGCGCAGGACTCCATTCCATTCCGGTGAGCAGGTCGTTGGTCAGAGTGACGTGTGCGGCGGCAGCAGTGGTGTTCATGTTTGCCTTTACCTCGCGGCAGCGAGAGCGATCGGCTGCGCTTTCGGTTTTGCGTTTTGGGTCGAGCTGGATTTTGCTGCTTGTTTTAGGGCCTTTTCGAACTTAGCAAGGAATTCGGCGACGTCTTTGCGTCGGATGATGAACGGCGGCAGCAGGCGCAGGATGTGTTCGTGCGTGCAATTGATGAGCAAGCCGCCGCGCAGCGCTTCAGTGACGATTGGTGCGCCGTCAATCGCGAGATCAACGCCGAGAATCAGACCTTCGCCGCGGACTTCACGAATGAAATCGAACTTCGTGGCGAGCTTTTCAATTCCCCGGCGCAGCTCCGCGCCGCGTTCGCGAATGTTCGCCAGCAAGTCGGCGTCTTCGATAACGTTGAGGAATTCCAGCGCGGTGGCGCAGATGAGCGGCCCGCCTCCGAACGTGGTGCCATGCAGGCCGGGGACGAACGCGGATGCAAACTGTTCGTTGGCAATGATGGCGCCGAGCGGCAAGCCCCCGGCAAGAGGTTTGGCCACGGCGAGAACATCCGGACGCGACGAAAATTTCTGGTAGGCGAAGTGGCGGCCGGTGCGTCCCAGGCCGCATTGGATTTCATCGGCGATCAGCGCGGCGTCGTGCTGCGTTGCAAGGGCGCGTGCACGTCGCCAAAACGCTTCACTGACGGGGAAAATGCCGCCCTCGCCTTGGACGGTCTCGAGCACCAACGCGCCGACGCTGTCGTCAAATTTAGCTTCGAGATCGGGGACATCATTGAAGCGCACGAATTCAACGCCGGGAACCAGGGGCGCGAACGGCTCGCGGTACTTTGCAGGATGAGTGATGGAAAGCGCGCCAAACGTGCGGCCGTGAAAGGAATTTTCCAGCGCAAGTATGCGCGTTTTCGGGGAAGCACCGCCGGTCGTGGCTTTAGCGTGAGCGTAGGCGCGCGCGAGCTTCAGCGCGCCGTCAATCGCTTCAGTGCCGCTGTTGGTGAAGAAAACGCGGTCGAGGCCGGACCATTCGACGAGCTTGCGCGCCAGCGGCGCCTGATACGGATTCTGAAAGAGATTGGAAAGATGGATGGCGCGGCCGGCTTCGCGGCGAATTACGCGCACGAGCCTTGGATGAGCGTGGCCGAGCGCATTGACAGCGATGCCCCCGAGAAAATCAAGATATTCGCGGCCTTGCGAATCGTAGAGGCGGCAGCCGCGCCCGTGCGTGAACACTACCGCAGGACGGCGGTAGGTGTTCATCAGGTAGCGCGCTTCCGCACCGCGAATTTGCGCGGGAGAGAGCGGCTTCGCTTTCGCTGTGTTTTTCTTGCGCGGCATCTTCATCGTTTTCAACAGGGGGCTCCGTGCGCAGCTTTCGCGGCCTCATGAACGATGGGCAGGACGCGCGTGCCGGGGCAACGCGCGCCGTGTACAGCAGAAAGCAGCGCGCGGGAAGCAGTGCCGCCAACGATACGGACTTCGGCGACCCCGCCAGCGAGCGCGCGTTTGGCGGCTTCGAGTTTCAAGATCATGCCCCCAGAAACTTTATTCTGGCGGATGAGCTGCTCGATTTCGCCGCCGCGCACGGCGCGCAGAACTTTTTGGCCGTCGAGCACGCCAGCGACGTCGGTGAGAAAAATCAGCCGATCGGCGCGGATAAATTCCGCAGCGGCAGCGGCCATGTGGTCCGCGTTGATGTTGTAAAGCTCGCCATCGGCGCCGAGACCGAGGCAAGACGCGACTGGGACGATCCCCGCGCGCCACAGAGAGCGAAGAAAATCCACATTCACTTCGGTGAGATAGCCGACGAAGCCGAGGCTGCCCTCACGTTCATCGAGCTGCATCGGCTCGGCGAGAAAACACGCCGCATCCGAAGCGCTGATGCCTACGGCGGGCTGCCCAGCCAGGGAAATCGCGCCTGCGAAACGCTTATTCAGCAGGCCGCCGAACACCATCACGGCCGCGTCGCGCGTTTCGCGATCGGTTACGCGCAGGCCGCTGACGAAGCGGCTGGTGATGCCCATGCGCGCCAGAGTTGCGGTGAAAATTTTTCCGCCGCCGTGAATCACCAGCAATTCGTGGCCGGCGCGTGCGAGCTCGGTGATCTGCCGCGCGATCGCTTGCACGGTTTCGTCGCTTTCGAGCAACGCGCCTGCAATTTTGATTACCAGTCTCATAGTAAACCTGCCGTTTCCGGGTAGCCCCACATCCGGTTCATGTTTTGTACAGCCTGGCCCGCGGCGCCTTTCCCCAGATTGTCCAGGCAGCAGACGACGACGAGCCGTTCACCCGCGGGGTCGAGCGCGAATCCGATGTCGCAGAAATTGGTGTGAGTTACGTGCTGCAATTCCGGCAAACGCCCGTGCGGCAGAATCCGTACCACCGGCCGGCCGGCGAAGTATTCGCGATAGAGCGCTTCGATTTCATCCGCCCGGCGCGTGGGATGGAGCCACATATATAAGGTGGAGAGAATCCCGCGCTCCACTGGGAGCAAATGAGTAGTGAAAATAAAGTTTTCCGGTGCCATGCCGCTATGTTCGATGATTTCCGGCGTGTGCCGATGCGTAAATAATCCATAAGCTCGAAAATTCTCATTTACTTCTACAAAGTGAGTTTCGCGCTTTGGTTCTTTGCCCGCGCCGCTGACGCCGGATTTGCAATCGCAGACGATTCCGCGCGCGGTGTTGATCCAGCCGGCTTCGACGAGAGGCCGCAGCCCCAAGATTACTGAGGTGGGATAGCAACCAGGATTGGCGACGAGGCGCGCCCCGGGCAGCGCGTCCGCGTATAGTTCCGGCAAACCGTAAACCGCTGTGGCGAGCGTTGCGGAATCCGGCGCGGCCAGCTTGTACCAGTGAGCAAAAGTTTCCGGTGAACGAAAACGGTATGCCCCGCTGAGGTCCACGACGCGCAGCGCTGGATTCGCGGCGAGCAGAGTGGGCACGAGTTCGAGCGACGCTTCGTGAGGCGTCGAAAGAAACACCACCTGCGCGCCGCTGCTCGCGATGGCTTCCACGGAAAGCGGTTTGCAGGGCGCTTCGCCCCATCCGCGCAGCTGCGGGTACAGGTCTGTAAGACAGCGAACCGCGGCGTGGCCTTCGCGCAAATAAAAAATCGGCTTTTCGATTTTTGGGTGCCGCAGAAGAAGTCGGGCTAGTTCAAATCCTGCGTAGCCCGTTGCTCCGACGACGGCGACCCGTAGCGGGTCTGTCATCGCAGCATTTCCTCCACGCGTTTTTGAATGGCAGCACGAGCGGTGCGCGACGGCGTGATAATGAGAACCGTGTCGTCGCCCGCAAGCGTGCCGGCGACTTCCTTCCAACGCTCGGAGTCCACCGCGGCGGCAAGAGGCTGCGCGCCTCCGGGGGGAGTTTTCAGCACCAGCATATTCTGCGCGGGGCGGATATCGAGCAAAAACTCTTTCAGAGCGCGGGCGAGCGCGGGAACCGGCGGTGCGTCGTCGGCTTTCGCGGTCGCGAGCGGCTTATAGCCGTCCACGGTTTTCACCAGGCGCAGCTCGCGCAGGTCGCGCGAGAGCGTGGCTTGAGTGACGCGCACGCCCAGGTGGATGAGCTGGCGGCGCAGATCGTCCTGACTGGCGACTGGTTCGCCGGTGAGGAGCTTCAGGATCTGGCCTTGCCGGAATTTTTTATGAGCGCCCATGTTTGATTATGCACGTTTATGCATAACACTGCATAATCATACAGCATCTGCCGCGCGTGTCAAGCGTTGCGCGAAAATAATTGCAGAAGATTTCCAGCGCGACCGATTGCTGCAGCGACGGACCGCGAGAAAGAAAATATTGCCGGAAATATGCAGGCGAGAGGGATACAATCCCTCCCGCCTGTAGAGTCCGTGATGCAACCGGGAGGTAGAAGATGAAGCGTCTGGGAATTCTGGCTTTTATGATTTCGAGCATGGCATGGGTCTGCGCTGCGCAATCAGCGAAGAGCACGGCACCCGCTGAAATCGCCATCCGCGCCGGAAAAGTGCTGGATGTGCGCACCGGAAATTATTTGAGCGATCAGACTATCTGGATTGAGGGCGACCGGATCAAGGCCATCGGAAAGACTGCGGATATTTCCAGCCAGTTGCCGGCCGGCACGAAGATGATTGACCTATCGAATGCGACGGTGCTGCCCGGGCTGATCGATTGCCACACGCACTTGACCATGACGCCGTACGATTCCGGCCCGGCGGGTTTGCACGCGTCTTATCCGCGGCAGGCGCTGACGGGTGCGCGCAACGCTCGCGTGACGCTCGAGGCTGGATTCACTACCGTGCGCAACGTGGGTGCCAGCGGATATTCCGACATTGCATTGCGCGATGCGATCAAAGCCGGCGATGTGCCAGGGCCGCGAATGCTAGTATCCGGACCGCCGTTGGGAATTACGGGCGGGCACGCGGACAACAATTTTCTCGCGCCGCAATTTCATTGGTCGGATGACGGGGTTGCTGACGGCATAGATGGCGTCACGTTAAAAGTGCGCCAGGACATCAAGTACGGCGCGGACGTCATCAAGTTCATGGCGACTGGCGGCGTGCTTTCTGAAGGCGACAATCCGGCGCTCGCGCAGTACAGCCCCGAAGAAATGAAAGCAATCGTGGACACTGCACACGGATTGGGGCGCAAAGTGGCGGCGCACGCGCACGGCGCGATCGGGATCAAGTACGCGGTGCTAGCGGGCGTGGATTCGATCGAGCACGGCAGTTACATCAACGATGAGGATATTCAATTGATGAAGCAGCGCGGGACGTACCTGGTCCCGACCGTATATCTGGAAGATTGGCTCACGGAGAATCTGCAGACACTGGGATTGACGCCGAGCATGATCGAGAAGGCCAAGATTGTTTTGCCGATCGCGCAAAAAAATATTTCGCACGCGTTCAAGGAAGGAGTGAAGGTCGCGTTTGGCACGGACGCGGCGGTGTATCCGCACGGATTGAATGCGCACGAGTTCGGCAAAATGGTTTCGATGGGGCTGACGCCGCTGCAGTCCATTCAAGCGGCGACGGTGAATGCGGCGGATTTGATCGGATGGTCCGATCGTGTGGGGACGCTCGAGCCGGGAAAGTTTGCGGACATTGTCGCCGTGCAAGGCGACCCGTTGGCGGACGTGCACGTCCTGGAAAATGTGCACTTCGTGATGAAGGGTGGCGAAGTAATCAAGAACCAGTAGCCGCGGCGGGAGAGCAGCGCGCTGCCGCTGTGTTAAGATTGTGAGCAGTCGATAGGCCCGTAGCTCAGTTGGCTAGAGCGCCACCTTGACACGGTGGAGGTCTGCGGTTCGAGCCCGCACGGGCCTACCATCTATCCCCTTGATTCTATTGAATAGTGGTAGCGACTCCCTCCGCAATTTGGCCAAACTCGTCACCATTCGTCACCAATTGCGAAAGGTTTTCGAGCGCTTCCCGCAAGTGCGCGGAAATCGGCACGGTGTAGAGCTCTAGCGTTGTGGACATCTTGCCGTGACCAAGTTGTACTTGCGCATCTCTCAGGAAAGCTCCAGCTGCCTGCACCAAAGTAGCGCGGGTGCGCCCGAGCGTGTGCCGGTTGAGCCGTGGCGCTCCGATCTTCTGGCCAGTCGGATTCAAATGTCGGTGCAGAAGATTCGAATCGTCGTTACGCTTGCAACTCTGCGGCGGACCATACATCTCCGGTGAGGGCGTTAGTCGGGATCTGATAGAAATTGCTCCGACCTGTCACGTTTGCCAATCGCGGTCCGTCGATTTTGAAGGTCGGTGATCTCAATGGATCGATCCAACACTAAGCTAGAACCGACCTGACATTGAAAACAAACGCCAGAATCGCTCGTAGGGCTGGACTAGCCGCAACGCTGCTCTGGCTGGGTATTGACCGACTACAGCCAAACAGATGGTTCTCCCGCACGAGCGTTGTCGAAGCAATGTACGGCATGGTCTCGCGTCCACCAGTTGTGCTGGCACGCGTAACCGGAAACTGAAGGTCAGTTTCCGATCGGTGCGTTGATCAGGTATTTGAAATTCTTCCGACGCGGTCTCGCGATACTCCATCCCGGTCCTCCCGATAATTCGGTCCATCTGCTGCAAGATGCTGTAGATTGGCGACGCTTGAACAGGAGGCATCCTTACATGAGCTACGTTCTGCGGTTTTCGTTCCTCGTTTTGGCCCTATCTCTCGTGGTGTTGTGGCTTTCTGTGCGTATCGGGGTGTTCTTTCGCAAGCGACGCCGCAGCCTGGAAGAAAACGAGCGCGAAGATTTCGGCATGGTCATGTCTGCCATTCTGACGCTGCTCGGTCTCATCATCGGATTCAGCTTTTCGATGGCCATCTACCGATACGATCAGCGCAAAGTATTGGAGGAGGCAGAGGCAAATGCAATCGGTACGGAATACGTCCGTGCGGATTTCCTGCCTGCATCCGATGCGGCGAAAGTCCGCGCGTTGTTACGAGATTATCTCGATCAGCGTCTTCTATACTACGCAACGCGTGATGAGCGTGAACTTGGGCAGATCGAGTCCGCCACCGTCCGCTTGGAGACCGAGCTTTGGTCCTCGGTCCAGGTCCCCGCTGCGGCCCAGCCGACAGCGCCGCTCACCATCACCGCGATGGGTATGAACGATGTCTTGAACTCCAGGGGATACACGCAGGCTGCGTGGTTGAACCGTATTCCAAATGCCGCGTGGGGCCTGATGGCGGCAATCGCCATCTTCTGCAACTTATTGATTGGGTATGGTGCGCGTCGAGGCGGAGCGAAAACCATGTTGCTTCTTGTCCTGCCGATCGTCATCGCCATCTCCTTCACGCTGATCGCGGACATTGATAGTCCGCGCGGCGGCGTTGTTCGAGTGAACGCGGAAAATCTGACGAGCCTCGCTCGGTCCTTGCACGCGAGCAATCCGGATAGACCGTGAAAGACTAACCGCTCGCGCGGCGCCCTTCGCTGCGGACCTGTCAGAAGTAACAATAGCCGAGCCAAAGCTGAAATCGGACAATCTTGCGCGCGGGTTCAGGTCAACCGAAATCGGCTCTCAGGAGCGTGGGTGTGCGCGGTAGCGTTTGGAAACTCACCAGGCTAGCTCTTCTTTCTATACTCCTGATTTCAGTAACAATTACGGCTTTTGCTCAAGCACCTGATCCGAACACGCCGCCCGACGCCACCGACGACAAGCCCGCAGCAGCGTCGGGCAATGCGGACGCGCTGAGGAAGGCGGCGCAAAATCCGGTGGCCAGCCTGATCAGCGTTCCAGTCCAGGAGAATTGGAATTTCAACATCGGAACGAACGATCGGATCCAGAATGTCTTAAACGTTCAGCCGGTGATTCCGATCAACCTGACGCAAAACTGGAACCTGATCATCCGCTGGATTATGCCGATCATTTACCAACCGCTGGGAGTAAACCAGCCCCCGCCGCCCTCCGGCCCCGACTTCGCACTCAGCGCCAACGCAAGCGCAGCCGCCGCCACCGCGGAAACAAACCAAGGCGTCTACGGATTCGGGGACATGCAGCCCGCATTCTTTTTCTCGCCGAAGAAGGGCAAATTGATCTGGGGTGTCGGTCCACAATTCCTGCTGCCTACGGCGACAAGGACGGGCATCCTGGGTCAGGGAAAATTCGGTATTGGCCCGACTGCGGTCGTCTTGGTACAACCGGGCAAATGGACGTTCGGTTTTCTAGTAAATAACGTCTGGTCGGTAGCCGGTCACTCCGATCTGCCTGACGTGAGTCAGTTCCTCTTGCAGTACTTCATCAATTACAACTTGCCGAGGGGCTATTACCTCACTTGGCAGCCAACTATCACGGCTAACTGGGAGGCCACGAACGGCGGCCGATGGATTGTGCCGCTGGGCGGCGGCATCGGC
>Ga0210390_10004924_pt1 | contig 11221 bp, 9 predicted proteins | sample IncBWH11OmetaG_FD_161050 | JGI IMG/M metagenome (GOLD analysis project Ga0210390, IMG submission 161050) | Forest soil microbial communities from Barre Woods Harvard Forest LTER site, Petersham, Massachusetts, United States - Inc-BW-H-11-O ... | reverse complement strand
TTCGGCGCTTCAATCGGTTTCGATGCGCCGCCTCCTTCGTCCGGGGGCCGATCATTGAGGCTCGATTTCAGCGGGGCCGCAAATTTGGATCTCACCCAGCCCCTCCAGTTCGTTCGGGTTGAACCCAGCCGCGGCTACCATTTTCACGCGACGCTGAGAACAGAAGGAATCACTACCGAGAGCGGAATCTCATTCTTAATCGGTGACCCGAATCACGGCGCCGCCGTGGTGACCACTGAGAATTTCACGGGCACGCATTCCTGGACTCCAGTGGACGTCGATTATACGACGAGCCCCCAAACACATTTTCTGGTCATTCAGGTGCGCCGGTCTCAGAGCCACTTATTTGAGAATAAGCTGAGCGGAACCGCCTGGATCGGCGACGTTGCGCTTACGCCGAGCTCTGCGACGCCGCCGTCCGAATGAAAGCCGTCCGCATCGGCCTCTGCATCCTTTTCGCTTTCAGCGTTTTTGCTCATGGCATTGTCGAAGTTTGGTCAGAATCGATTCTCGAAATTGGCGCTTCACTGCTTTCTGTTATTTGGATCTTTCTTGCCTACCGGGATCCGGAAATAACGATTCAATGGAACCCGCTGAATTGGCCCATCCTGGGATTCATCGGGATCGGAGCGTTGCAACTCGTCCCGCATGGGAGCGCGAATCCGTTTTTCACTCGAGTCGAACTGCTTCGATTCAGCGCCTACTTCATCATCTTCTTCCTCACCTCGCAGGCCTTTCGGGAACGGGACGATTTCGTGAAGTTGACCTGGTTTCTCGTTCTCTTAGGATTTTCGGTCGGACTGCTGGGAATCATCCAGTATTTCACGTCCCCAGACACGATCTACTGGATCCGGAGCCTTCCAGAAGGCGGCACTGTTTTTGGGCCCTATGTGAATCGCAATCACTTTGCCGGATTTGTGGAGTTGGTTGCGCCTGTCGGATTAGCGCTGCTCGTGTTCCGCGGTATGCGTCGGGAGCTCTTCGCGATTACCGGCCTGCTCACGATCATTCCCGTGGGCGCGTTGATTTTTTCCGGTTCCCGAGGCGGGATCGTGTGTTTTGCCTTTGAAGTGGCTGTGCTGGCGCTGCTTGCGCGCACCCGAAAAGGGCTGCGGGGAGCAACGATGATCGCGGTTGCATTCGTGGGGATGGCTTCGATTGCTTTAATCGCCTGGCTGGGTGCGGGAAAAGCGATCGAGCGGTTTTCGAAAACACGAATCGGTGATGTAACGCTTTCTCGTCGAGCTTCGATGTTTCGAGGTGCGGAGCATATTTTCCTGGATCATCCCGTGAAGGGCGTTGGACTTGGAACGATTGTCACCGTTTTCCCAAGCTACGATACCGGCTATGACGGACGGGTAGTGGATCACGTCCACAATGACTATATCGAGGTGCTCGCTGAAACAGGGATTCTCGGTGGTCTCTGTGGCGTTGCATTTCTTTGGCTGCTGTTCACAGGTGCACGAAAATCCTTCACGGCCGAGCAGGGACATTTTTCTCGTGCCTTGCACGCCGGCGCAATCGCAGCCCTTTGCGGAATCCTGCTCCATAGTTGCGTGGATTTCAATCTACACATACCTTCTAACGCTCTTCTTTTTCTGTTACAGGCCTATCTGGCCACATCGATGCCTTTCCCGTCTGAAGGCCCAAGTCCTCGTCGGAGGCAACGCACACGAGAGCGTGCCTTCCCTCAAAACGAGGTGTAGCGTTGTTTAGAAAGAGCTTGGGCGGGGCTGGCACTAATTCTGGGGACAGGTTGCAGGAGAATCGGAGCGAATGAAACCATTTAGTAGAAGTTGCGCTTGATTCGGAAGGGCTCAGGGCACATTCTAATTTTGCGTTGGCTTGGGCCATCGAAATCCGGATTGTGCGGGTGGCGGGGACCAGTAATTTGGTGGAAAACAGATTGCCGAAGAAGCACCAATGGCTGGGCAAGCTCTTGCTCCGCTCTCCCGGACCAATTCGCGCCCTTCGGAATTTGCCGATCGTGGGAAGCTTGATTCACGTGGTGAGCCATCGGATGGTGAGAAGCGATGAAAGAGTTTGGGCGAAAATCGAAGCAGGCCCCGGCCAAGGGCTCTGGTTCGAACTTAACCCAAGAACAGGACAGCACTACCTGCGAGGACAGACTGAAACGGTCATTCAAGACATCTTGGTACAGCGCCTCCGAGAAGGAATGGTGTTCTACGATTTGGGAGCGAACATAGGATTGTTTTCGTTACTCGCAGCGCGTTTGGTGGGATCAACCGGACAAGTAATAAGTTTCGAACCTGATCCAGACAGTGCTGAGCGCTTGGAGCGAAATATCGCGCGCAACGGCTATCGAAACTTGACCGTAATTCAAGCCGGCGTCTGGTCCACATCCGGAAAGCGAAGGTTTGAGGTCGCGGGCGCTTCGTCTCCTGATCACGGTATTGGAAGATTCGCTGCAGAAGACGCGGACGAAAATCACATGGCTGTCGAGTGCGTCGCGCTCGACGATATTGCCACGAAGATTGCTGCGCCAGACGCGATTAAGTGCGACGTAGAGGGAGCTGAAATCGAGGTCCTTTTAGGAGCGAAGAGAGTTTTGTTGGAACACAGACCGTGGATCGTTTGTGAACTGCATTCAGATGCCAATCGGATTGCGGCAGGAGAAATTCTGAAGCAATTCAACTATTGCATCGAAACTATTGACGCCAATCATTTCCTAGCGCTCCCAGACGCACCACTTGAGTAAAATCGGCAGTGAGCCCCAAGAAAGCGACGTGAGTAGCAGGTGGCTCAGGGCCTCAAAAAAGCGAATGTCAAGGGTCTCTGAAAATCACAGCCTGAAAGCGCGTTTCAAGAATTGGCTACTGCCTGCAGGCAAGTCACCGCGGCGCATCCGGGTAGGTATACTTGCCGGTCTCACGATGCAACTAGATTTCATCCACCAGACCCAGCGATGGCTAGGATTACAGGAGCGAGAGCTATACGGGTGGATTCGGCGTTTATCTGCGGGTATCAATACCGCTGTCGATGTCGGCGCGAATGATGGAATGTATACACTATATTTTCTGGCCGCAACGTCCGCACGCAATGTCTTGTCGTTTGAGCCTTCAGCAGAGTGCTTGGTGGACCTCAATGAGAATCTGGCCCTGAACGACTTCACTGACGACAACCGGCTAAAGATTGTTTCGAAGAAGGTGGGCTCCAGGGTCGAGGAGGGATGGACCACTCTGGATTCTTGTCTCGTCTCCATCGAGCCTCCCTGTCTAGTGAAGGTCGATATTGACGGTGAGGAATGCGAGATGTTTCGGGGCGCGCAAGGCCTTCTGGCCCAACCGGGTATTCGCTGGATCGTCGAGGTACATTCCAAGCTGCTCGAGCAGGAATGCCTGCGCATCCTGCAAGATGCGGGCTATCGCACCATTGTTGTGCCTAACGCTTGGTGGCGTCACTTCGTGCCCGAACTCAGACCGCTGGAGTTGAATCACTGGCTGGTGGCGTTTAGGAGCGAAGCTAAGGGAGCTTACAGCGGTAATAACCGGCGGGTCCAATCAGTCGAATTCACGGGCTTAGAATCAAGTTGCAATCCCTAATCGCACTCCTGGGCCGCCAAGATTCGCCGACCGACGGCATACAGGATTACTGTGAATTCTTAGGTCGTGCGCTCGAGAGACGCAGCGTCCAATTGACAATCGTCCGCGTCGATTGGATGAAAAAGGGCTGGGCCAGAGCCTTCATCGATCTGTGGCGGTGGAGCAAGGAATGGCGCGGGAGTTGGATAATCTTGCAATACACCGCGCTCGCCTGGTCGGCTCGGGGGTTTCCTTTTGGTGCGCTGGCTGCGCTCGTCGTTTTACGCTGGCGCGGCGCACGCTGCGCGGTGATGCTTCATGAACCGCGACAAATCAGCGGTGCGCGATGGGTGGACCGTATTCGCGGCGCATGCCAAAGTTATGTGGTCCGCGAACTCTATCGCAATGCAGAAAAGATAATCTTCGCTGATTCGCTCGAGACGATCGGCTGGTTGCCAAAAGATGACAGCAAGGCAGTTTGCATCCCGATTGGTTCTAATATTTCCGAGGCCGACCCTATTGAGATTCAAGCCTCCAATAGCCACAATGCATTGAGAACAGTTGTAGTGTTCTGTGTGACTGGTCCCCCGCATTCTCAGGACGAGGTAGCGGACATCGCTTTGGCAACGCAAGGTGCCCTGGCAGGGGGTGCGCATTTTAGGCTCATTTTTGTTGGCAGAGGAACGATTGAAGCGGAAGAGGAAATTACTCGGGCGTTTCACGATGTTCCCGTTGAAGTCCGCGTCATGGGGGTTGTTCCCAGGACAACCCTTAGCGATATCTTGGCAAGGTCCGACGCAATGCTCTGTGTACGTGGAGCTCTTTTCCCCACGCGAGGAAGCGCGATAGCTGGTATCGCTGCCGGCCTACCGATCGTGGGCTACAGAGGACCCGAAACACATTTTCCCATCACCGAGGGAGGCACTGAGCTCGTAGAGTATCGAGACTCTGCTGCGCTCGGTCTTGCCCTTCGCCGTGTTCTCCTCGACGACGACCTCCGAAGGCGATTGAAGGAGAAAAGCCTGCAAGCGCATTTGGCGTATTTCTCCTGGGACAGAATTGCGGAACGTTTCTGGGAAGAGTTATCCAATGGATGATCGACGCTATCGAACTCTGGTGGTGCTTACCCATCCCATTCAGTACTCGGCGCCGACGCTTCGCGAGATGGCCAATCATCCGAAAATTGATCTTCTGACCGCTTACTGCAGTATGCAGAACGTTGAACCGACGTTGGACCCTGATTTTGGCGTCACAGTCGCTTGGGATATTCCACTCTTAGAAGGATACCGATGGGTTCAAGTTCCAAACCAATCGTTTCGGCCTGGCCTCGGTCGATTCTTTGGATTGTCCAACTTTGGATTGTGGAAGTTGATTCGCAGCAGCGATTTTGACGCCGTTGTCATTATGACGGGCTATCGATATGCATCCTTCTGGATCGCGCTCGCGGCTGCGAAGGCAAGTGGAACATCTTTTTTGTTTGGTACGGATGCGCACCAGCTGGCTCCTCGAGACGGAAACTCTTGGAAGGTCATTTTGAAGCGGTGGCTTTGGCCTTTCCTTTTTAGGCTCGCAGACATTGTTATCGTCCCATCGAGCGGCGGTACCGGATTGATGCGATCGCTCGGTATCCCATCGGAACGGATTGTCCTGACTCCCTACTCAGTAGACAACGATTGGTGGATCGCAGAGTCCGCGAAGGTGAATCGGCGTGCGGTACGGGCTGCATGGAATATTCCAGATAATACGCTGGTAATTTTGTTTTGTGCCAAACTGCAAACGTGGAAGCGTCCTCACGATGTGTTGCATGCCTTCGCACAGGCTAACATCAAAGATTCATTCCTAGTATTTGCGGGAGATGGGCCGCTGCGTCCCAAACTCGAAGCGGAAGCTAGGTCGCTTGGTGTCGCCAACAGGGTTCGCTTCCTAGGTTTCGTGAATCAAACAAAACTTCCTCCAATCTATCGATCATGCGACTTGTTCGTACTGCCATCAGAGTATGAACCTTTTGGTGTGGTTGTTAACGAGGCGATGCTTTGCGGGTGTCCGGTGATTGTCAGCAACCGTGTGGGCGCGCGCTTCGACTTAGTGGAACCCGGTAGTACAGGCTTCATCTATCCTGTGGGTGACGTCGGGGCGCTCAGCGGACTACTACGCGAGATGATGTCGTCACGCGAACGCCTCAAACGAATGGGCAACAAGGCTCGTGAACGCATGACCGATTGGTCTCCAAGAAACAATGTCGACGGTATCGTTGAGGCCATCACACGAGCTTGGCGGCTAAAAAATAAGTCAAGGAATGGGGAACCCCCGTAAAAAAGGCGGGCTTCATCCAAAACTTCGCGGTGCCGGCACGGGTCGCCATGAGGCTTAAATTGCTGATTCGACCTTGCAAGGCATGTGTCCGAGACGCATACTTTCATTCAAGGAAACTGGATCTTGGATCACGATATTTCGATACTCAGGCCTCAAGGCATCCTCAGTGTGAGCTTATCTCTCCTCGGCATCTGGCTCGCATGGGAAATCGGTCTTAGCATTGTCTCGCAGGACCTAACCGAGATCGCATATGTAGCTCTTGGTTTTGTGGCTGTCGGTGTTGCCGTCACGATTCTGCGAAATTGGCGACTGGGATTTTATTTCTTCCTCGTTTGGCTCCTATTCGAAGATTTGATGCGTAAGTATCTTGGTAATAATATGGCAATTTATTTCGCTAAAGATGCCTTACTCGGTCTTGTCTATATCGCCTTTTACTTAGGTGTCCGTCGGCGTGAGGCCAAAATATTTCGTCCGCCCTTCTTGGTTTTTGGAAGTTTGCTATTGTGGTTAGGTGTCGCTCAAATTTTCAATCCCAATTCGCCGCACATCCTTTACGGTCTCCTCGGATTTAAGGTTTATTTTTACTATGTTCCCTTGATCTTTGTAGGGTACGCACTGATTCGAGACGATGAGGATTTGAGGAAGTTCCTCGTTTTGAATGGTTTTTTGGCAGCAATCATCGGTGGAATCGGAATCGTACAGGCGATCGCCGGGAACAGTTTCTTGAACCCCTCCACTCTTGCGCCGGAGCTTCGTGAGCTTGGCAATCTTCAAAAGATGACTCCCCTGACGAATCAAATGTTCACGCTTCCCGATTCCGTGTTCGTAAGCTCTGGACGATTTTCTCTGTACCTAACGGTTGCCGTGATTCTGACCGTGGGAACCGCAGGATATTTGCTTCTGTACACCAAGCGCAGCCGTAAATTGATCTACATCGTGTTTGCGATCGTCGCGACGGCCACGTTGCTTAGCGGATCGCGCAGCGCGGCTGTTTCGGCAGTCACAAGCGCGCTCGTGCTTTTAGTTGGATTTCTTTGGGGAGCGCCTTGGCGCTGGCGACACGCGAATCGGCTCACAAAAGCAATCCGTCGAACTTTCATTTTTGGATCACTTGGTCTCGCGGGTCTTCTGCTCATTTTCCCGGAAGAGGCTGGCTCGCGCATCGCGTTTTATACCGAAACTCTTTCTCCATCAAGTTCTGCATATCAAGGCTCCTATCGAACTTGGGACTATCCCATCAGAAATCTGGAGTTGGCTTTCACAAACCCGAACTGGGTTCTTGGAAATGGGATTGGCACAGCGTCTTTGGGGAATCAATATGTTGCAAGAGCGATTGGTGGGCAACCACCAAATATTTCGGTTGAAGAAGGTTTCGGAACCATGATCGTTGAAATGGGAATCCTGGCGCCGTTCCTTTGGGTGCTCTGTTCGGTTGTACTGCTGGTGAGCTGTTGGAGAGTTGTTCGGAGCCTCAGGCAAACACGATATTTCCCGATTGGATTCGCAATTTTTTGGTACACATTTTTGCTGCTTTTACCGCTGACTTTTGGAAGCTTGAATTCCTATCAGAACTACATTAACAATGCTTATATGTGGCTGATGGTGGGTGTTTTGTTTCGCATAGGTACCCTACGGATGAACCAGAATGTGCCGGAACAACCTGGTATTTTCGTTTAGGCCGAGTCCGGAAATGGAATTGTGAGCAGCGTGAAGAAGAAGCCTCGCCTTGCCGTGGTCTCTCCGTTCCTTGGGAAGAGCTATGGGACGGAGCGGACGGTGATCGAGTGGCTCAATCACCTACCGGATGCATTTGAGATTCACATCTACAGTCAAAATGTTACAGACTTAGATCCGGATCGCTTTACTTGGCACCGGATCCCCGCATTGCCCGGCCCCCATTTGCTTAACTTTGTCTGGTGGTTTGCGGCAAATCATATTTGGCGAGGCCTGGATTCAAGCTTACGAGGGCTTCGTTACGATCTCGTCTACAGTCCCGGGATCAACTGTTTCGACGCCGACGTGATTTCGGTTCACATCGTCTTTGCTGAATATCTTCGTCAAGCCCGGTCAAGACTAGGCTTCGCTCAGAATCAAGTCCGGGACTGGCCTCGACTGCTCCACCGAAAGGCGTATTATCGTCTCATCGTGGCATTAGAAAACCAGATCTACAGCAACAAAGACACACTTCTCGTTCTATATGCAAAAAAGACCGCCAAGGATCTAGAACGGTTTTATGGCCGTCGCGATCCTCTGCCTGTGCTCTATCTCGGTCTCGATCACGAGACTTTCAATGTCGGTCGGCGTGCGCAATTACGCGCCCAAGCCCGGCAAGAGCTGGGGTTTACAGAGGATGATCTCGTGTTGTTGCTGGTCGGAAATGATCTGCTGAAAAAGGGAATTTCTGTTCTGCTAGAAGCGTTGACGAAATTGAGAGATTTGCAGATTCGTTTGATGATTGTGGGTCGGGAAGATCCTCGTCCTTTTCAGGCAATGGCTCTCGCTAAGAACCTTGGTGACCGGGTGCGATTCTTGCCCGCCCGCAATGACGTCGAGTATTACTATGCATCGGCAGACGTGTATAGCGGCCCTTCTCTCGAGGACACTTTCGCACTTCCACCCGCCGAGGCAATGGCGTGTGGCTTGCCCGTGATTGTTTCCTCGGAAAATGGGACATTCGAGATCATCACGCCTGGTATCGACGGGATGATTTTGCAAGACCCAAACGATGCAGATGGGCTAGCTTCGATGATTCGGCAGCTCAGTGATAGGGACCTACGGGAGCGTCTCGGCAAAAACGCTGCGCAAACGGCTCAGCAATACACCTGGGCACGTAACGGTCAGGATCTGGCTGTCATTTTTGAAGAAATACTGCAACGAAAAGCGCGATCTTCAAGCCAAACGCTCGTTCAGGAGATGTAAGCCTCGCCGCGAGCAATATAGAGGAAATGACGGCCCTCCGGTCCACTGTAAAACCAAAAGCGCTCGTCGGTCTCTTTCCCGCGTTGGTAGGTATTGGAGGAGTTCAGGAAGCCAGCCGTCAGACTGCCGCCGCTCTCGATGCGATCGCCCGATCCAACGGATGGCGCACGATATTTCTTGGCCTCAATGACACACCAGGTGAATGTCACTTCACCTACGACGGACGCGACATCATATTTCGTGGATTTGGCCGGGCTAAGATCTCATTCCTGTTTTGCGCCGCACAGGCTGCATGGGGAGGAGCTCGGATGGTCGTTGCGGCACACCCGAATCTGGCTGTTGCCGCGGAGTGTATGAAGTTGGTTTCGTCGCGTTTGAAAGTCATTGTGATGGCGCACGGTGTAGAAGTATGGCAGCCACTCCCGCGATACCGTCGTCGGGCACTTCTGCGTGCCGATCTTGTCGTAGCTCCTAGCACTGATACAACAACGAAACTCAATACGACACAGGGCATTCCCGTGCAGAAAATTCGCAGACTTCCCTGGTCACTCAGCCCAGATTTCATTCGTATGACTAGGACGGCAAGTCTTCCGTTGCCGCGGGGCTTCCCGCAAGGATCTGTAATCTTAACCGTCGGTCGTTGGGTCGCCTCCGAGCGTTATAAAGGAGTGGATGATCTAATTCACGCGACTGTTCAATTGCGTACCAGAATTGCCGGACTACATCTCGTGGCCGTGGGCGGAGGTGATGATATCGGCCGGCTTCAGCGGCTTGTAACTGAGCTTGACGCTCAGGATTACATACACTTTTTAGAGGGCCTTTCACGGGACGAATTGGCAGCCTGTTACGCCCAAGCGGATGTATTTGCGCTGCCAAGCTCGGGTGAAGGGTTTGGATTGGTCTTTCTCGAAGCAATGGCTTTTCGCAAGCCAATCGTTGGGGCAGCGATCGGAGGCGCTACAGATCTACTCGAGCATCGTGTTAACGGTCTCTCAGTTCTACCCCATGACGAAGAGAGCTTGGCACAAGCCTTAAGCCTTTTGCTCCTTGACGACTCTCTCCGGTCAGATCTAGGGCGCCGAGGAGCAGAAATCGTTCGGCACAAGTATAGTTTTGAAGTTTTTCAGGACGACCTTCGGCATATCGTCCAGGAATGCAGTGCTAATTCCTAACTTTTCCGGTTCTTCCCATCGACGCAATGACTCCGCCACACGGTCTCGTTGGTAACTCCGTCACTCCAATAGAGACGCGTTTCGTGTTGTCGCGCAGCTAATCGCCGGCCCTCGCTTGAATCCAAAGACTATCGGCGAAGTAAGTGAGAACAGGGAAGACGGCCGCCGCACGTCTACCTTTTTCAGAAAGCGCAACAATCATTTTGGCATTCCCCGGAAGAAAATCCAGATCAGAAGCTTGTGGGTTTTGCGACAGGAACCCGTCAGCACGAATGTCCGGCATACTTAGTCCTGCACTTCTAACCGCGGCGGCAATTTGATTGCGCGACCAGTATCGCATTTCAAAACTTCCGGTCTTCGCTTCACGAAAACCACGGCGAAGCTGTTGAAGGAGGCTGAAAACGCCGAAGCGGTTGGGAAGTTGCACAAGGCATACCCCGCCCGGCTTCAATATGCGTTGGGCCTCAGCAAAAAATCGGCAAACCACAGAACGCTCGAGATGCTGTAGCACACTATACGAGAAGACCGCGTCCACACTTTGTGGCAGAAAAGGAAGGTGATCAGCGTCGCCGCAGACGAAATCAGCTTCGGCTCCAAGTTGCTTTGCAACGCGCCCGGCCGCGGCGAGCGCATCTACATGCACGTCGACGCCGATTGGGCGATACCCTGCTCGAGCCGCCGCGATACTCCACCGCCCCCAACTGCAACCGACATCCACAATAGTTTTTCCGTCTCCGGCCTGCAGAGGCCACTGGGGAATCGGGTAGCGCGGAAGCTTGCCGCGCAAGGACCAGTAGAGATTACCGTTCGTATTCACGATCCAGTCGTTTACGAACGGGTCGACCGTACTTCCGTTCCGCTGATATTTGCACGGCCCCATATTTCCTGGTATTAACTCATGTCGAGGAGTTTTCGAAAAAATTGGAATGCCCTGTTCGAATTGAAATGTATGGCCGTCCTGACAAACCAGAATGTTCTCGTGAAGGCGTAGTGCCGAATGATCCTCGGGGCAACCGAGAAGTTGCATTGGCCGAATTTCCAAAGCGTGAGTGTGGCCGCTCATGAGCCCGTCGCTCGAGTCGTCGCGTGCGCAACGTACCTCGAACGCCCGAGTATGGGAAAAATGAAACCTCCCGTCAAGGCGAGGTCGGACTTAAATTGGGCCTTTTCTCCTTATGCAGCTTGGCTTCGCCCCTTGGTAATCGCGGGCTCCCAGTAGGTTTCCTTACATACCCGTCATTCCCGTCGGATTCTACCGCCCACCGATACGGACAC
>Ga0210390_10004923_pt1 | contig 11222 bp, 9 predicted proteins | sample IncBWH11OmetaG_FD_161050 | JGI IMG/M metagenome (GOLD analysis project Ga0210390, IMG submission 161050) | Forest soil microbial communities from Barre Woods Harvard Forest LTER site, Petersham, Massachusetts, United States - Inc-BW-H-11-O ... | reverse complement strand
CTGTTTGCCGCGTGAACTCCAGCAATCTTTCATCTGGTAGCACATTGCGTTCTGTCAGGTCGTGCGACCACTCAGGATCGAGGAAAGTCAGCGTCACGGGTTCTTGTGCAGGATGCCGGCATCCGCCAAGCGACAAAAGAATCAGAAAAATGCCGATCATCCTCGTTAAGCGTCCCAGTTGAGGACGCCCGAGAGCCATATGCCGATTTCCGGCAGCCGCAAGGTCCGTGCGCATGACATGGATCATACAATCATCTTTCCCGGTCTACGCGAGTGGCCAGGCTCGTCCTTTGAGAATCGCTGCGCTAGTAGCCAATGAGAATTCCAGTCTGTGTCCTTCAGGATCATAAGCTCGTCCCCCAGCGCTTGCTACAGACAGACCTGCCGCGAAACAGAAACCAGCGAAATTCGCCGTCGCAGCGGTGGAAGCGGCCTTCCACTTCCTACGGCTTTACTGAATGCAAAGCTTCCCGGTATATTTCCAGAATTCGTGGGAGGGTCGGTGTTGCTATGGTCGACCTAAACGGGCACGAAGCTGGAAACGGCGGATACGGCCAAGGAAGACCGCACGCCGGATTCTCCTCTACTCGGATTCCTGGTAATCAGGCAGGTCCCGCAACCATTCCCTTGATACGCTTTTTTGGCTGACAATTGAAATCAACGATTACCCAAATCTGTTGTTTGCCCGTATGGTGATCTCTGGGTTCCGCTACATGACCTGGCTCGAATATCATGAACTGACCAAGCATAGTGCCGAGTCGCTGCGCCGAACGCAGCACTACCTCGATTGGGACAATATGCCCAATCCATTTCGGCATTATGAAGGCGTCCCGATCCTGGATTTTCCGGCCGACCCGCCAGCTCCACAGATTTCAGCTCTCGAAGTACTGGAAGGCAAAACAGGAAATACTTCAGCCCTGGACGGTACGGAATTCCTTTCGCAGTTGATGTTCTATTCGGCCGCGATTAGCGCATCGAAGCGAGTGCCGTCCACCGGAGCCATCTACTCGCTGCGCGTCAATCCTTCTTCCGGTAATCTCCATCCGACCGAGTTTCACTTTTGTACGCAAGGATTGGTCGGTTGGCCCGATGGCCTGTACCATTACCGTCCCTCGTCGCACATGGCAGAACAACGCGCCATCGGAGATTTTGGCGCGAAACTTGTCAACCACGCTACGCCGCTCATTTTCGTCCTCACCAGTATCGCTTGGCGCGAAGCCTGGAAATACAGGGACCGGGCATATAGGTATTGCCTGCACGACATAGGACATGCGTGGCAAGCTCTCACGCTAGCTTCTCGATCTCTCGGGAGCGAGAGCTTTGCTATTGGGCATTTCTGGGACGACAGGTTGGCGGAATCGTGTCTGCTCAGCGCGGATGAGTGGCCCATGTTGATCGTCGGGCTTCACGGCCCATCCATTCCGGTGAACAAGCGGAATGCAGACAAGGCGGTTGTGTTTGGCGGCCAGCCCAACCGCCTGTCGGAGGAGCAAAAAACCTACCCACCGATTGAACGAATCCACGCAGCCACGAAGCTCCGTACAGAGTCCAACATACCCTCTCTTCTTTGCGAGCCGAAAATATCCGGGCGCGGGGAGGTCAGCCTGCCGCCGCGGGTCTCCACAAACCACAGTTTCGGTGACGTCGTTCGTACACGGCGTTCTGCTCTTGACTTCAAGGGTGGGGGTGAGTCGATCTCCCTCCGGCAACTTGCGGCTCTCCTTTCCGCCACAAGGGAGCCTCTGTTCGCCGATTTCGCTACACATCGTTACGTCCATCTCTATCTTTACGTCCATCGCGTCGAAGGCTTGGAGCCTGGTGTTTATCGCTTCTGGCCAGAGCACGCAGAGTTGGAAAGAATCAAAGCAGGGGACCAACGCCTTGTGGCGGCAGCCCTCAGTTTGGGACAAGACTTGGCGGGCAATGCCTGCGTGGCATTTTCCATGATCGGCGATTTTGAGAATGCTGCCAGCAGGTACCTAGATCGCGGCTATCGATACGTGCATTTCGAGGCGGGAGCAATTGGCCAACGAATGTATCTCGCTGCGCAGGCCCTTGGACTGGGAGCGACGGGCATCGGAGCGTTTTTTGATGAGGATGTGAACCGATATCTGGGCCTCTCATCTGAGCTAGGACAAGTTGTCTACCATTTCGCAATCGGTTACCCGGTTGCTGACCCGCGCCTGGAGGCCTGAAGGCATGCAGCACAAGTCGCTCGAGGTGAGTGAGCGACAGAGGAAAATCATCAATCGGCTGCTCGATGGATTCGAGGGGAAGCTAACGACGGAAAAGTGGGTGAAGCTGGTGACGGTTGAACACTCCCGGCCATAACGGAAGGTTTGCCGGTAATGCGCCCACTGAGATCGCCGTGAAGAAATCAGCGTTGTGAATCCGGAGCCAGCAGGAGGATCTTCCCAATGCCGCCTTTCTCCCCTAGCACATGTGCTTCGGCCGCATCACGCAACGGCATCCGGCGACCAATAGGCAGGACGAACTTGCCATCGCGCACGTCATCGGCAAACTCGCGCACCTTGGATGGATCAGGCTGCGTGCGCACGCGCGTAATCTTCACTGTCGGATTTTGGGCCGCCACGCTTTCCGGCAAAAAGGCGGTATAACCAAAGGTGCCATTCGGCTTTACCTTCGCAATAAGCTTCGCCGCAATGTCACTGCCAACGGTGTCCGCAATTGCATCCACTAGGCCGAATTTCTCAATCGCGTTATCGTCATCGATTGCGAGCACGTTAGAGACACCGAGGCAGCGGGCGTCATTCAGTTCTTTCGCGCGAATACCTGCAATCACCTGCGCGCCTATTTTCTTCGCTGTATGAACTGCCGCGCGCCCAACACTGCCGAGCGCCCCTGTTATCAGAACAACCTGTCCCTTTTTAACGTTTGTCGCAAGGCGCACAAGCTGGTCTCCTGTCAGGGAAATCAACGGGATCGCGGCCGCGTCCGCGAGGTCCACGCCATCTGGCAGATGAGTCAGGTCCGAATCGTCCACTGCCACCAATTCGGCATAGGTCGCGTTGCATAGTGCAAGAACGCGGTCGCCCGCTTTGAAGTGCTTCACATTTGCGCCCACCGCCCGTACGATGCCACTCACATCGCGGCCCAGAATTGCCGGAAAAGACAACGGAGAATCCTTCTGGCGCATCCCCGAACGCAGTTTCCAGTCGATCGGATTAACGCTCGCAGCGGCTGCCGCGATCAGTACCGTACTTCCGCTAATCTGCGGGTCGGGAACGTTGTCTTCAAATTTCAGCTTCTCGGGACCGCCGTACTCATGCAGCACTACTGCCCTCATCGCGTATCTCCCAGAACTCCAGGCATATCCAGCCTCCAAATCAGATGCACTGGACCCGACTTGCGTCTCAAAGGGATAGCTTCCGGCTTGCCCGTCACCTGGGCGCAATCCCCCGAAGCCCTTGATGTAAAATCGGCCCTGGCCGTCGCTCTGCGGCATGGCAAGGAGGAGTGCATGAGTGCTCGAAACCAGAGAACCTTTTTGTTCGCGCTGACCATATTCATCTTGTGCGCCGCGACTGAGCTTTACCCCGCCGCCAAGACCAGCCTCGAGCTTTCACGCGATTCCATCATTGGCATCGTCACTCACATTCAGAGGGCAGACTACGAAGGCGACCGCCCCGTTCTGAAGCGCCTTCACGACGAGCTCACGCCCATCCCAGAAGACAATAAGCTGGCGTCGCGGGTGCTCTACTGGCGTGGATTTGCGCTGTGGCGCAGAGCGATTAACGGCTTCAACGAAACTCCCACTCCAAATGACCTGGAAGCGGACCTCGCGCAGGCGGTCACCGATTTCAAAGACGCCATTGCCCGGGACCCTGCATTCGTGGAACCCAAGATTGCAGCAGGCTCTAGCCTGGGCTACCTGATGTACTTGCACAAGAACGATTCGACCCGTGTTCAGGAACTGTTCCAACAGTCCAGTCCGCTTTTGAAAGAAGCCATGGCGGCGGCCCCAGACAATCCTCGGCTGCTCTGGGTGCTCGGCCCCATACGTTGGTCGTCGCCTCCAGAGCGGGGGGGCGGTCAGGACAAGGCCATTGAAGGTTACAACAGAGGTTTGGAAGCCATCCGCAACCAGAAGCGCGACGCGAGTGATCCGCTGGATCCCTCATGGGGAGAGCCCGAGTTGCTGATGAGTCTCGCGTGGTCGAATCTGAGTCGAACCACGCCGGATTTGAACGCCGCCGAGCAGGACGCACGGGCCGCACTCCAAATAGTCCCTTACTGGCATTACGTTCGCGACATTCTGCTGCCGCAGATTCAAGCTGCGCAAGCCAAGGCCCGCCCCACGGGTGCAGGCTCGACTTTAGAGCAAGCCCAGAACACGCTGAACGCCAAAACCGCCCAGTACTTCTTCGTGCTGTTGAATCGCCCAACCAATGCTCCGCAGCTGAGCAAAGAAGCGGGTGAAAAGCTTCAGGAAGAGCACATGGCCAACATCCGCAAGATGACTGCTGAACACAAACTTGTGATCGCCGGGCCATTCCTGGACGACACGGTACTGCGTGGCATCTTCGTGTTCCAGGCGGACTCGGCGGCACAAGTGCAGGAGTGGGCCAGTAGTGATCCTGCGATCAGAGCAGGCCACCTGTCCGCTGAGGTTCATGGGCCGTGGCTCATCGAACCGAGCGCCATTCACGATCCTGCCGGGGCTACCGGATTCGAGCAGTATACGGTTGTTCTGATGAAGCGTGGCGAGCATTGGAACCCGAATGCGCCGGAGTTCATGGACGTGATGAAGCAACATCACGCTTTCGTCAAACGAATGACAGATCAGGGAAACATGGCCATTGCCGGACCGTTTCCGTTCAGCGATCAGGGCGAGCTCAGGGGAGTCGCCATTTTCCGGGTGGGAACAGAGCAGACTGCCAAGTTGACTCAAGACGACCCAATCGTCAAAGCTGGCCTGCTCAAAGCTGAAATCCATCCCTGGGGCACAGGAAAAGCAGTGCTCGCGCCGGGACAGCCAATGCAATAAGAGCATGCCAGGTCGCGCGACTCAACGCGAGTAGGCGGCTAAAGGGGCCGCCCCAACACAGACTCCAAATAGCGCACCAGCATTTGAATCAAGGAGTCGATTGTTCGCGACCGGATAGATGTCTTGCGACCTGCCAAGGCAGGCAGGAAACCTCTCAAGGCGATCAGGACAATTTCGGCGCTCCAGAGAGCGTCCTGCTTATCGAGTTTGGGATTTCTCGCACGCAGCACCTCGCAGAGGTGGTCGATGAAGGTTTGAGCGAGGAGGTTCTTTTGTTCGACGGAGTCCTTCGAAAGAGGCGCCTGGGCATGCAGAGTACCAAATGCAGGATTCTTCCGATTGAATTCGATCACGACCCCTGTAATCTGACGAATGGCCTCTTCCAAGGACGCTGACGCAAGTTCCTGTATGTCCGCAGCTCGCACCTCCTTCGCCAAATCCATCGCGTAACGGGTCACGAGCGCGGCGGCGATGGCTTCCTTGTTTGGAAAGAACTGATACAGCGTTGCCGGGGAAACCCTGGCTTCAGCTGCAATGGCGTTCGTGGTTGCCGCGTGGTAACCAAGTTCTCCGAAGACGCGGACCGCCGCATCGAGCAAACTCGCCACACGGCGTTGGCCCCGAACGTTTCGCTTTCGATCTGGAACAAACACTGACATATTTTCATGTTCTCATAATCTGCAAGTAATTGCTTGTATCTTTTCTGAAATACAAGCATCTACTTGCGTACGGCCGGTATGGATGCGCCGCCACAAGGACGGGGCCAATGAGCGAGTCGGGTGCAAGGCGGAAGGAAGGGGTGGTCGTCAAACATGAATCATGGAGAAGCATATGAAAAGCTGGCTGCTTGAAAAACCCGAACGAAAGAACCTTCACCTGGTCGACATCAGCGAACCTAAACCAGGACCGGGGCAGATTTTGGTTCATACCACTGCTGTTTCCCTAAACTTTCGCGACAAGCTCATCATTGAGGGCTCATATCCGTTTCCTCTCCGCTTTCCGCTGGTGCCTGGATCGGACCTGGCGGGCGAAGTCATCGCGGTCGGTTCTGGGGTTTCTCGCTTTAAGGCGGGCGACCGGGTGGTTTCCCTCTACAGACCGAAGTGGCTCCGTGGAGTACCTTCGCGCGAGGCGACACGGGAAGCCCTTGGTGGTCCACTTCCAGGCGTACTCGCCGAATATGTCTTGCTCTCTGAACAAGGCGCGCTTGGCTACCCCGATTATTTGACGCCGGCAGAAGCGTCAACGCTGCCGGTGGCTGCGGTTACTGCATGGGTTGCATTGTTCACGCACGGCAACCTGAAGCCGGGAGACAGTTCTGCTTCAGGGAAGCGGCGGAGTCTCCCTGTTTGCTCTGCAATTGGCGGTGGCGCAAGGCGCTCGCGTGTTCGTAATTTCCAGAAGCCCAGGCAAGATTACGCGCCTGAAACAATTGGGAGCCGCAGAGGTCATCGATACGAGTGCGAACACAGCATGGAATGAGGTCGTGCTCCGACTTACCGATGAGCAGGGCGTCGACCATGTCCTTGATGTCATCGGAGGGGATGCTGTACCCCTGTCCATCCAGGCCGCAGCGTGCGGAGGACATATTGCTTTGATCGGTATCATGGATCGTGCTACTACGACAATTTCAATTCCCGCCATGATGGGCAAAACATTGCGACTTCAGGGCGTAAGTGTCGGTTCGCGGGGCGATATGGAAGAATTACTGGCATTCGTCGAAAGCCGTCGAATTTCGCCGATCATCGATACCAAATACAGTTTCGAGGCACTACCCGATGCCCTCGATCACCTCGACCGCGGTGCATTTGGCAAGATCGTCGTAGAAATCCACTGAGCGAATCCACCGAGCCATTCGCGCTGCAAATGTCGATTTCCCAGATCCTGTAGTCGGAATTGGCTCAAATCAGGACCAGTGCCCGTTCCCCGCGTCGAGAAGAACGGTCTTCTGCCGTTCTCATACTCTACAAGTAAGTGCTTGTATCCATTTCACAATACAAGCATCTACTTGTATATCGTAAAACGCTCGGCAGGAGGCAGGCAATGAACAAGTCACATACAAAGCAGCAACGGACAGTGGTCGCTACGGGCGTTTCCTTGGAATTCGCCTACGCCACAGCGAGAGCCGTCGAATCGGGTTTGTTTGCACGCCGAATTCCATTTAGGCACCTTCTGCTCTGCACCTCTGCGGTGACTTTGACAATTCCTCTTGCGGGATGTAAGCGGGCCACCCACAAGAAACCACTCTCACCGACTGCCGTAGAAGTTGCTGCGGTGGTGACTAAGCCAATTCGTCTGTCTGACGAATTCAACGGCCGCGTCGCAGCCATCAATTCCGTAGACGTGCGGGCCCGGGTGACAGGCTACGTGGATAAGGTCGCGTATCGAGAGGGAGACAGCGTAAGGCGCGGTGACCTGCTGTTCGTCATTGATCCGCGACCTTTCCGCGATGCTCTCGACAGTGCAAAGGCAACCCTGGAACGAGAACAGGCGGCGGCGGCGTTCGCGGAAATTCAATCCAAAAGGGCGCAAGCACTGCACGCTTCCAATGCGATTTCGCAGGAGGAATATCAGAATCGTGACTCGGATCTCGCTCAGAGCACGGCTCGCGTGCATGCGGCGGAAGCTGCCGTTGCGATGGCAGAACTCGATCTTTCCTTCACGGAAGTACGAGCCCCGGTGGATGGACGGACCAGCCGCGCGCAGCTCACGCGTGGAAATCTTGCACAGGCCGATCAGACAGTACTCACCACCGTCGTGTCACAAGATCCTGTCTATGTGTACTTCGATTGCGATGAGCAGAGTTACTTACGTTTTCAAGGGCGAGTGCATCGCGGAAGCGGAGTGAGTGCGGCGAACCCCGTGAGCGTAGCGTTGGCGAATGAGACCGGCTTCCCTCATGTGGGCAGGGTCGATTTTCTCGATAACCAGGTTAATCCCGCGACAGGCACGATCCGTGCGCGCGTCGTATTGAACAATCCAAATCTTATTTTCACACCAGGACTCTACGCTCGCGTTCGGCTCGCAAGCAGTGGCGAACAGAAGGCGTTGCTGATCGACGATAAGGCGGTCCTGACCGATCAGGACCGCAAATATGTCTATGTGCTTGGTGCCGGCAACACGGCACAGCGCAAAGATGTCCAGCTTGGTCCCCTGGTCGACGGCTTGCGCATTGTGCAGTCCGGACTAGGCACTGACGATAAGGTGATCGTCAGTGGACTTCAGAAAATCTTTTATCCCGGCGTGCCGGTGACTCCGAACGAATCTGCCATGGAGCCATCGCACGCAACAACAGCCTCTGCACTAACCTCGGCGATGGCGCAATAACAGGAGTCCCTCGATGAAAGATTTTTCCCGCTTTTTTATCGACCGTCCGATTTTTGCGATGGTGCTATCGATCATCATCTTTTCTCTCGGTCTGATAGCAATTCCGATTCTTCCGTCCGGTGAATATCCCGAGGTGATACCGCCGAGCGTTGTTGTGCGTGCAACCTATCCGGGGGCCAATCCGAAGGAGATCGCCGAGTCGGTTGCGGAGCCGCTTGAAGAGGCCATCAACGGCGTCGAAGGCATTATGTACATGAAGTCTGTCGCCGGCTCCGATGGCAGCCTTCAGGTCGTAGTCACCTTTCGGCCCGGAGTCGATCCCGATACAGCAGCTGTACGTGTGCAAAACAGGGTCAGCGAGGCTCTGTCCCGGTTACCCGATGAGGTCCGCCAGTTCGGCGTAACTACACAAAAACAGTCTCCCACGCCGCTAATGTACGTGAGCTTGTATTCTCCCGACAATCGTTACGACTCACTGTACCTACGCAACTACGCGGTCCTGCACATTCGGGACGAATTATCGCGCCTGCCGGGTATCGGTGATGTCCAGATGATAGGTTCTGGCGACTACGCCATGCGTCTCTGGCTCGACCCGAACCAACTCGCCTCGCGCGGTGTTACCGCTGCCGACGTGGTCAACGCCGTGCGCGAGCAGAACGTGCAAGTGTCTGCAGGCCAGCTCGGCGCCGAGCCCTCGCCGAAGGCAACCAACTTTCTGATCTCGATCAACGTGCGTGGCCGCCTTCGCAGTGAGCAAGAGTTTGGCGACATCGTGCTCAAAGATGGCGCGGACGGCCAGATCGTGCATCTCTCCGACGTGGCGAGGGTCGAACTCGGCGCCAGCGACTACACCATGGACATGTACTCCGACACTCAAAAGGCCGTAGCAATCGGGATATTCCTTACCCCCGGTGCCAATGCTTTAGGAGTTGCCGATACGGTGTATGCGCGGTTGCATGAGTTGTCCGCAGATTTCCCCGCCGGCATTGCCTACAAGCCAATCTGGGACCCAACCGTGTTTGTGCGCGAATCCATCCGTGCGGTTGAGCATACATTGATCGAGGCCGTGGTGCTGGTGGTGCTGGTAGTGACTCTGTTCTTGCAGACCTGGCGCGCCTCCATCATTCCACTCATTGCAGTTCCAGTCTCTGTGGTTGGCACATTTGCTTGGCTGTATCTATTGGGCTACTCGATTAACACACTGACACTGTTCGGCCTGGTGCTCGCGATCGGCATCGTCGTCGATGACGCCATTGTTGTGGTCGAGAATGTGGAGCGCAATATCGAGCAGGGCTTAAGCCCGCTTGCCGCTGCCCACACGGCAATGAGAGAAGTATACGGTCCGATCATTGCAATCGCGCTTGTGCTCTGCGCGGTGTTTGTACCCATGGCGTTTCTCTCCGGAGTCACCGGCCAGTTCTACAGACAGTTCGCGGTAACCATCGCGATCTCGACGGTGATCTCTGCGATCAATTCTCTGACGTTGTCGCCAGCGCTCGCAGCAAAGCTACTCCGAGGGCACGATGCGCCCAAAGATGTCTTGGCGCGCGGCATCGAACGTACGTTCGGCTGGCTGTTTCGTCCATTTAATCGCTTCTTTGAGCGTAGTTCGGGGAATTATCACGGTACGGTAGGGCACACACTACGGCACCGCGGAGTCGTATTCGCCGTATATGCGGTTCTGCTGGCCGCGACCGCACTGTTGTTCAACAAAGTGCCGGGAGGGTTCATTCCAACCCAGGACAAACTTTATCTTTTCTCCGGGGCCAAGCTGACTGAAGGTGCTTCGCACGCCCGTACCGACGCGGTGACACGTAAGATGATCGAGAAGGCACACAGTGTGGGCGACGTCGATATGGTGGCCGCGCTCTCAGGCTTTAGCGCCCTGCAGCAAGTCAATACCCCCAATCTTACCGTGGCCTACGTTATCCTAAAGCCGTTTGATGAGCGCCGTCGCAGTGCAGCGGAGATCAACACAGAACTTAACGCCAAGTTTGCAGGCATTAAAGATGGCTTCACCTACGCCTTGATGCCGCCACCCATTCAGGGTCTAGGCAACGGCTCGGGTTATTCGCTTTATCTGGAAGATCGAGCTGGGCTCGGGTATGGTGCTCTGCAGAATGCGTTGAGCACGTTCCAGAGCGCCGTCGCGCAAACCCCAGGAATGACCTTTCCGGTTAGTTCCTACCAGGCCAACATCCCACAACTCGAAGTCAAGGTGGATCGAGTTAAGGCGAAGGCGCAAGGGGTTGCGTTAGCCGATCTATTCGACACCCTGCAGACCTATCTTGGTTCGGTCTATATCAACGACTTCAATATATTCGGACGCGTTTACCGGGTCATGGCGCAGGCCGATGCCACCCATCGCCAGCGAGTGGAGGACATCGGCAATCTGCGTGTGCGTAATGCGCGCGGTGAGATGGTGCCTATCGGCTCGATCGTGACGGTGGTACCGAGCTATGGACCCGATCCGGTGATGCGTTATAACGGGTACCCCGCTGCCGATCTTATCGGCGATTCCGATCCCAAAATCCTCTCATCCGGACAGGTGGTTACCAAACTGACGGAAATCGCCGACAAGGTGCTGCCCCGCGGCATCGTACTCGAATGGACAGACTTGAGCTATCAGCAGGTAACACAAAGTCATGCAGCCGCTGTGGTATTTCCACTCGCGGTGATGCTGGCCTTCCTCGTGCTGGCCGCTCTTTATGAGAGCTGGACGCTGCCGCTTGCAGTCATTCTGATTGTGCCCGTGTGCATGTGCGCGGCCCTTCTTGGCGTGTGGCTCACGGGTGGCGACAACAACGTGTTCGTGCAGGTGGGCTTAGTGGTTCTGATGGGCTTGGCCTGCAAGAACGCGATCCTCATCGTCGAGTTCGCTCGAGAG
>Ga0210390_10004921_pt1 | contig 11224 bp, 10 predicted proteins | sample IncBWH11OmetaG_FD_161050 | JGI IMG/M metagenome (GOLD analysis project Ga0210390, IMG submission 161050) | Forest soil microbial communities from Barre Woods Harvard Forest LTER site, Petersham, Massachusetts, United States - Inc-BW-H-11-O ... | reverse complement strand
CGGCGCCAATCACCAGCACCCGCCGGTGCGATCCGCTGGCGACGAATTGCGCCCCTACCTGAACTGAATAGAGAAAGGCCGAGCACGCCGCCGAAACGTCGAACCCCCAAGCCCCCTTTGCACCGAGCTTGTCTTGCACCAAGCAGGCGGTAGAGGGGAAAAACATGTCCGGAGTAACGGTGCCCACGATAATAGCGTCAATGTCTGTCGGCTCAAGGCCACGCTGGGCCAACGCCTTTTTCGCCGCCTCCACAGCCAAGTCGCTCGTGGCCACGCCCTTCTCTGCGATGTGGCGCTCGCGGATGCCGACGCGGGCCATAATCCACTCGTTGTTCGTGTCGACCATTTTTTCCAGGTCGGCGTTGGTGAGCACGCGGGGCGGCACGTAGGTGCCGAGGGCGCTGATTTTGGCGCGGATCGGTTTCGTCAACAGAGCTCCTGTGGGTGAAGGCTCAAGTATTCTGAAGGATTAGAGGAAGAATGTCTAACGCCGGATTTTGTCTGGGGCGAAGTGCTACGGCGTTGTCATCCTGAGCAAAGCGAACAACCTAAGCAATCTGTCTGCCCCCACAACACAGCAAAGATCCTTCGCCTCGCCCATGACGACTGAGGGAGGCTAGAACGCCCACCGCAGCAGTGTTGCTCCAGAAGTAAATCCCGCGCCAACGGTCGCGATCAGCACCCGGTCTCCCTTTTTCAATCTGCCCTCTTCGAGCGCCGTCTGCATGGCGATCGGAATCGTCCCTGCGGTCGTGTTGCCGTAGCGATCGATATTGATGATGACTTTCTCCAGCGGCATTCCTAGCCGCTCTGCGGTCGCCGTGATGATACGCCGGTTGGCCTGGTGGGCAATGAAGCAATCCACGTCTTTGCCGGTTAGACCGTTCTTCGCCAAAATACGCTCTGTCATCTCCGCCATTTTCTTTACTGCATACTTGAAGACATTCTTGCCATCCTGATGAATGCAATGCATTTTCTTGTCGACAGTCTCATGCGTGGCTGGATTCAGACTGCCTCCGCCCGGCATGAACAAATACTGCCCGCCCATGCCCTCAATCTGCGCCACATGATCGATAATACCCAGTTCGTCATCCTCCGAAGGTTCGAGCAAAACCGCGCCCGCCCCGTCGCCGAAAATAATGCACACCGCGCGATCGGTGTAATCGGTCATCGACGAATTCACGTCCGAGCCAATCACCAGCACCTTCCTGTACTGCCCGGACTCAACGAACTTTACCCCCGTATTCAACGCATAGAGAAAGCCCGAGCACCCGGCGGAAACGTCGAAGCCCCAGGTTTTCTCTATGCCCAATTTATGCTGCACCAGGCAGGCCGTCGACGGATACATCATGTCAGGCGTGACCGTGCCCACTACGATGAGGTCAACCTCCTGCAAATCGAAGGGATATGACGCGACCAACTTCTTCACGGCTTCGACCGCCAAATCGCTGGCCGCCACGCCTTTGTCCGCGAGATGGCGCTCGCGAATCCCCACGCGTTCCATGATCCATTCGTTGCTGGTGTCGACCATTTTCTCCAGGTCGGCGTTGGTAAGAACTCGTGGCGGAAGATATGTGCCAAGCGCGCTGATTTTGGCGCGGATCGGTTGAGTCCGGATCGGTTGATTCAACGAGTCTCCTGAAATGTGAAACTCAGTATTCTCAACAATTAGGAGCAGAATGTCTAACCCGATGGACTCACTTTGCCGAAGCGCTCTTCAAGCCACGGCGCGATCCCTCTCATGCTCGATCCAATCGCGGATGAAACCGGGACAGGAGACGATATCAAAGTCGTGATTTTCGCCGTGGATCAAATAGAACAGAGCCGCCCGGTCCAACTCCTCCAGGCAAGAAAGATTTAATTGAGGCCACAAACGGCACTCGGCAGCCGAGTGGACCAACTGCTCCAGATACTCCAGGTGTCCTTGAAATAATTTTCCAGCTACGCGGATGGTTACATGGGGAGCCAACTTGGGGGAAACACCACTACTCTGCATCATCTCTCCTTGCGGGCCGACACGAATAATTCTGCCGACCCCGCTGTGTAGATGATGCTGCGAGGAGCTGATTCTTGCGAAAAGAGTCGTAAAGGAAGTGTAAAAGTTGGTAATCGGAACTACGGGAATCACTGAGACGAAATAAATTAGCCAGGCACCGGGGACCCACTGCACACGCAAGAGCCCGTTACCGTTGCTTCCTTCCGGACCTGGCGGGGTTGGCGAGAGTACGTCGCGTGAGACCGATGCCTGACCTGAATCATTCTAGCATTCGCGATTCGCCGCGTCGCCGTAGCGCCGCCATCCTGCCGGCTGTCGCGAGAGCCTGCCCTGAGCCTGCCGAAGGGGAGTCTCGCCCTCGCCGCTAACTCCCTTCGAAAGGCCATGTGACTTTTGGTGCAAGAATTCTTCCTGCAAGCCTTCCCTTCTTGTGCCAGTTGTCGAACAATAGAAGTTCGCGAAAGGATTTGCCGCTCCAGTCCGGTCGCCGTAAGCCCGAATGTCGCCTCAGTCTTCTCAATCCGGAGCGATCCCGCTGACGCAGGCGATCGACCATTACTTCGAACTCGCGCTGTATCTGCTTGTTCTCACAGGCTTTGCAACCCTCGCGAGCACCGGTGGACTCGACTTGCCTTCGACCATTCTCGTAGGGGTCGCACTGGCGATCCGTGGCTACCTGCTGTCTAAGAAGCGACAGTTCGTGATTTCCGAGCGCTGGACCACCCCGCTCTCCGTCGCTTACTTTATTTTTTTCGCCGCCGACTACTTCATTTTTTCGCGCAGCTTTCTGCTGGCCACGGTTCACCTGGCGTTGTTCGGCGTGGTGGTACGGATGTTCTCCCTGCGCCGCGAGCGCGACCACGTCACTCTCGCCATCCTCGCCTTTCTGATGGTGCTGGCGTCGGCCGTGCTCACCGTCGACAGCATCTTCCTGTTCTCCTTCGCCGTGTTCATGATGATGGCCGTCGGAACTTTTGTGCTGATGGAAATGCGCCGTTCCGGCCACGCGGCCAACATTCAGGCGCGACATACAAACGATCCCCAGGAACACCGCCATCTGGCCTTTGCCCTGGCGCGCGTGGCCCCTGCCCTGATGCTGATGATTCTGGTCAGTGGCACGCTGGTCTTTTTCCTGATGCCCCGCATGTCGGCGGGATACATGGGCGCCTACTCGTTCGGCACCAACATCTCGTCCGGATTCACCGATCACGTTCAACTAGGCCAGATCGGGCAGATCCAGCAGTCCAGTGCGCTCGTGATGCACATCGAGATCGAAGGCGACCGCGTGGGCGGCTCTGACCTGCATTGGCGCGGCGTGGCTCTTGCCGATTTCGACGGACATACCTGGTCGAATACCCGGGAGCAGTTCCTGCTACGGAAAACGGCTAACAGCTTCCTCGTGCCAGCCGTCAACGCGCCGCCCCCGCGCTCCTCCGTGACTTCCTACGTGAGCCATGACGCAACTCCGAGTTTAGTGCGCCAGCACTTGATCCACTATCGCGTCCTGATGGAACCGATCGGCACCAATGTTTTTTTTCTGGCTCCCTGGGCCCGCGTCGTCAACGGAAACTATCGTATGCTGGCCGCAGATACCGGCGGAGCGATCTACAACTTCGACACTTCGCGCGCCATCAGCCGCTACGAAGCCGACTCCGACATCGCGACTGCGCCTCCCGCGGAGTTGCGCGCAGCAGGACGGAATTACCCCCCGAAGGTCACGGCCGGGTACCTGCGCCTGCCCCCGCTTGATCCGCGAGTTCCCCAGTTGGCTGCGCAAATCACAAACGCGGCCACCAATGATTTCGACAAAGCGGCCGCCCTTGAGAACTATCTCAAGACACGCTTCGGCTACACCCTCGAGTTGCCGCAAACTACGCCGAAAGATCCCATCGCCAATTTCCTGTTTGAGCGCAAGCAGGGGCACTGCGAATATTTCGCTTCCTCAATGGCGGTCATGCTGCGAACGCTAGGGATTCCGTCGCGCGTGGTCACCGGATTCCGCTCCGACGAGTTCAACGACCTGACCGGCAATTACGTGGTGCGCGCCAAAGACGCGCACGCCTGGGTGGAGGCGTACTTTCCCGGTTATGGGTGGCAGACCTTCGATCCCACTCCGGCAGGCGTCAGCGGAACGCCGCAAGGCTGGAACCGTCTCGCGCTCTACGTCGACGCCCTTTCGTCGTTCTGGCGCGATTGGGTGGTCAGTTACGACATTTCGCACCAATATGCTCTCGGTCAGGCCGCGTTCACCGGTAGTCGGGGCTTGTGGACGGGTGCCCGCGTCTGGGCCCGCAACCACTACGCGTCGATGTTGAAGTGGGCCCGGCACAGTCAGAATCGCGTTGAACATTCGCCTGGCCGATGGGCTCTGCTCGGCGCCGCAATCACTTTTGTTCTTTTGCTGCTCGGAAACCTGGGCAGGATCGCTCGCCTGCTCCACGAAAAATGGTTGGCCGCGCATCCCGAGCGATCTCCCGAACAGGCCGCCGCAATGTGGTATCAGCGGATGGCCCGCGCGCTGGCGCGCCGTGGAGTGAAAAAGCCTGCGGCGCAAACGGCGCAGGAGTTCGTGAAAAAGATTGAAGACAGCCGGCTTCGCGAGCCGGTCGCGCGCTTTACCGAAGTCTACGAATCCGCGCGCTTCGGCAATTCGATTGACGACGCCCAGCGTCTGCCGGAGTTATACGAAGAAGTCGAACTGGCGACTCGCACCCGCTAGCCGCGGACTCCGCGTGCGCAGTCATTCAATCTAGAACCGCCAGAACGCTCCGCCGCCAACAAAATAATTGTGTTGTCGCGATTTCCCCGTTGGGGCCAGCGGGAAATCCGGTTCGCCCGACCAGAAGTCGCGGACCTCGCCGCGGATGCTGAGCCTCTTCCAGACTTTCACATCCAGACCGAATCCGCCCTCAATCACCGCCGAAGTTGTGCCCTTTCCCGGGTTGGCGCCTCCATAGATCAGGGTCGAGTTTTGCCCGATGTGGCCGAAGCCAGCTCCAAAGCTCACCCACGGAGAAACCGCTGTGGTAGGAAACAAATTCACCCGAGCGGCGGGGGTTACGAAGAGCTCGCTCAACTGTGGAGGCACAACCGCGAACCCATAGGCTCCCCCATTGATGTCTTCATCGTGGTTGTACACAAGAACAGCTTCGCCCGAAATCGAATAGATCGGGGTCACAAGCAATCGCCGGGCATATTCCCCTTCGACGCTAAGGCCTTTTCCGAAGGCGATGATCGTGCCCGGGTCCGTCCCGCTCTTAATTCCCTGGTTGCTGATGAAGATGCGGCCTAGCATGCCGCCCACTTCGTTCTTTTCGTCTTGCGCAACCGCCGACGCCGATAGCATGACCACAACGGTCAGGATCGCAACCCAAAGACCTTTGCCAAACATTTCTCCTCCTGCGAGGTGGTTCCTAAATTGTTACGGCGGTAAGACCTAGCCTAGCACGACCCCGGCTATTTTGAACCATCGCTACTATCTTTTCTGGTGCCCATGCCTTCGGCTGGCTCAAGAGACTGCGACGCGGGCTGCTCCGTCAGATGCTAAAATAGAAAGATTGCATGCCAGTAAAAGACCTCACTGTGGACGCTTCCTCCGATCTCAGGGCTGATCGCGAGCTCCGTCATAAGGCAGAGAAATCTCGCGAGAATCCGCACCGCGACGCATCCCAGCCCACGGATCTGCCCGCACGTCCGCAGAAAGTCGGTTTTGTCAGCCTTGGCTGTCCCAAGAACCTCGTCGATAGCGAAGTCATGATGGGCCTGCTGGCGCGGGCCGGAGCCGAACTTACTCGTCGCGCCGAAGATGCCGACGTGATCGTGGTCAACACCTGCTCGTTCATCGAGAGCGCGCAGCAGGAATCCGTCAACACGATCCTCGAAATGGCCGCGCACAAGACCGGCGGCAAGGCGAAGAAACTGGTCGTCGCCGGATGTCTGGTTGAGCGTTTCCGCGACCAGATTCGCAAGGATATTCCAGAAGTCGACGCCGTCGTCGGCACGGGCGAGTTGGAGAAAATCCTCGCCGCTACCGGTCTTGCGCCCGTGCAGCCACCAAGCAATGGCAATTCCCCGTTTGTGGTCTTGCCATCGCGGCCGGAAGGCGACGCCCGCGCTGCCCAGGGCCGGTTCTCTCGCGAAAAATGGGATGGGGCGATCGGCGACCTGCCCAACTATCTCTACGACGATGCCACGCCGCGCATCCTCGCCACGCCGCGCCACATGGCCTACATTAAGATCGCCGAGGGATGCGACCATCCCTGCACGTTCTGCATTATTCCCCAGCTGCGCGGCCAGTTCCGTTCGCGCCGCTTCGAATCGGTAATCGCCGAGGCCGAGCGGCTAGCCCTGAGCGGTGTTCGCGAGATTACGCTCATCGGCCAGGACACAACTTGCTACGGCGAAGACTTCGGTCTGAAAGATGGTCTGGCGTTATTACTGGAAAAACTCGCCTCCATCGAAGACTTGCGCTGGGTTCGGTTTCTCTACGCTTATCCCAACAAAATTACCGGCAAGCTGCTGGACACGATCGCGCAGCACGAAAAAATCTGTTCCTACATGGACGTTCCTCTGCAGCACGCCTCCGCTTCACTGCTGAAGCGCATGAAGCGCGGAGGTGGCTCCGATGTTTTCCTGCGTTCGATCGCAAAAATGCGCCGCACCGTGCCGGAACTCACCCTGCGCACATCGTTCATCGTCGGCTTTCCCGGCGAAACCGAAAAAGAATTCGAAGAACTATGCGACTTCGTCCGCGAGGCACAATTCGACTGGATGGGCGCGTTCGCCTACTCCGACCAGGACGGAGCAGAGGCCTTCGCTCTCGATAAGAAGCTGTCGCCGCGCGAGATCGAGCGCCGCCGCAAGCACTTGATGGGCATCCAGCGCCAGATCAGCAAGAAGAAAAAGAAAGCGCTGGTGGGACGAGAGTTTGACCTTCTGCTTGAAGGGGAGTCCGAAGAAACCGAGCTTCTACTCGAGGGCCGCACACCCATGCACGCTCCCGAAATCGACGGCAAGGTCTTCGTGAACGACTTCCCCCAGGATGTAGACCCTCAACCCGGCCAGTTCTTTCGCTGTGAAATCACCGAGGCCCACGACTACGACCTGGTGGCGAAAATTCTGTAGTGGGCATTCCTAAGCGAAATCGTCCACGTCTACAATACAAATCGTATGCCGCGCAAGCGCACCGTGAAGCTCCGCTGCCCCATCTGCAAGAAGTCAGTGAAGAGCACCGACCCTGAATTCCCTTTCTGTAGCGACCGCTGCCGCGTCATCGATCTGGGCAAGTGGGCCAGCGGCGCCTATGTGATCTCGTCTCCAACCACCGATGCCGAAGAAGGAATCCGAGACCGCACCCCCGAAGACCAAGAGGACGAGCAGTGAAGCCTGCCCGCTCGTCCGCCTCGCTCTGGGCGACGACGGTCGCAACTTTCTTCGGCGTCGGCCGCCTGCGTCCCGGACCTGGGACCTGGGCCTCGACTGCCACAGTCGTGATCTGGGCCGCCATCGCGCACCAGTTAACGCCGTCGGTGCGAACCCCGGTCGCCATCGCCATGGCCGCGCTCGTCACGCTGGTCGGCATCCCCGCTGCCACGCGCGTGGCGCGAGCCTCGAGCACGAAAGATCCGCAGTGTGTCGTAATCGACGAAGTCGCCGGGCAGCTGATCGCGCTGATCGCCGTCCCACTCGCGTGGAAAACTTTCCTCGCCGGTCTTATACTTTTCAGAGCGTTCGATATCGTCAAGCCGCCTCCGGTGCGGCAACTGGAGAGACTTCCAGAAGGCGCCGGGATCGTTCTTGACGACGTCGCAGCAGGAATTTTCGCGTTAGTTGGAATGCATCTCCTGCTTCATTTTGGGCTACTAACCAGTTAGCGGCTTTCCGATTCTCATGGGATTTTCCGACCGCATCCTCGGCAAGAAAAACGTCAATGGCGGACCGCGCATTGAAATGGTGGCGCCCTCGCTGGCGCTCGCCGGAGGCGAACTCCGCATCACCGGCTCGGGCCTGCGCCCGCAGGAACTTCATCGTCCAACCGTAAAATTTGGCGAATTCGAAGGCTCGATCGTCGTCAGTTCCGACGGTTTCCTGGTCGCACGCGTCCCTGAAGGAGCGACCTCCGGTCCGGTCGTCGTCGCCGCCGACGGACACGTCAGTAACCCCCAAGCGGTGAAGGTGGCTGTGCCCATCGCCGACAGTCTTCATCCGGTGACCAGTCCCGCGCTCGACCCCGACGGCAACATTTACGCAACCTTTTCCGGTTCGCGCGGCCAGAAGGTTCCAGTCGCCGTCTTCAAAATTGACACCAACTACAACATCAAGCCGTTCGTGCCCGAAATGATGAATGCCACGGCCATCGCGTTCGATCGGCAGGGGCACATGTATGTCTCTTCTCGCTTCGACGGCGCCGTCTATCGTGTCGCTCCAAACGGAACCATGACCACCTACGCCGAAGGCATGGGCGTCGCCACCGGCATCGCCTTCGATCGCGAGCAAAGTCTCTACGTCGGCGACCGCAATGGCACCATCTTCAAGATCTCGCGCGATCAGCAGGTCTTCGTCTTTGCCACCCTCGAGCTCAGTGTCTCCGCCTATCACCTTGCGTTCGGCCCGCACGGAGATCTGTTCGTCACCGGGCCCAACGATCGGGTTTACAAAATCGACCCAAACGGAACCGTCACCACTTTCTATAAGGGACTAGGCCGGCCGCAGGGACTGGCCTTCGACGTCGAAGGCAACATGTATGTCGCCGCTTCGCTCTCCGGCACGCGCGGGATCGTGAAGATTGCGCCCGACGGCCTGGCCAATCTCGAAGTTGCCGGCCAGGGTCTAGTGGGACTGGCGTTCGCGCCAGGCCGCTCCGTCATCCTTGCCACCACTAACAGCGTGCATCATCTCTCGTGGAACATTCAGGGCCTGCCTCTGATACCGGAATAATCCCCGCCCGCCGGTCCAACTTCTCCAGCTTTGTCATTCCGAACGAAGTGAGGAACCTGCTTTCCTCGCCACCCATGGCTGCTTCCGCGTATCACATGGTTTTCATTTAAACTTCTAACGCGTGAATGCCGAAATCATAGCGGTGGGTTCCGAGATGCTCACGCCCTCCCGCATGGACACCAACTCGCTTTACCTCACCGAACAACTCAACCTGCTAGGCGTCGAAGTAATTTTTAAAGGCATCGTCGGCGACGACCTGCGCAGGCTGGTAGCCGCGGCCCAGCACGGCCTGTTTCGCTCCGACATTCTGATTTTCAGCGGCGGACTCGGCCCCACCGAAGACGATCTGACGCGTGAGGCCGTTGCCGAAGCGCTAGGCCTAAAGCTGCACCGCGATCCGGAAATTCTCGCTCGCCTGGAGCAGCGCTTCGCCGACCGCGGCTGGAAGATGTCGTCGAATAACACGAAACAGGCTGACGTTCTTGAGGGTGCCACCGCGCTCCCCAATCCCAACGGCACCGCTCCCGGCCAATGGCTTAGCGGAGAATTCGACGGTCGCGAACATATCATCATTCTTCTGCCCGGGCCTCCGCACGAAATGAAAGCGCTATTCGAGGCCGAAGTGCGTGAACGCCTGCGTGCCAAAGTACCTCCGGCGTTTCTGGCCGTACGCACGCTGAAAATCGCCATGCTCGGCGAATCGGCAGTCGACGCGCGCGTCGCGCCCATCTACAAACGCTATTCTGACGTCGAGACCACAATCCTGGCCGGCGCCGGAGAGATCGAACTGCACTTCAAAACCCGCGCGGCGACTCAGGGCGCCGCACAAAGCCGAGTCGACGAAGTTGCAGGAGTCGTCGAGGACGAACTGGACGATGCCGTCTACTCGCGCAACGGCGAGTCGCTGGAACAAATCGTCGGCTACTGGCTGCAAATGCGCAGCGCCACACTGGCCGTCGCGGAGTCCTGCACAGGAGGTCTGCTGGCAGAGCGCATTACGTCGATCGGCGGAAGTTCGCGCTATTTTCTGGGCGGCGCGGTTGTCTACTCCAACGCGTTAAAAACCGAACTAGCCGGCGTACCCGCGGAAATGATCGAGCGGCACGGCGCAGTCAGCCGCGAAGTGGCCGCCGCCCTCGCCGAAGGCATCCGCTACCGCTGCGAATCGACGCTCGGTGTGGGCATCACCGGCGTCGCCGGCCCCACCGGCGGTACAGCCGAGAAACCCGTGGGCATGGTGTTCCACGCCGTGGCCAGCAGCACGGGGACGGAAGTCATCCAGCGCAATTTTCCTGGCGACCGCAAACGCATCCGCCGCTTCGCCACCACCATGGCGCTGGATATGGTGCGAAAAAACCTGATGTGAAGACAGCTCCTGGCTACTAGCTCCTAGCTGCTAGCTATTCGTGGCTGACTTGCTAGAAGCTAGTGGCTAGGAGCTAGCAGCTTCTTTATGCGCCTCTTCATCGCTCTCGACATCGACGAAGCCATCCGCGCACGGATCTCTCGCTTTGTGGAGGGAGTGAGTGGGTTCGCATCCGAAGCCCGCTGGGTCCGGCCGGAATCTCTGCACGTGACTCTCAAGTTCATCGGCGAGCAACCGGAATCCGCCATCGAACCCATTAAACAGGCGTTGTCTGACATCCACGGCCGCGCCTCGGAAATTCAATTCCGCGGTTACGGATTCTTTCCCACCCCTAAATCGGCGCGCGTTTTCTGGATCGGCCTGGAAGTCGGCCCTCAACTCACGGCCTTGGTTGCGTTGATCGACGACAAGTTGGCGACGATGGGAATTCCAAAAGAAAGCCGCGCCTACAGTCCGCACCTCACACTGGCCCGTGGCGCCGGCGGTTCCGGCTCCCCGCGCCGGAACAAGACAGACGCTCCTAATCGTAGCTTCCACCGCCTGCAGGAAAAACTAGCCACGATGCCTGTTCCGGAGTTTGGTACCATGACGGCCCGCGAGTTCTTTCTGTACCAGAGCCAACTATCACCGAAAGGATCGAAGTACACCAAGCTCGCACGATTCGATTTACAGTAACGCCGGCGTCTCGCCGGCTGTCGCGAGAGCCTGCCCTGAGCTTGCCGAAGGGCGTCTCGCCCTCGCACCCAGTAGGATGATAAGAATCGACGCCTTGTAGAAAACATGTCTCGCTTCCTCATCATCGCCGCCGCAAGCTACCTGCTGGGCTCCATCCCCTTCGGCTATCTTCTCGTCCGCATCTTTCGTGGCGAGGACGTGCGCCTCACCGGCAGCGGCAACATCGGCGCCACCAACGTCTCGCGCAAGTC
>Ga0210390_10004920_pt1 | contig 11225 bp, 9 predicted proteins | sample IncBWH11OmetaG_FD_161050 | JGI IMG/M metagenome (GOLD analysis project Ga0210390, IMG submission 161050) | Forest soil microbial communities from Barre Woods Harvard Forest LTER site, Petersham, Massachusetts, United States - Inc-BW-H-11-O ... | reverse complement strand
GCAGCAGGTCTGGGCGGGCCGAGCGCATCGCCTCGACGCCGCGCCCGTGCGCCAGGTTCATCACATGGATCGCGCCGAGCGCGCTCGCCCGGCCGCGAATGCCGGGGGCGTGCTCGCCGTCGCCATAGCCCTTGACGCAGGCGCAATTGGGCTCGTTGAAAGTAGCCCAGCGCTTGACCCGGTCGCCAAGCCGGTGCACCGCCAGATGCGCGTAGTCGGCGAACCAATGGGCGGTGTCGCGGTTCTGCCAGCCGCCGCGATCCTCGAGCGCCTGCGGCAGATCCCAATGGTAGAGACAGATCCAGGGCTCGATGCCGGATTCGAGGATGCCGTCGATCAGCCGGTCGTAGAATTCGAGCCCCTTCTGGTTGGCGGCACCGCGGCCCTCGGGCAGGATGCGCGGCCAGGAGAGCGACAGCCGGTAGGCGCCGAGGCCGAGCTCGCGCATCAGCGCCACATCCTGCGGCCAGCGGTGATAATGGTCGCAGGCGACATCGCCGGTGTCGCCATTGGCGGTCTTGCCGGGCAGATGGCTGAAATTGTCCCAGATCGACGGGCCGCGGCCGTCCTCGCGCACCGCACCCTCGATCTGATAGGCGGCGGTCGATGCGCCCCACAGAAAGCCGTCGGGAAAATTCGTCGCCATTAGCGCCTCGCCATAGGATTGCTCACCGGGCGCATGATGCCGTCCGGGCAACGCAGTCTACCCGAAATCCCGGCATCAATCGGGCGCCCGGGCCAGGATCGGCCAGCCTTCGATCGTCTGCGGGCTGTTGCCGAGGCGCATCGGCCGCCACCTGGTGGGATCGTGCAACGCCGCCGCCGGAGCGCGGCCGGACAGCGACATCCAGCGGTCCCGGTCCCAGGCGGTAACGGCGATTTCGACCCGCAGCTTGGCTCCCGCGGCCGGTTCGCTCACCCCCAGCACCGCCCACGGGATGCGCATCTCGGCGGTGATGCGCGGCTGGTCGGCGCCGAAATAGACCGCCTGGCCGCCCGCGACCGGGCTGCAGCCTCGGGCGATGGCCCGCGCCGCCGCGCCGGCGCACAGCTCGGCCGCCATTTCCGGGTAGTCGTGGATTTTGGTGCGGGGCGGGATGAAGAACAGGGTGAAACGGCGCGGGCCGTCGCCGAAATCGACCCCGAGCTCGACCCGGTAGGCTTCCTCGAGCGGGAACGAACCGGCATAGGCCAACAGATCGAGGTCGTAATAATCCTGGCCGATCGTCGCCAATTGCAGCCCGCGCCGGCTCCAGGTCAGATAGGCCTCGCCGAAATCGACCGCGCCCGGCGAGGGGGTCAGCCGCGGCATCAGGCTCGCGGGCTTCGGCCAGTCGGACAAGGAGCGGGCGCGCAATGCGATTTCGGCGTGCGGCACTACGAAAGCCGATGCCGGGCGTATCGGCTCCGCCGCGGTCGAGGCCTGGTGGATCGCGAAGGCGCGCCGGTTGGCCGCCGCCAATGCCGCGGTCAGCCGGCGATAGGGCTGGTCGTTGATGTCGACCAAACCGAAATCGTAATCCTCGCCGTCAGCGCGCCCGCCCTTGGGGTGATCGTAGTATTGGAACCAGTGGGTACCGACGATTTGCGGGATCGCGGCGAAGTTCAGGGTCGCCGCGGCCGCCCCTACCGCGCGCTCGGCCTGGGTTTCGACCGTCATCAGATGGCCGTTGTTGAGGTTGCCGGTGCGGTTGTGGTTGGCGGCAAAAAACCATTCGGAGACCAGTACCGGCTTGCCGCCCGACAATTTGCGCAGGCCGTCGAAATAATAGGGCGCGATCCAGCCGTCGCTGCTGTCGACATTATAGTTGGTGGCGATCGCGTCGACATAGGGGGCCATCGCCCGCACCGCCGCCGGGTCGTAATAGATCGGCAGCCGGTCGCCGAAATAGAGCGCATCGGGGTCGGCGGCGCGAATCGCCTTGGCGGCTAGCGCGTAATAATGGCGGGCGACGATCCCGGTCCATTCGCGCACCACATGGATCCCCTCGCCTCCCGGCCGCATCCGGGTCATTTGCGTGGCGGCGAGCAGCTGCGCCCATGAGCCGACCCCTGGCGGCGGCAGAAAATCGCCGGCGAAGGCCCGCCAATCGCCGGCATAGTGCTGGCGCAGCGTCTCGACCCAGCGTTGTTTCGTCGCCGAGCCGGCTGGCTGCATCGAATAGTAGACAAACAAGGCGCCGGCCCACCAGCCGACCTCGTTGTCGGAGAAATAGCCGATCCGATAGGGATTATTCCGGTACGGGGCGACGAGCTTGCGGGCGAGCGCCATCATTCGGGTTGCGGTCGCCGGCGCAAACGGATCGAACCAATGAAAGCGCGCCTGGCGGCCGAGCTCGAGGTCGATGATCGTCGGCAGGCGCAAGACCTGCGGCGGCAACGACCAGCCGCCGGCGCTGTTGAACCCCCAGGCCGAAAGCCGCCTTCGGGCGGCGTCGACCCATTGCCCGCGGGTCTGGTCGAACGCAGTCCAGCTATACCAGACCTTGCCGTCCTTGCTGCGGTAGGGATAACCGGCATCGAGCGCGTTGACGCCGAGGCTGTAAAAGCGCTGGCCGCAAGGCGCCACCAGCCAGGAGACGCCGTGCTCGGTGGCGAGCGACCAGCGTGAGGACAGCGCATCGGCCAGATCGGTGCAGGCCAGAGCCTGGCCGACCGGCACGCTCGCCAATATTGCGGCGAACGCCAGCGCCCGCCCACGGCGGCAGAACCGCATGATCCCCCCAGAGGCCCCCAAGAAGCCGCCGTCGCCGGCGGTCGCCTTACGCGCTGGTGCCGCCGACGGTCAATCCGTCCATGCGCAAAGTCGGCTGGCCGACCCCGACCGGCACGCTCTGCCCGTCCTTGCCGCAGGTGCCGATGCCGTGGTCGAGGCCGAGATCGTTGCCGATCATCGTGACCTTGGTCAGCGCGTCGGGGCCGTTGCCGATCAGGGTGGCGCCCTTGACCGCCGCGCCGACCTTGCCGTTCTCGATCAGATAGGCCTCGGAGGCGGAAAAGACGAACTTGCCCGAGGTGATGTCGACCTGGCCGCCGCCGAAATTGACCGCGTAGAGGCCGCGCGGCACCGAGGCGATGATCTCCTGCGGGTCCCGGTCGCCGGCCAACATGTAGGTGTTGGTCATCCGCGGCATCGGCGCATGGGCAAAGCTCTGGCGCCGGCCGTTGCCGGTCGGTGCGGCGCCGACTAGCCGGGCGTTCATCCGGTCCTGCATGTAGCCCTTGAGGATGCCGTCCTCGATCAGCGTGGTGCAGTTGGTAGGCGTGCCTTCGTCGTCGACGGTCAAGGAGCCGCGCCGGTCGGGCAGGGTCCCGTCGTCGACCACGGTCACGCCCTTGGTCGCGACGCGCTCGCCGATCATACCGGAAAAGGCCGAGGTCTTCTTGCGGTTGAAATCGCCTTCGAGCCCGTGCCCGATCGCCTCGTGCAGCATGACCCCGGGCCAGCCCGGCCCGAGCACGACGGTCATCTCGCCGGCCGGCGCCGGCACCGCACCGAGATTAACGAGCGCCTGGCGCAGCGCCTCGTCGACCTGCTCCTTCCAGTGCGCCGGATCGAGATAGCGCTCATAGGCGATCCGGCCGCCGGCGCCCGAGGAGCCGGTTTCCATATGGTCGCCCTCACCGACCACGACGGCGACGCCAAAGCGCACCAGCGGGCGGATGTCGGCGACCCGGCTGCCGTCGGCGCGGATGATCTGCACCGCCTGCCATACCCCAGAGAGCGACGCCATGACCTGGCGGACCCGCGGATCGCGGCTGCGCGCATAGGCGTCGATCTCGGCCAAAAGCCGCGTCTTGGTGCCTAGATCGACAAGGCCGAGCGGGTTCACATCGGTATAGAGGCTGCGGTTGGTGCCCGGCGGCGGTCCCGCCATCACCCCGGAATAGCCGGCGGCTACCGCCCGCACCGTCGCCGCCGCCCGGCTGATCGCCGCCTCGGAGAGATCGGAAGCGTGCGCGTAACCCGCCGCCTCGCCGGCCACCGCGCGCAGCCCGAACCCCTGGGTCGTGTCGAAGCTGGCGCTCTTGATGCGGCCGTCGTCGAGCGCCAGGCTCTCCGACTGGCTGTATTCGAGATAGAGCTCGCCATCGTCCATCCCGGCCAGCGCCTGGGCGACGATCGCCTCGACCCGGTCAGGGTCCATGCCGGTGCGCTCGAAAAACAACTGGTCGGTGACGGCGAGATCGGTCATCCGCTGCTGCTCCTTAACTTGATGCCGGGCTACAATATGGTTGCCGTCGGCCGCGAGCGGAAGTCGCGATCGCGGTTTGCCGGCCGGGGGCGCACCGAGCGGCGGGCATTGCGCCGACCGTGCGGCGGCTTGACGCAACGGGCTCGGCCGGTTGTGAGCCGCGTTGGTGATGGTGTAGGCTCGCTTAGCTTCGCCGCCTCGGCCGGCGCGTAGGTTTGCCGGGGACGGGGGCGGCGCTCGGGTCGGCTGTCAAGTCCGGGGTCGTAGTCAGGTGCAGCCGCTGTGGGCCGCCGATCGGCCGAGTGGGATGGATCATGGGCGGCAGGGAATGGCGCGGTTGACGGGATTGCTGACGAAGAAGCGGGCGGCGCAGGTGCTGATCGTGCTGGCGCTCGCGGTGGCCGCCACCGGAGCGCTCGTGGCGGTCGCGTGGGCGGCACAGCCGCGGCCCTGGGAACTGGGGATGCAGCCCCCGGCGACCCCGGTCAAGGACCGGCTCAACGCGTTCCACAACGAGCTCCTGGTGATCATCTTTTTGATCTCCGCGTTCGTCATGGCCCTGCTGCTCTATGTAATCGTGCGCTTCAACCACCGGCGCAATCCGGAGCCGACCCTGACCTCGCACAATACTGTGATCGAGCTCTTATGGACCGTGATTCCGGTGCTGATCCTGGTGCTGATCGCGATCCCGTCCTTCAAGCTGATGTATTACATGGACCGGGTACCACCGGATGCGATGACGATCAGGGTGACCGGGCATCAGTGGTATTGGACCTACACCTATCCCGACGAGAAGAACCTGTCGTTCGACAGCAACATCATCCCGACCGCCGATCTGAAGCCGGGGCAGACGCGGCTGCTCGACGTCAACAACCCGCTGGTGGTGCCGGTCAACACCAACATCCGGGTGCTGGTGACCAGCACCGATGTGATCCACAGCTGGTTCATCCCGTCGTTCGGGGTCCAGGAATATGCGGTGATCGGCCGGCTCAACCACAGCTGGTTCAACGTCGAGCGGCCTGGCGCCTATTATGGCGAATGCAACCAGATCTGCGGCCTCAACCACTCGTTCATGCCGATCAAGGTGGTCGCGGTAACGAAGGACGCCTTCCAGCGCTGGCTGGTCGAGGCCCAGAAAAAGTTTGCGCATGATGGACAAGACGGCAGCGCGGTGCGCGTCGCCGCCAACCCGGCGCCCGCCGGCAACTGACAGCGAGGGGTCGATGACCTACGAGCGCGAGGCGCACGGCGCCGACAGCCACGGTGGTTATGGGGCGCATGGCGCCGACAGCCACTATCCGGGGTTCATCACCCGCTGGCTGTTCTCGACCAACCACAAGGACATCGGCACCCTCTATTTGATTTTTGCCGTCTGCGCCGGGCTGATCGGCGGCGCCTTTTCGATCGTCATGCGCATCCAGCTGATGCATCCCGACAATCACTTCATCGCCGACGACCAGATCTACAACGTGCTGATCACCGCGCACGGGCTGATCATGATCTTCTTCACGGTCATGCCGGCGATGATCGGCGGTTTTGGCAACTGGTTCGTGCCGCTGATGATCGGCGCGCCGGACATGGCCTTCCCGCGCATGAACAACATCAGCTTCTGGCTCTTGGTGCCGTCGTTCGCGCTGCTCTTGGGATCGACGATGGTCGACGGCGGCGCCGGCACGGGCTGGACCTTGTACCCGCCGCTGTCGAGCGTCGGCCAGCCCGGACCCGCGGTCGACATGGTGATCTTCGCGCTGCACCTGGCCGGCGCCTCGTCGATCATGGGCGCGATCAATTTCATCACCACGATCTTCAACATGCGGGCACCCGGCATGACCCTGCACCGGATGCCGCTGTTCGTCTGGTCGATCCTGGTGACCGCCTTCCTCTTGCTGCTGTCCCTGCCGGTGCTGGCCGGGGCGATCACGATGCTGCTGACCGACCGCAATTTCGGCACCAGCTTTTTCAACCCGGCGGGCGGCGGCGACCCGCTGCTGTTCCTGAACCTGTTCTGGTTCTTCGGTCATCCCGAGGTCTACATCCTGATCCTGCCCGGCTTCGGCATGATCAGCCAGGTGGTCTCGACCTTCTCGAAAAAGCCGATCTTCGGCTATCTGGGCATGGTCTACGCCATGGTCGCGATCGGGGTGATCGGCTTTGTGGTGTGGGCGCATCACATGTTCACGACCGGGATTTCGGTCGACACCCGCGCCTATTTCACCGCGGCGACGATGGTCATCGCGGTGCCGACCGGGGTCAAGGTGTTCTCGTGGATCGCCACGATGTGGGGCGGGTCGATCGAGTTCAAAACGCCGATGCTATGGGCGATGGGCTTTATCTTTCTGTTCACGATCGGGGGTGTAACCGGGGTGGTGCTGGCCAATGCCGGCGTCGATTTCGCGCTGCATAACACCTATTACGTCGTCGCTCATTTCCACTATGTGATGTCGCTCGGCGCGGTGTTCTCGATCTTTGCCGGCTTCTATTACTGGATCGGCAAGATGTCGGGCCGGCAATACAACGAGACTTTTGGCAAGATCCACTTTTGGGCGAGCTTTATCGGCGTCAACCTGACCTTCTTCCCGATGCATTTCCTCGGGCTGGCCGGGATGCCGCGGCGCATCGCCGAGTATCCCGACGCGTTCGCCGGGTGGAACTTCGTCGCCTCGATCGGCGCCTACATTTCCTATGCGGCGACGCTGTTCTTTGTCTTCATCGTGTTTCACACGCTGTTCTTCGGCCGCCGGGTCGGCGCCAATTACTGGGGCCCCGGCGCCACCACGCTCGAATGGAAGGTGTCCTCGCCGCCGCCGTTCCACAGCTATGACGAGCTGCCGCTGATTTCGTAGGGAGAACCCAGCTTCGTGACCGAATTGTCCGAGACCCGGCCGGCTGCGGCGCTGGATCTGGCGGGATCGCCCGCCACATGGGCCGGCGCCGCGGTTGCCGACTATGTCGCGATCCTCAAGCCCCGGGTCATGTCGCTGGTAGTGTTTACCGGGCTCGTGGGACTGGTCTTGGCGCCCGGGCAGCTCCACCCGGTGCTCGCCGGTGTCGCGGTGCTGTGCATAGCGGTCGGAGCCGGAGCCGCTGGCGCCATCAACATGTGGTACGAGCGCGACATCGACGCGGTCATGCGCCGCACCGCCCTACGGCCCTTGCCGGCGGGCCGGATGCTTCCCGGCGAGGCGCTCGGTTTCGGCGTCGTGCTGGCGGTGGGCTCGGTCCTGGTCATGGCGCTGGCGACCAACTGGGTGGCGGCGGGATTGCTGGCGCTGACCATCGGCTTTTACGTTTTCGTCTATACCATCTGGCTCAAGCGGCGCACCCCGCAGAACATCGTGATCGGCGGGGCGGCCGGGGCGTTCCCGCCGCTGATCGGCTGGGCGGCGGTCGATGGCAGCCTCGGCTGGGGGGCGATCGCGCTGTTCGCGATCATCTTTTTCTGGACCCCGCCGCATTTCTGGGCGCTGTCGCTGTATCGCGCCGACGATTATGCCAAGGCCGGCGTGCCGATGCTGCCGGTGGTCGCCGGTCCGCGCGAAACCAAGCGCCAGATGCTGCTCTATACCGTGGTGCTGTGGCCGGTCAGCGCCGCACCCTGGCTGCTCGGCATGGCCGGTGCCGTTTACGGGATCTCGGCCTTGGGGTTGAGCGCGCTCTTTACCGCTTCGTCGATCCGCGTGTGGCGCGATGCGGGCGAGCGCAGCGCCCGGCAGATGTTCGCCTTTTCGCTGCTCTATCTGCTGCTGATCTTCAGCTTGCTGCTGGTCGATCGCAGCAACGCCGGCTGGCCCGCGGGGGCTTGGCGATGACCTCCGTCGAGGCCGCCGAGCGGGCGCGCGAACGGACGATCCGGGCGCGCAACCGGGCTCTCCTCGCCGTGCTGGCGGCGCTGGCGGCGCTGTTCTACGCCATCACCATCGTGCGAATCGGCAGCTAGCCCATGAGGAGGCAGCGGGGCGCAGGCGGCGCGGCGCGCTCGCCGAGCCGGCGCCAGCGAACGCCGCGTTTTCCGTGAATTGATCCATCGAGGCCCGGAACCCATGAGCGAGACGCATGCGGCGCACGCCGCGCCAAAGCACCCCTATCACCTGGTCGACCCGAGTCCCTGGCCGATCCTCGGCGCCATCGCGGCCGGCATCCTGTTCGGCGGTGGCGTCCTCTATATGCACGGGCATGGCTGGACCCTGATGATCCTCGGCGTTCTGTGCGTGCTGGGGATCATGGCGGTGTGGTGGCGCGACGTGATCCGCGAGGCGACCTTCCAGGGCTACCACACCCCGATCGTGCAGCTCGGCATGCGCTATGGCATGGCGCTGTTCATCGCCTCCGAGGTGATGTTTTTCGTCGCCTTTTTCTGGGCCTTCTTTTCGTCGAGCCTGTTTCCGGTCGGCGGCGTGTGGCCGCCCAAGGGCGTCCACCCGTTCGACCCGTTCGAGTTCCCGTTCCTCAACACGCTCATTCTGCTGCTGTCGGGCACGACGGTGACCTGGGCGCACCATTCGCTCCTGGAAAACGACCGCAGCGGCATGCTGCGCGGCTTGGCGGTGACGGTGGTCCTCGGCCTGTGCTTCACTTCGGTCCAGGCCTATGAGTATAGCCACGCCGCATTCCACTTCACCGGCGGCATCTTTCCGTCGACCTTCTTCATGGCGACCGGCTTTCACGGCTTTCACGTCATCATCGGCACCACATTCCTGATCGTCTGCCTGGTGCGGGCATGGCTCGGGCATTTCCGGCCGGACCATCATTTCGGCTTTGAGGCGGCGGCCTGGTACTGGCACTTTGTCGATGTGGTCTGGCTGTTTCTGTTCGTCTGCATCTATTGGTGGGGCGGCGGCAGCGCCGTCTATGAAGGGGCAGCCGGCTGATCGCGGCCTCTGCGGGCGCGGTGCCGGTTGGGAGCGCGGTGGCCGACGGCGACGCGGACGCGCACGGTGATACTGGCGCCGAGCGCTATCCCACGGTCTCGCTAGCGCGCGCCGCCCTCGGCTGCCGCTGCCCGCGCTGCGGCAAGGGCGCGCTGTTTACCGGATTGTTGCAGGTGCGGGCCCTCTGCATGGTCTGCGGCCTCGACCTGTCGGCCGAGGATGCCGGTGATGGCCCGGCGGTGTTCGTGATCCTGTTTCTCGGGCTCATCGTGGTCGGCTTGGCCGCCTTGGTCGAAATCTGGTTCTCGCCGCCGCTCTGGGTGCATCTGGTGCTGTGGACGCCGCTGATCTTGGGTGGTGCCGTGGTGATGCTGCGCGGGTTCAAGGCCGGGCTGATCGCGCTCCAATACCGCCATCGCCTGCTCGACCGGTCGCCGCCCCGCTGAGCGCCGGCCCGAATGACCGGGTTCCGCCCGCAATTCTGGCCGACCGTGATCGCCGTGCCGATCGTGCTGCTGTGCGTGGGGCTCGGCGCCTGGCAGATCAAGCGGCTCTTTTGGAAGGAAGGGCTGATCGCCGAGCGCGCCGCGGCGGTGGCCGCACCGCCCATTCCCGCTCCCCGCAGCGCGGCGGTCACTCCCGACATGGAGTTTCGTCACATCACCGACGAGGGAGTCTTTCTGAACGACAAGGAGATCTTTCTCGGCGCCACGTCGCGCGACCTGCAAAGCGGCTATCAGGTGCTGACGCCGCTCAAGGAGCCGGACGACCGCATCGTCTTCGTCAATCGCGGGTTTATCCCGGGTGCGCTCAAGGACCGGGCCAAGCGGCAGGCCGGCGAGCCCAAAGGCCCGGTGCGGGTCGTGGGGCTGCTGCGGCTGCCGCCAGATGGCCGGCCGAACTGGTTTCTGCCCGACAACCGGCCCGACCTCAACTATTGGTTCTGGGTCGATCTGCCGGCGATGGCCAAGGCCGACAAGCTCGGCCATGTGGCCTCGTTCTATATCGACGCCGACGCCACCCCCAACCCCGGCGGCTGGCCCAAAGGCGGGGTCACCCGGCTCGCCTTGCCGAACAACCATCTGCAATACGTGATCACGTGGTTTTCCCTGGCAGTGGCGATGATCGTCATCTATGTCCTGTTTCATCGCCGCAGCGCGGAGCCCCGATGACCGCCTATCAGCAGTTGGAAGCGCGATTTCGCCGCCTCGGCGCGATCGAGGAAGCGTTGGGCGTGCTCAATTGGGATTGTGCCACGATGATGCCGTCGGGGGGTGCGGCCACCCGCGCCGAGCAATTGGCGAGCTTGAGCCTGCTCGCCCACGAGCAGCTGACCGCCGTCGAGATCGACGATCTGCTGGCCGAGGCGCAGAGCCAGCGCCATGCGCTCGACCCGTGGCAAAGCGCCAATCTGCGCGAGATGACCCGCCGCCGCGGCCATGCGGCGGCGCTGCCGGGCGCGTTGGTCGAGGCCCTCTCCCGCATCTCCTCGAAATGCGAAACGGTGTGGCGAACGGCCCGGCCGGCGAACGATTTTGCCGCCGTGCTGCCGTTCCTCGAAGAGATGCTGCGGCTGCAGCGCGAAGCTGCCGCGGCCAAGGCCGAGCGTCTCGGCGTGAGCCCGTACGAGGCTCTTCTCGACCGCTACGAGCCGGGCGGCTCGGTCGCCCAGATCAATCGCCTGTTCGACGAGATCGCCGATTTCCTCCCCGATCTGATCGAGGCGGCGCTGGTCCGCCAAGCGGCGATGCCGCCGATGGCCGAGCCGAGCGGCCCGTTCCCGATCGCGGCGCAGCGCCGGGCGGCGGCGCGCCTGATGGAAGCGGTCGGCTTCGATTTCGCGCACGGTCGGCTCGACGTCAGCGCCCATCCGTTTTGCAGCGGGGCGCCCGACGACGTGCGGATCACGACCCGCTACGACGAGGGCGATTTCACCAAGGCGCTGATGGGCGTCCTGCACGAGACCGGGCACGCGCTCTACAAGCGCAACCTGCCAGGTGATTGGCGCTTGCAGCCGGTCGGCGCCGCCCGCGGCATGGCGATCCATGAGAGCCAGTCGCTGCTGCTCGAAATGCAGGTGTGCCGCAGCCCGGCCTTTACCCGCTTCGCCGCGCCGATCCTGCGCGAGACCTTCGCCGGCGACGGGCCGGGCTGGCAGCCC
>Ga0210390_10004919_pt1 | contig 11226 bp, 9 predicted proteins | sample IncBWH11OmetaG_FD_161050 | JGI IMG/M metagenome (GOLD analysis project Ga0210390, IMG submission 161050) | Forest soil microbial communities from Barre Woods Harvard Forest LTER site, Petersham, Massachusetts, United States - Inc-BW-H-11-O ... | reverse complement strand
GAACTTCAGGAAGTAGCTTCGGGAGTGCGCGGCACCCTGGACATGCAAAAAGTGCAGGTGGATACCCAGCGGCATTTGATTTTGATGCGCGACCGCGTTACGAAAGTCCGCCTGGCGGAGATGATCCTGGAAGATCTGTTGCGCCCACGCGCCCAAGTCGCCATCGATGTCGACATAATGACCACCGACGTAACTTCCAACCTCAACTACGGCCTCAACGTGCCCACCGCTTTCCCGCTGGTCAGCTTCGTGGCCCGGAACTATCTCACCAGCGTGATTCCTTCCGGATTTACCACTTTCATGACCTTCGGCGGCGGCGCATCGCTGCTGGGGCTGGGCGTCACCAGCGCGCAGCTTTTCGCGAATGTCTCCAACTCCAGCGCCCAGACCCTGCTGCGCGCCGAAGTGTTGGCGCTGAACGGCCAGCCCGCCAGTCTACATGTTGGCGACAAATACCCGCTGGTGACCAACACATATATCGGAGGCTCTCCCAGCACTGCAACCAGCGGACAAGTCTACACTCCTCCGCCGACATTCACCTTCGAGGATCTGGGGCTGGTGCTCAAAGTCACGCCCTGGATCAATGGACCGGATGAATTGTCGCTGGAAGTGGATGCCGAATTCAAGCTGCTGGGAGCAGGCAATGTGGACGGCATACCGATCATCGCCAGCACCAAATACACTTCCAAGGTGTCGCTTCGGACGGGTCAGTGGGCCGTGCTGGCCGGCCTGATGAGCAAAACGGACGCAGTCACCATCACCGGAATGCCCGGCCTCAGCTACATTCCGTTTCTCAGAAGCAACACCGACAGTAAGGACGACGGTGCTACGCTCATCGTTTTGAAACCACATCTTCTCACTCTTCCGCCTGCGGAATATCCAACATGGCGGGCGTGGTCGGGAACTGAGACGCGCTGGGCGGGAAGTTTTTAGCCCCCAGCCCCGAGTCCCCAGCCCTCGGCTTGCTATCCTCAGACCAATGTCGAAAATGCTGGACGAAATTCGCGAGCAGCCGGCTGCACTGGAGCGGACTCTCGAAGCGGAGCGCAAACCAATCGAGAAACTGCGCGCGCTGCTGGAGCGCGACAAGCCGCGCTTGATCATGCTGGTGGCGCGCGGCACCTCCGACAACGCCGCGCAATTCGGCAGATATCTGCTGGAGTTGGCCACCGGAATCCCGGTAACTCTGGCCGCGCCATCCATCTTTACTCTCTACCAGGCCAAGTTCAATTTCGAGGGAGTACTGGTGATCGCCATTTCACAATCCGGCGAATCCACCGATACCAATCTGGTTCTGGAGCGCGCCCGTGAACAAGGCACTCGCACCATCGGCATCACCAATGAAGCGGACAGCACCCTGGCGCGGCTGGCTGAGCATGTTTTTCTGGTCCATGCGGGCCGTGAGAAAAGCGTCGCGGCCACCAAAACCTACACCGGCCAATTGTTGGTCCTGTACATGCTCGCGCACGCGCTGGGCGCTCGGATTGCCATCGACGATTTGACGCGAATTCCCGAGTGGGCCCAAGCCGCGCTCGGTTTGGAATCCGAGATCGCGCGCCGCGCCGAGCGTTATCGCTTTATGGATCACGCGCTGGTGGTGGGCCGCGGTTTAAATTACGCCAACGCGTTCGAGTTCGCTCTCAAGCTGATGGAGACCTGCTACGTGGTGGCCGAGCGATTCTCCAGCGCCGATCTTCTGCACGGCCCCATCGCCATGGTGGAAGCGTCATTTCCTGCGTTTCTCTTCGCTCCGGCCGGCGTAACATGGCCAGGAATCCGGGAAATGATCGAGAAGCTGGCCAGCCTGAAAGCCGAAACGTTGATCATCAGCGACCCGAGCAATCCGGAAGCTGCCGGTCATGGGCGAACCGTTGCCGTCCCCGTTCCCCTCAACGAACTTTTCACGCCCATCCCCTACATCATCCCCGCGCAGTTGTTCGCGGCCTGCCTGGCCGATCAAAAAGGTCTGAATCCGGACCAGCCGCGGACCATCAGCAAAGTGACGCGGACCATGTAATTCATGGCCGCGAATGAACGCGAATTCACACGAATAGTTCTGTGCTTCGCTCTAGCCGTCTTGGTTGGGTGTAACAAGGCGCCGGCCGACCATCCTCGGATCACTTCAAATGTCGTTTTGCGTGACGAGACCTTTCGCAGCGCGGCACTGGGCCGCGAAATGCGATACCGTGTGTTGCTGCCTACCTTCATTAACCTCGAGCGAAAGCGCGGAGTTCTGTACTTGCTCCACGGCAACGGCAGTAATTTTCGCGACTGGTCGAACTTTTCGGATGTGGCCCGGTTCGCCGAATCGAACCTGATTCTGGTGATGCCGCAAGGAGACAACTCTTATTATATAAATGCGGTGGAACGCCCTCGCGACCGCTACGAAGACTACATAATCCGAGATCTAATCCCGGACGTGGAAGCCAAATTCCACATCGCGCCGGATCGCCAGAATCGCGCTATCGCCGGAGTCTCCATGGGCGGCTACGGCGCCATCAAGCTGGCATTGAGCCATCCCGATCTGTTCGCATTCGCCGGCTCGCTAAGTGGACCGTTGGACGTTCCTCGCCGGGCGTTCTCCATAAAGAGGATCCAACAGTCCATGGCCTTCCGCTCAATCTTTGGGCCGCCGGGAAGCGAAGCCAGGCGGCTCGACGATCCGTTTACCCTGGCCCGGCCAGCGGACGCCGCTAACGCTCCGTATCTATTTCTATCCTGCGGCGATCAAGAGAGCCTGTTGCCGGTAAATCGTGAATTCGCCGCCCTGCTGGAGCGGCAACATTTCCAATACGAATTCCATGTTGCGCAAGGCGGCCACAATTGGAACCAGTGGAATAAGGAACTCCCGATCCTCTTCAAACGTTTGCGTTCATCCGCGTTCATCAGCGGCCAATAAGACTTTGCTACGATGTTCGGGAGCGCAGCTGGGCGCTGCCGGTCCGCGGAAAGGGATTTTCCCACCATTCGGTTCTTAGAAGTTGGCCAAACCTTCTTTCAGCCCGTTTTGCGGACGATGGGCGCAACTTGAAAGGAGGCCGTATGCCGACCAATCCCGAGGCCACCCGCCGCCTCAATCTTGAGTATTACCGCAAGCAAGCGAAAGCCTTGCTCAAAGCCGCCAAATCCGGCGATCCGGCCGCGCTCCAACGCGTTTCTACGCCGAAATTGCACGACGCTCAACTGGCCATCGCCCGCGAGCAAGGTTTCCTGAGCTGGCCGCGCTTCCGCGCTTTTATCGTGCAGTCCGGGCTGGACTACCAGAATCTAGCGGCGGCGTTCATTGATGCGGCAGTTTCGGATTTCGGGCGGGCAGAACTAATATTAGCGGCGCACCCCAACGTCGCCGGCGCTGGATTTTATGCGGCCCTGGTGCTGGGAGATTCCAGCCAGGTGGAGCAAGCTCTGAAGCAGTCGCCGGCCATCGCAACCGCGAAGAGCGGACCGCAGAACTGTGAACCGCTGCTCTACGTCTGTTTCTCCCGCTTTGCCAACGGACGATTGAGCCGTGCCGACGATTTGGTGGAAACCGCGCGCATTCTTCTGCGATATGGCGCCGATCCAAACACCGCGCATGACTCGCTCACCTGTCTCTACGCCGCAACCGGTCTCAACAACAACCCCGCGCTCACCTTGGCGCTGCTTGAAGCAGGCGCCGATCCGAACGATTCCGAATCGCTCTATCATTCCACGGAACATCCGGATCTGGAGTGCATGAAATTGCTGCTTCGCCACGGTGCGAACGCCGCCGGACACAACGCCCTTCGGCACATTCTGGACCGCGAGGATCTGGAAGGTGTCCAAATCCTGCTGGCGGCCGGCGCGGATCCGAACCAGATCAATGAGCGGGGGGAAACTTCGCTCCACTGGGCCGTCTGGCGGGGACGACGCGTGCCAATTATCGCCGCTCTTATCGATGGCGGAGCCGCGCTGGATGTCCAACGGAATGACGGGCGGACTGCATACGCTTTGGCCGTTCAGAGTGGGCAGACTGATGTAGTCGCTCTCCTTGAGACGCGCGGAGCCAAGACCGACATCTCGCCGCTGGACCATTTTCTGGGCGCCTGCTCGAAGGCCAGCCCCAATGAACTGGGTGGTTTGGTGGCCACGCATCCAGACATCGCGGCGTCACCTGGCGCAGGCCGCCTGCTCCCGGATTTCGCCTCAAGCCATCGCACCGCGGCAGTGCGCGCGCTGTTAACCGCAGGCCTGCCTGTGGATGCGCGCGGAGATTTGGGAGGCACGGCTTTGCACTGGGCCTGCTGGAAGGGCTATGCCGATATCGTAGAGATCCTGCTGGCTCACGGCGCATCTTTGACCATCGAGGATGAGCAATTCCATGGAACCCCGCCAGGCTGGTTCGGCCACGGCGTTCGCAACTGCCACGAGCCAGGCGGTGACTATCCCCAAGTGGCACGTCTCCTGATCGCAGCCGGCGCGGCTATCCCAGCCGCGGATCTACCAACGGGCCAATCCGAAGTGGACGCGGTGTTGCGCGAACACGGACTGATTTAGAGCCGCTGATGAACGCAGATAAACGCGAATAAGAAAGAATGTTTTATTTGCGTTTATCTGCGTTCATCTGCGGCCAATAAGCCGTTTGGTCTGACCGTTACCGAACCACGCCCGCCAACGGACTACTCGCGCTCGCATATAGCTTCTTCGGCATGCGCCCGGCGAGATACGCCAATCGGCCAGCTTCTACCGCCAGCTTCATGGCCTCCGCCATTTTCTCGGCGTCCTCGGCTTCGGCGATGGCCGTGTTCATGAGGATGCCGTCGAAGCCCAGCTCCAAGGCGATGGCCGCGTCCGATGCCGTGCCCACGCCCGCGTCCACAATTAACGGCACTTCCGTGATGGTTTCGCGCAGAATCCTGAGGTTGGTGGCGTTCTGGATGCCCAGGCCTGAACCTATGGGAGCCGCCAGCGGCATCACCGCTGCTGCGCCCGCGTCGATTAGCTTGCGCGCGTTCACCAGATCGTCGTTGGTGTAAGGCAGGACCACGAAACCCTCCTTCGCCAATACGCGCGTGGCTTCGAGCAACCCCTCGTTATCCGGGAACAGCGTTTTCTGATCGCCAATCACTTCCAGCTTCACCCAGTTCGACAAGCCCACTTCCCGCCCCAGGCGCGCCGTCCGAATGGCTTCATCGGCGGTATAGCACGCGGCCGTGTTGGGCAGGATGAACATGCGGGAACGATCAATATAGTCCAGCAGCGATTCCTTGGACTTGTCCGTCAGATTCACACGCCGTACCGCCACCGTAACAACTTCGGCGCCGGAAACCGCATGGCACCGCGCCATCTCCTGAAAGCTACGGTATTTGCCGGTACCCACGAATAACCGCGAGCTGAAGTCGCGGCCCGCGATGCGCAAAACGTCAGACATATTCATATTCTAACGCTCCACTCCGGCTCGGTAGCGGGTCAGTTTCAGTGTGTGTGAGGCAGGTTGATAACCTGCGCGCCGATTGGCAATCGGCGCAAACTGCGCGGGTTACTTCCGGCTCCTGCGCCGCCTCCAGGAAAGGCCTTAGCGCTAGTGCGGTTTCTGGGAGCAGACTAAGTAAAATCCCGACTCCGAAGTAAGCTGCTCCGCACTACTGCAGTGGATACTGCGCGGCCGATGGTAAGCGTGCAGCATAATCCTAGGAGAGCCATATGTATCTGGTTCAAATATTTCGTGCCAGCCCGCTGATGGGCGTGGCCCTGTGTATCTGCCTCACAACAATCTTCTGGTGCTTCCTCATGGCCAAACGCCAGCAGGTCGGGCTGGATAAGATCCTGACCGGTTTATTGGGGCTGATCGCGATCTACGAAGCTATACGCGTGCTGAAGGACGCCGGCGTAATCCTGTTCCCCGGAATCCAGCAGCTGGATGGCTGGGTGGATTTTCTGATCGCTTCGATGTATTTCATTGCTGCGCTGATTTTGAAAGTTTCGAGCAGCGAGCGCGCCTCTACCAAAGTGAGGCTCCGGTTGGTGGAAGCCAATGAAAAAACCGTGGAGCCCGGCAAGGGCGCGGCGGAACCGGTTAACATCCTGGATTCCTCTCCGCTAGCCGCATTCGCCGTGGACGTCGCGGGCGCAGTGGTTTATTGGAACGCGGCCGCGGAACGCGTCTTGGGCTGGACGCGCGAGGAAGTGCTTGGACAGCCGCCGCTCTGCGGGACCGGCCCTCTTCGGAATAAGCAAGGCCAGGAGACCGGCGCGGCCGTCTGGACATCCCCGCTCCGGTCGCCGAGCGGCACCACACGTGGCACTTTGATCATGGCAGCTGACCAGACCACGCTGGCGGATGCTGCGCCTACAGGCGCCCAGTTGGTGTTGCAGCGTTGACGAACGCCGGCTCCCTGGCTGACGCGCGGGGCTAGTACCACCCCGGCATTGTAGCCACGCGCATCAGCCAGGGGACAAAATTCAAGTTCGAGGTTACTGCACTTTCTTCGCTTTTTGATCGGCGCCGCCCTGGTGCAGTATCAGGCTGTCTTTCGAAAACGTAATCTGCGCATCCACTACCTTGAGAAAGAACTCGTTCTCCTTCTCGGCAAATACCTCGAATCTCGGTTGTCCGGTGGCTTGCACAAAGAGATGCGTCCCCTCGCTTGTGACCTTGATCTTGAACGTGGGCGCCAGTTCGTATTCACCGACATAACTCTCCAGGATCTTCGGATCTACTACAACTTCCTTTTTCGGCGCCGAAAACTTGGCCAGCGGATATTGGCTTTCTAGAATATGGTAGCCCTGGTCATCGACATCGAAAGATGTGTTGCACAGAATCACCACGCCGGTCTTCTTAGCCGGATCGAAACCAGCGAAGGAACGATATCCGGCTGTTCCACCGTTATGCCAGAAAATATCCGTCTCGTATTTGTGGGAAATGTGCCAGGCCATGGCGATCTCGAGATCGGGCACTCCGGTTTCGCGGTGAACCGTGCGCATGCGGCGCATGGCGGCCTTGAGCGGCGTATCGGTCAGCTCCAGATTTGCCGCCAGGAATTTCAGCATGTCATTGGCGGTGGAACGCAACGCGCCGGCGCCGGCCAGCGCATCCAGGTCCCAGTTCTTAACCGGGCGCAGCGCCGTGTCATAACCCGCGGCCAGGCGCTTCTTCTGCGATTCGGAAAGCGTGATCGTGCTGGAGGTCATTCCCAGCGGCTCTAGAATCCGGGTGCGCACCAATTGCTCGTAGCTCATACCGGCCTTCAAAGCCAGCGCGTGGCCCAGCAACCCCACCGCCAGGTTGGAATATTCGTATTTCTCTCCGATGTCCCGCTTCAGCGTGTAATGCGACAGAAACTCATATAATTTCGGCGCGTCGTAGTCCGCGTACGGATTTTCCGGATCCGCCGGCTTCATATTGTCGGGCAGGCGCGGCAGACCCGAAATCTGCATGGAGATATCCAGCAGCGTAATCTGGCGGCCGTTGCGGCTGGGAACCGTCACCGAGGCCGGCAGGAACTTCGACACCGGATCATCCAGCTTCACCTCGCCACGCTCCACCATATCGGCCAGGATCAGCGACGTAAAAACTTTGGTTATGGAACCGATCTCGAATAGCGTGTCGCCATCGGGCGTCTGGTTGCGATCCTTCGCAATCTTGCCGTAGCCGATCACGGCGCGCCCTTTCTCGTCAATCGTTCCCACCACAATCCCGACAGCCTTCTGGCCCAGGTCAATGCGGTTTTCGAGTGTGGCACGTATCTCAGCGGAATCCGCGCCGATCAACAGCGGGCTCACCGCCATCATCATCACAAGTACTTTCTTCATTTCGAAACTCTTTCTTCTCCAACCAGAACCGCCAGTTCCCGCCGCTTGCGTTCGAAATAGCGGACGCCCGGACCCTCATCCAACCACCAGGCGAAAGCGGTACCCGCGGTTACGACAGTCATGACCAGCGCGAATTTCGCGTTGTTACCGCCATTCAAACGATATGCGATGTCGAAAAGCAAAACACCCAACCACATTGGGAGAAGGAACGAATACTTCACGTTCTTCGCCAGCCGGATCCGCGAGTCATAGCGGGCCACCAACGCTTGCCGGTAGGCGCCCAAGGTCTGTTCGGGCACCGGCTTGCGCGACGATCTGGCATAGCGACGCAGATAAATGATAAACCAAACGGCGCAACCGACCAGCCACACATCCGCCAGGCGTTCCAAATTGTTCCCCGCGCGCACCGCGAACCAAGAATAGACTACTATCACGACTAACATAGCCACGACATTCAATATGTCGCGCCGCCGATTCATGCGGTCAAAATTGCGGCTCCTCCGCTGCAGCTCCTGCAACAGGTCGCGCTGATTCATCGCCGCGCTGATATCGGACTGCCAAAGTTGCCGTAATTCATCTGTCGGTGTCATTTTCGAATCTCCTTGTTTTGGATCAATGTGGTCAGCCGATCGCGGATGCGGCTCAACCGGCTGGCTATGGCGCTTTCTGAGAGTCCCGAGACTTCCTCGATCTCCTGGTAACTCAAACCTTCCAGATGCAGCAGAATGAGCTGTATGTCGATAGGCCCCAATTCCTGGATCGCCGCCAGCATAGCCAGCCGCTGCTGCTCAACTACTAAGCCGCGGTCCGGATCATGCCATCGGCCTACTCGTTCCGCCGAATCGGGCATCGGTAGCTCGCGATTGTCGCGCCGGCGCCGGGATTCCAAGGTGGATATCGCAATGTTGTGCGCAATCCGGTAAAGCCACGTCCGCTCGCTCGAATCGCCGCGAAAGCGCGGCAGAGCCTGCCACACCCCCAGCGCAATCTCCTGAAACAAATCCTCACGGCGCCCCGGATCGGTCTCATAGGAATTCACCAACCGCCGCAATGCGGCCTGATAATCGTCGATGATCCCGCAGAACCTGGCTTGATCCGGTGGCATTCTAGTAAGGTAGTCCCGAGAGCGGGGGAAAGATTGCAGAAAAAGGTTTCTGGTTCAAACCCGCACTACCGGCTTGTTTCCCAACCAGAAACCAGGAACTAGAAACCGGGTTTCTACAGCTTCTCCCCCAACAGCGCTTTGAGCCGGTCATATCCGGCCCGGCTGACCTGCAACTGCGTCCCATCGGACAAAACGGCCACGCGGCTGTCCTTGGCGTAGGGCTCGATCTTAGCCACGCGCTCCAGGTTTACCAGGATGGATCGGTGAATGCGCACGAACCGCTCCGGATCGAGCGTCGATTCCAGGCTGGATATGGTCTGCTGCTTCAAGTAACTCTTGCCCTGGCTGTGCAGTTCGACGTAATCGTCCTGCGCCTCGGCGTAGTCCAGCCGGTCCGTGGGAATGACATGCACCCGGGCGCCATCCTTCACCACGATGCGTTGCAGATATTGCTGGGGTGGACGCGCGGCCGACGCCAGTTCCACCGCTGGAGGCATCTTTTCCCCCAGCCGCCGGCGTGCCCGCTCCAGCGCTTTCTCGAACCGATCCAGGCTGAAGGGCTTCAGCAGATAGTCCACCGCGTGCGCGTCGAAGGCCTTCATCGCGTATTGGTCGAAGGCCGTGACGAAAATCACGGCCACGTCGGTGCCGATCAGTTGCAGCACCTCGAAGCCGTCCAGCTTGGGCATCTGCACATCCAGAAACACCAGGTCCGGCTTGTGTTCTGAAATTGCCTTCACGGCTTCAAAACCATTGGCGCATTCGGCGACAATATCAATGCCGGCGCTCGATTCCACGTATTCGCGCAAGAGCGACCGCGCCAGCTCTTCATCGTCCACAATCACCGCCGAGATTCGGCGCCGGGCTTCCTTCAAAGACGGCTCCGCCGCGGCTTTCTGAGAACCCGAATCGCGCTCCAGATTCTTCAAATCGACCATCAGCTCCCGTGCCGATTGATAGCGCCGCTCGCGATCTTTTTCCAGGCACTTCCGGACGGTTCGCTCCAGCTCCTCTGGAACTTCGTAGTTGAAGCGCGCCATCGCGTCGGGCTGCGCCTGCAAAATACGCGCCATGGTTTCGGTGGAATTCGCGCCGCTGAACGGCAGGCGGCCGGTGGCCATCTCGTATAGCACGACACCAAGACTGAAGATGTCGGAGCGATGATCAACATCACGGCCCAGCACCTGTTCAGGACTCATGTACTCCACCGTCCCCAGAACCATTCCAGCACTGGTCAACAGTTGCGTGTCTTCCGATTTCCGCGCGGATTTCTCGCGCTTCGCCAGCCCAAAATCCAGAACCTTGATGTGCCCTCGCGGCGTGAGCATCAGGTTGGCCGGCTTAATGTCGCGATGCACGATGCCCTTCTGGTGGGCGTCGTCCAGCGCGTCAGCCACTTGAATGCCGATTGGAAGAATGTCCGAGACTTTCATCGGACCTTCGCGGATGAGGTTCGTAAGCGGGACGCCTTCCACGTACTCCATCGCCAGGAACCACAGATCGCCATCCTGGCCGATTTCGTGAATATAGGCGACATTGGGATGCGTCAGCGCCGAGGCCAGCCGGGCTTCCTGCTCGAAGCGGTGCATGCGATCCGGGTCCGTGGCTACATCGGGCGGCAAAACTTTTAGGGCTACCCGGCGGCCCAGCCGCGTATCGTCGGCCAGGTATACCGCGCCCATGCCGCCGGCGCCTAGCTGCGAAACCACGCGATAATGCGCAATCACCGAACCAGGCGCTAATGTCTCGGCCATTTCATCCCATCTTACGTAACTCAGCGGCCCGGTAACGTAGCCGATCGCACTGCCTAACCGAGCCGCGACCGCAAGGAAGCGCTACCACGAACGCGGAACAAGCGGCACTCGTGGTAGCGCTCCGTCGCGGTCGCGGCTCAGTAACTTCACGTTCGTCTTCGTTTGTCGAGCATGGCATCCAGGCGATCAAAGGAACCTTCCCAGAACGCCGCCGCACCGCAAGGCAAATCCACCGCTACCTCGAACACGTTGCCGGTAACAACCGTGTCGATGCGGGCCTGATTTTCGTACACCGCGCGCAGGCGATTGCGCACATTTTGCAACCCCAGGCCATGCCGCTGCGCCGGGGGCGCTTCCGGATCAAACTCGTTCCGCACCGTTAGCTGCAGCCAGCCTTCCTGGCACTGCGCTTCCAGGCGGATGGTACCCCCATCCACCAGACCCGCGATTCCGTGCTTCACGGCGTTTTCCACTAGCGGCTGCAGAAACAGCGGAGGCACGATGCAATCCTCGCAACCCGAATCCGTCTTCAGTTCAATACGCAAGCGAGTCCCAAAGCGCACTTGCTCCACTGCCAGATAAGCCTGCGCCAGCGCC
>Ga0210390_10004917_pt1 | contig 11229 bp, 8 predicted proteins | sample IncBWH11OmetaG_FD_161050 | JGI IMG/M metagenome (GOLD analysis project Ga0210390, IMG submission 161050) | Forest soil microbial communities from Barre Woods Harvard Forest LTER site, Petersham, Massachusetts, United States - Inc-BW-H-11-O ... | reverse complement strand
CGGCTGACCTGCTGAGTCATGTCGTCGATGAAAGGATCGAGAACCTCGGGCTGATAATTGCTGGGCAAGCCGCCTTCTTTTTTGGCGCGGCCGGCTTCTTCCATGCTGAGGCCGTAGGTGCGCATGATTTCTTCGGTCAGCTGCTGGCCGCCGAAGGCGAAGTCGCGCGTGTAAATCACCCGCAGGTCGCGCAGCACGCTGAAAGTGGTGCTGCTGGCGCCGAAATCCACCACCGCGACGGTGCGGTCGACGCCGCCATCGGGCATTTGGTGACGCATGAGCGCGCAGGCGTTTTCCAACGCGAAGGCCTCGACGTCGACCAGGTGCGCGGTCAAACCTGAGGCTTGCACGGCAGCCTGGCGCTGTTCGACATTTTCGGTTCGCGTGGCGACGAGCAGCACATCGAGCATGTCCGGATCTTTTTCCGACGGGCCGACGACCTGATAGTCGTAGCTGACCTCTTCCATCGGGAAGGGGATGTATTGGTCGGCCTGCATTTCGACCTGACCTTCCAATTCGTTCTCGCCGAGAGTCTTCGGCATCTGAATGACTTTGGTGATCGCCGCATCACCGCTGATCGCAATGGCGGCGAGTCGGCTCTTGGCGCCGGAGCGCTTTACCGCGCGGCGAATCGCTTCGCCGACCGCTTCGGCGTCGACGATGGCTTTTTCGTTGATGGCGTTGTGCGGCGTCGGTTCCGCGGCATAAGACTCAACGCGATATTGGCCACCCGACATCGTGAGCTCAATGAGCTTCACCGACGAGGTGGTTATGTCAAGTCCCAAAAGGGGACGATTTCTTTTTCCTAACGACCACACAAATTTTTTCCCTTTTTGCTCAATACCTTGTAGGTCGAAACGCGTGCATGAGATTAGCTATGACAAGCAAACTTAGCAAGAAACTGTTAAATGGAACGTGAAGCTACTCACGGTAATGAGCCCCTGAACCGCCCAAGTCGGCAAACTGAGACGTACGACAATTTCGTAAGCTTCCGAGGCGGTCGACTCGTCCATTTCAGACCTCACCGCCCAAGGGCTGCCTCGAGCATTTCGTTAATCTCTGATCCGGCAACCCAGCTGTCCTTGGGTTGTCAAACCCCGGGACCTTCGGCTTTGCGCCCCTCATCTTTCGATGAGTATGCCCACCTAACCGGCGGTAATATGCTGCCCATGTCCGCCGACGCAATAAGTTAGAACGGTTTCCTGTGGCCAAACGTTACCTAGTTCTCATCTCACGCATTTGTGCAGTTTTGGTTGGCTTAATAGCGCTAATCGTCTTCGCCAATGTCTGTGCTTATGTCTACTTGCGGCCCGCCCTGCCGGATGTGGGCAGCCTTCGGGAGGTCCAGCTGCAAGTGCCGCTGCGCATTTATTCGCGCGACGGCAAGCTGATCCAGTCCATCGGCGAGCAACGGCGAATCCCGGTGCGTTACGACCAATTGCCGCCCAAACTGATCCAGGCCTTCCTGGCAACCGAAGACGACCGGTTTTTCCGGCATCACGGCGTCGATTGGCAGGGCATTTTGCGGGCGGCGGTAGCCAATTTGAGGGCCGGCGGCATCCGCCAGGGCGCCAGCACCATCACCATGCAGGTATCGCGGGACATGTTCCTGACCCCGCGCCGCGACATGAAGCGAAAAATGAGCGAGATCTACATCTCCCTGCTCATGGAAGCGGAATTCACCAAGGAGGAAATCTTCTCCTTGTACGTCAACAAGATCTTCTTGGGTCAGCGGGCGTACGGCGTTGGCGCCGCAGCAGAGGTGTATTTCGGCAAGGGTCTCGACCAACTCAGCCTCGCCGAAATGGCCACGCTCGCCGGCATTCCCACCTCTCCTTCCACGGTCAATCCGGTCGCCAGTGCGGAAGCCGCCAAAGTGCGCCGCACCCATGTTTTAGGCCGCATGCTCGATCTCGGATACATCAGCCAGTCCGAATACGACCAGGCCAAGTCGAGTCCCATGGAGTCGCGCCTGCATGGCGCCTCGATCGAGGTCGACGCGCCTTACCTGGCGGAAATGGTGCGCAATGACATGCAGAACAAGTACGGGGATGCCGTCTATACGGCGGGATACAAGGTCTATACGACCCTGGATTCGCGCCTGCAGGCGGCGGGCACCGTGGCACTGCGCACCGGCCTCATCGAATACGACATGCGCCATGGCTATCGCGGGGCCAGCGCCAAGGTCGACCTGTCGAAAATCGTCACGCCGGCCCAATTCGATGCGCAACTGGAGGAATTTCCCGTCATCGGCGGCTTGAAACCGGCTATCGTCGAGCAAGTCGAGGCCAAAAGCGCCAAAATCTATGTGAAGGATTTGGGGACCGTGACGCTGCCTTGGGAAAAGCTCGCTTGGGCCAGGCGCGAATTGCCGGACGAGAAGGTCGACCGCTACCCGACGCAAGCGACGGAGGTCCTAAGCCGCGGCGACGTCATCTACACCGTGGGACGCACGCCCGAATCCGTGCTCTTCGTGCAAATACCCGAAGCGCAGAGCGCGCTCGTGTCTGTCGACCCGAAAGACGGTGCGGTCGTGGCCTTGGTCGGCGGATTTGATTTCTTTCAGAGCAAATTCAACCGCGTCATCCAAGCCCGGCGCCAGCCCGGTTCGGGATTCAAGCCCTTCATTTACGCGGCCGCCTTCGACAAGGGATTCACCCCCGCCAGCGTCGTGCTGGACGCCCCGGTGGTCATTGACGAGGAAGGTAAGGAACAGGCGTGGCGTCCGCACGAGGACACCGGCATGTTTTATGGTCCTGTCCGCCTGCGCGACGCGCTGGTGCATTCGCGAAATCTGGTGTCGGTGCGCTTGATGCGCGCCATTGGCGGCCCGTACGCCCGCGATTACGTCACCCGGTTCGGCTTCGACAAATCGCAGCTGCCGGATGACTTGACGCTGGCCCTGGGAACGGCGGAATTGAGCCCCTTGCAGGTGGCCATCGGTTACTCGGCCTTTGCCAACGGCGGCTTCAAGGTCAGCTCCTACTACATCGATCGCATTGAGGACGCGAATGGCAAAGTCCTGCAACAGGCGAACCCCGCCATCGCCTGCCCGCAATGCGGCCGTCCGAGCGACGGCCCCTCACCGAAGAGCGTGAGCGGCGGCCGGAGCGCACTGCTGGACGAAGCTCCGCATGATGGCAAGACCATGATTTCTGTGAAGAATATGGCGCCGCAGATTCTCAGGCCGCAAGTCGCGTACCTGCTCGCGGACATGATGGCCGATGTCATCAAACGGGGCACCGGTCAGCGCGCCCGCACGCTCAATCGGGATGACATCGCCGGTAAGACAGGGACCAGCAACGATTTTCACGACGCCTGGTTCAACGGCTTCAACGGCGACATCGTCACCACCGTCTGGACCGGGTTCGATGCCGAGCGCTCGTTGGGCGATAACAACGATCAGGCGGCCCGCGTGGCGGTACCGACCTGGACCTATTTCATGAAGCAGGCGCTGGAAGGCACGGCGCGCCACAGTGTGCCGGTTCCGGACGGCATCGTCAGCGTGCGCATCTCACCGAAGACCGGCTTGCTGGCGAGCTCGGATGACCCCACCGGCATCATGGAAAAATTCATCGAGGGGAATCTACCCAAAGCCGAGCTCTACGAAGGCCAGAACCCGAACAGCCCGGAAGCCGATAAACCGATATTCTAGTGACTGACGCCGCCGCCTGAGATTGCCGATGCCCAAGAAGTTTTCGCAGCGTGCCGAAGATCTACGCCGCGCTCTCGCGCAAGAGGCCGCGAGAATCATGGCCGAACATGGTATTGAAGATTTCCGTCAGGCGAAGCGCAAGGCGGCCGATCGCCTCGGCGTCAACGATGTGGCGGTGCTGCCGAAAAACGTCGAGATCGAGGATGCGCTGCGCGCGCACCAGCGCCTTTTTGGGCGCGATACCCACGATCATACCCTGAAGGAGCAACGCCGCATCGCACTCGACACCATGCGGATTTTGGCCGAGTTTCAACCTCGCCTGGTGGGGTCCGTGCTCACCGGGACGGCGACAAATTACAGCGATATCAATCTGCATTTATTCGCTGATGCGTCCGAGTCGGTCGCGATTCGGCTGTTGGAAATCGGCGTACCGCACGAGTTCTACGAGCGTCGCGTGAAGATGGATGCGGAGCGCAGCGTGAATTATCCGGCACTGCGGTTCGAGGCCAATGGCCGCACCGTCGATGCGACGGTATTTCCGATCGACGGCATCCGGCAATCGCCCTACTCACCGGTCGACGGGCGACCCATGAAACGCGCCGATGCGCGCGAGGTATCGGAACTCGTCGAGGCGGCGCAGTGATATTGACCGGCCGGTTAGCATTTGTCAGGGAGGGTGAGAAGACGCGAGGTCCCAAGGCAGAAGGACCTCGCGTCTTCTCACCCTCCCTGACGATGACTAGAGCCGGTCAATATCACTACGCCGGCACGACAGGTGGGTGTTGGGCGAGGACTGTTTTTACGAGCGCTTGAGGGATCGGAGACTCAAGTGCCGGATTTCGTCTGCCACACCGCGAGCATGTCCGGCGAGCCCTGCGCCCGCACGCCGTTGTCAGTGAGAATGTCATCGGTCGCGCCGACCAGGGCCTGACGCGAGAAAACCAGCGCTTCCCCACCCTTGGCCGCGAATTCAATCGTAACGAAAGAATCCTTGAGGTCGCGCAGCAACGCCACCAAGTGTGCGAGGCTTTTTACGGCGGTGCCGTTTACCGACTGCACCACCGAACCCTGTGGATTCGAATAGCCGTTCGCGAGCTTGTGCGGAAAGAATGGCGAGGAAACGATCACCAGTTCTTGCAGGTCATCGCTGGGCGGATCGAAGGCGCGGGTGACCAGCGGACTCTTCACGTACCCCAAGACACGCATCAAGTTGGCGTTGTTTTCGAACGCCCCCAAGAATTGCCGGGTGGCGCGCGAAAACACCATGGGTCCATAGACGAAGTACGACGGATAGTCGCCGTGCAGGTCGGACACCAGCTGCGGATACTCCGCCGAGACGGGTAGTTCGACTTTGAGAGTCTTGCCGGCACGCACCAGGGTAAGGGGCAGCTTGCCGTCCTTGGCGACCTTTTGAATCATGTAGCCGAAACTCACCCGCAGATCCTTGTCGATCTTGACCATGCCCTGATTGTCGATGGGCGTATCGCCGATCCGCGTAAGCACATCCCATTCCTTGAGCGGATATGAAGGGTCGGATTTGTCCGGCCGATGCACCACCATTCCTTCCACGCTCTTGTCCAGCTTCAGGTATTCGCGCAGCGCGGGATTCTCCAGCGTCTGCAGGTCATCGTGCATACTGGCCTTGCCGACATAGTGGCCGCCGGCAATATCCTTGAGGAATAGGTCTACTTCTTCGTTCGGAATGATGTAGCCGATATTCTGGCTGTCCCCGCCCAGCCGGCTGAAGGCGAGGCCGATCATTTTGTCGCCGGCGATGGCGGGACCGCCGCTGTTGCCGGGATTGATGGCCGCATCGATCTGAATGCGCAGGCCCGACACCGGGTAGTTGTACGACGCGAATTCGATGCGCGATACGATGCCCTTGGTGATCGACAGCGATGAGCCGCCGGTCGGAAAGCCGTAGGCGAGAACCGGATCCTTGATCTGCGGCAGCTTACTGGCGCGCGCCACCGGCGGATGGGTGTCGAAAAAACTCGGGTCGTCGACCTGCAACACCGCGAGATCAATCCCGGGCGCGATCGCGAGCACCGTGGCTGACAGCTTGTCGCCGGCGGCATTCGCCTGAATCTGCACCTGACTGGCGTACAGCACGGCGTGCGCGTTGGTCAAGATGCGCTTGCCCTCGATGACAACGCCCGAGGCCGTGGCCTCGCTGGGCGCCTGCTTGGTCCAGGGTTTGAAGGGATCCGGATAGCGCATGGTCGAAAAAATCTTGACCACCGAGTTTTCCAGCGCCGGGGCCTCAGCTTGATCGCCCGCATGGGTCGCGGCAAATGCCGCGGCGGTGAACAGAGCGCCGATAGTGAGAAGAATGAATCGCGCGTAACGTGCCATGGATATTTATTGCGTCCTTAAAATTGCTGCGGCCTATTTGCCGTCGACTGAAAACGCCAGCAGCGCATTGCCCGAGATGATGTAAACGCCGCCGTTGACGATGGTCGCGCCGCCGTGGTCCAGAGGACCGCCGCTCGCTCGCACGCCATTTTGCGTTTGAAAGGTTTTTGCCGTATCGAAATCCCAGAGAACTTTGCCATCGATGGTCGAATAGGCGCGCAAGTGCCCATCCATCGATCCTGAAAAAACACCGCCGGGCATGACCGTGACCGCTTGCGATTGCGCATGCGAGCACGGCCCTTCGCCCCAGGAACACGCCGGTGTGGGCGACTGCGTGTGCCACCGTGCGACGCCGGTCTTCGGATCGAGTGCCCAGAGGCTGCCGCTCGAGTTGCCGGGCAAAGCCAGGGAACCCGACAAGGCGACATACCAGCTACGGTGATCGGCCGCGCTGCCCCAAGCCACCCCGCCATCGCTGTTCGCATCCGCCGCGCCCGGCCTGCCTTGCCACAGGATTTCACCGCCGTGATCTGGATCGAGCCCATAGACCACGCCTGAATGCTGTCCGGCCAAAATGACTTCATTGCCGCTGGTCAAGGTTCGTAATACCGGAGAACTGGTGAAACCGCTCGAGGTTGCGTGGCCGCTCACGTTTAATTGTTTGACCCAGCGCAGCTTGCCGTCGCTCAAAGCGAATGCGGCGATCGAATCGGTGAGCGACTGCTCGATTCCCGTCGTGGACCGGCCCGTACCCACATACAGCACTCCGCGCTTGGCATCGATGGTGGGGGAGGAGGCAATCGCCGCACCGGCAGGCCCCCATTCCTGCACGCCGGCGCTGTTCTTGTGCGTCGGCTGTGGTTCCTCGAGCACGGTATAGCTCTTCCACAGAACACGGCCGCTGGCGATGTCGAGCGCCGCGACGCTGCCCCGAAATGTGCAGCAGCTGTAGTTGGGATTTCCGGTGTTGTCGTCCTCGTTGGAGCCCACGGCGACATACAACCGGTCGTTGTACAAGGTGGGCGATCCGAGAATGCGCGCCGTGGGGTGCGTGTCGACTTGGCTTTTCCAGAGCAGCGTTCCCTTTTGGGCGTCGAGCGCGTACACGGCGCCGGTGTCGTCGCCGAAAAATGCGGCGCTCGGCGCCTTGATAACGTCAAGATGCGCCAGAGTGCGTTTCAATTTTCGCGGTATCGCTGCCCGCTTCGACTGGCCCAGCTCGCCGATCGAAATCGCCGTGCGGCTGCCGGTGGGAGCGTCATAGGTCCAGTAGGTGCAGCCGCTCTTGGCGTCCAGCGCATAAATGCGCCCTGCCGAACTCGTCACGAACAGCCGGTCGTCGACCAGGGTGGGCTGCCCGAAATCGCTGCCTCCCTGAAACCCAAAGGCCCACTTCAAGCCAAGCTTCGGCACGTCCATGGCCCGAATCGCCGGTTCCGGTTGATAGCGCGTATTGAAGAGGTCGCGGCCCCAGCCGTTCCACTGCACGCTGCCGATCGCGACAGGGTCGGCACGCGAGGCGCAAAGATTTTTTTCGGGCGCCAAGGCTGCGGGAAGACGGGCATTGCCGGCCGGCGGTACGCTGGGTACGTCCTGCGCCGCCAGAGCGATGTTGCCGATCAGCACGAGGAGCGGCGCGCATTTCATGAGCGAACTGAAAGGCAGCACGATTCAGCGCTTTTCGATCGGCTGATAATCTCGTTTGGTGGGACCCGTGTAGAGCTGGCGCGGCCGGCCGATTCTCATATGAGGATCCGAAACCATTTCGCACCAATGCGCCACCCAGCCGGCCGTTCGCGCGATGGCGAACATGACCGTAAACATGGAACGCGGGATTCCTAATGCGCTGTAGATGATGCCGGAGTAGAAGTCGACGTTGGGATAGAGCTTGCGCGAGACGAAATAGTCGTCCTTGAGCGCGATCTCCTCCAATTTGAGCGATAGGTCGAACAGCGGATTATTGCCCTTGCCCATCTTCTCCAATACCCGATAGCACATGTCGCGGATGATCTTGGCGCGAGGATCGAAATTCTTGTACACGCGGTGACCGAAGCCCATGAGCCGCACGGCGTCGTTCTTGTCCTTCACCCGGGCCAAAAACTTGTCGATGTTCGCGACCGAACCGATGCTATCGAGCATGTCGAGCACGGCTTCATTCGCACCGCCGTGCGCCGGTCCCCACAAGGCGGACACGCCGGCGGAAATGGCGGCGTAGGGATTCGCACCCGTGCTGCCGGCGAGCCGTACCGTCGAAGTGCTGGCGTTCTGTTCATGATCCGCGTGCAGTATGAACAGAAGATCGAGCGCCTCGGCCGCGACCGGATCGATCGCGTAGGGTTCGCAGGGAACGGCGAAGAACATATTGAGCATGTTGGCGCAGTAGCGCAGATCGTTGCGTGGATAGATGAATGGCTGGCCCAGCGTGTGCTTGTATGCCGCGGCCGCAATCGTCGGCAGCTTCGCGATGATCCGATGGGCGAAGATTTCCCGATGCCGCGGATCGCCAATGTGCGTGGTGTCGTGATAGAAGGCAGCCATCGAGGCCACCACCGCGGACACCATCGCCATCGGATGCGCGTCGTGGTGGAAACCGCGGAAAAAGCCGAGCAATTGCTCGTTCACCATGGTGTGACGCATGATCGAATCGGTGAACGCATCGAGCTCAGTTTTGGTGGGCAGCGTGCCGTTGATGAGCAGCGTCGCCACCTCGAGAAAGCTCGACTGCTTCGCCAGCTGTTCCACCGGATAGCCGCGGTACAGGAGCACGCCTGCGTCGCCATCGATATAAGTAATTTTGCTTTCCGTGCTGGCCGTCGCCATGAATCCGGGGTCGAAGGTGAAGACGCCCTGGTCCTTGGTCAGATTCGAGATGTCGAGCACATCGGGCCCAATGGTCCCGGAAATGGCATTCAGCAGGCTGGTCTTTCCGGTGGAGAGATTCTTGAGTTCGTATTTCGTGCTCATTCGCTGTGTCCGACGGCCATGTTTCAATTGTTTCAGGCCGCAGCCTTGCACGGCCGTACAACGGAATCAAGCGCATACGTCGCCGAAGCGCGAACCTCAGCGCGAGTTCGCGAGCGGGTTCGCGGTCGTCTCTTTGAGGTGTGCGGCGTGATCGCCGCGCACGAAATGAGCCAGCCCGCTCAAGAGCGGGCTAGCGGTTAGCCTCGCCGTTAAGCCTTTGCCGGCGCCGCCGGTTTTGCGGGCGCAGTCGCGTACTTCTTGCGGAACTTGTCGACGCGGCCGCCGGTATCCACAATTTTTTGCTTGCCCGTGTAGAACGGATGGCAGTTGGAACAAACTTCGACTTGCAGATCTTGACCGATGGTCGAACGCGTCTCGAACTTGTTGCCGCAGGTGCACGTGACCGTGATCTGTTTGTATTCGGGATGGATGCCGGCTTTCATGGAAAAAACCTCGTGTAACTGTTGCGGCAGAATCGAAGAGCTTTGGAAAAGCTGCAGCGCCACGCCTTGGACCCTGATTTGCTGGTGAACCTTCAGATTTCAATGCCAAAAACAGGGCCGCGCATCATATGCGCCCCCCGGGCTCACCACAAGGGCCGGCAAATTGCACATATTTGTCCACAATAACTGTGGATAAGTCTGTGGACGGCATCCTGCGTAGGTGGCTCGCACCGCGGAAATTCGCATAATTGTTAATTTGATCAAAAAATAGACAGGCTACTTTCTCTTTCATAATCAATGCGTTGCAAGACGCATCTGACCTACTGCAGATGCAATGTGCTGTAGGTCTCACTTTGTTCGGGACACGAAGGACGGTGTGTATAAGCTTTAAGCGAGGAAACTGGCTTGAAGATCGTTGAGGAAGCGTCTTCCCAGTTCCGTCGGCCGCCATCCGGCGGCAACCGCTTCCAGCAGCCCACGATCTTGCAACCGCGCCAACTTTTCATCGAGGTTTTGCAGCGGCAGTCCAGTGCGCGCCAGGTAACAATCGCTGCCAAATCCATCGTTTAGACGCAGCGCGTTCAGCATGAATTCAAACGGCAGATCTGCGGCGGCGATGTACTGTTGATCGCCGGCGAAACGTTGATTGCCCGCGACGTGTTGATCGCCGGCAGTGAGCGCGGCCCGGTCGATTTCGGTCAGATACTCGCGCGGCTGCTTTGGCTTGACGGTGCGCAGGATCTTCTGCGGCTTATCGATGCTCACCTTGCCGTGGGCGCCGGCGCCGATGCCCACATAGTCCCCGAACAGCCAGTAGTTCAAGTTGTGCCGGCATTGCGCGCCTTCCTTGGCGTAGGCCGACACCTCGTATTGCGCGTAGCCACAGTCTGCCAGCGTTTTTTGGCCCGCGAGTTGTATTTGCCAGGCTGCATCCTCGTCCGGCAGGGTCGGCGGCCGCGAATGAAACACCGTGCCGGGCTCGAGGGTGAGCTGATAGTAGGAGATGTGCGAGGCGCCAAGCGAGCAGGCGATCCGCACGTCGTTCAGCGCTTGCTCCAACGACTGCTGCGGCAGCGCATACATGAGATCGAGATTGAAATTGTCGATTTTCGCGGCGACAAGTTCCTCGACGGCTCGATGCGTGTCGTCGGCCGAATGGATGCGGCCTAACGCCTTGAGCGCATTCGCGTCAAAGCTTTGCGCACCCAAGGACACGCGATTGATCCCCGCCTCGGCATAGCCCTGAAACTTGCCGCGCTCAATCGTGCCGGGGTTCGCCTCCAGGGTGATTTCCGCGCCGTCCGCGAAGTCGATCCGCTCCTTGAGAGCGCCGAGCAAGCGCGCGAAATCGGCCGGTGCGAACAGGCTCGGTGTACCACCACCGAAAAAAACGCTGTCGATTCTGCGCCCCCGCACGCGCGGCGCCTCGAGGTCGAAATCCCGGATGAGCGCGTCGATGTAGGAGGCATCGGGCTGGCCCGACTTCAGCTGGTGCGAATTGAAATCGCAGTACGGGCATTTGCGCACGCACCAGGGCATGTGCACGTACAACGCCAGCGGTACCTCTGTCACGGCAGCGCCTCGGTCACGGCCGCGTTGCCAGCTGCTCGCGCCCCGCCAGTTGCTCGCGCAGCACGCGCAACGCCTTGCCGCGATGGCTCAAACGGTTTTTCTCCGCAGGCGTCAGTTCTGCCGCGGTCTTGTTTAAGTCGGGCAGCCAAAAGTAGGGATCGTAGCCAAAGCCGCCGCCGCCGCGCGGCGCATCCAGAATGAATCCCTGCCAATCCGCCTCGGCAATGAGGGGCTGCGCAT
>Ga0210390_10004916_pt1 | contig 11230 bp, 9 predicted proteins | sample IncBWH11OmetaG_FD_161050 | JGI IMG/M metagenome (GOLD analysis project Ga0210390, IMG submission 161050) | Forest soil microbial communities from Barre Woods Harvard Forest LTER site, Petersham, Massachusetts, United States - Inc-BW-H-11-O ... | reverse complement strand
AACTTTTCGCGGGCAAGCGTTGTCGTGGGGACTGAAGGATGGTGTCGTCGAATTGGCGCTCCACCGAGAGCCCAACAACGAACTTGGGTCCATGGCTTTGACGGAGGCAGAGAAGTTTGCCGACTCGCTCGAGCAGGTAGGCGAAGCGGCTAACGCGCTGATCATCTACAGCAAGTTGCCGTCGGGATTCTCCGCTGGAGCCGATCTTCGCGAACTTTACCAGCGCTCCCAGAATGTGCCACGCGCGCAGGCAGTCAGAATCGTGCGTGATCAACTGGAGCGTACTCATCGAGTGATGAATGCGATCGATGCTTCACCATTGACGACGATTGCGGCGGTTCACGGGATCGTGTTTGGGGGGGGATTTGAGCTTGCCTTGGTATGCGATTTAATTATTGCCGACAAAACAGCGCGTTTCTGTTTTCCAGAACTGCGTCTCGGATTAATTCCCGGGTGGGGCGGGATCCCTCGCCTGAAGCGAGATTTAGGGAACGCTGTGGTGCGCGATCTGTTGCTGACGGGCCGCAGTTTTAATGCCACAAAGTTACAACAGGCCGGTTTAGCGAGCCAGGTTGTGGGCGAAGGGGAAGCGTTGCGAGTGGCGCGAGCGACCGCCGCCCAGCTAGGCAAATTCGATCGCCACACGGCAGCCACCGCGAAGAAGTTTATCAAGCCGATCCCATACGACGAGTTACGGCGCGAGATTGATCTTTTCTGCGAACTGTTTACGCATCCCGCAGTGGACGCGGGTCTGCGCAAATTCGCAGAAAGTACAGACGCGCAGCCGTACTTGCCCTGAGATCCCGCGCGGCTGCGCTCGCTGAGACGAGATATAGGATAATTTTAAGTCCATGCCCAACTTTGACCAGACCTTAAACGAAATTTTAAATCTCGCCGCCGCCCACTTTAAAGTGCCGCGGGAGAAACTTGCTCCCGATGATGACTTTTTCAAGGCGCTGGGTATCGACAGCTTGCAAACCCTGGATCTGCTCACTCGGCTGGAGCATCACTTTCGGATTGAACTGCCGGATTATGAATTGCAGGGAGTATCGGATTTCCGCACGCTGGCTGACCGCATCCAAGCGAGATTGTAGAAACGAATTTACAATTACCGGTTGTCGACTTGTCTATAAGCGGCTGCGTAATTGGTAATTGCAGATTGGCGTCGGCAATCCGAATTGCACTTTCCTAATGCTCAACCTCGACCAATACAGTTGTCTGGGCGCCGCTCTGCGGGATGCTCTGGATCGTTGGTCGAATGAAGTTTGCCTGATCGAGGCGGACCGGGATCGGGAGAAAACCCGGCTTACTTACTCAGATTTCAAAGACGTTGCTCTGCCGCTGGCGCGCGCGCTCGAGGATGCGGGGTTCAATTCCGGCGATCGTGCGGCGATCATCATGACCAATCAGTCGAAGTGGCTGATTTCGGCATATGCTGTTTTTTATCGCGGCGGCGTGCTGGTGCCGCTTGACTACAAACTTACGGCAAGCGAGCATCTGCAGTTGCTGGCGCACTGCAAAGCCAAATTTCTCATCGTTGAGTACTATCTCTGGCGGACGCTCACACAGTCGCCAGAGTCTAAAAATAACAAAGTCAAAAAAGTGTTGGTCACGGAAGCGCCTCTGGGAGCCGATCTCGCTGGTGCCTACCGTTGGGAAGAATTCCGGCGCAAGGGCGAACCGGGATTTGTTCCACGAGAGCGGGAGGATGTGGCCTGCATTGTTTATTCGTCAGGCACGGGTGGGCGTCCTAAGGGATGCGTGCTCACGCATGAAAATTATCTCGAACAGTGCAAGGCGCTCATCGCCTGGTATCCATTCTGGCCGGGGGTGCGCTACCTCAGTATTTTGCCTACGAATCATGCCATTGATTTTATGGTTGGTTTCATCGGCCCGTTTGTCTGTGGGGCATGCGTAGTGCATCTGCGGACGCTGCGGCCAGAGTTTGTTCGCGACGCCTTTGTGCGCTACAAAATCACTTATGTTTCCCTGGTTCCTATGATTCTCAAGAACCTGGAACGCGGGCTGCGCGCCAAGTTCGACGAACTGCCCGCGGGGAAGCGTTTCTTGCTGCATCGAATGATCGCGCTGAATAAATCGCTTACCAGCAAGCGGCCCAAGCTTGGCCTGAGTCGCAAACTGTTGTCACAGGTTCATCAGGGATTCGGGGGAGATCTGCGGGCAATGTTCACCGGGGGCGCGTTCGTGGAGCCTTCCACGTTGCAGTTTTTCTATGACGTCGGCATTCCTGTGGCCAACGGGTATGGTCTTACCGAGGCCGGCACTTCGCTCACACTGAACGACCTTAATCCGTTTCGCGCCGACACCGTAGGCAAGCCGCTGCCGGGAGTTGAATTGCGGGTGCTCAATCCCGACGCCGACGGCGTGGGTGAAGTTGCGGTCCGCGGCAAAACCGTGATGTCGCATTATCTGGACGATCCAGAATTAACGGCGCAGACGATTGTTGATGGATGGCTCGTCACCGGAGATCTGGGGCGCTTTGACGGCAACGGACATCTGCAGCTTGTTGGCCGCAAGAAGAACATGATCGTTACCGAAGGCGGCAAGAATATTTATCCGGAAGACATCGAAACTGCCTTCGAGGGATTGTCAGTGAAAGAATGCTGCATTTTCGCCGCGAACTATCTTTGGCCGGCAAAGACTCTTGGTCGGGAGACGCTGGTTCTCCTTCTGCGCCTGGAACAAAACCAGGAACTCACCGAGGCGCTGAAGGAAGACATCGTCGCGCGGAACCGCGGTCTGCCCGACTTCAAGCGGGTTGGAGGATTCTTACTCCACGGCAAGGATTTTCCTCGAACCGTGTCCATGAAAATCAAGCGTACAGTGCTGGCCGAGGAGGTCCGCAAAAGTCTTGGCCGAGCGGCCGTGGTCGAACTGTGAGCGACACGGACAGTTTTCTCGCCGTCGTGAATCCGGCTGCGGGTGGGGGACGGTGTCGCAAGCTGGTTCCGGACGCGCTCGACCGTTTGCGCGCGGGCGGAATCAAGTTGGACGTTGTCGAAACTACTGCGCCAGGACAGGGAGCGCATCTGGTGCGCGATGGCTATGCTCGCGGATATCGCAAGTTCATTGCCGTGGGTGGCGATGGCACGTCGTATGAGATCGTCAACGGCCTTTTTCCCCGCCGTGAATCTGACGAACCCGCCACGCTCGCATTTCTTCCTCTGGGAACCGGCAACTCGTTCTTACGCGAATTCACTGATCGCGGGGTGGAACACGCAATCGAGGCGGTGCTCGCGAGCCGATCGCAACCCTGTGATGTCTTGCGCTTGCGTCACACCGAAGGTGTTATCCACTACATCAATTTGCTGGCCATGGGATTCGCCGCGGACGTCGCGGCTTTGCGGGCTCGGCGTTTCAGTGGCTGGGGAGAGCTCGGTTACCAGTCGTCGATCTTTATTTCGCTGGCTCGGTTGCGCCGCCGGCCTTTCCCGTTGCGAGTCGATGGCGAAGGAGAGATCGACCGCCGTCCCTGCCTGTTCTTGACTTTCAATAACAGTAAGTTCACCGGCGGCACCATGATGATCGCGCCCAAAGCTGAGGTGAATGATGGACTCATCGAATATGTGCGCTGGGGACCCATCGGGCGATTGGGCCTGATCCGTAATTTGCCGACGCTCTATGATGGCACGCACATTCACCATCCCCTGGCCGAACGGTGCGGAGCTAATCGAATCGATTTTTATTTGCAGGCCCCGGTCGACGTCATGGTGGATGGTGAGGTGCTGACACTACAGTGCCAGACACTGGATGTGTTGCCCTCGGCTCTGTGCGTCGTGGTATAAGAATTTATCGCTATGTCACAAGAACGTAGAAAACGGCAAAAGGAGCGGCAAGGGATCAAGCAAACGCAACCAGTGCCGCGCACCGTCGTCATTGCAATCGTAATTGTGGTGGTGTTTGCGGTCGCCTACTTTTTCATCCATCACCGGGAAACCAAGCGTTTGGACGCTTTTGCCCAGTGCCTGACCGCAAAGCAAGCCAAAATGTACGGTGCTTTTTGGTGCCCGCATTGCGAGGAGCAGAAGGAAAAGTTCGGATCGTCCTTTCAGTACGCTCCCTATATCGAGTGCGGAATCAAAGGTTCGCAGGCCATCGCGCCAGTTTGCACCCAAGCCGGCATCAAACGATTTCCAACTTGGATCTTCGCCGACGCCACCCGGGTCGAGGGCGAACACGAATTGGAGTTTCTGGGTGATAAGACCGGATGCAGCCTGCCATGACGCCAACCTCGCGGCGGCTCTATCAGTTGATCGCTGTTCTGGCCTCGGCGGGCATGGTGGTATCGTCGGTTTCGTTGCATCACCACTATGGCACTTCGCAAACGAATTACTGTGACTTCGGGGCGAGTTTCAATTGCGACATAGTCAACCGCAGCGTTTACTCGACCGTGCTCGGGATCCCCGACGCGCTGATCGGTATTTTTGGCTATGGCCTGCTTCTTGTGCTGGCAACGTTTTATCGGACGAAGGCGGAGACGCCCTTTATGCTTTTGATTGCCTCAACCGCAGGATTGGGATTCGCTCTCTATCTCACGTACATTGAGAAGTTCGTACTGGCGACGTGGTGCATTTTGTGTCTTTCATCGCTGATGCTGATTATTTTGATTACCCTGCTCTCGTCATTCCTGGCGGCGGGTTCCATGCGCCGAAGTTGACGCCGTAGTTTCGGGCGAGGACGCTCGTCCCCACGTTGAATGATGCCAGAAATCAATGGAGAACAACCGGCGCCCCCGAATGATTCTGTGACCGGGGATCTTCGGCTGCACGACTTTCAGAGCCGCGTGTTTCGAAATGCGCGCCTGCTGCGGGTGTGGCTGCCTCCGAGGTACGACGCGCCAGAGAATAATGCGCGGCAATACCCGGTGCTTTATTTGAACGACGGGCAAAATTTGTTTGACCGTGCGACCGCCTTTGCCGGGGTGGAATGGCAAGTGGACGAAACTGCCGACCGCCTGATCCGCCAGGAAGTAATTTCGCCGCTAATTGTCGTAGGCATTGACAATGCCCAGAGCGACCGCATTAAGGAATTTCTGCCGTATCGCGCCTTCAATCCTCCGGTTCTGCGGCCGCAAGGCAAGCGCTATCCTGACTTCCTGATGTGCGATGTCATGCCGTTTGTGCAGCAGCGGTACCGCATCGCGATTGGTCCCGAGAACACGGGGCTAGGTGGATCTTCCCTGGGCGCGCTTATTTCGTTGTACACGGTCATCGAGCGGCCCGCGGTATTCGGTCGGCTGTTGCTGGAGAGCCCGTCGCTATTTATTTCTCATCGCAGGCTCTTGAAGTACAGCCGCGTGGTTCGGCAATGGCCAGCCAAGATTTTTCTGGCGATCGGCACACGAGAAGCAGGCCGTGACGACAAAGACAAACAGGTGGTGGAAGATGTCCGCGAGCTTGAACGGACTCTCCGCCGCGCGGGCCTTGACGATCACCGCTTGCAGATGCGTATCGACGAGGGCGCAACTCATAACGAGGCCGAGTGGGCCAAGCGCTTTCCGGATGCGCTGAGTTTTCTGTTTGGCAGGCAGGATGCGGGATTGGCTACTTCACAACGTGCCTGAGCGGAACAACTTGCTCTTCGTCGGAAGGTATAGCGCTGCTACAATGCCTCTCACCAATGCAGAGCGGAAGCCTTCTGCGGGCTGTAGGGACGGTGGTGAAGTCACCACGCATCATTTTTCTGGTGGCACTGACCGCGCGGCTGTGGGTGTTGACCCAACTTCTTCCAGCGCAAGCTTGGCCTCATTTTTACAGGTACAACGAACCTTCCCGGATTGCATGGGCACTGGTTTCTGGCTTTGGCTTCAGCTCTCCGTGGCCGAATACACCGCTGGCGCCTACCGCTCAGCAGCCTCCAGTCTATCCTCTTTTGCTCGCTGCCATTTTCAGAGTTGCCGGAGCCTACAGTTATTTGTCGCTGGAGATTGGGGTAGGCCTCAATGCCGTGTTCTCTGCGCTTACCGCCGTCCTGATCTTTCAGATCGGAAAGCGGGATTTTGGAGTTCCGACGGGAGCGCTTGCTGCCTGGATTTGGTCAGCATGGCTGTATGAAGCTGTGGTGTCGATCCGATTGTGGGAGAGCAGTTTGTCAGCTTTGCTGTTGGCGACTGCACTGTGGTTGCTGCCGGTGTTAGCCCATTCGAGCCGCCTCCGGCTGTGGTTAGCCTTTGGAGTGCTTGCCGGTGTTGCTGCTCTCACCAACACGACTTTGCTGTCGGTCTTCCCGTTTTTCTGGCTGTGGCTGTGTATCAGTTGCCGTCGTCGTCGGGGTCTCTCATGCGGCACGTGGCTGGCAGCTTCGGTCGTTGTTTGCATACTTGTTGTGCTCCCCTGGACGATACGGAATCACGCAACCTTCCATCGACTGGTGCCGATCCGTGACAATTTCGGTCTCGAACTTTGGCTCGGAAACCACGAGGGAGTAACCCATGTTTTTGACAATGACTTCCCTATCCTCAATCCGACGGAATACAACCGCCTCGGAGAAATTGGTTTCATGGAAACGAAGCGCAAAATTGCGCTGGAGTTCATCACCCGCAATCCAAAAGCCTTCTTGCGATTGTCGGCCCGGCATTTTTTCCAGTTCTGGAGCGGTCCGGAAGAGTCTGGCTGGCTGGTGGTAAGCGTTTTCGCTTGGATAGGGATGGTTCTGGCGCTATGGCGGGAAGGACTGGAGACGATTCCTTACGTGCTGACGGTCCTGGTTTTTCCGCCTGTCTACTACATTACGCATGTCTTTAGCACTTACCGGCATCCCATTGAGCCGGCGATACTTCTTCTCGCGTCATACACGGTGGTTTCCGCTGTAACCGCTGTTGGCCTACCGCTCGTTCAAAGTCGATCGCGCCGGAATCCTGCTGTCTAATTCGGTTGGAGCACTAGAGGGTAGGGAGAAAGCCTTGGCGGGTCCTCGTCGGGCTCGACCAGCCAGACACGTCGATTCTTAAAATACCGCAACAGTTCCCGGTTACTCTGTTCGTCCATATCCCACGCCCAGACGACACTCGAGGCGTCGATGTCGGCAGCGTTGTAAACCCAATCGTGTTCTGGGGTATGGTGCTTCGCATAGCGCACAAGGACTAGTTGCTGCCCTGGCAAAGTTGCAAGCGCACGCACAAAGTTTGCGCGATACAAATTGCCGCGAGGGTATGCGGGTTCGATTTGTCCATGGGCCAGGACCGCAGTTACTCGCAAGATCACCATGGCACAGCAAAGCAGAGGAACGACTCTCACCAGCGCAATTCCCACCGGGTTTCCCCGCCAGCGCCACAGTCTAAGGTGGCGCATGCACTGGAGCAAAATCAGGTAAAGGAGGCTCATTGCTGGAGCAAAATAATGTCCATAGTAGAAGGTCTCGGCCGCCAGCCCGAACACGAACACAGCGCTCAGGAACAGAGGGAAGCGCATTTTACGGTCGCGCAAGATCCACGGGAACGCCAATAGGGGGATGGTGAGAATCGGGCCTAAGTAAAATTTCCAGAACGTCGATGTTTTGTCGAGGGAGTGGAGTAGGAACCCCCCAGGCTTGCGACCTTCCTGAAAGTACTGGAACTCGTCATCATAGAAGTTTTGCATGATCGGGTGGTGATATACGATTGCGGGTTGGGGAGTTTGCCACAAAAAATACTGCCCACGGGCATAAGTATGGCGGTTTACCTGATACGTCATCACGAAGGGACTGCCGGTCACCCGATAATAGTAGTACCCGGTGGCTGCCGCCGCCGCAGCCAGGACTAGCGCAATGGGTAGGACGAGGTGAGTCAGGATGATGAAAGGCGCCGGACGTCGTGATCCCACCAACCAGACCAACATTCCCGCCGCCACGGCTAACGCCAGCACGAATCCCTCATAGGGACGGCTGTTGGCCAAGATAGCCAAGCCCAGTGCCATCCAGATGGCATCTCGCACACGCGTATGGCGCTTGAGCCTGGGCAGTGCTCCCAACACCAGCGCGCCTCCCAAGGCGATCACGGAAGCGCACCAATACCCGTTCATCCAATAGCCGAAGATACCCAACCTCAGCGCCGCCAATAGGGCGCCCAGCAGGGCCCATCCGGGAGGAAGCCAGCCCTGTAGCATCCAGCACACGGCGGAGCACATGAGCGCGGTTGTAATCCATTGGCCGATCCATGGATGCCCGAGGCGCTGGCCTGTGGCTAGAATCAATCCTTCCATTGGCGGATACATCGACATATAGGTCGGTTGCTGAATGATGTGGAAACTCTCGAAGTGTACCCACATCGGATGTGGAGGATTGGTCGCGCGTCCGTGCGCAAACGTATCCGCCGCCAACAAGAAGCTGAACTCGTCGTGGTAGTCCGGCAGAGGGATCCCTAGGACAGGTATGAGAATTGCGCGGATGGACAGAGATAAAAGGCCAGCTACGGCTACGGCCAGGCTTTTGTTGCGCGCTACCTTGACGAACCATTTCTCGATTGAACGCGCTGCTCGGGTGCGACCCTTTGCCTGGTGCTGACAAAAAATCAGTAAAAGGACGGGGAGGACGAGGATCACTTCGATGATATTGAGAGCCCATCTCGCCAGCCATAACTGAAGTGCGGACATGGTCCACGAATTTTCAGTTGGCCGACGACGATTGTCAATGCGAGATTGCGGGCAACGCGCCCTTTCCTGAGAAATACTTCTGGCCTCACCAACGCACCGAGCGGATAATTTGCAGCTTGCCCGCCGTGCCGTTCGTGTATAAATGCTGGGATCTGATCCAGATGACGAACCCTGGAAGTTCGAATAGGAATGCTGGCCAGTTCTTTGACGTTTGGCTATAGGAGCAACGTTGAACATCCTTTGGCGGATTCAAGAGTGGCCAAAGAACATTCATTATTGGGTCAGTGGCCTCCTTGGGCTGGCGGTGTTACCGCTTCTTAAGCGATTTGATCTTCCCACCGAGTTTGATTGGGCGGGACTCGCCTTTACCTATTGGGTGCTCCTGACGGCGAAATCCATTTTCGTTGCCACGTCTCTGTATCTGATCGGTTTGCCGCTATCGGAAACTGCCGGTCCCTTGCTCAAACGCGTCCGCCGGGAGAGGGTGCGTATTGTACTGGTACTGGCGTATTTTTTGTTTTTGGGCTGGGCTCTCAGTTGGCTGACGGCCCTGGTACTGACCGTTGACGCCATCGCTGTGTTGGAACTGAGCGAGAGACTCAGGCCGAACGGAGTTTTTCGGTCCGCCAGTGCAATCTTGCCTCCTGCTCTCTATTTGTTCTTCGGCTTGCTGCTGGTGTCTGCTTACAACGACATTATTCTTTCGGGGCGCTTCTTCGCAGCCGATGATGTGGCCTTCAATTCCATGGACCAGTGGCTGCTCCACGGGGTGTCGGTTCCGCAGATATGCCATTGGGCGCTACGCGCTTTTCCAATATCGTTTTTCCAGTTTCTGGAGTTCATCTATTACGGAATGTTTGCGGTGGTCGGGGCGGCTCTGATTTTGACTTGTCAGTTCTACGGCCGACAGCGAGGATTGCAGTTCGTGGGCGCAGTCCTCACGGCGTACTGTCTTGCACTGGCGTTGTTTTGCATCTGGCCAAGCCAGGGACCGTACTACTTGTGTCCCGGCCACTTCTCCGAGTTCCCGAGCGTGCTGACAACCTATGCAGCGCAGAAGGGTTCGATTGCGGGTGCGCAGGCCTTATGGAACCATCAGCGGTTGAGTCGGATTTCTTTCGCCTACTACATCGCGTTTCCATGCATGCACATTGTCCAGCCCTTGATCGCCATGTGGTTTCTGCGGGCATGGAAACGAATGATGTTTGCTCTGGCTGCGTACAATGTGATGCTGGTGGTCGCAATCGTGCTCCTGGAATGGCACTATATTGTGGATGTACTCGCCGGAGTGGCCATCGCAGCCTTCGCGATTGCCGCGGCCGATGGCCGCGAACTGTGGCGATGCTTGCGGTCGACTGGGCACGGTATGGAGACGCAATGAGGTGTGATCTCATCCTGCAGCGTTTGATTTCGGGACTTGCGCTGGATCCGAGTCATGGCGGGACGAACCAGCAATGAACCAAGCGATTCGAATCCTGATCTGGTTTGGCGTTGGCGTTCTTGGGGCACTTGCCCTGGGAACGATTGCGCTGCACCGTGGTGAACAGATCAATGCGATGTGGCTGGTGCTTGCCGCCTTTTGCACCTATGCGCTGGGGTACCGTTTCTACAGCAAGTTTCTTTCCGCGAAAGTCCTGGCGCTCGACGCGCAGCGAGCGACTCCCGCCGAACGATTGGACGATGGCCGCGACTTCGTGCCCACCAACAAATGGGTGGTCTTCGGACATCATTTTGCCGCCATCGCCGGGCCGGGACCGCTGGTCGGTCCGGTACTCGCAGCACAGTTTGGTTATCTTCCGGGAACGCTTTGGATATTGGTTGGCGCAGTGTTTGCCGGCTGCGTGCAGGATCTTGTCATTCTGCTGTTCTCGGTGCGGCGGAACGGGAAATCGCTGACCGAAATGGCTCGCGAGGAGATCGGCATCGTTGGCGGCTTCGTGGCTTACGCAGCGATTATCAGCATCATCGTAATTCTGCTCGGCGTTGCGGCATTGATTGTGGTGAACGCTTTGAAGGCCAGTCCCTGGGGAGTGTTTACCATCGCAATGACCATGCCAATCGCGCTGTTGATGGGCTTGTATCTTCGCCGCTTGCGTCGCGGCAAGGTGCTCGAGGTTTCAGCTCTCGGATTTATTCTGGTGATGCTCGCCATCTGGGGCGGGCAGTGGGTCTCGCAGAGTACCGCCGTCGCGCCCTGGTTCACACTGACCGCGTCCACGCTTGCCGTCATCATCATCATCTATGGATTTGCCGCCTCGGCATTGCCGGTGTGGTTGCTGCTTGCGCCGCGCGACTACCTGAGCACATTCGTCAAGCTGGGGACGATCGGATTGCTGGCCGTGGGCATCATTGCGTTGCGTCCCACTCTGCACATGCCGCCCCTGACTCGATTCATCGACGGATCAGGGCCGATCTTTGCCGGAAGCATTTTCCCTTTCGCCTTCATCACGATTGCTTGCGGCGCCATCAGCGGATTCCATTCTCTGATCTCCAGCGGCACCACTCCGAAACTGATTCGCCGCGAGCCCGAAACCCGCATGGTCGGCTATGGCGCGATGATGGCCGAGTCGATGGTTGCAATTATGGCTACGATTGCGGCTTGCGTGCTTCAGCCGGGAATTTATTTCGCGATCAACAGCCCC
>Ga0210390_10004914_pt1 | contig 11235 bp, 8 predicted proteins | sample IncBWH11OmetaG_FD_161050 | JGI IMG/M metagenome (GOLD analysis project Ga0210390, IMG submission 161050) | Forest soil microbial communities from Barre Woods Harvard Forest LTER site, Petersham, Massachusetts, United States - Inc-BW-H-11-O ... | reverse complement strand
AATGTGCAGTGGCATTCGCTCGACGAAGCTTCTTGCGAGAAATGCACCCGGCAACGCGATCGCACCGATCAGAAACGCAAAAGCGAGCACTTGCGCGGTGAGGACGCCGGCGAGGCCGAACACCGAGATCTTGATGAGGCTGGTTGCGACCGAGATCGCCGCGTCGGTTGCGATCACGGCAGCGCCTTCGAGGCCCGCCGCCATCAAGAGCGACAGCAGGATGACGCCCGAACCCGACGTGCCGCCCACCACGATGCCATAACCCGCCGCGCCAAAGCCGAGGCCGGCGTCACCGATGCGGACCTCACGGCGGCTGGCCAGACGACGCAGCGGCACGCTTGCGATCAGCATCGTGCCGATCACGACCGCCGCTCCCGCGCTGGTCAGCCGGGTGTAACCGTAGGCGCCCAGCGCCGTGGTCAGGGCAGACGTCAGGATTACGATCGAAGCTCGACGACCGTCGGCGTAACGACGATAGGCCGTGACGCGGCTGAGATTGGTGAATATTGCCGATATGGCGATGATCGGCACCACCGGCTCGGCGCCGATCATGGGCACCAGAACGAGCGGCATCAACGCGCCCGTGCCGTAGCCTGCCAGCCCTCCAATCACCGAGGCGAATAACGCGACGCCCGTCACGAGCAAAAGCTGCGCGAGCGAAATGTCGGCAAAGCCGGAAACCAGGTTCACCGCCTTTGCCAGATCATGATGCGATTAAATGGAATCGCATCATGATCTCGTCCCTTTGTTTGAGCATGATCTCCGCGCAAACGGGTTTCGCGTTTGTCGCGAGGGAAAACCGGTTTCCACTTTTCCGGATCATGCTTTAACGGCCAAGGCGGGTTACGGTTTGGTCGGCGATGGCGGCCAGCGTCGGCTCGTCGAGCGGAAAATCGGCTGCAAGCCACGCGTCCTCGGCCAGCCCAAGCGCTTGCCCGAGGTGAGCGCCCTGGGCAATTCCGCGAGCGATGAAATCAGCGGCCTTGAGCGGAAATTTCGGCGCCACCCAGCGCTCCGGCAAAGTGCCCAACTCCCGCCATGATGAGGAATTGGCGTCGCTCCCCGATCGTGCCCAGGCCAATAGCAGCCTGTCGCGGTAGCGGTCTTCTCCCAGGCGATAGAGCCTGCGGCGGGCGGTTGCTTCATCCATACCGGCAAGCCGCCACCAACGATGGCCCATCGAATCGAGCGCCCTGGTCTCGGCGTTGGTCAGTCGCAACCGCGTCGCAACGCGTTTCGCATCCTCGGTGACGGCGACTGCGAGCGCACCGAGACGGCGAACCGGATCGGGCGCGAGCGACAGCGCGCGCTCCGCCGAAATCATCGCCCTGAACGGACCGGTATAGGAGACGCCGCCGAAAACCGGCAGCAGCAATCCGCCATCGACCATCGCTGTCACGGCAAGCGCAGCGCCGTCTGCGACCATCAGCTTGAGCATTTCCACGCGCACGCGCTCGGCCGAAAGCGTGGCAAGGCCCGCGCGGGCGTCGATGCAGGCGAGATAACCGGCGCGATCGGGCTCGCCGCTGCCGTAGGCTGCATGAATGCGGAAAAATCTGAGTATTCGCAGGTAATCTTCCTTGATCCGCTGATGCGGATCGCCAATGAAACGCACGCGTTTTGCCGCAATGTCGTCCAGTCCGCCGACGTAATCGTGCAACCGGCCACTGGCATCGATCGACAAACCGTTAATGGTGAAATCGCGCCGCTTAGCGTCGCCCACCCAGTCTCGACCGAATGCAACCTTCGCCCGCCGGCCGAATGTCTCGGTGTCCTCGCGCAAGGTGGTGACTTCGAACGGATGCCCCTCGATCACAAGCGTCACCGTGCCGTGCTCAATGCCTGTCGGCACGCTCTTGATGCCGGCCGCCCGGGCGCGGCGCATCACCTCTTCGGGCAGCGCAGTGGTCGCGATATCGACGTCGCCGATCGCGACGTTCAAGAGTGCGTTGCGCACGGCGCCACCGACGACGCGCGCTTCCTCGCCGTTGTTGCTCAGCAACTCGAGCACGCGGGCGGTCGGACCTGACTTGAGCCAGGGCGCTTCCAATGCTCCGGCAAGCATCCGCGAACCGCTCATTTCTCTACTCCGGGAACCAGCCTGCCGTTTTCGAGATGGGCGGGAAAATAAGTCGAATTCGGGGGAGCTCCGGAGAACTGGGCAAGCAGCACCAGACTGAGCACGACCAGAAGCAGCGAGCCGAGCAACAACCTGCCGACGACGTTCACCGGCCAGGACGACGAAACCATCAGTCCGGAACGGGTCGCGACCAGAAACAGCCCATAGACCGCAAAGGGAATCAGAAAAATTCCGATTTCGGTAAGGGCCGGACGGATCATGACAGGTAGATCCGCTCGTACAGCACGCGCAGGATTCCCGCCGTTGCGCCCCAGATGTAACGCTCGCCGTACGGCATGGCGTAATAGGTGCGCTCGACGCCGCGGAACTCCTTGCTGTGAAGCTCGTGGTGCGCCGGATTCATCAGGAATTGCAGCGGCACCTCGAAGACATCGTCGACCTCCGCACGATTGATGTGCAGTTTGAATCCGGGCTTGACCCGCGCAACGGTCGGCAGGATGCGGAATCCGAAGCTGGTTCCGTATAGATCGAGATAGCCGATGGGATCGACGAATTCGCGCCGCAGGTCGATTTCTTCCTCAGCCTCACGCAACGCGGTTTCGAGCGGCGAAACATCGGTTGCGTCGATCTTGCCGCCCGGAAAGGAAATCTGGCCGGCATGGTCGTTGAGATGCGTGGAGCGCTGCGTCAAAAGCACCGTCGGTTGCGGATGGTCAACCACCGGAACCAGTACCGCAGCGGGACGGATCGGCTGCTCTCGCGCAATGATCCCCAGCATCCGATCGGTGCCCTGGTCACCGCTGACAGGAACAAGGCTCGAATCGGTCAGGCCAGCCGGTACGTCGAAGCGCAGCCGCGCGCGAGCCCGATCGAAAAATTCCGCCGTGCCAATGGCGGCAGGATCATTCCTCACCATCGCTCCGTTCAAACCAGTGCCCGCTTTCCGAAGTTCGTGCTCCATCGCAGCGCCCACCTTCACGAACTTCGGAAAGTCACGGGCACCAGCAAACCTATTGAATCTAGTACCGCTTTATCGATCCGAAGTCCCTGAAAAACAACTCGCGGCTCATGGCGCACAGATCGGCCCTACCAGCCCCTCACCTGCTCTGCATCGGCCATCGCAAAGAATTCGCCCGCGGATACGACCCCGAACATCCTCCGGCCATCGACCGTCCGCTCTTCGCCCATGTCAACCAGATCATAATAAAGCGCGCGCGTAACCTTGGCCCACAGGTCGGCACGAACATGAAGATAAGGCGTCAGGCCGCCATCGGCGGCGGCTTCAAACCGCAGCCGGTGCGCTTCGTTGCAATCGACCCAGTCATCGACATTGGTGCGAAAGCGCAGGCGTGGGCCACCTTCATCGTGCTCCTTCGACATTTCCACAGCCATAAACGGCGCATCGTCGACGCGAATGCCGACTTTCTCGACAGGCGTTACCAGGAAGTGCTTTCCATTCTCGCGCTTGAGGATCGTTGAAAACAGGCGGACCAGCGCTGGCCGTCCGATCGGCGTCCCCATATAATACCATGTCCCGTCGCCGGCGATTCGCATGTCGAGATCGCCGCAAAACGGTGGATTCCATAAATGCACCGGTGGCAGCCCCTTTCCCGTGGCGTTCGCGGCACTCTCGGACGCACCCTTGGCCGCACCCTTGGCCGCAGCAGTCAGGCCTTCGAGACCTCGATCCGGTTCCTGCCCTTGCTTCGCCATTGTTTGCCCTGAGTCTGAGCGCCTCGGTTTGGCACGATTGGTGCAAGCGTTGCTACGTGCGCCTTGGCCGAGTTCCGCGGAGCTTTTGCCGGATCAAGTCGCCATATTGTGATGCCGTTCATACCCCGAAATGCCGATAATGTGGGGATAGTTTAATTCAATGACACCATGACCTTCCCATGAGTTTAGCATGGGGTTCATGGCATGACGACGCGATCGGCGGCGTTTCCGGTGTTTCGGTTCTGACATTCGTATCTTGCCGCAACGACGGCCTTTACGAATGTCAGAGCCGGGGAAAGCAGCAAATTCAGGTTTTTGATGCGGTTTTGGATTTGACATTGGCTATGAGGGCTCGCAGCGATACTGACGCGAATGCCAAATCCACCGCACCGGCAGAAGTTGAGGCAAAGGAGAACGAAATGGCTGGCGCCGAAAGTGTCGAAAAACTCGAGGACGTCATCGTCCGCTCTGCCGAACAAGTCGCCGGCCAGGTTCGAGCGGCGAGGGAAGCGATCGCCACCGTCATTTTCGGCCAGGAGCGGGTGATCGAGAATACCCTGGTGACGATCCTCTCCGGCGGTCACGCGCTCCTGATCGGCGTTCCCGGTCTCGCCAAGACCAAGCTGGTAGAAACCCTGGGCATTACGCTCGGGCTCGACGCCAAGCGCATCCAGTTCACGCCGGACTTGATGCCGTCCGATATCCTGGGAGCCGAAGTCCTGGACGAGAGCAGTTCCGGCAAGCGGTCGTTCCGCTTCATCGCCGGACCGGTGTTCGCCCAGCTGTTGATGGCCGACGAGATCAACCGCGCGAGCCCACGCACCCAGTCGGCGTTGTTGCAGGCCATGCAGGAACAGCACATCACCGTTGCCGGTGCGCGACATGACTTGCCGAAACCGTTCCATGTGCTGGCGACGCAAAATCCACTGGAGCAGGAAGGTACCTATCCGCTGCCGGAGGCGCAGCTTGATCGTTTTCTGATGGAAATCGACGTCGACTATCCGGATCGCGACGCCGAGCGGCGGATCCTGCACGAAACCACCGGAGCGGAGGAGACGCTGGCGAAAACCGCGATGAACGCCGAACTCCTGATCTCTGCGCAGCGGCTCGTGCGTCGTTTGCCGGTCGGCGATTCCGTCGTTGATGCCATCCTTTCGCTGGTCAGGTCCGCGCGCCCGGGGCCGGAGGGAGGCGAGGCCGGAAAACTGATCGCCTGGGGACCCGGTCCGCGCGCCAGCCAGTCGCTGATGCTTGCCGTTCGCGCGCGCGCGCTGCTCGACGGACGGCTTGCGCCATCGATCGACGACGTCCTCGATCTCGCCGAGCCGGTTCTCAAGCACCGCATGGCGTTGACTTTCTCCGCCCGTGCCGAGGGCCGCACCATTCCGGATGTAATAAGGCAATTGAAGGCGCAGATCGGTTGATGGCGGCAGGTACTGAGCACGCAGCCAAGGAGATTCTAGCAATCCGACGGGCCGACGGCGAAAGCCGAACGCTCGCCGCATCGCTGCCGCGTCTGGTGCTGGAAGCTCGCCGTATCGCGGCGAACGTGATTCACGGGCTCCATGGCCGACGCCGCGCCGGCGCCGGCGAAAGCTTCTGGCAGTATCGCCGCTTCGTTTCCGGCGAGCCGTCGCAAAGCGTCGATTGGCGGCGATCGGCCCGCGACGATCATCTGTATGTACGCGAGCAGGAGTGGGAGGCTGCGCACACCGTGTGGCTGTGGCCGGATCGTTCGTCGTCGATGGCGTTTGCGTCCAGGCAGGTTCGCGACAGCAAACTCGAACGTGCGCTGATCGTCACCTTTGCGCTGGCCGAGCTCTTGGTCGCGGGCGGCGAACGCGTCGGCATCCCCGGCCTGATCAACCCCAGCGCCAGCCGCAGCATCATCGACAAGATGGCGCAAGCGATGTTGCATGACGACGCGGCACGGCTGAGTTTGCCGCCCTCGTTCGTGCCCTCGGCGCTGTCGGAAATCGTCGTGTTGTCGGATCTCTGGTCGCCGATCGGAGAAATCCACAACATGCTTGCGGGATTGTCGGCGTCCGGCGCACACGGCACGCTGATTCAGATCGTCGATCCGGCGGAGGAAACCTTCCCCTATTCCGGCCGAATAGAGTTTGTGGAGCCGGAAGGCGGCGACCTCATCGTTGCCGGGCGGGCGGAAAAATGGGCCGATGATTACGTGGCGCGCGTGGCCGCGCATCGCGAGCAGATTCGGCGCGAGACAGACAAGCTCGACTGGCTGTTCTCGACCCACACCACCAGCCGCTCGGCAGCCGAACTGCTTCTGTTCCTGCATTCCGGCATGATGGTAGGCAAGGGAAGCATGCGCTTGGCAAACGTGAAAGTGGGGCGTAGCGCATGATTGCAGGCCTTCCCCTCTCATTCGCCGAACCCCTCCTGCTGCTGGGCCTGTTGAGCCTGCCGCTGCTCTGGTGGCTGTTGCGCGTGATGCCACCGCGGCCGCGGCGCATCGAGTTTCCGCCGACGCGGCTCCTGTTCGATATTGCACCCAAGGAAGAAACGCCGTCGCGGACGCCGTGGTGGCTGACCGCGCTGCGCCTGACAGCCGCCGCGCTCATCATTCTCGCGGCCGCCGGACCGATCTGGAATCCGCTGACGGGTGCGGCCGGATCGAGCGGACCGCTCGCAATTCTGCTCGACGATGGCTGGAGCGCGGCGAGCAATTGGGATGCAAGAATCAGGGCCGCGGACGAATTGATCGCGAATGCCGACAACAACCGTCGCGGAATCGCGCTTGTTCCATTGTCCGAACCCACGCGAGACATAACTATCATGCCTGCAGGCACCGCGCGCGTGGCGTTGCGCCAGCTTGCGCCAAAGCCCTATTCGATCGAACGGGCCGAAACACTTCCCGCAATCGAGCGTTTTCTCAAAGCGACCGGAGACTGCGAGATTGCCTGGCTGTCGGACGGGGTCGATCCGGGTCGCGGCGCTGAATTTCTCAAAGGCCTGGGCAAGGCGGTAGCCGATCGGACGTTGACGGTTTTCGAAGGCGGTACTCCATCCGCGCTTGCATTGGCGGGTGCCGAAAACGCCGCAGCAAAGATGACGGTGAAAGTGCTGCGCGCCGACGGAGACGCCGCAGCCGGCGTCCTGCGCGCGCTCGACCAGAAGGGCTCGCCGATCGGCGAGACGCACTTTGCCTTTGCGTCGGGGGAGCGGGAGACCGAAGCGGCTTTCGACCTGCCGGTTGAATTGCGCAACGACATTGCGCGGCTTGAAATATCCGGCGAGCGCTCGGCGGGCGCGGTGCAGTTGCTCGACAAGCGATGGCGGCGCCGCGCGATCGGCGTTGTCAGCGGTTCGAGCAGTGACACCGCCCAGCCGCTGCTGGCGTCGACATTTTACCTTTCCCGCGCGCTGGCGCCATTCGCCGACGTGCGGCTGGCGGATCGCGGCGCACCGCAGCAGGCCATCACGCAATTCCTCGACCAGAAGCTGCCAATGATCGCGCTCGCCGACGTTGGGACGCTGTCACCGGAGATTCGCGAGCGCATCAACGCATGGATCGAGCAGGGCGGCGTGCTGGTGCGCTTTGCCGGGCCTCGCCTGGCGCAGGCCGACGACGACCTCGTGCCGGTGAAGCTGCGCCGCGGCGGACGCAGCCTCGGCGGCAGCCTCACCTGGGAGAAACCGCAGCACCTCGCCTCCTTCGCCGCCGACGGACCATTCGCCGGCCTCGCCGTGCCCAGGGACATTACCGTGAGCCGGCAGGTTCTGGCCGAACCTGATGCAGTGCTTGCTACGAAAAGCTGGGCGTCACTCGAGGACGGCACCCCCCTGGTCACCGGCGAACGCCGCGGCAAGGGCCTGGTAGCCCTGTTCCATGTCAGCGCCGACATGCGCTGGTCCGATCTGCCCATGTCGGGAAGCTTTGTCGAGATGCTGCGCCGTATCGTGGATATTTCCGGATATACGTCCACTCCGGGGGCGGGCGCCGCAGGCGGGACGAATAATGAGACGGTGGCGCCGCTGCGCACGCTTGACGGGTTTGGCGCGTTTGGGCCGCCGCCTTCGACCGCAAAACCGCTCGCCGCCGATTTCCGCGACCGCGCCTCGCTCGATCACCCGCCCGGATTTTACGGCCCGGCCGACGGCCCCCTCGCCGTCAATACGCTTGCGGCGGCCGACCGGGTGCTGCCGCTCGACACGTCCAGCCTCCGCGCGCGGCGAGCAAGCTACACCAATTCCGAGCCGCGCGACCTGCGCGGAATTCTGCTGTCATCGGCAATGGCGCTGTTCTTGATCGACGCGGTGATCGTTGCGCTGCTCGGCGGCGGAATTGCCGCACTGCTGCGGCGGCGCGCGGCGGCTGCCGTGCTGGCAGTCGCACTCGCGCTGCCTGCGGTGACAGCGCCCTCACCGACGCGCGCCGACGGCAACGACGATTTCGCCGTCAAGGCAACCGCGCAAACCCGCCTGGCCTACGTGCTGACCGGCAACGCCGACGTCGATTCCATCGTCAGGGCGGGGATGTCCGGGCTGACCTTGTTTCTCGCCCAACGCACGGCGCTGGAGGCCGGCGATCCCGTCGGCGTCGATCCCGCGCGCGACGAGCTTGCGTTCTTTCCGCTGATCTATTGGCCGGTCGTTCCGGGTGCGGCGAAGCCACCACGGGAAGCCATCGACCGCATCGACGCCTACATGAAGCAGGGCGGCACCGTGCTGTTCGATACGCGCGATGCGATTGAAGCGCCGCCGGGAGAGAACGGAGCGTCGCAGACGCCCGGCATGCAGGCGTTACGCAACATCCTTTCATCACTTGACATTCCCGAACTCGAGCCGGTGCCGCGCGAACACGTCCTGACCAAGACATTCTATCTGTTGCGCGACTTTCCCGGCCGATACGATACCGGGCAAACCTGGGGCGAAAACTTGCCGCGCGAGGATGACGAGGACGCAGCCTCACATCCCGCCCGCGGCGGCGACGGAGTTTCACCGATCATCATCACGTCCAACGATCTCGCGGGGGCCTGGGCGATCCGCCCCGACGGCCAGCCGATGTTGCCGCTGTCGCCGGGCGAGCCGCGGCAGCGGGAATTCGCCTTCCGCGCCGGCGTCAACATCGTGATGTATACACTCACCGGCAACTACAAGGCCGACCAGGTGCATGCGCCGGCACTAATTGAACGGCTCGGACAATGATGAACGTTGTGATCACAGGCACGTTCGACACCAACGCCGTCATGGCCGGATTTATCGACGCCAGGACGCCTGGTATTGGGAACGCGGATGCCCGAAACCGCCCCCGGCATGAACGCGCCGACAGGTGCGCGCCATGAACTACGGCATCGCGTTCGCACCGCTCGTTCCCTCGCTTCTGCTGTGGATCGCTCTTTCCGCCGCAATCCTGATCGCTGGCCTGCTGCTGATCTCCCGGGCGCGCGGTGCTGGATTGCGCGTATTGGCGATAGCGCTGATCCTGTTGGCACTGGCGAATCCGTCTTTCACCCGCGAGGAGCGCGAGCCCTTGTCGTCGGTGGCCGCGGTCGTGATCGACAAGAGCCCCAGCCAGAATTTCGGCGACCGCGCCAGCGAAACCGCCAAAGCCCAGCAGGCGCTGGTCGATAGCCTCAAGAAGATAGCGGGGCTCGAAGTGCGGGTCGTCGAGGCCGGCCAGGCCGACGGGGAAACCGACGGCACCAAATTATTCGGCGCGCTGTCGTCGGCGCTTTCGGATGTTCCGACCGATCGTGTCGCCGGCGCCTTCCTCATTACGGATGGACGCGTGCACGACATTCCCGCCAATTCGTCAGCCCTCGGATTTCAGGCGCCGGTGCATGCGCTGATAACCGGCCGCAAGGACGAGCGCGACCGCCGCATCGCGATTTCCGCGGCCCCGCGTTTCGGCATCGTCGGGCAGACCCAGACCATCACCTACCGGCTCGACGACCAGGGCGTCAGCGGACAGCGCGCAAAGGTCGTGGTGCGCTACGACGGCGAGGTGATCGGCGAACGCACGGTGCTCAGCGGTCAGACCGTCAACGTCGATGTCGAGATAAAGCATGCCGGTTCCAACATCGTCGAGATCGAGGCAACTCCGCTCGACAAGGAGTTGACGTTGGTCAACAATCGCGCGGTCATCGCAATCGACGGGGTGCGCGACAAACTGCGCGTCCTTCTGGTGTCGGGCGAGCCGCATTCGGGAGAACGCACCTGGCGTAACCTCCTGAAATCCGACGCCAGCGTCGATCTCGTGCATTTTACGATTTTGCGCCCGCCTGAGAAACAGGACGGGACGCCGATCAACGAATTGTCGCTGATCGCGTTTCCGACCCGTGAACTGTTCCAGCAAAAGATAAACGAATTCCAGCTGATCATCTTCGATCGCTACGCCCGCCAGGGCGTGCTGCCGATCGCCTATTTCGACAACATTGCGCGCTACGTGCGCGGCGGCGGCGCGGTGCTGGTCTCTGCCGGGCCGGATTATGCTTCCTCGACGAGTATCTGGCGCACGCCGCTGGATTCGGTTCTGCCGGCGGAGCCGGTCGGCGTCACCGAAAAGCCGTACTACGCCGAACTGACGGATATCGGCAAGCGCCACCCGGTTACGCGTGGTCTTGAAGGATCGGGGACGGAGCCGCCGCACTGGAGCCGGTTCTTCCGAACGGTGGACACGCGCAACGCGACGAACCCGCCGGTTATGACTGGCGCTGAGGGCAAGCCGCTATTGCTGCTGTCGAGATTTGGCGAAGGGCGCGTCGCTCTGCTGTTATCCGACCACATCTGGTTGTGGGCCCGCGGCTATGAGGGCGGCGGACCGCATCTCGATCTGTTGCGGCGGATGTCGCATTGGCTGATGAAACAACCCGATCTGGACGAGGAGGCTTTGCATCTGCAGGTGCGCGGCCACGACCTGGTTGTACAGCGCCAGACCATGGGCGACAGCGTTGCGCCGGTAACGGTGACGTCGCCAACCGGCGCAACGCGCCAGCTCGAACTGAGCGCCGGCGAACCGGGTACGTGGACCGCGACGCTGCCCGCCAATGAACTCGGGCTGTGGCAGGCTACCGACGGTACGTTGAAAGCGCTCATCAATGTCGGTCCGACCAACCCGAAGGAGTTTTCGGAAGTCACCTCGACCACCGAAACCCTGATGCCGCTGACCCGTGCCACCGGCGGCGACGCGCGCCGCGTCGTGGATGGCTCAAGCATCGACCTGCCGCGCATCGTCGCCGTACGGGCGTCCAGCGTGTTCCATGGCGACGGCTGGATGGGAGTCAAGATGCGCGACGCGAGCGTGGTCCGGGGCGTTGGCGTATTGCCGATATTCGCCGGGTTGATCGGCCTGTTGCTGCTGCTCGGCGCTTTCGCCGTCACCTGGCTGCGCGAGGGCCGTTGAGTCCTCGAGGCCTTGCGAACGAAGTTGGCATGCCGTTGCAGGAATCACACAGGTCTCGCTAATTCGCTCTCGG
>Ga0210390_10004913_pt1 | contig 11237 bp, 11 predicted proteins | sample IncBWH11OmetaG_FD_161050 | JGI IMG/M metagenome (GOLD analysis project Ga0210390, IMG submission 161050) | Forest soil microbial communities from Barre Woods Harvard Forest LTER site, Petersham, Massachusetts, United States - Inc-BW-H-11-O ... | reverse complement strand
TGATCGCCGCTGCAACGCTGACCCATCTGAACCTTACCGGTGACCAGATCGACAAGCTCAAGACCGTCCCTTACACCGATCTTATCGCTGCGGGCGACGCCGCGCTTCGGTCGGTCGCCGAGCAAACCAACACGCCGAGACTCATGTGGAATGTTTATGCCGACGACCAGTACATCACGCGCGCATTTTGCGACTGGGCAGCCGGCATTCCCCAGATCAGCGGCAGCGTCTTCAGCGAGTTCAGGGGCAACCTCGTCAGTGGCACCGACAAGAATGCATGGACTCAAGCCGAGATTGACGATCATCTGACCGCCGCATACGGCGACAAGAAAGACCAGGTCCTGGCCGTTTTCAAACAAGCGTTCCCGCAGAAGAAGGTCCAGGACGTTCTCTACTTTGCCATGCCAAACACCCGGGCGCTCGCGGCAAAACGCGAAGCAGGGAACGCTCCGGTGTACAACTACATCTTCACCTACGAGTATCCTGTCAACCACGGCATCACGGCGTTCCATTGTTCTGAGATCGCGTTTGTGTTCCACAACCTGAGCGAGCCCCACTTGCGTATTGCGACCGGAGATGCCCCTGCCGGTTATGCGTTGCAGGATAAGGTCTCGCAGGCGTGGATCAACTTCGCCCGCACCGGCAATCCCGCACAACCGGGCCTTGAGTGGAAGCCATTCGCGAAAGCCGATCCTCAGACCATGATCTTCGACACGGTCAGCGAATGCCGCAATCTACAGTACGACAAGCTCACTTCATTGCTCGGAAACCAAGGCGGGTTTCCAAGCCCGTCAGCATTGACCCCGGGAAGCCGGGTTCCTTGAAACTTCTAAATTGTTCAAGGAACCTCGGCCCGGAAGCGCAGCGCAACCCCGCAGCGATGAGCAGCGAGGATCAGTATGTATGGCGATGCCGGCGAACCACATAACGGCCGATCATCCAGCCCACCGCGCTTCCTACGAGGACATCGGAGGGAAAGTGCTGCCGCGCCAGAACTCGTGCCAGGCTCGTTCCGGTGGCGAGGCCGTAAGCGGTGATCTGCGTCAAAGGTCCCGGATATTCCGAAGCGATGGCAGAGGCTGCCGACCAGGCGATGATCGCGTGGTTGGAGGGAAACGAGGAGTTAAAACCAACGCCTGTCTGGAAGAATTTTCCTCGCGCGTTATCAACCGCAGGGCGCTCGCGAAGGGACACAATCTTGAGGACTTCGTTGACCCCGAGACTATCGAGAATGGCTTCGCCGCCCAGAATACCCGTTTCGGTGGCGTGATCGTCGTGATGAATGGCTCCCATTCCGAACAGGACGACCGGGGCGGCGATGAATGCGCCCACCAGTCCATTCGATGCTGTCGACGCTTTGCTGTTGAGCGATGCGTTGTCCAGCTTTGAAGAAGACATCACCTGGTGGTCCGTCGTGATGGCCAGCGTCGTGGCAAGCACGAGAGCGACCGGTCCCAGTGCATTCGATTCCCGAATATGGGCGGGGCTGGTCCAGATTGCTTCCTGGTCTTTTAGAAGATGGCGTGGCGTGTTTTGGACCGTAACCGTCTCGTCCTTAACCTGGTTCTGGGGCTGAGGGGCGTCGGGCAGGCTTTGCGTTGTGGTCTGTGCGGAGACAAAGGGGGCGAAGGCCAGAAGAAGAACACCAGTGGAAAGGATGGGTTTGGAGCTTCGGATAGAATTCTTAATCGAGCGACTCACAATAACTAAAGATGCTAAATGATTGAAGCGACAGGTTTCTATGAACAAAACGTCATCTGTTGGGGGCTTCAAGAGGAGCTGCGCATTTCAGCTAGATAGATTTGCACGTAGTCGAGGTAATTCTTGGCGTACTCGAGAATGAGGGCGCGGTCGGCGTCCCCCAGCGCGCGGCGCAGCTTGCCCGGGACCCCGGCCCAAAGCGTGCGCGGTGGAACGATCGTGTGTTCCGGCAAGACGGTGCCGGCGGCAAGGATCGAGCCTTCGCCAATGCGGCAGTCGTTCAGGATGGTGACCCCCATGCCAACCAGGACCGCGTCTTCAACGATACAGCCGTGGACCGTTGCATTGTGACCGATGGTGACCCAGTCCCCCACGTGGACCGAGTAGAGATTGCGCTGCCCGTGAAGCACGCAACAGTCCTGAACATTGGAGTTCGCGCCCACCCGGATCGAATGCACGTCGCCGCGCAGGACGGCGTTCATCCACACAGAGGAGTTTTCGCCGAGGACGACATCGCCCAGGACCTGTGCTGAAAGATCCACATAGCAACTGGCGGGAACCTGGGGAGTCTGGCCTTGGTAACTGCGGATCAAATGAACGCTCCGATAAAGCTCTCGAAAAAGAGTTTACGTCAGGCTGGGCGGAGTATCTATCGATGGAGGTCCCGACGCGATTGTTTCTCCGGTGGAAGGAAAAGTGCTGGTTTTTGGGTGAGCTGAAAGCCCAATCATCGACGCAAGGTCCAAGACAACTGTAACTTGGCCGAATTCAAGTGTTTCCTATATGATAAATAAGCCCCTTTGGCAGGTTTGGAGGTGGGACACTTTGGCAGAGGTTCGCGTACAAGAAGGCGAGCCGCTCGAAAATGCGCTACGCCGGTTTAAACGGAAGGTACAGCAGGAAGACATCATCAAGGAAGTAAAGCGTCACTCCTACTACCTGAAGCCGGGCGAAAAGCGCCGCGTCAAAGCAGCATTGGCGCGCAAGCGGAATCGTAAGAAGGCTCGCAAAGAGCAAGACTAATTTCTTTCAACCCGGATCGCGACGTGCCGGTCAGCACGGCCCGAAAAACAAGAGCGGGCAACGTCCAGCAAGATCAAACCAGACTTGGCTGGCCGTCGCGATCTTCAACCTCAACTTTCCGCCCGCACAACCGGTTGAGGCGGAACCAATCTGAGTCTTTCGCTGGGCGAAATGACTCTCCAATTCTCGCCGCGGTTCACTTTGCGGCCCGGGCCCTTGTTGTAAAGGAAGTTCGAAGACAGGGAAACGGGACCGGCAAGCTCTCATGTTCATGGCCGATTTCTCACAATTTCCCTGCTTCGGGGAACGGCCATGGAATACGTCGATCGAGTGTTGAAGTGCATCGATTGCGGCGCCGAGTTCGTTTTTACTGCCGGCGAGCAGCTTTTCTTCCGCGACAAGAAGTTCATGAACGACCCCAAGCGCTGCAAGCAGTGCAAAGCAAAGCGCGGCGCGGCCGGGGGACGAGTGCGTCCGGAAACACGGACGACCTGTTCAGAATGCGGAGCGGAAACAACCGTGCCGTTCAAGCCTACCCAGGGAAGACCCGTTCTCTGCCGCTCTTGTTTTCAAAAGAAACAAGGCGCCGCGCCGAGCGTATCCTCTCCTAGCGCAGAGCCGAGCTGAGAAGCAGATCGCCTTTAAAGCCGGAAGGAAAACCGGCCGCGCGAACCTGCGTCGCAAGTTGAGCCCAATGGCGCTGGCTATGAAACTGCATGTGCCCAAAAATCTTGCGATGACTTGACGTCCGCGCATGAGGAGGCAGCCAGGCGACATCCAGCGTGTAGGTCGCCTCCCAGTCCTTGTCCGGATCATCGAGCAGCGACCGAACCAGCCTCACGGCTTCAAGATGCAGGGCAAAGAGAGCGTCGAGTGGCCCTGTGGGAACCGCGTCCCTGGCCAGCTCAGGCACACCTGCGAGCCTTTGCGCCCAGCGCAGCTCCACGCCCCAGATATGGCGCACAAACTGCTGCACCGTCGAAACACCGCCGATATCGCAGGGCTGCTCGAGGACCGCGAGGTTATCCTCAAGAAACCCTTTCCAGAACGTGGAGGTCTCCTGATTCCACGCGAAGAGCTCTTCGAGAGTGATCGCAGGGGTCACAATTTATTCCTTAATGCACGATACCCGATGTCGCGCCGGTAATACGCGCCTTCAAATTGGATTTCTGCGAGCGCCTGGTAGGCCCGCGCCAGAGATTCCCGCAGCGAATCTCCGACAGCTGACGCGCACAGGACCCGGCCGCCGCTGGTGACGAGTTGACCTGCCAGCCGCGCCGTTCCCGAGTGAAAAATCTGGACTCCGGGAACCTGCGCTGCAGTACTCAAACCGCTCACCGGGAATCCCGTCTTGTAGCCACCGGGGTAGCCAGCGGAACTGGCAACGACACAGGCCGAGGCCCCGGGGCTCCAGCGCAGCTCGGTTTCGGCAAGGCGGCCGTCCACGCACGCTTCCAGCGCTTCGAGAAGATCCGAATCGAGCCGCATCAACACAGCCTGCGTTTCCGGATCGCCGAAGCGAGCGTTGAATTCCAGAACTTCGGGACCGCGCGGCGTCATCATCAAGCCGCAATAAAGGACACCGACAAACGGAGCGCCTTCCTCCGCCATGCCCCGCACCGTCGGCTCGGCGATATGGTGCAGGATCCACTCCGTCATGTGCGGCTCAAGCATGGTGCTCGTGGAGTAGGCACCCATGCCGCCTGTGTTGGGACCTGTGTCGTATTCGCCAATACGCTTGTGATCCTGCGCAGGCACGAGCGGGGTGACATGGGTTCCGTCACTCAAGCAAAGAAAACTGATTTCATCCCCTTCCAGAAATTCTTCCACGACAACCTGCAGCGAAGTCTCGCCCAGGAGCGAACCTTCGAACAGCCCGTGAGCCGCTTCAAGCGCCGTGTTGCGTGAATCGCAAATCAGGACGCCCTTTCCCGCGGCGAGACCATCGGCCTTCACCACGATGGGGGGATGAAAGAGGCTGATCGCCTTTTCAAGTTCATCGGCATGCGCACAGACCGCATATTTCGCCGTAGGAATCTGGTGACGCTTCATGAACTGCTTGGCGAAGGCCTTGCTCGACTCAAGCTGGGCCGCCGCGCGCGTCGGCCCAAACACCCGCAGGCCGCGCGCATGTAGCGCGTCGACAATGCCGAGCGAGAGCGGCAGTTCTGGACCGATGATCGTGATGCCGGGGACCTCCGCCTCCACAAGGCGCACCATGTCGTCTACATTCTTCAAATCGACGGGGACGCAACGCGCAGTCTGCGCGATGCCGCCGTTGCCCGGTGCGCAAACTACCTCAGAAACGCGCACACTGCGCGCAATGGCCCAGGCAAGCGCGTGTTCGCGGCCTCCTGAGCCCAGAATCAGAACTTTCATGGAAATGGTTTCCCCCGAAAGGGTATGGTCGGCAATAGGGGTGGGGGAAGTCAAACGGACCGCCGCAAGCCTCCATTCTCCTTCAAGGCAAGCTTCACGAAAATCGGTCGGGCCTGCTCCTATACTGGGGCTTGGATTCCTCTTTCGTCTTTCGATCGAAATGGAAACGCCCGATGGTGGATTCGCGCATCAAGCCCTATCACGAGCAGGTTGCCGAGCACGAACGCCGTGCGGCGCAACGGCGCGGGTTTGTTCGTAACCAGGCGATCGGGTTAGTGTTGCTCGCCGCGCTCATTTGCGCGTGGTGGCTGTTTCACACCAACCCCAAGTGGGTCTTTCCCGCCGGCTGGTGGCGCCTGTGACTTCTTCGCAGAGTGGGAAGGCGCAGGATTCGAAAGACCACGTTTCCGGTGCTCGGTCTGCAAGGAATGGCGTGGAGAACCACCCGTTGCCCCTCGTCCTTTTGCTCCTCGGTCCAACCGGAAGCGGGAAGACTGCGCTCTCGATAGCGCTGGCCGAGCGATTCGGTGGCGAGATCGTGAGCTGCGACTCGGTGGCTGTGTATCGCGGGATGGATTTGGGCACGGCGAAGCCAACCCACGAAGAGCGTGCCCGCGTGCCCCATCACCTCATCGACATCGCCGACCCGCATGAGCCCTTCACCGCCGGCGAGTACAGCCGTCGTGCCCGCGCGGCATTACGCGAGATCGCTGCGCGCTCCAAGCTCCCCATCGTCACCGGCGGCACCGGCCTCTATCTCCGCGCCCTCACCGAGGGACTCTTTCCCGGCCCACCGCGCCAGCAGGCAATGCGGGACCGTCTCGTCCGGAGTCTGCAAAACAAGAGCGCCAATTGGTTACACAAGATGCTCGCTCGCCTCGATCCGGCGTCGGCCGCGCGCATCCACGCCAACGACACGCCCAAGCTGATTCGCGCCATCGAAGTGTGCGTGACTGCCCGCAAGCCCATGTCCGATGTGCTGGCGCGAGATCCGCTCACCGGCTTTCGTCTGCTGCGCATCGGCCTCAATCCGCCGCGCACTGCACTCTATGACCGGCTCAACCAACGCTGCGCCGCCATGTTCGCGCAAGGCCTGATCGCGGAGTCGCGCACCCTGCTTGCCTGTTACGGTCCCATCAAGGCGCTCGATTCGCTCGGCTATCGGCAGGCGCTCTCGGTCCTGCTCAAGGGTATGAGCGAGAAAGCGGCTATTGCGGAGGCCCAGCAGGGACATCGCAACTATGCCAAGCGGCAGATGACGTGGTTCCGCCGCGAGCCCGAAGTCCACTGGCTGGAAGGCTTCGGTGACTCGAAAAACATCTTCGAAGAGGCCGCCAGGCTGCTCACCGCCGCAGCGCAGCCGAAACCTGAAGACGGGACCGGCATCCCCGACGCAAGAACTGCGGCGCTCGAATAAGCCTAAATTCCAAGGCGGGTCCGCAAGCGCAGGACTGGTTTCTCAATGATCCAGAAAGATGCTTCGGCCGCGAGAAACATGAAGAGGTAGTTCGCCAGTTGGAGCGGCTTGCTTTCCGAAGAGAAGAACTGCTGCCAGAGATAGAGACTGTAGGAAAGGATGCCGATGTGCCGGATCGGCGCGAGATTCAGGAATCGACCGGCAAGCGAGTGTACGTTTTCGACGACATACACGACCATGCTGCCAATCGAGAGCGCGGTGATCGTGGGGCTGAATGCGGCGAGGCAGGCGGAAACAGGACCGTCCGGAATTTTTGCACTTGCGTAAGGAACCAGCAAAAACCCCAGCACAAGCAAGCCGGCTACGCTGGCTCCGTGGATAAACCTGCGCTGTGTCTCCCGCCACGGCGCACGATTCTGCAGCAGCGCAAGACAGCAACCCACCAGCAGCGTGTCGATCGAGCCACTGAGAACCACCGCTTCGGGCACTCTGCCGGCCGGATGCGCAAGAGCAAAAAACAAAACGATGCGAACCAGGGGCAATCCCGCCAGCACACCGAGCGCCAGGGGCAGGCTCTTGCGTTGCGGCCAGGTTGCGACCAGGACAATGGGCCAGAGCAGATAGAACTGCTCCTCGATGCTCAGCGACCACGTATGCATCAGTTGCCAGCCTTGTGGGTGCGGAAAGTAGATAAAGGTATACGTCGCGGCGGCAAGATAAGTGGGCCAGTGTTCAGAAAGTATGCCGGCGATCCAGAGGAGCGCGAGCACCGCAAGATACGCATAGAAAGGCGGAAAAATGCGGAGCGACCGGCGCGCGTAGAAACGCCGCAGAGAGACGTTTCCCGTGCGTTCGTATTCGCGGAGCAGAAGCGTGGTGATGAGATAGCCGCTCAGGACGAAAAATATCTGCACACCGTGCAGGCCGCCTCCGATGACGTAGCGAAAAAGGCCCGACTTTGCGATCGATGGGGGCAGAAACGACCGCGTGTGCGAGAGAATGACGATGCAAATCGACACCGCGCGCAGGCCGTCGAGGGATGCGATGTCGTGCGCAGGGCGCCACTGCATCGAGGCAGCACAGACCGGCTCGGCACGAACAGATGCAGCTCCCATGCGCCGATGTTAAACAGCGCCGGATCGGCGATTGTCTCCAAAAAGTAAGTGCATTGCATTTGATCTTTGCCCATCCATTAAACTGAACCGTGGCGCTGCGGTGGTGGAGAACCCGCGCCGGAACGGAGTTCCCTTGGCAGAGACGATTTACGACGTGGCAATCATCGGCAGCGGCCCGGCGGGCTATACCGCCGCCATTCGCGGTGGACAGCTGGGCTTGAAGGTTGCGCTGATTGAAAAAGATAACGTGCTCGGCGGGACATGCCTGCACGTCGGGTGCATTCCGACCAAGACGCTGCTGTTGAATGCGGAGATCTGGGATCACCTGAAGAACGCGACGGAATACGGGATCGATAACGTTCCGGCTCCAGTGTTGAATTGGGAGAACGTGCTCAAGCGGAAGACCGCCATCGTCAACAAGCACACCAAGGGCCTTGAATTTCTCATGAAGAAAAACAAGGTGGCCGTGGTGCCGGGCTTTGGAAAGCTCACCGGGCCGGCCAAAGACGGCGTGCACACCGTCGAACTGACAGCAGGGGATGGAACGAAGAGCGCACTTCAGGCCAGGAACGTGATCGTCGCGACGGGGTCCAGCGCCAAGACGATTTTCGGCCTCCCGCCGGATGACCGGATTCTGACCAACATTGAGATTTTGTCGATACCGCAGGTGCCGAAATCCCTGATCGTCGTGGGCGCGGGCGCGGTCGGTGTGGAGTTCGCGTCGATCTTCAAAAGCTATGGATCTGAGGTGACAATCGTCGAATTCTTGCCCCGCATTATGCCGCCTGAAGATGAAGACATCTCAAAGGAGTTGACGCGACTGTTCAAGAAGCGCGGCATCGACGTGAATACGAGTTGCAAGGTGGAGAAGGTTGAGAAGACCGAAGCAGGCGTGAAGGTGACGTGGACGACGGCAAACGGGAAGACCGTCGAAAAAGAAGCCGAGAAAGTCCTGGTGGCCGTGGGCCGTGCACCGCGTACCGAAGGCGTGGGCATCGAGAAGACAAAGATCGAGCTCGACCGCGGTTTTGTGAAGGTAAATGAAGCGCAGGAGACGGCCGAGCCAGGCGTGTACGCGATCGGCGACATCGTCGCGGGTTTTCCGCAGCTGGCCCACGTGGGCGGGATGAGCGGCATCGTCGCCGTCACGAAAATTGCCGGAAGAAACTACCGGCCGGTGCGGCGCGAACGGATTCCAGCATGTACCTACTGCGAGCCGCAGATCGGATCAGCGGGACTCACCGAGGCACAGGCGAAAGAGAAAGGGCACACCGTTAAAGTCGGAAAGTTCCCCTTTGCCGGAAATTCGAAGGCGACAATCGTGAACAGCCACGATGGCTTCGTGAAGATTGTGGCCGATGCCAAGTACGGCGAGATCCTGGGCGTACATATTCTTGGCCCCCAGGCCACAGAACTGATCGCCGAAGCAGTCGCAGTGATGGAGCTCGAGGGCACCGTGGATGAGCTGATGTTCACGATCCACGCGCACCCCACACTGAGCGAAGCGATGCTCGACGCGTATGCGGCTGTCGAAGGAATGGCAATCAACGCCTGACAACCTCAAGCGAATTCGGCTCCGGGCGGCCCTACGCATTTTTGAAATGCGCAGCGCGTGCGTGTCCCCGTGGGAAATCGGCACAGATGTACACGCGCAGAACTTTCGTCATTAATAGACGATTAATTTCTTGATAACAGATGATAAATAGAGCTAGGATTCTCCATTCTTTGTGATCAAGGGTGGAGATCCATGAAGGCCATCTTTCTATCCACATCGCTCGCAGCTGCCTTTCTCGCGATAACCGCGCAGGGGTTGCCGAGCGAAGAAAGTGCTGCGCAACTCCCCGCAGGACAAGCGTCCGGCGCGGCCGAGACCCACGCCCAGAGCACAAGCTCGCAGCCTCAGAGCTTTGAAGAGCGCAGGCGGTTGGCAGAAGCGGGAGATATTCTCGCCGAGAATAATCTCGGATTCGACTACACCATTGGGAAGGGCGTCCAGCAGGATTACGCCAAGGCGCTCCAGTGGCTCACTGCCGCGGCCACTGCAGGCTTCGCCCCGGCCCAGGTCAATCTCGGCGTTCTTTACGAACGGGGATGGGGGAGCAAGATCGATCGGACGCAAGCGGCGCGATGGTACCGCGCTGCAGCCGAACAGGGAAACGCCACCGCGCAATGCAAACTCGGCAACCTCTATCACTACGCGCACGGTGTGCCACGCGATGACCGCGAAGCGGAAAATTGGTATCGCAAGTCCGCAGAGCAAGGGTACGCACCGGCACAGAACAACCTGGGCGCCCTTTATCATCATGGCATGGGAGTGAAGCAGGACTACGTCGAGGCACTGTATTGGTACCGGAAGGCAGCCGCACAGGGATTACCCGAAGCGGAGAGCAACGTGGGCGTGATGTACGAGGATGGCCTCGGTGTGGAGCGAGACTATCAGCAGGCGGTTGACTGGTACAGCGCCTCCGCGATGCAGGGCGCGAGCCGCGCTCAGTACAACCTTGCCACAATGTACTCCGCCGGCCGAGGCGTCCCGCTCGACTATGTGCGTGCCTATCTGTGGTTCAGCCGGTCAGCCGCCGCCGGGGACCCCCTCGCTGCGCGCAGTCTCAAGAATCTGTCGATGGTGATGACGCCGCATCAGAAAGAGCTTGCCCTCTCGCTCCTTGCCGACGGACAAGATGCGAAACTCTCAGAGGCCCAGGCGCAATCACCCTTCGATGCCGATCATGAATAGAACGTAAGCTCCCGGACAATTCTCTTCACGCCACGGATATCCTCCGCGCTCGATTGCAGTCCGCCAAACCGCAGTCCGTGCCTCTGGTGCGTCAGAGATCGGTCGACTGGCTCGCCACCAAGGCCTTCGCCTTGACGATGAAGTCGGCGAGGGCCATGGAGCCCTGATCGCCTTTGCCACGCGTGCGCACGCTCACGGCGCTCGCCGCTTCTTCCTTGTCCCCGAAGACAAGAATGTAGGGTGTCTTCTGATTCGCGAAGTCGCGAATTTTGCCGTTCATCTTTTCGTTGCGCCTGTCGGTTTCGACGCGGAAGCCGGCCGCGATCAGCTCGGCTTCGAGCTTGGCAGCGTAGGCGGAGTGTTTCTCGCTGATCGGGACAAGCCCGATTTGAACGGGCGCAAGCCACAGCGGGAACGCTCCGGCATAGTGCTCGATGAGAACGCCGAAGAAGCGCTCGACCGATCCGAACAAGGCGCGGTGCACCATGACGGGCTGATGGCGCTCACCGTCTTCTCCGACGTATTCGAGCTCAAACCGCGCCGGAAGATTGAAGTCGAATTGTACCGTGGAAAGCTGCCACAGCCGGCCGAGCACATCGACGAGTTTCACGTCGATCTTGGGGCCGTAGAACGCGGCTTCGCCGGGAATCGTTTTATACGGGATGCCTTTGCTTTTCAGAACTGAATCCAGCGAGCGAATGGCAAGATTCCAGTTCTCGTCAGATCCCGCATAGTGGGCGCGATCGTTCGGATCCCAGGTGGAAAGTTCCACTTTGAACTCGGCGAAACCAAAAGTCTTGAGAACCACTTCGGCAAAATCGATGCACGCAGCGACTTCGCTTTCAATCTGCGAAGGCATACAGAA
>Ga0210390_10004912_pt1 | contig 11238 bp, 9 predicted proteins | sample IncBWH11OmetaG_FD_161050 | JGI IMG/M metagenome (GOLD analysis project Ga0210390, IMG submission 161050) | Forest soil microbial communities from Barre Woods Harvard Forest LTER site, Petersham, Massachusetts, United States - Inc-BW-H-11-O ... | reverse complement strand
CGCTGATACCGCTGGTGCCCCCGCCGCTGATACCGCTGGTGCCCCCGCCATGCGTTCCGGTGCTGATTACGCGCGCACCGCCTCCACCGCTGATACCCGACACATGTAGGCCGACACCGCTAATAACGCGGCTCTGCACAGTGTGCCCAGGCGGGCCAGCAACACTGAATCCTGCGTAGCCAACGGCAGTTGCAAAAACCGCTGCCGCGAGCACGCGTTCTGAAGTCTTCATCTATCCTCTCCCCGATTTTAAAACTGATTATTTGAAACTGATTACTTTTTGCGACCTAAGCCAGCCAATACGTCTATCTCTTCAACGGGTGATGCCACCCGCGCGCGCTTATCCTCAGGACTCTCTTTGGATTGCGCTTCCATAGCATCTGTCATCTGGTCATCGAAGAAGTACACGCCAACACCGTATTTCCTACCCGACGCATCACCTTCCGACGCCGCCAGGCGTGTAAGGAAAGTATCCAACTCGGTGAGTAGTTCTTGACCTCGTTCACCAGCTAAAGCCAGAAATTTGTCGCGACCTGATTCTGAAAGAAACTCATCTGAGATCACAGCGCGTTCGAAGTACACGGGCTCCGGGCTTACGCGCAAAAGGTTGTGCACAAAATTACCGCTGATAGCAGCCATGAACCTTCCCATGCGCTCGATCCGCTTTAAATCTGCTCCTTTCTGCACATATGCTCGCGACAGACACCGTACCGTCAGAGAGTCAATGACCTCTACGGAACCTGCTGCGACAAGCTCATCTAGCAGCGATTCCTCGTCGGCACCCGGACAAGCGGCTGAGACCAGTTCGTGAAAGCTTCGCCGCGGAGAATTGGATGTAGGAGCGAGGTCCAACTCGAGCGCCAATCCGTAAGCACCAGAAAAGCCCGCGTGCGTATGCCAAACGGTAAGCAGGTTCGTAACCTGGTCGAGGCTGACAGTCCCTCTTAAGCTGTGCGGCGCGCCGGCTCGTGTTGCTTGGCGCAGCGCGGTTACGTCGGACTTCGCCAAGCCAGCGACGACTGCAAGACGAGCATCCGTAGCTGATCTCTTCTGTTCTAAGAGTCTGGCTTCGAGTGCTTGGATGTAGGTGCGACGCACAACACCTGCAATCTCACTTGCAGAGATGCCGTACTCGAAAGCAACGCGCATGAGTGGCCGCACCATGGCGGCAAATACACTCAGCACGGCTTCTTTTTCGCCCGCGGATTTATTCATCACTCAATAAATTTACTTCGTCTTATTACATAACTCTATGTGACTCAAATACTTATGTCAATTAACGAAATGTGGCAACACCGGGGTGCTGCGCCCTGTTGTGGTGCAACAAACTTAAGCGGAACAGGTAGTTAACAGATGCCGAATCTTCCCGGCATCATCGCTAGATGGCTGGTGACGGCTCAAGCCGCGGGCGACTCACGTCCTCTCCCCCGGCTCAAACAGTCGCTGGTGCTCGAGGATCGCGTAGCGATCGGTCATGCCGGCAATGTAATCCGCCACCGCGCGTGCCCGGCCTGCTGCGCCATGGGCGCCTTCACCCGTGAGTGCGAGGTCGCGATGCTCCGGGGGCATGAGATTCACGTCTTCGAAGAACGCATCAAACAGCTGCCGCAGCATGCGGCGTGCCTTGGAGGTCATCCGCAGCACCTTGTAGTGCCGGTACACGTGCTCGCGCAGGAACTCCTTGAGTTCCAGGTGCTCTTCGCGGCAGGCGTCGCTCAGCACCGCGAGCGGCTCGCTGCGGGCACGCACCTCGTCGATCGAGCGTGGTTTGACCTGCGCGAGGTGCTCCTGGGTGGTGCGTATCAGATCCACGACGATGTGATTGATCATGCGGCGGATGATCTCGTGCACCAGCCGCCGCTCGCTCAGGTTCGGATACAGCGCCGTTACCGCCTCATGCTGGCGCCGGAACATGCGTACCTCGCGCAGCGCGCTGAGGTCGAGCAGCTGCGCGCGGATGCCATCGTCCACGTCGTGGTTGTTGTAGGCGATCTCATCGGCCAGGTTGGCGATCTGCGCCTCGAGCCCCGGCTGGTGCCGCTTGATGAAGCGCTCGCCGAGCTCTCCCAGCTCGCGGGCGTTGCGCATCGAGCAATGCTTGAGAATGCCCTCGCGGCACTCGAAGGTGAGGTTCAGGCCGCGAAAGTCCGCATAGCGTTCCTCGAGCTCATCGACCACGCGCAGCGACTGCAGGTTGTGCTCGAAGCCGCCGTAGTCGCGCATGCATTCGTTGAGTGCGTCCTGCCCGGCGTGGCCGAACGGCGTGTGCCCGAGGTCGTGGGCGAGACAGATCGCCTCGGTCAGCGCCTCGTTGAGTCGCAGCGCGAGCGCCACGGAGCGCGCAATCTGCGCCACCTCGATCGAATGGGTGATGCGCGTGCGGTACAGGTCGCCTTCGTGATTGACGAACACCTGGGTCTTGTAGACCAGCCGCCGGAAGGCGTTCGAATGGATGATACGGTCGCGGTCGCGCTGGAACTCGCTGCGCAACTGCGGTGGCGGCTCGGGGTAGCGGCGCCCGCGCGAAGCGGCGTCGTGCGCCGCATAAGGCGCGAGAGCCGGGCCGGCGGCGGCAACGTCGTTCACTGCCTCACCCGAAGTGCCCGGCGAGCGTGTGCGTGAGTGCCGCGGGCGGGTAGTCCGCGCTCACCAGCGCCTCGCCGATCCGCCGCAGCAATATCAGTCGCAGCCGCCCACCGAGCACCTTCTTGTCGATGCGCATGTGCTCGAGCGCCGACTGTGGGGACACCGCAGCGATGCGCGTGGGCAGGCCGGCTCGCTCGATGAGGCGTTGCACCCGCAGGCTCGCTGGCGCGTCGAGCAGCCCGCATTCGACCGACATGGCTGCCGCCATCACCAGCCCGGCAGCGACCGCCTCGCCGTGCAGCCATTGCCGGTAGGCCGTGGCGGACTCGGCCGCATGGCCGAAGCTGTGGCCGAGATTGAGCAGGGCCCGCTCGCCGTGCTCGCGCTCGTCGCGCCCGACGATCGCCGCCTTGATCTCGCACGAGCGCTTGATGACGTGGGCCAGCGCGCGAGGCTCGCCGGCGAGCAGCTCCTCGAGATGCGCCTCCAGCCAATCGAACAGCGCGGCATCGCAGATGAGCGCGTACTTGATGACCTCGGCAAGCCCGGCGCGCAGTTCCCGCGGCGGCAGCGTGGCGAGCGTGCGCGTATCGCTGACCACGAGAATCGGCTGGTGGAAGGCACCGATGAGGTTCTTGCCGCCAGGATGGTTGACGCCGGTCTTGCCGCCAACCGCCGAGTCGACCTGCGCGAGCAGCGTGGTCGGCACCTGCACGAACGCGACGCCGCGCTGGTAGCAGGCCGCGGCAAACCCGGCCAGATCGCCCACCACGCCGCCGCCGAGCGCGAGCAGCGCGCAGTCGCGACCGAAGCGGTTGGCGACCAGCACGTCGACGACACGCGCGCTATTGGCGAGTGTCTTGTGCGCCTCGCCGTCGGGAAGAATGACCTCGACTACGCGGCGGGAGCCTAAGCTGGTGCGCAGTGCCGGCAGGTACAACGGCGCCACGGTGGTGTTGCTGACGACCAGCACGTCCTGCGCCGGCAGATGCTGCCGGAACAGGTCCGGGCGACCGAGCAATCCCGCCTCGATGAGGATGGGGTAGCTGCGGGTGCCGAGTTCGACGTTGAGCAGTTCCACGTGGTGCGTCGCGGGCGAAGCTGATGCCCGCCGCGCTGGCGGGCAGTATACGTGAGCCCGGCAGCGCGCCGCGCTCAGCGCGACCCGGCCGCCGCGGCGAGCTCGCGCAGCACCTGCTCGGCCACGTTGCTCACGCGGCGACCGTCGGTCGAGACGACGATATCGGCGATTTCCGCGTACAGCGGTGCGCGCACGTCCATGAGCTCCCCGAGGCGCACACCCGGATCCCCGGAGGCGAGCAACGGGCGGTTACGGCCGTGGCGCACGCGGTCGGCCTGCTGCGCCACCGAGGTCTGCAGGTACACCACGCGCCCGCGTTCGGCCAGGTTGCGGCGGTTCTCCGGCAGCAGCACCGCGCCGCCGCCGGTGGCGAGCACGATCCCCTCGAGCGCGGTGAGCGCCCCGATCGCCTCGCGTTCGCGCTGCCGGAACCCCGCCTCGCCCTCCTTCTCGAAGATGAACGGGATATCGACCCCGGTGCGGCGCTCGATCTCGGCGTCGCTGTCGTGGAAGGGCAGCTGCAGCGCACGCGCCAGCTGCCGCCCGACGGCGGTCTTGCCCGAGCCCATCGGGCCGATGAGAAATACGCTGGTTCTGCCGAGCACGCTGCAGAGGATACTCAAAAGCACGCGGCCGCCAGAAGGCGGCCGCGCAATCGTCCTCTGCCTATGGAAGCGGGGGCTTCAGTTGTAGACGTTCACGCCCTCGCGCACGATCTTCGGCGTGATGAAGATCATGAGCTCGTCCTTGTCGTCCTGGTGACTGGTGCTCTTGAACAGGTGTCCGAGCACCGGGATGTCGCCGAGGAAGGGCACCTTGGTGTCGTCCTCGCGCTGGGTGGTCTGCAGGATGCCGCCGAGCACTACCGTCTGCCCGTCGTTCACCAGCACCTGGGTGGTGATTTCGCGGGTGTTGATCGACGGCACGTTCACCCCGCCCGAAGCGACCACCACCGTGCCGACGCTGTCATCGCGCACGTTGAGGTCGAGGATGATGCGGTTGTCGGGGGTGATCTGCGGAGTCACCTTGAGCAGCAGCACCGCATCCTTGAACTGGATGGTGGTGGCGCCGCTGGAGGCGGACTGCTGGTACGGGATCTCGATACCCTGCTTGATCGTCGCCTCTTTCTGGTTGGCGGTGATGACGCGCGGCGAGGCGATGATGTTCGCCTGCGTCTCCGCCTGCGCCGCCGACAGCTCGAGGTCGACGATGAAGTTGTTGCCGAGAATGCCGAGCGCCCAGGAGCCGGCAGGGCTGGAGACCGGCAGGTTCACGTTGTAGCGGTTAGCCGCCGTGCTGCCGGTCGGTACGGAGACCCCGCCGAGTCCCGGGTAAGCGGCACCCGACAGCGAGTTGGTCAGCCCCGAGCCGATGATCTGGTCGGTACCGGCCGCTGTGCCGGTGGTGGTCACCAGGCCGTTCTGACCGTTCTTATTCACGCTGGTGAAGCCGAACACCGCGCCGATCTGCCGCTGGAAGTCGTTGTCGACGATGACGATGCGCGACTCGATGAGCACCTGGCGCACCGGGATGTCGAGCGTCGCCACCAGCCGGCGGATGTCGGCCAACCGGTCGGAAGTGTCCTGCAGCAGCAGGGTGTTGGTGCGCTCGTCGACCGCGACGCTGCCGCGGGGCGAGAGCAGCGAGTTGTTCTGCCCCTTGATGAGGGCGGCCATGTCGGCGGCCTTGGCGTAGTTCACCTGCAGGTACTCGGAGCGCAGCGGCGCGAGCTCCTGGACGTCCTTGCGGGCGGCGAGCTCCGCCTTCTCGCGCGCGGCGAGCTCCGCCTGCGGCGCGACGATGATGACGTTGTCCTGCTTGCGCTTGTCCAGTCCCTTGGTGCGCAGCACGATGTCGAGCGCCTGGTCCCAGGGCACGTTCTGCAGGCGCAGCGTGACGTTGCCGGTCACCGAGTCGCTCACCACGATGTTCTGGCCGCTGGCATCCGCCAGCAGCTGCAGCACCGCGCGCGTCTCGATGTCCTGGAAGTTGAGCGTGAGGCGCTCGCCGGTATAGACCGGTTTCTCGTCCGGGGCGTTCGCCGCCTTGCGGCGCGGCGCCACCTCGACCACGTACTGATCGTCCGACTGGTAAGCGAGCTGGTCGAAGTCGCCGCTGGCGTTGATCTCGATGCGCGAGCCGCTGCCGGCGCGGGTAACGTCGAAGCCGGTGACCGGGGTGCCGTAATCGGTGGCGTCGTAGCGGCGCGCGAGGTTCGCCGGCACGGCGGCGTCGGCGAACTCGACGACGATCTGGCTGCCGACCTGGTGCAGGTTGATACGAATGTGTGGATCGGAGAGCTTGACGATCACGCGCCCCGCGCCGTCGGCGCTGCGGCGGAAGTCGATGGAGCGCAGCTCGCGCACGCCGCTGCCGGCGGCGGCCACGGTCTGCGTGCCCGGTGCCGCGGCGCTGGCCGCTGCGTGTGCCGTGCCGAGCACCAGCACCACGTTGCTGCCGTCGACGCGCGTGTCGTAGGGCACCAGTTTGTCGAGGTTCAGCACCACCCGGGTGCGGTCCTTGGTCTCGGCCGCGAGGATGGTGTCGAGCCCGGAAGCGTGCACGTCGATGCGCCGCGACGGCAGCGCCAGGGTGGTGTTAGGCAGGTCGAGCGAAATGCGCGCCGGATTGTCGATGGTGAACGTCAGCGGCTGCGGGGCCGGTCCTGACAGCCGCATGGTGAGCTGCAGCTGCTGGTTGGGCAGGGCCTGCACGTCGATGGCTTGCAGCGCGGGTTGATCCGCGGCGCGCGCCGGCGCTGTGGGAGCTAAGCCGAGTGCTCCGGCGAGCAGCAGCCAGGCGGCGCTGCCGAGGAGACGGTTCATCAGGCTGGACGCATGCATTTGGTGAAACTCCCTGCTGGACCTTACTCGTTCAGGCCGAGCGCCGCGGGACGCTCCATGTACCCGCCGAGGCTGTCCGGAACGATTTCGACGAGACTGATTTTCGACGGCGTGATTTCCGTGATCTTCCCTTCCGCCTGCCCCAGGTGATTGCCGGTGGTCACGCGATGCACCAGCCCGTCCTTGGTCTCCACCAGGCCGAACATCTGCCCGCCGAGGCGCAGCGTGCCGACCATCTTCAGAGTGTCGAGCGAGTATTGCTCGAGGAACTCGCGGTTGCGCTTCTGGTCCGGCCGCACACCGGCCAGCCCTGCGCCCGAGCCGGGGCTGCTCGGCTGGAACGGCGAGCGCATATCGCCCGCCGCGTAAACGTAGGTCTCATACGGCTTGATCTCGGGCAGCGGCTCGACGCGCCCGCCCGGCTCTTTCTTGGTGTCCTCGATGAAGCGCACCAGCTCGTCATCCGCGCTCGAGCAGGCGCTCAGGCCGACGCAGGCGCCGACGAGCGCCACGCACAGCAGCAGCAGTCCCGGCCGACGGTAGATGGGTTGGTTCATGACTTGGGCACCGCAGCGTTCATGGTTTCAGGTCCCGCCCGGGCGGTGAGCAACATCCTTCTTCTTGCTCGCTTCCGCGGCGGCCACCTCATCCTCGTCGAGGTAGCGGTAGGTCTTGGCCGTCAGCTCGAGCGACAACTGGTCGTACGCGTCCTTGTTGTCCGGTTTGATGTCGATGTCGTGCAGCGTGACGATGCGCGGCAGCGCCGCGATGCCGCTGACGAACTCGCCGAACTGGTGATAGCTGCCGGTGAGACGGATCTTGATGGGCAGCTCCGCGTAGAAATCCTTCTTCACTTCGGGCTCAGGCTGGAACAACTTCTCCTGCAGACCGGCGGCGAGGCCCGTCTGCGAGATGTCCACCAGCAGGTTCGGCACTTCGGTCTTGCCGGGCAGCTGCCGCAGCAATGCGCCGAAGGAGCGCTCGATGTCCTTGAGCTGCTGCTTGTAGATGTCGAGGTTGACCGCCTTGGCGTGCTTGTCGCGGAACTGCTGGCGCAGCTGCTGCTCCTCGTCCTGGCGGCGCTGCAGCTCCGGGCGCTGCCCGTTCCACACCAGCAGGTACATGCCTACCAGCGCTACCGCGAGAAACGCCAGCGCCACCGCGCCGGCGAGCACCGGCAGCGGCCAGCGGCCCGGGTCGCGCGGATCGAGTGAGCGCAGCTCTTCGAGCAGGTTCATTGCCGCACCCCCGCGCCGCCGAGGCTGGCCTTGCGGATCTTGGCGCCGGCGCCGGCGCGCGGCCCGGCGTCGTCGGAGGACGTGGTGACCTGGTCGGCGGACAGCGTGAAGCTCGAGCCGGGGCCGGACTTGGAGGTCTCGACCACTTCGAGCTCCGGATTGCGCAGCCACTGCGAGCCGTCGATGTTGCGCATGAAGGAGGACACACGCGTGCTCGACTGGGCGACGCCCTGGAACTTCAGCTTGTTGCCGTTCTGCTGCACGGAGGTGAGGTACACGCCCTCGGGCAGCGCATGCACGATTTCGTCGAACACGTGCACGATCTCGGGGCGCGAGCGCTGCAGCTTCTCGATGATCTCCATGCGCGCGATGAATTTCTGTTTGGCGCTCTCGAGGTCGTTGATCTCCTCGATCTGCTTGTCGAGCGTCTTGATCTCGGCGCGCAGCCGATCGTTACGGCGCTGCTGCCCCTCGATCATCGAGCCGTACATCAGGTAGGCGGCAAACGCGGTGACGACGCCGGCGCCTGCCGCGGCCGCGAGCGCCACGAAGAACTTCAGCTTGCGCTCGCGGCGCCGGCTTTCGCGGTGGGGAAGGAGGTTTATGCGCGGCATGTCAGTCGAAACTCCGCAGTGCGAGACCACAGGCCGTCAGCAGCGCGGTGGCATCGCGCTGCACTGCCTGCGCCTTGGCGCGCGAGGACAGCTTCATCTGGCCGAGCGGGTCGCCCTTCTCGGCGGCGATACCGACGCGGCTGGAGATCACTTCCGCCACCCCGGGGATGTTGGCGCAGCCGCCGCAAACCAGGATCTTCTCCGGCTGCTCGCGACCCGAGCCGGAGGCGAGATAGAACTGCAGCGAGCGGCTCACCTGCTGCGTCATGTCGTCGATGAACGGGTCGAGCACCTCGGACTGGTAGTTGCCGGGCAGGCCACCTTCCTTCTTGGCGCGCCCCGCCTCCTCCATCGCCAGCCCGTAGGTGCGCATGATCTCTTCGGTGAGCTGCTGCCCGCCAAAGGCGAAATCGCGCGTGTACACCACTTTCAGATTGCGCAGCACGCTGAAGGTGGTGCTGCTCGCGCCGAAGTCGACCACCGCGATGGTGCGATCGATACCGCCGTCGGGCATCTGATGGGTCATGAGCTTGCAGGCGTTCTCGAGCGCAAACGCTTCGACGTCGACGATCCGCGCTGACAGCCCGGCCGCCTTGACCGCCGCCTGGCGCTGCTCGACGTTCTCGGTGCGCGTGGCGACCAGCAGCACATCGTTGCTGTCGGGATCCTTGTCGTTGGGCCCGAGTACTTCAAAATCGTAGCTGACCTCGTCCATCGGGAAGGGGATGTACTGGTCGGCCTGCATCTCGACCTGCGCCTCGAGATCGGAGGTGCGCAGCGAGCGCGGCATCTGTATCACCTTGGTGATCGCCGCATCGCCGGAGATCGCCACCGCGACCTCGCCGCTCTTCGCGCCGGCGCGCTTGACCGCGCGGCGGATGGCCTCGCCGACCGCGTCGGCGTCCACGATGGCTTTCTCATTGATCGCATTCTGGGGTGTCGGCTCTGCCGCGTAGGCCTCGACCCGGTACTGCCCACCGCCCATGGCGAGCTCGATGAGCTTCACAGACGAAGTGGTTATGTCAAGTCCCAGGAGCGGGCGGTATTTACGCTGCAGAAGGAACATTTTTTATTTCCTTTTCAGGACATTACGCCTGAAAACGACCACCCTATATCAAAATCCGAGTCACTATATATCAGCGCAAAGTTAAATTGAACGTGAGGGGCCTCACGGAACTGCGCGCTCGCGTAGGCCGACACTTGCGCAGTGCCGAAGCCGTCACGCGCCAGATGCCGCGTCCCTGGGATCAACGAATTCGTGTTCGTCCTGTCCAAGCGTCCTGTATGGGGACGTGGAAAGCCTCGCGGTGGGACGGCCGGGCAGTGGCGCCGGATCGGTCGGTCCGAGAGCGCTTCCGTTCGTCCCCACGGCATGGCCGCGGCAGTTCAGAGTGCGCTAACGTTCGAACCGGCAACCCCGCTGTCATAGGCACGTTCGTCCCGTAGACCGGAGGCTTTGCGTCCCCACCTTTCGGTGAGTTTGCCTTCAGAATCGGCGGCTACTATGCATAGCCATCGCAGGGAGCGCAAGCAACGGAGTTGGTATTTTTGTGAAATGGAATTACTTTCGTTTGCTCGCTATCTGCGCCGGCAGTGTGATGCTGGTCACACTTCTGGGCGCCTACGCGCTCGCCTGCAGCTACGTGTACCTGGTGCCGACGCTGCCCTCGATCGAATCGATGCGCAATGTCGAACTGCAGGTGCCGCTACGCGTCTACACGCGCAGCGGCGCGCTGATCGCCCAGATCGGTGAGCAGCGGCGCATCCCGGCGAGCTACGACCAGATCCCCGAGCTCGTCAAGCACGCCTTCCTCGCCGCCGAAGACGAGCGCTTCTTCGAGCACCACGGCATCGACTACTTCGGCGTGGTGCGCGCCGTCGGCATCGATCTGATCTCCGGCCACAAGACCCAGGGCGCCAGCACCATCACCATGCAGGCGGCGCGCAACATGTTCCTCACGCTCGACAAGACCGCGCGTCGCAAGCTGCAGGAAACCTTCGTCACCTATCGCATGGAGCACGAGTTCACCAAGCAGGAGATCTTCGGGCTGTATCTCAATGTCATTTTCTTCGGCCAGCGCGCCTACGGCGTGGCGGCCGCGGCCGAGGCGTTCTTCGGCAAGCCGCTCGACAAGCTCGACGTCGCCGAAGCGGCCACCATCGCCGGCGTACCCAAGGCGCCCTCGAGCTACAACCCGATCGTCAACCCCGAGCTCGCCACCATGCGCCGCGCCTATGTGCTGCGGCGCATGCGCGAACTCGGCTACATCGACGCTGCCGCCGCGGAAGCCGCCAACAAGGAGCCGATGCAGGCGCGCGCGCACGCGCCGCTCTACGACGTGGAGGCGCCGTACGTCGCGGAGATGGCGCGCCTCGAGCTGCGCCAGCGCTTCGGACCGAGCGCCGAGACCGCCGGCTACAAGGTCTACACCACCATCGACGGGCGACTGCAGGCGGCCGGCAACCGTGCGGTGCGTGTCGGGCTCATCGAGTACGACCGCCGCCACGGCTGGCGCGGCCCGGCCGGGCACGTGGACCTGCCCGCGCACGGCGAGCCGGACTACGCCGCGCTGGTCGATGAGTACGCCGCGATCGGCAACCTCTCGCCCGCGGTAATCACCGCGGTGGCCGACAAGAGCGCGCGCGCCTACGTCAAGTCCCTCGGCGCGGTGGAGATCGACTGGGACGGCCTGTCGTGGGCACGTCGCGAGCTGCACAACGACAGCGTCGGCCCCGCGCCGCACGCGGCGAACCAGGTCCTGAGCCGCGGTGACGTGGTGTACGTGGTCGCCGACAACGCCGGGCACGCGCAGCTCGGGCAGATCCCGGAAGCGCAGGCCGCGCTGGTCGCGCTCGATCCCAACGACGGCAGCATC
>Ga0210390_10004911_pt1 | contig 11241 bp, 11 predicted proteins | sample IncBWH11OmetaG_FD_161050 | JGI IMG/M metagenome (GOLD analysis project Ga0210390, IMG submission 161050) | Forest soil microbial communities from Barre Woods Harvard Forest LTER site, Petersham, Massachusetts, United States - Inc-BW-H-11-O ... | reverse complement strand
TATTGAGGGTGCCGCATATTACGGCTGGGGACATATACTTTCTGATTTAGGTCATTATACATTACTTAAGCTTTTCAGGATACTGTATGCTATAGAAACAGCGTCAATTCTGGCAGTGTTTGTATTTGTAATGAGTTCATTTACGCGCAGGTTTAATTTAAGGCGTACCTACTACGGGTTCCAGGGTGCAGGAATAATCATGTCCGATATACTACCCAAGTTATTTTTCACTGTCTTCGTGCTGCTCTATGCAATTATACAAGGCGTTTATATAGGTATCAATCACTTTTTCATCCATAGAGACCAACTGAGGCTCAACTTAGATTGGCTGCTTATTGCCGGAACAGCTATTGCATTTATTCTATTTGTCTTTATAGTACGTGGCATTATGATAGGCAGGTTTGATTTTAAAGTTTTAAAGGAAACTATAGAGTTCGATACTTTACCTGATGCTTTCGATGGATTAAAAGCAGTTCAAATATCAGATATGCACATTGGCAGTTTCTATAGCCACAAAGACCAGATTGCAAAGGCTGTGGATATGATAAACGAGCTTAAGCCTGATATTATTTTCTTCACCGGCGATATGGTGAATAATGTTGCTGAAGAATTTAAAGGCTTTGAAGGCATTTTCCAGAAACTACAAGCACCTTTGGGCAAGTTTGCCATATTGGGTAATCACGATTATGGAGATTATGTAAAGTGGGAAAGTGAAGAAGAAAAGATCAGGAACCTTACAACACTTGCTGAATTAGAACGTAGTGCAGGTTTTGACTTATTATTAAACGAGAATAGGCTCATTACTAAAAACGGACAACAAATAGCTATTGTTGGTGTTGAGAACTGGGGCACACCACCCTTTGCACAATATGGGCAACTACCATTAGCAGTAAAAGGCACTGAACATATTCCGTTTCGAATTTTACTCTCTCACGATCCATCTCACTGGGATGTAGAAGTGGCAGAGAAGACCAACATACAACTTACGCTATCAGGTCATACACACGGTATGCAGTTTGGCATTCGCATTGGTGAGTGGCAATGGAGCCCTGTGCAATGGCGCTATGAACGATGGAGTGGTCTTTATACCCATCTAAAACAGCATCTTTACGTTAACCGTGGCTTGGGTCACCTTGGCTTCCCGGGCAGGGTCGGTATGTTGCCTGAAATAACTCTGATAGAATTTAAACGCAGCAAATGAACTACGCACTTTTAATTCCAGGTCTTGCTGCAATAGGTTTTGGCATCTACATCCTTTACGATGATTATAAGAACTGGGCCGTAATGAAACAAAATAACCGTGCGCAACTTTATAAAAGCATCGTTTTTGGTGTCTTATTGATTGCCGTGGGAGTTTTTGTAATTATTAAAGGCATTTCAGGGCACCTATAACCCAAACATCACTCCAACACCCACAATAACACCATGGGGTTCGAGTAAACTCATTACAGCCTCTGATTGGCTTGTAAGCACTGAACCATCTTCTACCGTATATGGGTTTGACTGCAGAGGTACAGAATATCCGAATTCGAGGAAAAACTTGTTACGACGATGGAACACCCAATTATAGGTTGCAGTAAGGTTTATTACACCGGTTGTATTTAAATCAAGAGTAACATTTTTCATTGTGGTAGTATTCGCAGAATCAACCTGAAGGCTCGTTTTGAAATTACTAAGACCTGAACAACTTGAGTAAGATAAACCAAATACCCAACCACTTGTATGATGCATTTCATACCTGAGGCCAATTGTAAATTTTGTACCCCATGTCCCAATTCCTACACCAAGCCTTACAAGCAATGTATCGACAGTCCTAACCTCCGCGCCAATGCCAATTATTCCAACATAATTATTTACACCTGCACCCAAGCCCAGGTAAAACCTCGGGACAGTATCAGATGTTGAGTTAGTGGCCGAAGTATTATTCGCCGGGGTAGAATTATTTCTATTTGTAGGTGGAGCATAGTAATCTTGCGCTCCGGCTTGCAAAGCCGTTATAGTTATAAATAGTGCTAAAAGTATTTTTTTCATAATAAGTTTTTATCAGTTGAGTGTTAGGATAAAAATCAAATTCTAAAGTGGTTGACTTATATTTACGAATATACCAAAAATTTAAGTGGTAAATATTAAAATATCTTCCCTATGGTTTTGAAGATAATCCCCAAGTCAGTCCCCAAGCCCATTTCATCTATGTACTTAAGGTTGAGCTTTAGCTTAGAGGGCATTATTTTATTGATGTATACATCCTCGGGGTTTTCGGCATTAGCCAATAATTCATTTTCATTAGAATAAACAATAGATGCATAATCGGTAATACCGGGCTTAATACTCAATACTTTTTTTTGCTCATCAGTATACATAGCCACATACTTTGCTACTTCAGGGCGTGGGCCGACCATGCTCATGTCTCCTATCAGCACATTAAAAAGCTGAGGTAGCTCATCAAGCTTATATTTACGTAAATAATAACCCATGCGGGTAATGCGGTTATCGCGCATACCCACCGTAAGCAATCCTTTTTTATCAGAATCAGAAAACATGGTACGGAATTTAAAGAGCTTAAACTCCTTCATATTCCTACCTACTCTCACTTGTTTGTAAAAGATTCCGCCTCGAGAATCTAGTACAACCAGCAATGCAATAAGAATTAAAAATGGAGATAGAATGATAATACCAATAAGGGAGACTATTATATCGAAGAGTCTTTTTATCATCCATTTACTTCAAGCACCGATTTTACAACTGCATCCACAACTGTCTTTACTTGCTCATCGGTAAGATCATAAAAAACAGGTAATGATATTTCGTTCGAAAAATTGTTGTAAGCCACGGGGTAGTCACTCATCTTATATCCCAGGTTCTTATAGAAGGTGTGCATAGGTAGCGGAATGAAATGCACATTCACGGATACATCACGGTCAAATATCTTCTGAATTATCGCATCACGTTTTTCCTCACCAATACCTTTTATGCGTAAAGGAAAAAGATGATAGGAAGATTCTCTATTGGTATCTTTAAAAATAGGCAATTCAGCCCAGGCATAAGCGGCAAACGCTTTATGATATGCCTCTATAATTGCTTTACGGCGCTTTATGGTATCATCATCATATCGCTCCAGCTCTATCATACCTATAACAGCCATAATATCGGTCATATTGCACTTAAAGCCGGCCTCGATAATATCATACTTCCAGTTTCCCTTTTGTGATTTAGCAAGAGCATCTTTATTCTGTCCGTGTAATGATGTTACACAAAGATTCTTGTAAACATCTTCATTACTAAATGGCGCAGGAAGAGTAAACGCCATAGCCCCGCCTTCGGCAGTAGTAAGATTCTTAACTGCATGAAAAGAAAAAACCGATATGTCAGCCAATACCCCCGCCCTCTTACCATGATACCATGCACCAAATGAGTGCGCAGCATCAGATAGGACAAGTGTTCTACCAAGTTTTTTTTGATTATCACCTTTTGCAACAAACAGATCTTTCTTTGCAACGGCAATCTTCATAATGGCATTATAATCGCATGGTAAGCCACCAAAATCAACCGGCATAATAACTTTGGTCTTACTTGTTATCTTCTTTTCAATTTCAGCAACTGAAATATTAAAATCATCTTTATTTACATCTGCCAGAACGGGAGTAGCACCACAGTGCATTACCACGTTGGCCGTAGCAGCATAGGTATAAGCAGGAAGAATAACTTCATCACCAGCACCTACTCCATACCAACGCAAAGCAAGTTCAAGACCTGCGGTAGCGGAATTCAAACATAACACAGAAGGAGCATCACAATATTCAGCAATTTTCTTTTCGAACAGCTTGGTCTTTGGCCCGGTAGTTATCCAACCCGAACGCAACACTCCAGAAACAGCTTGCACTATTTTCTCATCTATACGGGGCGGAGAAAAATTTATCATATGCTTATATCTATATTACGAAATTAAACATTAGCAGCGAATTGAACAGTCCGTAGAATATGGTACCGCCCTGTGTTTCTAACATTGATTCGGTGAGGAAGTTCAACGCAACTATAATAAGAAACATAGCGTATACAAATCTGCGCTCTTTAAAACATTTATAAAAGGGAAGTACTAAACAGGCAAGCAAACAAATTAACCCTCCAATGCCAATGGCAATCATCACCTGAAGGTATTCGTCATGGGTATTTAATTTTTCCTTTAAAGCGCCCAACACACTATCCTTGGCATATTGACCCATTAATTTATCTTCCGTATCACCTGTACCAACACCAATAAGGGGGCTTGTTTTATATAATGCCCAAGCCGACTGCCATACAAAATACCTGGCTTGTGTAGACTCAACAGATTTATTATCGAGCTTTTGAGTTGCAACAATATTGCTGGCCGACGCAATACGAGAATAACCATTGACAACAAAACTATAAAGCAATACAGCCATAACTACAGTACAGGCAGACATAACAAGGCCTTGCTTTATTTGTTTTGTTCGGAGAACATACCTTGCAGTACAGACAGCAAGTACAATTACACCAATAATTAAACCGGTTTTAGATTGCAGCATGACCAGCATAAACTCCAGAAAAAATAACGAAGAGATCAAAAATATTTTCTCTTTTTTACTTAGTTCTGTAGCTTTATCTGTAAACAGGTAAAAAATAAACACAAACACAAAATCAATATACATGGAATAATAACTGGGATGCAGGAACAATGACATCCTGATGTAGGTAAAGTACATCTTCCCCTCTGTTTCATATAGCCATATTGCATAACCAAAACAAATAAGAGCATTTACTAAACAGCCAATAATAAAGGGATACATGAACTGCTTTTGTTTTTTCAGATCCATTTCACCTTCTGAAACCAGCATCAATGGAAACACAAGTAAACTCAATTTCTTCTCAAGGCTAAACATGCCCATATCGAAGTTGTTTGTATATATCATTCCTATAACATGTAACAGATAAAGGCCGCAGAAAAGCCATACATACTTGTTTGAAATGATCGCATTTAGCTTCCTCTTATAATCACCTTCAATGACCCAAACCACCGAAAATATTATGATACAGATAGAGGTACTATATATATAACAACTTAGTGAAAAGGCGACCAGGCACAGCAAGAAGTATTTCAGTTTGGATATGCTTGCCGACATATGTTATTATTTATGGGTGTCTGGATTTTTAAATAAACCTAAAATAAAACCTGTGCCGTAACTTATGTGAATGACAGGAAAAACAAATACAGATAAAAGTTTCACAGCCATTTTTTGTGAGTTGAAGAATGAAAAATAAAAATCAAGAACCAAATACATTGCTAAAGGAGCCAACCACAATAAAGAGAACATTGCAATGGGCATACTTAGCAGGTATAATACAAACATAAGCGGAATAAGGTGCCTTAACTTGGTCTCTGACTTTATTTTTTTTAACACGTAAGGCTTATAAAGTCCGTATTGAAAGTATTGTTTAAAAAGAGAACCAAAATCGGACCGTGGATAATACCACGATTTAATTTCAGGGTTCAGGTATATCTTTTTACCCAAGCTTTTTGCGCGGTAATGAAACTCATCATCCTGGTTACGGATAAGATTCTCATCAAAGTATCCGGTTTCATCAAATATCTTTCTTCTCCATGCTCCTAAGTAAACACTATCTACATAACCGGAATGGTTCTCATCATGAAACTTACTGTCACCAATACCAAACATGGTTGATGTGGCATAAGCAACCGCAAGTTGCAGATTTCCTTCACCAACCGGGCGCATTGGGCCACCTACTATATCGGCATTGGTTTCGTTAAATGTTTCAAGTATCTTCTTTATATAATCATTGGCGTATAAACTATGTGCATCAATGCGAATCACAGGGTCACCCGCGGAAGCCTTAATGCCAATATTAAGCGCAGAAGGAGTTTTTCCATTAGGGTTATCGAGTACTTTAACAAATGAATACTTTTTTGTGTATCCCGCAAGGATACTTCTTGTTTTATCGTTACTCATACCATCCATCACAAGAATCTCCACCTGGTTCTTATCATAGTCCTGGCCTATTACATTATCCAAGACCTTGGCAATGAACTTCTCCTCGTTACGGCATGGTATAACAATAGATACAAACGGAGTATTTGTCTCAGACTTCATTCCTTACTATGCAGTATTGAGTTATATATCTGAACAATATCATTAATATTCTTAGACCAGTTATAAAGTTCCTCTACCCTCTTTCTTCCATTTGCTCCCATCTTGGCGGCAAGTTCCTTGTCCAAAACAAGCTTTTCAATTGCGCTTGCAGCAACCATTGCATTTCTTTTCGTAACGATCATTCCGGTAACGCCATTCTCCACTATTTCAACAAAACCACTCACATTAGATACTACTACAGGCTTGCAACATGCCGATGCTTCTAATGCAGCTACTCCAAAACTCTCACTATCGGAAAGGGCAACATATACATCGAGCATGTTCTGATACATCGGCACTTCACTAGATTTCACCAAGCCTGTAAACTTTACTTTATCTTCAATTCCGCTTATTTGGCACAATTGCTTTAACTCAGCTTCCTGTGAGCCGCCACCAACAATTAATAACCTTAAGGGTAGTTCCGCATGTTTTTTGGAAACCATAGCAAAAGCCTCAATCAGGTATTTAATACCGTAAACAGGCTCGAGTGTCTTGATAGTGCCAACAACTATATCCCTCTCGTTAAACAGCGATTTTACTTTTTGTGGTTTAAATACATCAAGGTCAATACCAAAGGGCGTTATTTCAATTTTAGAATCTGTATACTTAGCAGTTTCTTCTGCCATAGAATGACTGGTAGATAAAATGCAATCTGCCTTATTCAGGTTTCGCTTAAACAAAAAGCGGTGCAGGAAAGATTTCTTAGGAAACTCATATACATCGGTGCCCCAAACCGAAATAATAAATGGATGGAAGCCAGAAAATGCTCCCAGCAAACCATAGCTGCTGGCATAATGCGCATGCAAAATATTCGGTTTAAAAGAGGCAATAACTTTTTTGAGTGTAGGGACGGACTTTACATAACCCAGCTTCCCAATGTCTTTTTTTGCTGAAACATCGGTTGCAATATTATCAGATAAGTACTCAATATTAACATTACCCTTGAACCAGTCTGTTTTAGCTTTGTTGAGGCTGAAGATACCTATAGTAAATCCTTTAGCTGCAAGTGAAAGTGCCCATTTAGAAGTGTGTGCAGAATTAATGTCAGCTAAGAATAAAATCCTCGTCATAAATACCGATGATAATCACAGGTAAATATAACTGCATTTTGAAATAGTACTTCCACTATTTACCGTAAATTTTACTTAGCAACGCTTACCGCTCTTGTTTCGCGGATAACAGTAACTTTTACCTGGCCCGGGTAGGTCATTTCATTTTGAATTTTCTGTGCAATTTCAAATGAAAGTACTTCCGCTTCCTTATCAGTAATTTTTTCGCTACCTACAATAACCCTCAGTTCTCTTCCGGCTTGTATAGCGTATGTTTTCTCAACACCTTTGTATGATAAAGCAAGCGCTTCAAGATCTCTCAAACGCTTAATATATTGTTCAGCCATTTCGCGCCTTGCACCCGGGCGTGCACCCGATATAGCATCGCATACCTGAATGATAGGAGAATACAAACTATTCATTTCTATTTCATCGTGGTGAGCGCCAATAGCATTACATATTTCAGGTTTCTCTTTGTACTTTTCAGCAAGTTTCATACCCAAAATTGCGTGTGGTAATTCAGGTTCTTCATCAGGCACTTTTCCAATATCGTGTAGTAAACCTGCGCGTTTAGCAACCTTAGGATTCAGGCCTAATTCAGCAGCCATGGTAGCGGCAAGGTTAGCAACCTCTTTCGAGTGCTGCAATAAATTCTGTCCGTATGATGACCTGTATCTCATCTTACCAATGAGCCTGATAAGGTCAGGATGCAGGTTATTTAAACCTAAGTCAATTACTGTACGTTTACCCACCTCAGCTACTTCATCTTCTAATTGCTTACGGCATTTTTGAACCACCTCTTCAATACGTGCCGGGTGAATACGTCCATCGGTAACCAGCTGGTGTAAAGCCATGCGTGCTATTTCGCGCCTGAGCGGATCGAAACAAGAAATAATAATTGCTTCCGGGGTATCATCTACAATAACTTCAACACCGGTAGCAGCTTCAAGCGCACGTATATTACGTCCTTCACGGCCTATGATACGGCCTTTCATTTCATCATTCTCAATATTGAATACTGCCACAGCATTTTCTACAGCTTGTTCAACGCCCATACGTTGTATAGACTGGATGATGATCTTCTTAGCTTCCATATTAGCGGTAAGCTTGGCTTCATCCACTATATCTTTAATAAGTACGGTAGCCTGAGATTTTGCATCTGCTTTTAACGATTCAATCAATTGTGTTTTAGCATCTTCAGCCGACATTTGCGATAAAACCTCTAACTGTTGAACCTGCCTTTGGTGCATCTTGGCTAATTCTTCACTCTTAACATTAGCAACTTTAATCTGCTCATTAAGAGTAGCCTTCAAGCTATCCATTTCTCTTTCTTTACGCTGAACCTGTTCCAGTTTTTGGCCTGCAGCCTGTTCTTTTTGCTTGGCCCTGGTCTCGGTCAGGTTAATGCTTTTATTCTTTTCGTTGGTTTGCTGCTCATGCTCGGCTTTAAGTTGCAAAAAGCGCTCTTTGGCCTCAAGCATCTTTTTATCTCTAAGGGTATTAGCCTGCCTCTCAGCATCTTTTATAAGTTCCTGCCCCTTTTTCTCGATATTCTTGCGAATAATGGTGGCGGTAATTAATATGCCAAGCCCAAGGCCTACAACAGCTGCGGCGGCAATTACAATAATGGTCACTATATCTAGGTTCATGGAGATGTGAATTTATGAACCCTTAAAAGAAGAAGCCTGATTACTTTACTAAATGCAACACCTGTTCTATACTTTTTACCTTTTGTTCAACCTTTTCGTTGAATTGTTCTGCATTTCCGTGTTCAATATGCTGAAAAGCAAGCTGTAACGCGCACATCGCTAAAAGATCCCGTGGGTCTTTTATAGCGTAGGAGGAAGAGTAACTTTTCACCTGCTCGTTTATAAGGCCGACTGCTTTTAACATGGCCGCCTCCGTATCGGGTGTTACGTTTACCGGGTATTCCCTGCCTGAGATATTTACTTTTATTGTATTGTTTTTCACTGTATCTCTGCTCGTTTGCTAATTTTTCAGCAATGTAATACATCGCTCTACTTCACTTAAGAGTTCGTCTATTTTATTATTTATTTCCTGGTTATGTTGTGTGTTATTATTTTGTTTCTCCAATTGGGCCCTTTCACCGGCTTCCCTGGCCTTTTTTAACTGTTCGTCCAAGACCCTCATTTTATTCGTAAGTTCCTGATTATCAGATTTTAGCTTTTTGACAGTATCCTGTAACTCGCCTTGCAAAGATAAAATTTTTTCTATTTCTTTATAAATAATCTCAAGCCTCTTATCCAAGTCCTTCATGGTCAGGTTTTTGAAAAAAAAGTTAATTTTCAGTCAAATATAGGTTAATAGTAACATCACAGCCGCTTTTTTACCGTTATTTTTGCTCCAGATAAAAAAGAGCCTATGGGACTTGCGCAGAGTTATAAAAAGAATGTGTTTTGTTTAGAAGGAGATTGGCAAAAAGATATGCGTGACCATTCGAGCATAGGTGCAGCCCTTACATTTTTACAACAAAACCTTGGTATACAATACATATATAAGCAATGTGGTACAAAAGAAAACCTGGAGTACTATCTCTCATTATGGAGATTGAAAAAATATTCCAACTACTCCATTGCCTATTTTGCTTTTCATGGTAAGCCCGAAAGCATACAAGTTGGAAAAGAATTTGTTACCCTGGATGAACTGGGTGATATGCTACACGATAGCTGCCACGATAAGATAATACACTTTGGCAGTTGCCAGACACTTAATACTGATGAAAAAACTATTAAAAGATTTTTAGAGGCTACGGGTGCATTATGTGTTTGTGGTTTCGAATCAGAAATTAATTTTGTGGAAAGTTCAGCCTTCGATATGATACTTATAGAAATGTTTCAGCAATATAAAGACATTAGAATGCTGGATAAGAACATACGCAAAAACTACCGGAGCTTTATAAGAAGGCTCCAGTTTAAATTGATATACCTGTAATGGAGGACAACACACTCTCAACCTCAACATCTATTTTTAATCTCACTTTTAAGGCAAAGTGCATTATACTGGCCATTATTGCTTTAGTATTCTATGCCGATTCAATAACCAATGAATATGCGTTGGATGATGGTATAGTTATTGCAAAAAATGAATTTGTACAGAGCGGATTTGGTGGCATAAAAGGCATTATGACACATGATGCGTATTGGAGCTACTACCACCAGATGAATGCCAACCAAATGTTAGCAGGTGGTAGGTATCGTCCTTTATCAATTGTAGTATTTGCTATCGAACATTCATTTTTTGGTGAAGATCCTTTCTTCCGTCATGCTATAAGCATACTGGCATACATGGCCTGTATACTGGTCGTCTTTTACTTCTTGCATAATCACTTGCTAAAGAACATGATTAAAGGGGAAGATATTGCGTTCCTCGCTGCATTGCTATTTACTATTCATCCCATGCATACTGAGGTGGTGGCCAATGTTAAGAGTCTTGACGAAATGCTATCGCTCATATGCATTTTACTCACATTCATTTTTGCACTGCGGTATGCCGAAGCAGAAAAAAGTGAACGAAAAGGCACCGACATGTATTTAGGAGCACTATTCTTCTTCCTTGCCTTGCTTGCAAAAGAATATGCGCTTACACTTATCTTCCTGATACCTATTCTGTTTTATACCGTTGCTAAAAAAGAACCAAAGGATGTAATACTTAATTCTCTCCCTTATTTGGGTGTGGTAGTGTTATACATGATCATACGTGTTGAAGCAGTTGGCGTGCCACACAATGTTCCCAGCGATGAAATATTGAATAATCCTTATATGCTGGCCACTCATTCGCAAAAGATAGCCTCAGAAATATATGTGGTGGGCAAATACCTTTTCATGCTCATTATCCCTTACCCACTTTCAAGTGATTATTCTTACAACTCGCTGCCTTACCGCAATTTTGCCGACCCTATGGTATGGCTGTGTATCATAACATATGGTTTAATTATTTTCTGGGGATTGAAATTATTATCCCAGAAGAAAATACTGGACTTCCCGGTTTTCTTTTACCTAGCTAACCTG
>Ga0210390_10004909_pt1 | contig 11241 bp, 9 predicted proteins | sample IncBWH11OmetaG_FD_161050 | JGI IMG/M metagenome (GOLD analysis project Ga0210390, IMG submission 161050) | Forest soil microbial communities from Barre Woods Harvard Forest LTER site, Petersham, Massachusetts, United States - Inc-BW-H-11-O ... | reverse complement strand
TCGCGCGCTGGGGATCGCCGGGCTGACTGTTGCGCTCCTGGCGCCGCTGATCGGCGTGTGGGTGGAGGATCCGCATCGGCGGCGCACGTCCCTGACCGTGCTGACCGGCCTGACGGTGGCGCTGACGAGCGCAATGAGCCTGATCCGCGAGCAACCGCAGTATTTCTGGCTGGGGTTGGCGCTGCTGGGGGCTACTGCGGCGTCCGGCGATCTGGCCACCGTCCCGTACAACGCGATGCTGCGCCAGCTGTCGACTCCGGAGAACTCAGGCCGGATCTCCGGGTTCGGCTTGGCGGCGGCATACGTCGGTAGCGTCATGCTGCTGCTGGTGGTCTATTTCGGTTTCATCTCCGGGAAGGGCGTTGCCCGCGGGTTGTTGCACTTGTCCGCCGGCGACGGCATGAACGTCCGATTGGCGATGCTGCTTGCCGCCGGGTGGTTCGCGGTCTTCGCATTGCCGCTGCTGCTGACAGCTCACCTGCTGCCTTCCGTCGTCGAGGTCGCCCGCCCCGAGGGGGGCATGCTGGCCGGTTACCGCAAGCTGTGGTCGGATCTAACGGCCGAATGGCACCGGGATCGCAACCTGGTCTATTACCTGGTGGCCAGCGCGCTGTTTCGGGACGGGCTGACGGGTGTGTTCACCTTCGGCGGCGTGCTCGGTGTCAACGCCTACGGCATCTCACCGGCCGGAGTGCTGATATTCGGCGCGGCCGCGAGTGTGGTGGCGGCGGTGGGCGCCGTGCTCGGCGGGCTGTTAGACGACCGCATCGGATCCAAGCCGGTGATCGTCGGATCACTGGCCAGCATCATCGCAGTGGGACTGACCTTGGTGGCGCTGTCAGGTCCCCGGTTGTTCTGGATCTGCGGACTGCTGTTGTGCCTGTTTATCGGTCCGGCGGTGTCGTCTGCGCGGACGCTGCTGCTGCGCATGTCGGGAGAGGGCAAGGAAGGTGTGGCCTTCGGCCTCTACACGATGACCGGACGCGCGGTGTCGTTCGTGGCGCCGTGGCTCTTTTCGGTCTTCGTCGACGTCTTCGGCGCCGTCCGCGCCGGAATGGGCGGCATATGTCTGGTCATGGGCGTCGGGCTGGCGGGCATGCTGATGGTGCGCGCGCCACACCGAACTCTCGCGGCCGACGTGAGTTGAACCGGACAATCAAGGTCAGCCCGATCCGTTGCAGACCGTCAGGCCGGCGCCGGTGCGTTGGTTGATCTCGACCCCATCCACAGTCACCGAGCAGGTGACGTCATGGCCAATATTGATGATTGTGATGTTGGGCGTTCGGCTGCCCGATTCCGGCAGGCTGACTTCCTTGCTCCACGGCAACGCGACGTTGAATTCGGTCTGCATCATCCCGTCGTTGTCCACGTAGGTGATGCTGATCGCGCGGCCTTCGCCGGTGACGTTATAGACCACGGTCTGCATGGCGCTGGCGTTGGCCGGCGGACTGGATTCGGTGTTGGTCGGCTCGGATGCGGTGGCGGACGGCGAGGGCGACGCCGGTGTGGTCGACGCCGGGTTGGATGAACTCGGCATCGCCGGCAGCGGGGGGACGGCGGTTTCCTTCCTGGCCGTGCCATTGGCGATCACCAGGGCGATGACCAGTGCAGCAACCAGCAGCACAGCCGCGGCAGCGGCGATCCACAACCAGCGCGGTGGTTTCGGTCGCCCGGGTTCGGGTTCTTCTGTGAGTTGATCCGGCTGAGGCTGACCGTGCAACCAATACTGGGGAATCTTCTCGGTCGGGTTGGTTGCGTTCGGATTGGGCGCTGAGCCCGGGTAATACGGCGGGGGATAGAACGACTGCCCGCTGTAAGCCGGGTCGGTGTACGGCGGGTAAGGCTGACGTATTCGCCGGGTTTGTTCGGTCCCCTGTTGATCTGAACGGGCGTACTCGGACCGACGTGGATCGTTCATGTCCACCTCATGGCTGCAGGGTACCTGCAGCACGACGCCCGGCGCCGGGATACCCGATGAGCAGGTGTGATCCGCGCAGTGGGTGAGTCAGATCGCTGATAGGCGAAGCGCCGCCGATGCGTTTTCAGGCACGATCGGTTTGCGCGGCCGGACCGGCGAAATCCGCTGGCAAGTGGAGCCGAGGGGAGGACGTGGGTCGGGTTCACCTTTATTGGGCCAGAGCGCGACCGCGCGCGGTGGTCGGGCGGTTGACGACGTCGAAGTACCAGCCACGTGGGTCGCCGCCGATCTTTTCGGCCACACGTCGGACTACGTCATTGCCGACCGGAATCCAGTTCGGGTTGGGCGCGCCCACTCCCTGGCGGGAGGTCATCCTCGCGCCGAAAATGCCGCGTTTGAGGTAGGTCGTCAACGAGTTGTTCAGATCCTGCATCACAAGCAGGGATATTGATCTATCGGAGGCTCTCCGAGCGTTGAAGGAGCGCGCGAATGCGGTCGGATGGCGCAGATTTGTCAGCACCCATTTGGCGAGACGGTGTCGGTCGCCGTCGACCAGGGTAGGCCTCCGAACCGGCTCCGCACCCGAAAATCGCGCGCGTGACTAGTCAGGAAGTGCCAACGGTCAATGCAGCAACCGTCATCGCCCGCATCACCGACCGAGACCGGGGCGCTCTGCCATCGGCAGGCCTGAGGCTGTGCGGAGTCGAGTTGAGCAGACCGAACACGGCATGCGCCATCAGCCGGGCGTCCGCCTCGGCGAGCGCCGGGCCGAGCTTACGCAGCACGCCCACCCAGACCTCCACGTACTGGCGTTGTGCGCGGCGCACCTGGCGTTGGGCCGCTGCCGGCAGATGGGCGAGGTCGCGGTCCTGAATCCGGATCAGATTCGGTTCACCCAACGCGAAGTCGAGGTGGAAGTCGATCAAGCCGTCCAGCGCCGCGGCGGCGTCGGCCTCGCGGGATCGGACCTCGCGCGCGCCGGCGAGCAGGCGGGTGCTGATGCCGACCAACAATTCGACCAGCAGCGACTCCTTGTTGGGAAAATGCCGGTAGATCGCCGGGCCGCTGACCCCCGCTGCGGCGCCGATGTCTTCCAGCCGCACCGCCAGAAATCCGCGTTCGGCAAACAGCCGCTCGGCTGACGACAGTAGTTGCAACCGCCGGTCCGATTTGCGTCGACTGCGACGATTCGGCGCCGCGGTCTGGCCGTTGCGATCACTGTGGTCGGCCGCAGCAGATACTGCCATGGCGGCCTCCCTCGACAACTCGTGCTGGACACTTCGGTTAATCGCCACTAACATATCACGAGTTAGTGATCATTAACCGAAATTGGCGTGTAAACGATGACCTCTCCGGCGGAAAACCGCGACGCGCACCACGCGCTTGTCGCGCAGCTGCGCGAGAAGCTGGCCACGGCCGCCCTTGGTGGCCCGGAGCGCGCCCGCACACGCCACGTCGACCGCGGCAAACTGCTGCCGCGTGACCGAGTCGACGGCCTGCTCGACCCCGGCAGCCCGTTGCTCGAGATCGCTCCGCTTGCCGCCGACGGGATGTACGACGACGAATGCCCGGGGGCCGGCATCATCACCGGTATCGGCAGGATCTCCGGTCGCGAATGCATGATCGTGGCCAACGACGCGACGGTCAAAGGCGGTACCTACTATCCGATTACGGTCAAAAAGCACCTGCGTGCGCAGGAGATTGCCGGGCAGAATCGGCTGCCCTGCATCTATCTCGTCGACTCCGGTGGCGCATTTCTGCCCCGCCAAGACGAGGTGTTTCCCGACCGCGAGCATTTCGGCCGGATCTTCTACAACCAGGCCAAACTCAGCTCCGAGGGCATCCCGCAGATCGCCGCCGTGCTGGGATCGTGCACGGCAGGCGGCGCGTACGTCCCGGCGATGAGCGACGAGGCGGTGATCGTCCGCAACCAGGGCACCATCTTTCTCGGCGGGCCGCCGCTGGTGAAGGCCGCGACCGGAGAAGTGGTCTCCGCGGAGGATCTCGGTGGCGGAGAGCTGCACTCCAAGATCTCCGGTGTTACCGATCATCTCGCGCACGACGACCGCGACGCGCTGCGCATCATCCGGCGGATCATCTCGACATTGGGGCCGCGCGAACCGCGCACCTGGGATGTGCGACCCACCGAGGATCCGATTGCCAATCAAACCGAGATCTACGACGTGGTTCCGATCGATCCGCGCATTCCCTACGACGTGCACAACGTCATCACTCGGCTCGTCGACGGGGGTGAATTCGTCGAATTCAAAGCCGAGTACGGCAGCACGCTGGTGACTGGATTCGCGCACATTCACGGCCACCCGGTCGGCATCGTCGCCAACAACGGTGTGCTGTTCAGCGAATCTGCACTCAAGGGTGCGCATTTCATCGAGCTATGCGACAAACGGCTGGTGCCGCTGTTGTTCTTGCAGAACATTTCCGGGTTCATGGTGGGCCGCGACTACGAGGCCGGCGGCATCGCCAAACACGGCGCCAAGATGGTCACCGCGGTGGCGTGCGCGCGAGTGCCCAAGCTCACCGTGGTGATCGGCGGGTCCTATGGTGCGGGTAACTACTCGATGTGCGGACGGGCGTATTCGCCGCGCTTCCTGTGGATGTGGCCGAACGCCCGGATTTCGGTCATGGGTGGCGAGCAGGCGGCGTCGGTGCTGGCCACGGTGCGCGGGGAGATGACGGCCGAGGAGGAAGACGCGTTCAAGGCCCCGATCCGCGCACAGTACGAACATCAGGGCAATCCGTACTATTCGACGGCCCGGCTCTGGGACGACGGGGTGATCGATCCTGCTGACACCAGAACGGTTGTAGGCCTCGCGCTTTCGGTGGTGGCGAATGCGCCCGTCGAGTCGGTCTCCTATGGCGTCTTCCGGATGTGAATGCAATGGGCTTCGATACTGTGCTAGTCGCCAACCGGGGTGAGATAGCCGTCCGGGTGATTCGGACGCTGAAGGCGATGGGCATCCGATCGGTCGCCGTCTACAGCGACGCCGACGCCACTGCACGCCATGTCGCCGCGGCCGACCTCGCGGTCGCAATCGGGCCAGCGCCGGCGCGTGACAGCTACCTCAACATTCCTGCGGTCGTCGACGCGGCTGTGCGCACCGGTGCCCAGGCCGTACACCCGGGCTACGGATTCCTCTCGGAGAACGCCGATTTCGCGGCCGCGCTAGGCTCGGCGGGGGTGACCTTCATCGGTCCACCGGTGAGTGCCATCCAAACCATGGGCGACAAGATTGCCGCTAAGGGCACCGTGTCGGCGTTCGGAGTACCGGTCGTTCCCGGTATCGCACGGCCCGGGCTCACCGACGATGAACTGATCGCGGCCGCTGAGGAGATCGGCTACCCGGTACTCGTCAAACCGTCTGCCGGCGGCGGCGGCAAGGGCATGCGCATGGTCGAGCGGCCCGCCGACCTGCCTGCCGCGCTGGTCAGTGCCCGCCGGGAATCGGCGGCCGCGTTTGGCGACGACACGTTATTCCTCGAGCGATTCGTGTTGCGCCCCAGGCATATCGAAGTTCAGGTGCTGGCCGACGGCTACGGCAATGTTGTGCACCTCGGCGAACGAGAATGCAGCCTGCAGCGGCGACACCAGAAGGTCATCGAAGAGGCGCCGTCGCCGCTGCTGGACGCCGCGACCCGGGCCCGGATCGGCGCCGCCGCATGCGATACCGCCCGGAGCGTGGACTACACCGGCGCCGGCACGGTGGAGTTCATCGTCTCGGCTGACCGGCCCGACGAGTTCTTCTTCATGGAGATGAACACCCGGCTACAGGTCGAGCACCCGGTCACCGAGATGGTGACCGGCTGGGATCTGGTCGAATGGCAAGTCCGGATCGCCGCGGGGGAGAAGCTGACCATAGGCCAAGCTGATATTGCCTTGCACGGACACGCGATTGAAGCGCGCGTCTACGCCGAGGACCCCGGGAACGGCTTCCTGCCCACTGGCGGCGATGTGCTGGCGGCGGTGGAACCGGACGGGGCGGGTGTGCGAGTCGATTCGGGCCTGTTCGCGGGGACGGTCGTCGGCAGCGATTACGACCCGATGCTGGCGAAGGTGGTCGGGCATGGCGCGGATCGGGCGGCCGCGCTGCGGACCCTCGATCGGGCGCTGGCGGACACCGCGGTCCTCGGCGTCGTCACCAACATCGAGTTCGCCCGGTTCCTGCTGGCTGATCCCGACGTCATCGCCGGTCGGCTCGACACCGGGCTGTTGGACCGACGAGCCGGGGATTTCGTCGCGGCGTCCCCGTCGGACGAACAGTTCATCAGTGCTGCGGCCTTCCATTGGTTGCGGCTTTTCCCCGCCCCGGGCGCCGACTTGTGGGAGGTGCCATCCGGGTGGCGCGTCGGGGCCAGCGCGCCGGTAAGCATCCGGCTGCGCGCCGGAGAACGCACCGACCACGTCCACATCACCGGCGCCCCGGGATCGGCCGAAGTGTGCATCGAAGATGGCGAGTGTCGCTCGTTGCGGGCCGATCTGACAGGCGACCACCTCACGGTGACATTGGACGGGCTGCGCAGCGAGTACACCGTCGCTATGGCTGACAGCAGGATCTGGTTGGCCGGCGGCGGGGCCACCGCGGTGCTCGAGGAGGTCCGGGAAGCGCCGGTGCGCCCGGACGACGAGCACACCGGCGATGCCGAATTGACCAGTCCGATGCCTGGGGCGGTCGTCGCGGTGAGCGTGAACGACGGTGCGGAAGTCGAAGCCGGAACCGTTGTCGTCACCGTTGAGGCGATGAAGATGGAGCACGCGCTGGCGGCACCCGTCGGCGGTGTGGTCGAACTTCTCGTCGCCGCCGGCGATCAGGTCAAGGTGGGTCAGCCCCTGGCCCGGATTACCGTGAACACCAACGCATTACCAGAAGCAGAGGATAGCGCGTCATGACACGCACCAGCGACGATGCAGAGCGAAGCGATGAGGAGGAGCGGGGCTGATGACTAATTTCTTGTCCACCGCGACGCTCCCGGACGAGTACCAACAATTGGCCAAGACGGTCCGCGACTTCGCCCAGAGCGTCGTCGCACCGGTAGCCGCGCGTCACGACGCCGAACACTCGTTCCCCTACGAAGTGGTCGCCGGGATGGCTGAGATGGGCCTTTTCGGTCTTCCCTTCCCCGAAGAGTTCGGCGGAATGGGCGGCGACTACTTCGCCCTATGCCTGGCGCTGGAGGAACTGGGCAAGGTCGACCAAAGCGTGGCCATCACGCTGGAGGCCGGCGTCTCGCTGGGCGCCATGCCCGTATACGGGTTCGGCACCGATGCGCAGAAGCAGGAATGGTTGCCGCAGTTGGCAAGTGGTCGTGCCCTGGGGGCGTTCGGGCTGACCGAGCCCGGCGGCGGCACCGATGCCGGCGCAACCAAGACCACCGCCCATCTCGATGACGGCCATTGGGTGATCAATGGGTCCAAGCAGTTCATCACCAACTCCGGCACCGACATCACCAAGCTGGTGACGGTCACCGCGGTGACCGGCGAGCGGGACGGCAGAAAGGAGATTTCATCGATCCTGGTGCCGGTACCGACGTCGGGGTTCACCGTGGAGCCGGCCTACAACAAGGTCGGCTGGAACGCCTCGGACACCCATCCGCTGAGCTTCGACGACGTCCGCGTGCCGCAGGAGAATCTGCTCGGCGAACGCGGTCGCGGGTATGCCAACTTCCTGCGCATCCTCGACGAGGGCCGCATCGCGATCGCCGCACTGTCCACCGGAGCTGCACAGGGTTGCGTCGACGAAAGCGTCAAGTACGCAAAGGAACGCGAAGCGTTTGGTCAACCGATCGGCCGATATCAGTCCATCGCATTCACGATCGCGCGGATGGAGGCTCGCGCCCACACCGCTCGCACCGCCTACTACGACGCCGCGGCGCTGATGCTGGCCGGTAAGCCGTTCAAGAAGCAGGCGGCGATCGCCAAGATGGTGGCCAGCGAAGCGGCGATGGACAACGCGCGTGATGCCACCCAGATCCATGGCGGCTACGGGTTTATGAACGAATTCACCGTCGCCCGCCACTACCGGGACAGCAAGATCCTGGAGATCGGTGAGGGCACCACCGAAGTGCAGTTGATGGTGATCGCGAGAGAGGTAGGCCTGTGACTTCTGAGAACGGCGAACAGCCTGCCAAGACGGTCATCCAGCGCGGGTTGTGGTTCGAAGAATTCGAAACCGGCGTGCGGTACCTGCACCGCCCTGGGCGGACCATCACCGAGGCCGACAACGTGTTGTTCACTACTTTGACCATGAACACCCAAGCGCTGCATCTGGATGCCGCGTTCTCCGACGCGCTGCCGCCGTTCAATCAGCGATTGGTCAATTCGATGTTCACCCTGTCGACCCTGGTTGGATTGTCGGTCGCGCAGCTGACCCAGGGCACCATCGTGGGCAATCTCGGCTTCTCCGATATCGCGTTCCCCAAACCGCTGTTTCATGGCGACACGCTTTACGCCGAGACCATGATCACCGAGAAGCGGACATCAAAGAGCCGTCCGGGGGAGGGCATCGTGACGTTCGCGCATACCGGTCGAAATCAGCACGGTGACGTGGTCGCCACCGCGAGCCGTAAAACCCTGGTGCGGATGCGCCCGGCGGAGGCCGTCGACTGATGGGCTTGCACAATCCCGGGCCGGCATGGTTGTTCTGCCCGGCTGACCGTCCGGAGCGTTACCAAAAGGCTGCGGCCGCAGCGGATATCGTGATTCTCGACCTCGAGGACGGCTGTGCCGCCGCCGACCGGCCCGCAGCGCGCGAGGCGCTCGTCGACGTACAGCTCGACCCGGCCCGCACCGTGGTGCGTGTCAACCAGTTCGGCACCGCCGACCAGAAGCTCGACCTCCAGGCTCTGGAAAAGACGCCCTACGACACCGTGATGCTCCCGAAATGCGAAGCGGCCGAACAGGTCAGTGCGCTGGCGCCGTTGCACGTCATCGTTCTGGTGGAGTCGCCGATGGGCGCGCTGGCCGTAACAAAGACGGTCCGGGTGGACAACGCTTTCGCGGTGATGTGGGGTGCGGAGGATTTGTTCGCGGCGCTCGGCGGTACTGCGAACCGCTACCCCGACGGGACATACCGCGAGGTAGCCCGCCACGTCCGTTCACAATCCCTGTTGGCTGCCAAGGCGCACGGTCGCCTCGCTCTGGATTCGGTCTACCTCGACATCAAAGATCTCGACGGGCTGCGCGCCGAAGTCGACGACGCGGTCGCGGTGGGCTTCGACGCGAAGGTTGCTATCCACCCCACCCAGCTACCCGTGATACGGGCCGGTTATGCGCCGTCCACCGACCAGGTGCAGTGGGCGCGACACGTTCTGGCCGCAGCCGCCGATGAACGCGGTGTCTTCGCATTTGAGGGCATAATGGTAGATGCGCCCGTGTTGCGGCGAGCCGAGCGAATAGTGCAGCTGGCGGCTGCCACCGGCTCGTAGCAGCTCCGGTCTTTGGGTTTGCTCTGACCCGCCGCACACCTGCGCCGTTATTGGTTGGCTGCGTCTCACAGGGTCTAAAGGGAGGACACGTCCACTGACGTTGTGACCGCGCAATCAAAGGAGGCGGCATGGCTGAGGTCTCTCTGATGCCGATGACTGTCGACCTTGAGCCGGTACAACTTGTCGCCCCGGATGGGACACCCACGACAGAAGTCCGTTATAGCCGCGAGCTTCCCGCGGAGACACTGTGCTGGCTCTACGAGATGATGGTGGTCACGCGCGATGTGGACGCCGAATTCGTCAATCTGCAGCGACAAGGTGAACTAGCACTATTCGCGTCGTGCTGCGGCCAAGAGGCGGCACAGGTCGGTGCGGCGGCCTGCCTGCGCAAGACCGACTGGTTGTTTCCGCAATATCGCGAACTGGGCGTTTATCTCGTGCGCGGCATCCCGCCCGGCCATGTCGGTGCCGCCTGGCGCGGAACCTGGCATGGCGGGCTGGATTTCATCAAGAAGTGCTGCGCTCCGATCTCCGTTCCGATCGGCACCCAGACGCTGCATGCCGTCGGCGCAGCCATGGCGGCCCAGCGGCTCGGCGAGGACTCGATGACGGTGGCCTTTCTCGGCGACGGTGCCACCAGCGAGGGCGACGTGCACGAGGCACTGAACTTCGCGGCGGTGTTCAAAGCACCGTGTGTTTTTTACGTGCAGAACAACCAGTGGGCGATCTCGGTGCCGCTGCGTAACCAGACTGCCGCTCCGTCCATCGCGCACAAGGCCATCGGGTACGGAATGCCCGGCATCCGGGTGGACGGCAACGATGTGCTGGCCTGTTACGCGGTGATGGCCGAAGCCGCCGCCCGGGCTCGAGCCGGCGAGGGGCCGACGCTGATCGAGGCCGTTACCTACCGGCTGGGCCCGCACACCACTTCGGACGATCCGACGCGGTACCGCAGCCAGGAGGAACTGGACTGGTGGCAGACGCTGGACCCGATTCCGCGCTACCGGACCTATCTGCAGGGTCAGGGACTATGGTCGGCACGGCTGGAAGACCGAGTCGCCGCTCGGTGCAAGCGGCTGCGCGCTGACCTGCGCGATGCGGTGTTCGCGGCGCCCGATATCGACATCGACGAGGTGTTCACCACGGTATACGCCGAAATGACGCCCGGACTTGAAGCGCAACGCCAACAGTTGCGGGCTGAAATCCTCCGGGAGGCGTGATGACCCAGATCGCCGAACCGCCGACCCGCCCGACTGCAGACGTGCCGGTAGCGACTGATGCGCTCACCGCCTCGCCACTGACGATGGTCCAGGCGCTCAACCGGGCACTTCACGATGCGATGGCAGCCGACGACCGGGTGCTGGTTTTCGGCGAGGACGTGGCGACGCTGGGTGGGGTTTTCCGGGTCACCGAGGGACTCACCGCGACATTCGGCGCGGACCGCTGCTTCGATACTCCGTTGGCCGAGTCCGCGGTGATCGGCATCGCGGTGGGCTTGGCGCTGCGGGGCTTCGTGCCGGTACCCGAGATCCAGTTCGATGGGTTCTCCTATCCCGCCTTCGATCAGGTGGTCAGTCACCTGGCGAAGTACCGAACCCGGACCCGCGGCGAAGTCAACATGGCCGTCACCGTGCGGATCCCGTCGTTCGGCGGTATCGGCGCGGTCGAGCATCATTCGGAGTCCACCGAGTCCTACTGGGCACACACCGCAGGTCTGAAGGTCGTGGTTCCCTCCACACCATCGGACGCCTACTGGCTGCTGCGCCACGCCATCGCGTGTCCAGACCCGGTGATGTTCTTGGAACCCAAGCGACGCTACTGGGGTCGCGAGGTCGTCGACACCGCCCGTCCCGGACTTGCGATCGGGCAGGCCGCGGTGCGTC
>Ga0210390_10004908_pt1 | contig 11242 bp, 9 predicted proteins | sample IncBWH11OmetaG_FD_161050 | JGI IMG/M metagenome (GOLD analysis project Ga0210390, IMG submission 161050) | Forest soil microbial communities from Barre Woods Harvard Forest LTER site, Petersham, Massachusetts, United States - Inc-BW-H-11-O ... | reverse complement strand
GAGCTTTAAATTAAGGCGGTCTTGCCATCAAAAAATCAACCAAGATTCATGAGCATTACAGTTCGACGGTTTCCTGAGCAAATAACCTGGACTGATTTCATCAATATCCCAGTCGTCATCGACCCAAACGACGGTACGAAGCAGGCCGCCTTCACCGCCTTCAATTTCGACATCCCGGACGAGCCGCCCCGATTAGTGGATGGCCAGGTTGCGCTAGCGGAGACATTTCAGATCCTTATCACGCCACGTGCGCGCGCAAAACTGGGTGGGCCAAAAACCGCGGAAATGTTGGCACACCAGCAATTCTTTTACGATATCGGATTCGTGGTAGCTCGAGTGGTAGCACGAGAATTGGCCAACTTACGCGCCGGAGATGAGCGTGAGCTCGCGTCCGCAGTGTGGAACATAGGTCAACTTCATTTCGTCTTTCGAGCCGGGCTGATTCAACGTCGTTATGATCTGGATACAAAGCACGGCACGGTTCAGTACGATCAACTAGTCTGGACTGCACGCATGTCGAACTGCCTTGCCAACCCGCAAAGCACCCAGATTGGCGGATTCTGGCTGTGAAGTCTTTATTGTTCGCAGGAGAACCCATAGTGGACCATCATTTTTCCATAGATAATTCTAGAATCGTAACACTTAACTTTGGAAGGATAAGACCTATGACCTTGGACGACCTACGCAGTCTTAACATGAAAGATGCGCTCGTGGCTGCCAATAAGCTCGATTCGGCATCACGAGCACAGTTGCTTTCCGGCTGTGCGGAGACCGATCATCGCCCGCTGTTCACGTTAAGAGTCGTGGAAAATCTTCTAATGCCCGACGATCTTTCTATCGGAATTACCGGTCTTACATCGAATGCTGACGGAGCCGGAACGATCGGAGACTTCGGGGAGGCCCGAGTGTATATCATGAAGCAGCTCGCAGTAGCGTCGGAGGGTCCAAAAGTGCAACGCGCGAAGACAGAATGTTGGGGGCACTGGTTTTATCCAGAATTCAAGAACATTTCAAATGTCCGGGACCGCTTCGCTACGGTTGCCGAATGCCACGTGAAATTGAACTGGATGGACTTGATGCAGATCAGCCTGTTCAGCCTCAACGGTTTTTTTGATTGGAATGTGGCGAGCTCTTCGGCGCATACGTTTACGACCTGTGGGCTCTTTGTTCGGGCGTGTCGTGCTGCCGCTCGTATTCTTGAAAGGAAGAGATGGCCATCCAACGCCTCGCAAGGAACCGACCCCTGCATCACCGGGCCGGGTCTCACAGCGTCGGTCCCCTATGCAACGCGGGGAGACCGCACACCTCGGAAGGGAGACATATTCCACGTTGCAACTCCAGGGGAACACGACGACCACGTCGGCGTCATCCTGCAGCATCATACCGGTGAGGATGGGAGCTGGATTTGGAGGTCAGCGGAAGGTGGGCAAGGCTCAGGTTACGAAACCAGGCTATTCGAAAGAAAACTGCCCTTCCAAGATAATCACCATTGGCACGGTGAAGGAAAATTTAGAAGGCGCGTGATCAAATGGATTGATGTGGAGGCACTCGCGAAAGCAGTGGCCTAATGGGATCCTCGACTGCCCCTCACCAGTAGGGTCCGAGAGCCAGAAAGGAACGGACCGACCCTGATTCCCTTCATCAAGGCAACACCAACCTCTGCGGAGTTGCATCCTTCGTTCGGGACTGGGTGCAGGATGATCCAATCGGTTACCTCTGGCTGGCGATCAATTTGTATGCGCACGGGACGGGCTCTTTTTCCCGTAAAGGAGGTGCGGCCTCGTCAGCCGACTGTATCCCACAATCGAGATGCGTTGAACCAGAATTGGAACAGAGATCGCTCAGACGGCGGCAGTGCCCAGGGTGTACAGGCACAAATTACTTGGCATCGTCCATGCTTGAAGATTTTTGTTGCCTAGCTTGTCTCACTAACTCGGTAGGCGCTAATCAACAAAAATAAACAAACCTTTTTCCATTATGGCGATCGATTACTTATGAAACTCTCAGCGGATGATCAAGCAAATTTTCCCAAGCTAACCCATTACATGAAGCATGATTTCCCGCTACTCATTGGTAATGGGATTATTACGTCAAACCTCCGTAAGTTCGGTTCAATGAGTTTGTCTCAAGCCAGAAGCGCGCTGTTGTGGGACACCAATCCACTAGTAGTCATCACCGATTTGGACAATGGCCAATGCGGGATACCAAGCGCTTTCGGTTGCACTAGTGACGCAACCCATATTGAAATCGATGATGACGTGGTGACGGAATTCGAACAAAACGCTAATGCTAATCTCAGACTGACCGCGTTTGGTCGTCATGTGTTTCTCGCAGGCGTGACGCTCCTCCACGAAATGTGTCATTGGGGAAACTTCCTCAATGGCGTGGCGGAAACTGATGGAGACGCTGGAGAAAAGTTCGAAAAAGCCGTTTATGGAGCTACGGTGGATTAAGCCGCTCCGCGGCATTATGCATGCGGATAGACCCGATCAGTGCTAGCCTTGATCATGAGTGCCCTATGCCTGCGATAGATCGTTTGACCGACCTAGGAGAAAAATTCCTTTCCACGGATCGCATGGAAGCTTATGTCCGATATTGTCTCGTCCAGAATCCGGGAATATTTCGCAACCATTTTTCTGAGAACTTACCTCCAATGGCGGCGACGATACCCGGCCAGTACAACTCCCAATGCGGTATTGACGTTCTTGCGGTCGACGGAAACAGACCTCGCCGACGGCTCTGGCTTATCGAGATTTCGCGTGGCCGCGAGAGAGGGGCGGCTCTGGAAAAGGAGCTCCCAAATCGCCTCTATGCCGGGAACAGCGCGCAAATGTCCTTAGAGTGGCGGCGCGCAGCCGCGAACCGGTTCTTGCGGAGGGCGGATTCGAGTGAAAAGCTGCAGGCGTTGTTCGACCTTCCAGGGTCAAAGCGGGCCGCCCTGGAGGAACTATTTGAGAACTATTTCGATTCACACCAAGCGGCGGTTGTCGTCCCGGCTGGCTGTCACATTGCGGGGAACGAGACCGGGCTGCGGTTCGCAACGGACATTTACACGTTCAATTGGCTCTTTGCAAACCGCCGAACCGGCTGGTAAGACTACGCCCTGGGATTGCGGGCCGCCGCAATGGCTACAAGATTACATGAGTGGACAAGGTTAAATAGTCGGCTTGCCGGGGCATGTTCGGACTTCATAGTATGACCGGGCTATGGGTCCTGGTGGACCGTTAATTCCGGCTCGGCAGAGTACTTTCGCAGAGATGGACGCGACTTTACCAGTGACTCTCGCAGCACCTCGAGTTCCCTCAACTCCTACGCATGAGGAGCTGATCTCGAGAGCTTTTGAATCAAGTCGCCTGTCGCTTGGATGGGTCCACTGGAGACTTGGTCTGCTCGAGCAGACTATCAAGGACGCTGATCGATTAGACGGTATTGCGAAAATCAATACTCTAGCTGGTCTTCGGGCAATCTTTTCCCGCGATATCGCCGTACTGTCTGATAAGCTCCGAACAAATAAAGACCCCTTGTCGTCAGAATTTCGATCTGCATTGCAAAAGGCTCTCCTACTTGTCAGGAGAAATCTCTACGAAAAAAGCCTAATAATCGATGAGGGAACTGCCGGAAGGTGTGATCCCAAATTTTGGGGCGGGGCAATGCCTTTCGCAGCGGCAACACCCTGGGATCCTGAACCTCGAATAAGCGTTTGTGCGCCATGGTTCCCGATGAACGCGGATCTGCATAGAGACGTAATCACACACGAATTTTTCCATCTGGTTGGTTTGATTGACAAGCCAGTTATCGGAGATACGCGTGACGCTTTGGATGACGCGAACACGATGGCCCAAGTGGTTGCCTACATTCATGACCGAAGCCGTTGGAAAGACTCCAGCGGACTCTCAAAACCGACCGCCATTTATCCCGCGCCTTGAATGGACGACAGATCAGAAAAAGATCTTCGATTGTGTTTTTCACAGAACTCCTTTAGAAGTGCTTTTTTCGATGATGGACCGTAAACTTTTCCTACTGGCTTCGATTGTTGGCATTGCATTGTTTTTCTGTGGATGCGCAGGGTGGACCGGCCCCAATGGTCTCGGCCAGCTAGTCCTGGTGGTTTGTAAGACTTCGCCGGCACAGCAGGCAGAAGCTCAAAAGGTCTCGAACGAATACTTCTCCCAGGTCGCGAGTGGCAAAAAAGCAAGGCCGGGGCGTCGTTACGTTGCGGTGCAGACGCTCGATCCTAATGAGAAACAGCGCGGGAAGTACGTTCAAACCCGGGTCGCTGCCCAAAAGAAGGCCGAATCCAATGGCAAGTCGATCGGCTCCGAGTGGCCGGACTCTTCCGATTTGCATTGCGTTATGGTTTTCGATGTTGTGACTCACGAGGCCGTCGGGACCAATTGCTATGTGGTTGGATCTGTGCCGGCGATCGGCGCCGTCGAAACCTACGACAGCTTCCCCGCGGAATTCGTTGCTTCCTCGGCGGAGCTTGTATCTCATTGATCGCTTTGCACGCTGCTTCGGTTTTCGCGTGATTCTTGCGGGTTAGCGATCGATTTGGTTTATTTCTATCGCGATGCCTACGGCCGAGCGCTATCACCAGTACCAGATACTCCGCCGGGAGGATGGTAGCCTTTGGGAGTTGGGTCGGGGGGCGATGGGAATCACCTACAAGGCTTTCGATACGAACCTGCGCTTCACCGTTGCCCTGAAGGTCATTAACACCGCCTACCTCGATAGCGATACCGCACGGCAGCGCTTCTTGCGCGAGGCGCGCGCAGCCGCCGGGCTGCAACATCCGAATGTCGCGGCGGTTTTCAATCTTGGCACGGAAGAGGACAAATTTTATTACGTTATGGAGTACATCGACGGTGAAACCGTCGATGCTCGCGTGAAGCGCTTAGGGCCTTTGCAACCTGTCGAGGCGCTGAATATTGCGCTTCAAGTGGCTCGCGCATTGGCGGTTGCTGCCAAACAGCAACTGGTTCATCGCGACCTAAAGCCGACTAACTTAATGCTGGTCGATCAGGAAGGAGAATCGATGGTTAAAGTCATCGACTTCGGACTGGCCAAGGTCGCAAAGGATTCGGGTGAAGACTCTGCCACGCTCACGATAGGAGGATTTGTCGGCACGCCACACTTCGCGAGTCCGGAACAGGTCGAGGAAGGCGAAGTAGACATCCGCTCTGACATCTATTCGTTGGGCGCGACGCTCTATTTCGTGTTGACCGGCCAGTCGCCATTTTCGGGTTCCGTTGGCCAAGTCATGAGCCAACATTTGTACAAACCTCTTCCGATGGAGAGGCTCACAGCTCTGCCTCGATCCGTCGTCTCTTTGCTTCAGCAAATGATGGAGAAGGATCGCAACAATCGACCGCAAACTCCGCAAGACCTCCAAAAAATGATTCTGGCCTGTCTCGAAGAGATTCGGGCGTCGGAGAGCAGGCGCGCTCACAAGCCCGACGAGCAGAACAGCACTTTCGAGACACTCGATCTTAGCCTCGCGACCGGGCAACCCCTGGCCGCCGGCGCAGTGCTTGCTCAAAAATACAAACTTATCAACGAACTTCCTGAGTCCCCACAGGGGCGGAGGTTTCTCGCGGATGACCTTCGGCGCCAGCGTCGAGTCAGCCTGCTGGTCCTAAGTCCGGAATTTTTGTCGGACGGCGCCCGTCTGGCAAATCTGGAAGAAGCCGTGCAACGGTTGCGCACTGCGCCGCACCAGATGCTGCGCGAGGTATATTCTTTCGAAACTGCCGCGGACTGCAGCTTTCTGGTGGAGGAGTATGTTGTCGGACCATCCTTACTGGACTTGATTCGGACGCGCAGCGTACTCAGCGCGCCGGAAGTCTTGCGGCTGCTAAGACTTTTAGCCCCGCTCGTTGATCATGCCACCAATTACCAACTGCAGCACCTTGATCTCACGTTAGTGGGAATTCATTTGACGCCACCGGCCTCTTCGGAAAGCGGGACCCGACAAGAATTGTTGCAGCGCCCCCTCACCGCTTGGAATCCTTTCGAGGCGAAGGTCGATGCGATCGACTTTTCTTTCTTGCCATCCGACTCCGCTACCTGGGCAGGTTCAATGACCCGGACGGGAGGCGTCTCTGGTGGCGGATCGCGCTCCAGTTGCGTGCGCATGCTGAGCTTGCTTGCCTACGAGTTACTCGGCGGACCACGGACCAAACTGGATTCGACCGGCCAATACACGCCGATCGCTGCGTTGACCCAGGAAGGGAACCTGACGTTGAGGCGCGCTTTAGTCGATGAATGTCCGTCTGCGGGCAAGTTAGTAGAGCAACTGGCAACCGTGATCGGCACCAAGGGACCGGCGCCACCCCTTTCAGGAACGCGCGCTCCCATCGAACCGCTGCCTTGGGTCCCCCCGCCACGGACTCCGATGGAAGCTCCGCCCAAGCGGAAAATAACCATAACGGGGCTGCGTTTGGTCCTGGCGATCGGGTTCGCTGCCCTCTTGGGGATCGCCATTTATCGATTTATTCCAAGACGGCCGACCGCTGAAATCGCGGAATTGTCGGTTCGGAGCGAGCCCACCGGCGCCTCTGTTCTCCTGGACGGCAAGCCACCCCAGGAACCGCCCGGCACCTTTACCCATGTGAGCTTTGGCAAACACCAGCTCAGCGCCTCCTTGGACGGCTACTTGCCGATCACCCGCGACATTCAGGTCCAGACCGGAATGAACCCGACCATACCGGTCATACTTCAGCCGATTCCGCCGCCGATCGAAATCGCCGCCCTGACAATCAAGACTAATCCCGCCGGCGCCTCCGTTCTCCTAGACGGCAAGCCACCCCAGCAGCCACCAGGCACCTTCACCCATGTGGGCTTTGGCAAACACCAGCTCAGCGCCTCCTTGAACGGCTACTTGCCTTTCACCCGGAACATTCAGATCCAGTCTGGAATGAACCCGACCATACCGGTCATACTTCAGCCGATTCCGCCGCCGATCGAAATCGCCGCGCTGACAGTCAGGGCGGAGCCCGCCGGCGCCTCTGTTTTCCTGGACGGCAAGCCACCCCAGCAGCCACCCGGCACCTTCACCCATGTGGGCTTTGGCAAACACCAGCTCAGCGCCTCCTTGGATGGCTACTTGCCGATCTCCCGCGACATTCAGGTCCAGACCGGAATGGACCCGACCATATCGGTCATACTTCAGCCAATTCCGCCGCCGATCGAAATCGCCGCGCTGACAATCAAGACGGAGCCCGCCGGTGCTTCTGTTCTCCTGGATGGCAAGCCCCCCCAGCAACCGCCCGGCACCTTCACCCATGTGGGCTTCGGCAAGCATCAGCTAAGCGCCTCCCTGGATGGCTACTTGCCGATCACCCGCGACATTCAGGTCCGCACCGGAATGAACCCGACCCTATCGGTCATACTCGTGCCGATTCCGCTACCGATCGAAGTTGCCGCGCTGACAGTTAAGACGGAGCCCGCAGGCGCCTTAGTCCTCCTGGATGGCAAGCCACCCCAGCAGCCGCCCGGAACCTTCACCCATGTACCCTTCGGCAAGTACGAACTCATTGCCTCCGCGAACGGCTACGAGTCGGTCAACCGGGAGGTTCTGGTGCGGGAGGGGATGGACGCGGAGATCTCTCTTATTCTCCCGCCTGTCAAGGAAATCGCCGCGCTGACAATCAAGACGGAGCCCGCCGGCGCCTCCGTTCTCCTGAATGGCAAGCCGCCCCAGCACCCCCCGAGCACCTTCACCCACGTACCCTTCGGCAAATACCAACTCGCCGCCTCCTTAGACGGCTACTTGCCGTTTACCCGGGATATCCAGGTCAGCTCCGGAATGAACCCGACCATACCGGTCATCCTCAACCCACTTCCGCCGCCGGTCGAAATCGCCTCGCTGACAGTTACGACTGACCCCGCCGGCGCTTCTGTTCTTCTGGATGGCAAGCTTCCCCAGCAGCCACCCGCCACCTTCACACACGTGCCTTTTGGTAGGCACCCGCTCACGGCTTTCCTGGTCGGCCACGCGCCCGTCACTCAGGACCTTCAGGTCCGTGAGCAGATGGAGCCGACCATAACGGTGAAACTCCCGCCGGCTGACGAAGACTCTCCCCAATATCTCACCGCTTATGTGCAATTCGTGCAGTCATTGAAAACTTCGGGAGCGACAAATTTTGCAGAGCATCTCGAAAAGCTTGAAAGCCTCATCGACCTGCTCCACAACCGGGCATCCCCGCTTACCAGCGACGAATTTCGCCTCTTCTACAAAAAGAGCATTACGGACGCGGCCAACATGGATCTTGATATTCTGCCCGCCATGCTGCTGCTCGGCGAGAACGCTTCAAACGACAGCGAGGCCATGAAGTGGTTCGAATATGCGGTCAACCGCAAGAACGATTCGTACGCCATGATGAAACTCGGCCGCCTCTACCTCAAAAAAGGGACATCGGATGATAGCGTGAAAGGACATGAAGCGAAAGGATATGAACTGCTCAGGCAGGCTTACGAGAAGGGCAACCTGGAAGCCGGCGCCTACATGGGTGAATGCCTCCTCTATGGTTTAGGAACAAAGCAAGATTGGGCGAAAGGAGAAAAATTAATCACCTTACTGGCCAACCAAAACCAAGTTCAGTCAATGGTGATACTCGGTGGCATACGTCAAGGCCAAGCAGACTATAAACGGTCGAAAGCCAAGGAGAGCACGGAGGCAGTGGGACAGGGGCTCAATGCGGAGGCTGGCAAGCTAGAAAGCGAAGCGCGACAGTGGTGGGAGAAAAGTGCCGCCAAAGGCAATTACTATGCCTTGGCGCACCTTGGCCAAATGATGGAAAAGGGGATCGCCGGTTATGAAAAGAACGAAGAAGAGGCAGAGAAGCGTTATAAGGAAGGGATAAGACACGGAAATCCGCTCAGTATGTTCTACTATGGCCTGATGCTGGGGAAAAAACCGGACCGTCAGGATGAATCTGAAACATGGATAGGCCGGGCGGCCGCGATGGGCCTTGCGGCAGCCATCACCTGGCTCGGAGAACATCATTTACCTATTCCTGAAAAAAAGACCGATAATTAGCTCCAATAAAGGTAGAGGAAACTAGTACCGTTCACTGGCCCACGAATTGCGGCTGGAGTCCCTTGACCTGGGCGATCGTTCCGGCTTCAAGTGGTGGTTGGAATTCGTAAGCATTATCGTCGATCAAGGACTCTGTCACGTCCAGGGGGAAGCGCATGTAGTCCACTGCCCCCGGTGGAGTATGCGGGCCAGGAACGGTCCGAATAAGAACCGTGCGGACATTCTTTTTCTTAAGCTCCAACTTCTTCGCCGGTGTAATCTTTTGGTTGAAGATCTCCCGGTTACGTTCGGCGACCTTGCGTTGATACTCGGTCGCCGTGCGCCGGACGAACGTGGTCTGGACCTCAATCGTGCGGACGAATGTTTGTTCACCAAATGCCAGCGCCATCGAGGCGCCGAGGGCGAGGCAAGAGGCGAAGGCTGCCAACTTTAAAATTCGACTTTTCATAGAACTGAAAGTAGCTAACCGCAGAACTCTCCGGCTACGCTGGAAAACTCCACCACTGTGGGGAGATAGACTTTTTTTGACCGACAGGCAACCCTGAATTCTCCATCCGTCTTGCTCCCACCGCGTGAACCAAATGGCGCCGGCGCTGCTGCCAAGCGGAAGTTGAGATCGGCCATCTCTATCTTAACGCGATGCATTCACCGGGCGCGCGATTCGCAATGGGAGATCGCGTTGATAGAGCTTGAGGTTTGACTCGGCCAATCTGGTATTCCCTTGACTTTGGGCCAATCCTTGAATTTTTTGCTCGGCTTCCACTGCCTCAGGAAACCGCCCCGTCTCGGCATACGCAGCGGCTAAGGTGCGAAGAAACAGCGGTTCACACCCACCTGAAAGCTCATTCGTTTTCCCGGCCAATTCGACTGCCCTGAAACGCGCAGGGAGTCAGTCGGACAAGTGGCCAGAACCAGGGCCAGGTTGTTCTGAAACCCAACGTTCAAAGGCTTGATTTCAAGAGCCTTTTGATAATGAGCGATGGCGTTGCTCATTCGCCTTTTTAGAAACGCATTCGCCGGGGTCGCCATGGCCTCTCCGGGAAAAGTTAAGGCTGCTTCGCAGCTTCTGACGGGATCCTGAGAATGAAGATCGAAGAGGGGTAAGTTTTTAATATTTCGTAGGAGATATTCTGCGGGAGCTCACTATCCAACACCAGAACGAATGCATCGTCTGGTTCTGTCAAAGCTTGTCGAGCCTTTGATACCAGGTCCCATTGAGGAGTCAGTTGCCAATCCATTTTTGTTAGGGTGAGGAAAGGCAACGTACAGGAATTCTCACCGGCCACGAGAAACCACCTTTTCGTGTCACTTAATCGGAGTCGGAGAACATCGTCGTAGACTGCCTTCATGGCCGGTCTTTGCCTGAAGCTTAAGTCCTCTCGAGCAAAACAAGCATTCCAGAAATCAAGCGGTCTTCGCTGTCCGCAGTGAAGCGGCAGAGAGATCGCTGACCAGACGACGATCACCCCGAGGGTTACTTGCTTCCAGGAGCGATCATCTGGTGATTTAAAGACCAACAATACCAGACCCAAACCAAAAAGAATAAAGCTGAGACAGAGATAGCGGAGATTCCAGGGCATCCAGGCGATTGTAAAACAGGTCAATGCCAGTAGCGCGAATCCCACCGCGTCTAGAATCCAATACAACCTTGTCACAGATGGCTTCCAGATAACAACAGAGCTGACCACCAGGGCCAGAAATCCGACCAGACCGTAATCCGATCCTAAATCAGAACCATCCTTCAAAAAAGGCATATTAGCATCACTAAAGTCTCTCCGGTAGCCGGCCTCACGAAGCTCGAGGCTTCCGAGCAGCCATCGACATTGCCGTTCTAAGAACTGTGGAAGACCGGAACGACAATCCACGCCATCGATACCCGACGAGATGGTTGACATATAGTATCGAATGAAATTGGCCGCTGCTCCGCGGAGTCCATCCTGATTCGTGTGGGGTTTCACAAACCCGGCTGGGCCCACTGGATTACCGTAAACTTGCCAGCTCAGAACATAGGTTTCGACACTGGCAAAAAGAGGCAGCAGCATGATAAACAACAGCGCAAACCGAAGGAGATTTCTGAACTGTTTGCGAAGAATCCAGCCGGTCATGATGGCGAGGATAGCGGAAATCGGAACCGCCGAAGTCTTACAACCCATGGTAAACGTCAGGCTCAAAGCTGCGGTGAACAAGAAAAAATGATTCTGC
>Ga0210390_10004907_pt1 | contig 11243 bp, 10 predicted proteins | sample IncBWH11OmetaG_FD_161050 | JGI IMG/M metagenome (GOLD analysis project Ga0210390, IMG submission 161050) | Forest soil microbial communities from Barre Woods Harvard Forest LTER site, Petersham, Massachusetts, United States - Inc-BW-H-11-O ... | reverse complement strand
CTTACGGTGCATTCAGGAAGCCTCGCCCGAGCCGGCGTGGCGAACGAAGCCGTCGTGGTTCCTGATCGCGGAAGAGGACCGCATGATCAATCCGCAGACCCAGCATTTCATGGCCGCACGCATGGGCGCGAAGACGCGCTCCTGCTCGGTCGATCACGCGCCGCTGGTCACCGCACCGGATCAAGTCGTGGATGTCATTGTGGAAGCGGCCGCCGCGGCGACCGGCTGATCGCAAGCGCTGCGGCCCAAGCGCCGTGGGCGCCAGTGTAACCGCTCGATGACGCTCACGACACGCACGACGTTCTGAAAAATCTAACTTGGAAGGAAACCCGCAATGACAAGAACCACCTATCGCACGGCCAATGTCGACGGATTCAAGGTCTTCTACCGCGAGGCCGGACCGGCCAATGCGCCGACGCTGCTGCTGCTCCACGGCTTCCCGACCAGTAGCCACATGTTTCGCGAACTCATCCCTTTGCTGGCCGATCGCTTCCACGTCGTTGCACCGGACCTGCCTGGGTTCGGACAATCCGACCTGCCGCCGCGCGACGCCTTTACTTATACGTTCGCCAGGTTGGCCGACGTGATCGGGCGCTTTACCGAGGTGGTGAACCTCAAGCGGTTCGCGATCTACATTTTCGATTACGGCGCGCCGGTCGGTCTGCGGATCGCGATCAAGCATCCGGAGCGAATTACCGCGATCATCTCGCAGAACGGCAACGCCTATGAGGAAGGCCTGAGTGAGGGCTGGAATCCCATCCAGGCGTATTGGCGTGAACCGACCCAGGCGAACCGCGACGCGCTGCGCAGCTTCCTCGCGCCCGAGACGACCTACTGGCAATACACCCACGGCGTCAGCGACCCGTCGGTGGTTTCGCCGGACGGATATTCACTCGACGATTTCTACCTGGCGCGCCCGGGAGCGCATGAGGCGCAGCTCGATCTGTTCCTCGACTATGCGAGCAACGTCGCGCTTTATCCGCAATTCCAGGCCTACTTCCGCAATCATCGGCCGCCGCTGTTAGCGGTCTGGGGACGCAACGATCCGTTCTTCCTCCCGGCCGGAGCCGAGGCCTATAAGCGCGACATCCCGGGCGCGGACGTGCGCTTCTTCGATACCGGCCATTTTGCGTTGGCAACGCACTGCGCGGAAATCGCCACCGCCATTCGCGACTTCGTCGGTCGAACCGCGGCTGCGGCAGCCTGATATGGCGCGCGGGCGGCATTCCAAGCGATAGCTGGGGAAATATGATGTCGGAGTCCGTGGCGATCGTGACCGGGCAAGCCAGGGCATCGGCCGCGTCCGCCATTCGCTTGGCGCGCGACTTTTCGGCCATCGCGCTCGTTGCCAGGAACGTCGAGCACGGCTCTTCTCAGCGTCCGACAAAAACCGGCAGCCGCTTTTGCGAAAACGCGGTGGCGCCTTCGCGTAAGTCCGCGGTGACGAACGCGCGCGCTTGTTTGCCCGCTTCGTCAGCCAGCACGGCGGACAATGGCGCGCTCCAACCGAGCTCCAGCTGCGATTTGATCAGGCCCAATCCGACGGTCGGACCCTCGGCCAGCTTTTCTGCCGTCGCGCGGGCTTGTTCGAGCAGTTCGTGGCTTTCGACACATCGCCAAACGAGCCCCCATTGCGCCGCCATCTCGGCGCTGAGTGGTTCGCCCAGGAGCGCAAGCGCGCGGGTGCGCGGCGCGCCGATCGCCCTTTGCAACAACGCCGAGGTGCCGCCATCAAGCGCCGCACCGAGCCGCGCGAAACTAAGAGTGAAGTGCGCCGCGCGTGCGGCGATGACAATGTCGCCGGCGAGCGCCAGGCCGACGCCTGCTCCGGCGGCCGGGCCGTTGACGCCGACGACGATCGGAATCGGCGCGCAGCGCATCGGTTCGAGGATCGGATTGAAGCTCCGCGTCAGCAGCGATACGACGCCGTCGCCGTCGCCCATCATCCTGCCGAACATGGCACCGCCAAGCTGAGCACCGGAACAAAAGCCCTTGCCGGCGCCGGTGAGCAGGATCGCGCGCACCCCATGGGCCGCCAGCGCGGCGTCAAGTGCCGCGCGCAGATCGGCCAGCAGTTCCTCGGTGATCGCATTATATTGCGCCGGATTATTGAGCGTCAGTGTCGCAACCGATCCGTGCCGCTCGGACAAAACCATCGACATGTTTGTGCTCCCCGATGTTCGCCTACAGTCTCAGGTGCGCCGGGCGGCACCCGCTGACATGCACGCTCAATTGACGCGGCGCGCCTTGCCTTCCCAAAACGGCGCCCGCAGCTCGCGCTTGAGGATTTTTCCGGCGCCGGAAAGCGGCAACATCCCGTCGCGGATGTCAATGCTACGCGGGCATTTGTAGGCTGCAATGCGCTCGCGGCAGAACGCGATGAGATCTTCGGCCGTCACCGACGCCCCGTTCTTGCGCGTCACAATGGCGTGGACGGCCTCGCCCCACTGGTCGCTCGGGATACCGATCACCGCGCATTGGGCGACCGCGGGATGCTGCGCGACACAATTTTCCACCTCCGCCGAATAGACGTTTTCGCCGCCGGATATGATCATGTCCTTGATGCGATCGACGATATAGACGTAGCCGTCCTCGTCCATGTAACCGCTGTCGCCGGTGTGCATCCAACCGTCGACGATCGCCTTTGCCGTCTCTTCCGGCCGCTCCCAATATCCCATCATGACGGTTTCGCCGCGTGCCACGATCTCGCCAACGGTGCCGGGCGGCAGCGGCAGGTCGGTCGGATCAACGACGCGCACGTCGACCATGAAGGTCGGTCGCCCGCCCGAACGGTGGCGGCCCTTCTCGCGCCCCTGTTTCAGATGATCTCGCCAAGGCAGTATCGTTGCGCAGGGCGACAATTCGGTCATGCCATAGGCCTGCGTGAACTCGACACCCGGCAGCTTTTTCATCGCCCGTTCCATCACCGCTTCGTTCATCGGCGAGGCGCCGTAAAGAATGCTGCGCAGCGACGAGAGATCGTATTGATCGACGCAAGGGTGATCGACCAGCATCTGAATCATCGTCGGTACCAATAGCGAGTGGGTCACTTTGAATTTCTCGATCGCCTCGGCGACGCCTTCCGGCGTGAAGCCGCGAACGATCGCGTTCGTGCTGCCAACGAGGAAATTGAGATACATCTCGGCGGTGTTTGCCAGATGGAACATCGGCGCGGCGTGCAGATAGGTTGCTTGTTCGTTGCTCAGGCCGTCCGCCAACATGTTGCGGGAGTTGCTCATCAAGTTGCGATGGCTGAGCATCACGCCCTTGGAGCGGCCGGTCGTGCCGCCGGTGTAGAAGATGCCGGCAAGGTCGCCGTCGCCGGCCTCCGCATCGCGAGCCGGCGAGGCGGCGCCGACCATGTCCTCGTAGTTTAGGGTCGACGCGGGCAAATCGGCCGCAACGTCGTCGGCGTAGACGAGCTTGATAGTGCCAATCTGGCGCGCGAGTTCGCCGCTCATCGCGGCAAAGGCCGAATCGGTGACGAGGATTCCCGGGCGGCAGTCGCGCAGGGCGTCTGCGTTCTCGAGCGCGTTCCAGCGAATGTTAAGCGGTACGATCACCGCCCCGGCCCAGGCCGTCGCGAGATAGAGTTCGAGGTAGCGGTCCTGGTTCAGCATGAGGACCGCCACGCGGTCGCCTTTGCCGATGCCAAGCGTTTTCAGCGCGCCGGCAAGTCGCGCGACCCGGTCGGCGACCTCCGCCCAGGTTCTGCTGCGATCGCCAAACATGAACGCGGTTTTGTTGCGGCTGAGCAAGAGCGCGCGATGCAACCCGTATGTTGTGCTCATCTTACCCTCCCCAAAGTCTTGAAACAGTCTTGAACAAGTCTGGAACAAGTCTTGAACATGTCTCAAGACAGCGTCGCTTGTTGTTTTTACGTCGTTCGCGCCGCGACGCTACGGCGCTTGCGCCGATCACCGCCGTCCGATTTTCCCGCGGCCAGACCTTCGGTGAGACGCGCGGCGAATTCCTGCGCGATCGCGTCGGCCGACAAAGCACCATCGGCGCGGTACCACGCCCCGATTCCGTTGAGTGCGCCGGCGATCAAAAACGTCGTCAGCTTCGGATCGCGGCGCTTGATCGAGCCGTCGGCGATGCCAGCCGCGATCTGTTGCCGGAAAGCGGTGTCGATGCGGCGCTTGGCGCCGCGAACCACCGCACGCGCCTCCCCCGACAATTCGCGGTCGTCCAGTCTTGTCACGCAGACACCGAAATCCGAGGCGATGACGCTGACATAGGCGCGGATCAGCCGGCGCAGTTTCTGCAGGCCATCGCCGGCGCCGTTCTCCACGGCGGCAAAGCTCGCTTCATACAAATCCTGGCCTTGGCGGAAGCACTCGATCAGAATTTCCTCTTTGCTGCGGAAATAATTGTAGAGCGCCGGCTTGGTGATGTTCAAACGCGCCGCAATCTCGCTGAGCGTGGTGCGATGATAGCCTTGCTCTAGAAATAGCTTCAGCGCCGTGCGCAGCACGGCGCCGTGCTTTTGATCGCGGGCGCGCCGGCGATCCTCGAACGGGATCCACGGCGGCTCGACGGCCTTTGATTGGGCGTTCAACGCAGCGCGCTCCGCTCCTTGACAGCGATGCAATTTTATGACCCATCGGTAACTTATTGTCCAGCGAGTAACTTAGGGAGGAAAGCATGGCCGCTGCTGTCGTCGTCGCAGGCGTTGGCATGGTCCCGTTCGCAAAGCCGGGCGCCAGCTCGAGCTACGATCGGATGGGGACTGCGGCCGGACGTCTGGCCCTGCAAGACGCCGGAATTGGCTACGAACTCGTGCAGCAGGCCTATGCCGGGTACGTCTACGGGGATTCGACAGCGGGCCAGAAGGCAATCTACCCGCTCGGTTTGACCGGCATTCCCATCGTCAACGTGAACAACAATTGCTCGACTGGTTCGACCGCGCTGTTTTTGGCGCGCCAAGCGGTGGAGTCCGGGGCTGTAGATTGCGCCCTGGTGCTGGGCTTCGAACAGATGCGGCCAGGCGCGCTCGGCACGATATTTCAGGATCGGCCGAGCCCGTTCGTCGATTTCGACGCGGTCACCGACAAGCTCGTCGCCAGCAAAGAGATTCCGCTGGCGCTTCGCTATTTCGGCGGCGCCGGCTTAAGCCACATGAAAAAATACGGCACCAAGCTTGAGACCTTCGCCAAAGTACGTGCCAAAGCCAGCCGGCATGCCAAGAACAATCCGCTCGCCATCTTCCGCAAAGAGGTGACGGCCGACGACGTGATGAACGATCAAGTGATCTGGCCGGGAGTCATGACCCGTCTCATGGCCTGCCCGCCAACGTGCGGCGCCGCCGCGGCGGTCCTGACATCGGAAACTTTCGCCAGGAAACACGGCCTGCGGACCGACGTCCGCATCACTGCCCAGGCCATGGTGACCGACTTTCCCTCGACTTTCGAGTCGGACGACATGATGCGGGTGGTCGGCTTCGACATGGCGCGCGCGGCGGCGACGCGGGTCTACGACCAAGCCGGCGTCGGCCCGGACGAGGTCGACGTCATTGAACTGCACGACTGTTTCGCGCAGAACGAATTGATCACCTACGAAGCGCTTGGCCTGTGCGCGGATGGCGGCGCGGAGGCATTCGTCGAAAACGGCGACAACACCTATGGGGGCAAGGTGGTCACCAATCCGTCCGGCGGCCTGTTGTCGAAGGGGCATCCGCTCGGAGCCACCGGCCTGGCGCAGTGTTATGAGTTGACGCGGCAATTGCGCGGCAGTGCCGAAGCGACTCAGGTCGAGGGCGCCAAGCGCGGACTGCAGCACAATCTCGGTCTCGGCGGCGCGTGCGTCGTCACGCTCTACGAGCGGGCGTGACATGGTCGATCGATCCGCTATCGGGCGCGATTTGACCACCGTCCGCGCCAACGTCGAACCGGGCCGTTTGCGGTACTTTTTCGACGCCGTCGGCGAACGCAATCCGGTTTATCGCGACGCCGCAGTCGCCAAGGCCGCCGGCTACGGCGCCATTCCGATCCCGCCTACCTATCTGTTCTGCCTGGAAATGATGGACGCGGAAAAGCCGTTCGAGTTCTTCGAACTGCTGCACGTCGATATCGCCCGGGTTCTCCACGGCGAGCAGCGTTTCACCTATCACGCACCCGCGGTCGTCGGCGACACGCTGACCTTTCGTTCGCGCGTCAGTGACGTGGTCGACAAAAAGGGCGGCGCGCTGACCATCGTCGACGTCACCACCGCCGTCACCAACCAGCGTGGCGAGCGGGTCGCGGAAGCGCTCCGCACCATCGTCATCCGCAACTAGAGGCGCTTGATGCACGCGACAACGGACGTGGCCGTCGGCGAGCGCCTGGTCAACAAAAGTTTCCCGCCGATCAGCCGGCACACGCTTGCGCTCTATTGCGGCGCGTCCGGCGACCACAATCCGATACACGTCGATCTGGATTTCGCCAGAAAGGCCGGTTTCGACGACGTTTTCGCCCACGGTATGCTGGTGATGGCGTATCTCGGCCAGGCGCTCACGGATGCGGTCACGCCGAGTGCGATCCGTTCGTTTTCGACCCGCTTCGTCGCGATCACGCAGCTCGCCGCCCGGCTCACCTGCGAGGGCAGCGTGGTCGAGTTGTTCGAAGCTGAAGGCGAAAAACGGGCAAGGCTGTCGTTGACCGCAAAAGACGAGAAAGGCGAAGTCAAGCTCGCCGGCGAAGCCGTCATCGCGCTCTGATGGGAGGCAACATTTTGAGCAATCTGAAAGACAAGGTCGCGCTCGTTTCCGGCTCCGGCCGAGGCATCGGCCGCGCCATCGCGCGCAAGCTGGCGCGGCACGGCGCCAAAGTCGTGGTCAACGATCTTGACGACGAACCCGGCCGCGCGGTCGCCGAAGAAATCAAAGCGGCCGGCGGCGAAGCGATTGCCGTGAACGGCAGCGTCACCGATCAAGGCTTCCCCGACCGATTTGTCGGCGCCGCCATGCAGACTTTCGGCGGGCTGGACATCATCGTCAACAACGCCGGCTATACGTGGGACTCGACCATCCAGAAAATGACTGACGAGCAGTTCCAGGCCATGCTCGACGTGCACCTGGTCGCGCCATTTCGCATTCTTCGCGCCGCCGCCGAGCCGATCCGCATTCTGGCCAAGCAGGATGCCGAGGCGGGCAGGGAGGTGTTCCGTAAAGTCGTCAACATTTCTTCCATTGCCGGTCTTTACGGCAATGCCGGGCAGGTCAGCTATTCCGCCGCCAAAGCCTCGCTCATCGGGCTCACGCGCACCTTGTGCAAGGAATGGGGACGTTACCGTGTCAACGTGAATTGTGTGGCTTTCGGTTTGATCAAGACCCGCCTGACGCAGCCGATCGAAGTCAACCAGGCGACCATCGACGTCGCCGGTCGCGCTATCAAAGTCGGCGTGCAGCCGCAGCTGTTATCGACCTTCGAAAAGATGATACCCCTCGGGCGCGGCGGCACCCCGGAGGAAGCAGCCGACGCCGTCTATCTCTTTTGCACGCCGGAATCGAATTATATCAGCGGTCAAGTCGTGGTCTGCGGTGGCGGACTTTTGATATGACCTGACGGCGGTCCGGCAGCGAAGCGCGAACCAGAGCTAGCTGGCGGGCGCCGAACGAGCCCGCTACGACCCTGTGACCGCGTGGACGGCAAGCGACAATGCCGCGTTACGGCTTGACGTAAATGCTCGCATACGATCCCGCGTACGCCTCCTTCCAACCTTTCTTGCCGACGAGAAACCGCCTTAGCTCTTCGTGTGCCTTGACCCAAAGCACGGTGTCGATCTGGTATTTCTCGAGCACCGTGTCCCAGGCGGTCTCATCGAACTCTGCTTGGACCAGCTTGAAATAGTCACGCAGCAAACCATCCGGATAAGCGGTAGACGCTCGACCATCGACGAACACCGGTATGGCGTCTCGCGTGCGAAAGATCAGAATTCCACCGTAGTTCCAGTGGTTCAGCAGTCGTGCATGCGGAAAATGCGTTTGAAGATAAAGAACGTCTCGCTCTGTCAGCAATTGCGGAAGCGCAAGAGCCGGCTCTATGTGCATATAGACCAGCGGCAGAGCGCACGCCGCAGCGACGCCGGCTGCCAATAGTGATCTTTGGACTCGAATGTTATTCGGCTGTTTAGGCAGCAACCGATTAAGGTGAAGAGCCAATGGGACCGTCGAGAACATAAAAAAGAAAGACATGTATCTGAATTGATACAGTCCCAAAAACAAAAACAACCAGGAAAGCAGCCGCGGCTCCAACGGACGTAATCCTCTGTAGCGCAGCTCAAACGCAACAAACATCAAGATGTAGATGATGCCGGGAATGCTCCCCGGTACGGCTATGTTCCGATAATACGGCCACCACTCGGTGATGTACGCTTGCGAAAAGTGACCCAATACGGACGCTAGGCCTTGGTAGATATGCCAGCCGAGAGGATCGATGAATGTTGCAATGAAGCAGCCGGCTAACACGAAACTGTAGATTTTAAAATTTGCCCGGTCCCATCGAAGCAATGCCACGCCGCAAAAAATCCCGACAATAATAAGACCAAGCAAGAAGCCGCCGTGCAGATTAGCCCACAGCAACATGACTGCAGGCAGCCAAAAAACACGCCGCGTTCTTTTCAAGCATTCGCCGTAGAAGATGACGGAAAACAACATGGTAGAAATGTTCGGCGAAACGGCGAGATAAATATTCGGGTACGCCGCTGCAAAGGCCGGGTAGAGCAAACACGCCGCAAAAACGGAAATGCAAACTGCTATCGGTGAGGCGCCGCTACGCAGGCAGACGGACGTAAGATACCCGGCGATAACCGCGCCGCACGCAACGGCAAATAATGTCAGGCCGGCAAAATTCGTATGTTGAAATAGTACACTGGCCAACACGTCCCAAAGCCATGACAGGTTGAACCATTGCCGGCCGGCGGACGTAAACGACCACGGATCGTGGAAAGGAATATTGCCTTGGTCTCTGATCAGGTCGCCGGCGGCCAGGTGCCATCCCAGATCGTAGTGGGCAAGCAACAGCGGCGCGTTTGCCAGGTAATACACACATGCGAATGAAATCAGGAAGACATAAATTCCCGATCTCTGAAAGGAAGAACTGATCGTCTTTAGGAAAGAATGCCATCGAGCGTCGTCGAGTCCAGCGTCCGCCATCAGCGCACGCATCAGGCTGACGACGATCGCGCCAAAGCCCTTGTCGTATTGATCGAACGACTCGCGAGTGCCCGGAAGATTGTCCGCCATGGAAATTTCCGCGCGAGTTCCGACGAGCTTAAGCTATGACTTTTGGCTACGAGCTTGGGCCAGGAACTTAGGCTATGGCCGGTTAACGCGACCTTGCCGAAATACGTCAGGGGCGCCGGCTGTCTCCGCTGCCGACGTGCCGATATGTTTGACCGGAAAGCCTCGCCGGCCGGCTGGCACCCGCGCAATGGGCCTGCTATGAACCGGCTTCGGTGGGTGCACGGCAAACAGCGTGGTCTTAACCAGCGAAGGCGATTTTAACCAGCGAAGGATTCGGATTTGGTTGCATTCGGCAGTGCCGTCTTGCCGGAGCGGCGGTACGAGACGACTGTCGCCGTCGTTATTGTCCTGCTCGTCGGCGTGCGGCTCGCCGTCGCCGCGTTCACGCCGCTGAGCTTCGACGAGGCGCTCTACTGGGTCTGGTCGAAGCAGATCGCCGGCGGCTACTACGATCATCCGCCGGTCAATCCGATTCTGATCCGGCTCGGCACCACGCTGTTCGGCACTACCGAGTTCGGCGTGCGCGCGTTCGGCGTCTTGCTGGCGCTGCCGGCGAGCTTTGCAGTGTGGCGCGCCGGTGCGATCCTGTTCGACGACGAGCGAGTTGGCGCAACTGCCGCGCTCTATTTCAATCTGACGCTGGCGATGGCGGTCGGCTCGTTGTTGGCGACGCCCGACAATGCTGTGGTGGTCGCCACCGCGTTCCTGCTGCTGACGCTGGTCAAACTCGACGAAACCGGGCGCGGCGTGTGGTGGCTCGCCATTGGCGTCGCGTTCGGCGTGGGCATGCTGTCCAAATACACCACGATCTTTTTTGCCCCGAGCATCCTGATCTGGCTTCTACTGGTGCCGCAGCAACGCAAATGGCTGATGACGCCGTGGCCGTGGCTTTCGGGCCTGATCGCGCTCGCCGTGTTTTCGCCGACGCTGATCTGGAACGCGCAGCATCACTGGGCCTCGGTGCTTTACCAGTACAATCGGCTGGTGGTGCACGAATGGTCGCTGCGCTATCTCGGCGAGTTTTTTGCCGCGCAGATCGGAATAGCGACGCCGTTTGTCTTTGTGCTCGGCGCGATGGGGCTCGTCGGATTGCTACGCGGGCAGGGCGGTTCCTATAGCGCGCGCGTCCTGATCAACGCGATGGTGTGGCCGATCCTGCTCTATTTCGTCTGGCACACTTTCCATGGCCGCGTCGAAGGCAACTGGCCCGAGCCGATCCTGGTGCCGTTCGTCATCGCCGCGGCAGTCGCGGTCGAGCGGATCAAATGGGACGGCGTCTGGGCGGCGATCGAAAATGTCTCGCAGCGGCTCGCCGCGCCCGTAGGGCTCTGCATCGCCGCATTCATTTATTTGCAGGGCGTGTTCGGGATCATTCCGCTCGGTCTGGCCGATCCGACCGCATCAAAATTAGGAGCCGGGTGGCGGCAACTCGGCGTGCAGATGGACGAGGTGCGCGCCCGCCTCGGCGCGCCGGTGGTCCTGACCTTCGACTATGGGCTTGCCAGCTGGCTTGCCTTTTATCTGCCCTCGCATCCGCCGGTCGAGCAGATCAACGGCCGCATGCGTTACGTCAATGCGCCGGAGCCCGACCCGGCGCTGTTTCGCGGCACCATCATGTATGTGTGCATGGTCGAGTGCGGTGACATTGACGCTTTGCACCAGCGCTTCAAAACCGTGGAATTGGCGGCGAGCCTGACGCGCACGCGCCACGGCGTGCCGCTCCAGGACTATCGCGTCTACAGCTTGTCCGGCCCGATCGGCCCGCCGCTTGACCCGCCGTAACAAGATCGCCCTTAGCGAATGGGCCGCCGGCGGATCGGCGCAAACGTCGGTCCATTGACACTGACGGCATGGAATGCAACGGCAGGGCAGTTGCCGCCTGGAGGAGGTCGATGTCGGCGTCTTTAGATGCGCGCGCCCGCCCGCGGCTTTCCATCGTCGCGCCCTGCTACAACGAAGAGGCCGGCCTCGAAGAATTCTACCGCCGCATGACCGCCGCGGCGCAACAGACCGCCGGCTC
>Ga0210390_10004906_pt1 | contig 11244 bp, 10 predicted proteins | sample IncBWH11OmetaG_FD_161050 | JGI IMG/M metagenome (GOLD analysis project Ga0210390, IMG submission 161050) | Forest soil microbial communities from Barre Woods Harvard Forest LTER site, Petersham, Massachusetts, United States - Inc-BW-H-11-O ... | reverse complement strand
CCCGATTGTGCGGCGCACCAACGAAATCCTGATGTGAAGAGTGCCTTTGTGTGCCTTGGTGCCCTTTGTGGTTGATGCCTTTAGTTCTTGAACCACAAAGGACACGAAGGCCCACTATTCTATGAAACGGCGTCCAACCGAAAAAAACTGAGCGCCGCATCTCCCTGCACCAGCTTGCGATAACGACGCAGCGTGCTGAACGCCTCACCGGGATCAAACATCTTTTGGTGTTCCGCGATAACAATACTCTCGGGCTTGAGCAGCCGCGATTTCGAGAGTGTCTGCAGGGTGTGCCGGTAGGCTTCTGTCATGTCATAAGGAGGGTCAAGGAAAACAAAATCGGCGGCGACGTTACCCAACTCCATTCCCTTCAGGGCACGAATCGAATCCTGTTTCAAGATTTGAAAACCCGCTCCTATTCCCAACGAGGCCAGATTGTGTTTTATCAGCTCCGCCGCGCGTCCCGATGATTCCACGAAGTGAACCATGCTCGCGCCACGACTCAACGCCTCGATGCCCACCGCCCCCGTTCCCGCATAAAGATCGAACCAAACCGTTCCTTCGAGAGATGTGGGGTTTCCCGCCGTGAGTACGTCGAATAACGTTTCGCGTAAACGATCGGCGGTAGGACGAAGGTCAACGCCCGGAAGTGCTCGTAGGCGCCGACTGCGAAATTTCCCTGCAATCACTCTCATACTTAATCACCGAGTCAACTTCAGCCTCAGCACCTTTGATTCTTGTGACCGCATCTCCAGACCCCATAGTGGCGTCTAACTAGATAGAATAGAGGCAGGGCAGGCGTTGTAGGCTTTAAATGAGAAATTGGTCCATTCCGGCAGGTCGGATCTTTGGAGTCGAACTCCGCATCCATCTGACCTTCTTTTTTCTGCTCATTTTCGTATGGTTGACCGAATCAACGACCAAGGGTGCGGCCAACCCCGGCCGCGGTCTGGCTCTGGTGGCAATTATTTTCGGGAGTGTCGTACTGCATGAATTGGGCCATGCGCTCGTAAGCACCCGTGCCGGTATTCCCGCCAAGGCTATCATCCTGCTGCCTATCGGCGGAGTTACGCTGCTGGACGAAACTCAGCGTCCCATCGAGCCCGGCTTGCTCACTTGGAAACGAGACATTCGCATCGCGGTAGCTGGGCCTTTGGTCAATACCATCATTGCGGTGGTCGCGGCCGGCGTCCTGCTCGTGGTGGCGCCTCAGATTCACCTCTGGGCAAAGCCTTATGTGTATTCCGGGAACCTGCCTCGCAGCCTGGTCTGGTCCAACCTTGGGTTGGCGCTGTTCAACCTGCTGCCGGCTTATCCCATGGACGGAGGCCGAGTGCTGCGGGCCCTGTTCAGCCGAAAAATGGATTCTGTGCGGGCGACGCGCCGCGCGGTTTCGATTGGGCAAGCCTTCGCGACCTTATTCATGCTGGTGGGCATGCTGTGGAATATCTGGCTCACCATGATTGGTTTCTTCCTTTTCATTGCGGCGCAATTGGAAGAGCGGTCAGCAGTTTTTCAGTCAGTGCTCGAGACTGTGCGCCTGGAAGATATTATGCTGACCGACTTCGCCACGCTCTCTCCCGCCGATACTCTGGAAGACGCTCTGGAGAAAGCCGTGCATTCGCTGCAGGACGATTTTCCTGTCATTCGCGGTAGCGACATGGTCGGGGTCATCTCGAAGCAAAAAATCCTGCAGGCGCTGCGTGCCGAGGGGAATGGATACGTACAGGCGGTGATGAACCGCATTTTCGAAGTCGCGCAGAAGAAGGAATCGCTGGCCTCCGCGTTCCGTAAGCTCACCGCCCGGAATCTCAGCATTATCCCTGTAGTAGAGGACGAGCATCTGATCGGCATTGTGACTCTGCAAAACCTGATGCACTCCATGGCGCTGCTGGCGGAAAGCCGCAAACTACGTAAAGCGGCGTTAAATTCCTAAAATCAGCCACGGATTTCGCGGATCAAAGTGCTTTCTAATATCGTGATCCGAGTAAACCCGCGCAGATCCGTGGTTTCTTTTCTACTAAAACTTAAACACCAGCCCGATTGAAGGCTCAGCCATGTGTCCTCTGCTCCCGGTGGAGAAGTTCACGGCGCTTCCTGCCGTCGGATTCACCTTGAAATCTGGGGCATCGTTGTACAGAAGCCCGCGGTATTGCAAACGCAAAGCGAAGCGCCAAGGCAAGCGATAATCGACTCCGCCTCCATACAGGTATGCGATGGTAGTTTGCTTGGCTGCATTCAGATTAATCTGCACGCGATTGGGGACGCCGACGACAAAATCAGGAAGAACCAGCCATGTGCTCTGCGGAGAGAAAGTGAGAGTGCCTGCACCCACCAACACGAATGGCTGGAATTTGCCCCGTTGGAAAAAGTTGTAGACATAGGCACCGCTATACTCCGTGATTCTGTCCACGACGTGATAGTCGAAATTAGTCCGATACTCCTGGGAGTTCGCAGCGCGACCATAGTTGAATATCAGCGAATGCTTGGGCTTGAACCTGATCCGGAAGGTCCCGAAATAGTCCGCGCCGATGGTTGCGCTTTGTTGAACCCCATCCCCACTCGATGTTTTGGTGAAAACACCCGTCGCGCTGATGCTCACGTCGAAATGGCCTTTGTCCTGGCTTACGCCGGGCGAAGTAAATAGAAATAATGCCACAGCAATAAGTCCTGCTTTTTTGAGCATCCACTGTCCTCTCACGTTGTTTGATGCCGAGTCTAGCCATATTATGCACTCGGTTGTTAACGCCAGTCTCACGCAATCGAATGTTGCAAATAACTGCAGCGCTTAAAAACAAGAAGGCGGTGCGGCCGTGGCTGCGGCGCAGCCCTGCCATCGTAAATTTGTTCGGCACTCAAGTTTACAATTTTCTGACAAGGACGTGACACAAACCGAAGATTGCTGACGTAGCGTCGTGAAGTACAGCCGGTACCGAATTATTCCGGAACGCCACCCTACGGAGATGAAATGCGGAAGATAAGAAAAGAATCGGCAGTTTTGGCCTACCCTTTCTTCGGTTTATTCGTGCTGTTATTTTCAAGTATTGCTGTATTCGGGCAGACAAATGAGTTCCGGCCGGATTCCTCTGCCGGGGCTGGCAAGCTCCTGGTCCACAGCAAGTTTGGCGGGCAGATTTTTGGCTTCGATATCGATCAGAACGGAACCGAAGGTTTATTAAGCGAGGCCAAGACGCTAAATAATGGCAATGTACTGGCGGCGGTGGAGACTTTTGACCAGAAGACCGGCAAAATTCTTAAAGTAGTCACAAAAACAGAAACCCAGGATGATTTCATCACATTAGGGATCGTGGGCGCGAGCGTCGGACTCATTGAGCACGAGCACGTTGTCAGTTTTGATCACGTCAAGCGTACTTTCCACGTCCTGAACCCTCTGGACTCGAACCAATTCACTGGCGTCTGGACGCCGCCCATCGGAACCCAGCACCTGATCATGCCAACCGGCGTGAGCCGCACCCAGGGAGTCCCGAACGTCGCAGTGTTTGCCTACGACAATAGCGGACAATTCATTCCGTACGTGTTCAGCTCCAATGTCGCGGCGAATACGTTTGGGCCGGTCATCAAGATTAAGGATTCTAATAACTTTGGCAGTGTACCTCCGCCGATGGCGTTCGATAGCAAGACGAAACAGGCGGTGCTGGGTGGTGGCAATGGATGCTTTGGCTGCCTGCCCGTGATCGGCGTGGCCGACCTCACCAAAGGCACATTCACAGAGTTTACTGGGATTGGATTCGGCTTCGTCAATGGCATCGCCATCGACGCCGCGGACGGGATTGTGTGTACCGACACAGAAGATGACGCGAACGTGGAATTTTACGACCTCAAGACACAGACTGGTTTCACCGTGGTATTGCCGAATTCAGGTGAACAGCAATTTTTCAGCGGTAACGATGTCGAATTCGATCCCATCCACAAGCTGTTCCTGATTGCCCAGGAGAATTCGAGTTCGTCGTCCAGCGGCAGCACGATCTACGTTTACGACACCAAGGGCAATCTCAAGGAAACCCTCAACGGATTCAACTTCAACAATACTTTCAACATAATTGCGATGCATATTGCGCTGAATCCGGGCAAGCGAAGCGGATTTGTAGACGGGCCTGACTCGGGCGTGACCGAAATTCAGTCCTTCACGTATTAGCAAGATTCGGAAAACGAATGACGGAGTGAATCGAAAGGCGGTTGGGTTTGTCACACAACGCCAAAAAATTCTTCAACCACTCCCAATTCCGTCGTCTTGCGATAATTTGGCAGGCTTTCCACGAATACTTTTCCGTACGCCTTTTTTAAGATGCGATTGTCCAGCAATGCCAGCAGGCCACGGTCGTGAAGCGAGCGGATAAGCCGTCCGAATCCCTGCTTCAAGGTGATTACCGCGGCCGGCACCTGATATTGAAAGAAAGCGTTACCACCCTCGGCATCGATGGACTTCACCCGTGCCGCAACCACAGGGTCGCTGGGGACGGCAAACGGCAGGCGATCGATGATCACGCAGCTGAGTTGCTCTCCCTGCACGTCGACGCCCTGCCAAAATGATGAGGTCGCAAACAACACGGCGTTTGGGGTCAGACGAAATTCTTCCAGCAGCGCGCTTTTCGGCGCGTCGCCTTGCAACAGCATAGGAAAGTCGAGTTCGCCGAGCAGACGCTGGTACACATCGTTCATCTGCGCGTAGCTGGTGAACAGCACGAATGCCCGGCCACGCGTGATTTCGAGCAGGCGCCGGATGCGGTCCGCTGCCTTGGCCGCGAACTGCGGCGTGCGCGGATCGGGCAGGTCGGGCGGGACATAGAACAGGGCCTGATTTTCGTAATCGAAGTGTGAGGGCAAAACCGATTCCCGCGAGTGCTCTAACCCCAACCGTCGCCGCATGTACTCGAACCCACCGCCCACGGCCAGAGTGGCCGAAGTCAGCACGGCGCACTCCAGTTTGTCGAATAGACAGGTCTTCAGAATCGGGGCGACGTCAATGGGCGTGGCCTGCAGGTAGACGTTGAATTTATCGCGTCCGCCGCGACGGCGCTCAATCCAGAAGACCGTGTTCGGATCTTCCGATTCCATCAGGAAACCGAATTGCACCTGCAACTCCTGAGCGCGTCGAGCAAAGTTGAAAACTTCTTCAGGCTTGGAGGGAAGATTTTCCAGTTCCGATCCCAGCCGGGTAAACGATTGCTGCAACGCCATAAACTCTTCGCCGTTTTCCTCCAGGAAATCGCGGCGATTCTCAAAAGAAAAGCGGCCTTCGCCCTGCGGCAGCAAGGCAAAGAAAAACATCGAACGTTCCCGCAAACTCTTGAGCGAGCCCGCAATCGATACCGAAAGCATGTGATTGCGCTGCAGCGACGCTTCCACATCGCGGCAGAGTTCTTCCACGCGTCCATTGCTAACCGAAACTCCGAAGTAGCTGCCGGCCACGTCTTCCAGTTCGTGGGCTTCGTCGAAGATGACCGCGCCGACTTCCGGCAGAATGCCTGCGTCGGGTGCGTATTCGGCCTGCTGCTTGATCGAAAGATCGGCGAAAAATAGATGATGGTTGACGATGATGATGTCGCTTTCCATCGCACGCCGGTGCATTTCTGTGATGAAACATTTATCCCACGAACTGCATTTCTGGCCGATGCAAGCGTCGGAGCGCGCGTCGATTTTGTGCCAGAGCGCGCTGGCCTCCGGCAGTTCCGCCAGTTCGGCCCGGTCTCCCGTGTGCGTCGTTTTCTCCCACGCAGCAATGGCGCGATAGTGCTCGATCTCCTCCAAACCGCTCAGAACGGGCTGGCCGGTCAAATCATAGAGTTTCTTGCGGCACAGATAATTGTTGCGTCCCTTCATGTAGCAGGCATTCAGCCGGCCTTCGCCGTCGGGAAACAACGCTTGCTCAAGAAAAGGAATATCCTTGTGAAAGAGCTGCTCCTGCAGGTTCTTGGTGCCGGTCGAAATAATCACACGCTTACCCGAGCGAATTACGGGGACGAGGTACGCCAGAGTCTTACCTGTACCGGTGCCGGCTTCGACGATGAGGTGACGTTTCTCTTCAAGGGCCTGCTCCACGGATTGTGCCATCTGCAGCTGTCCGCGACGAAACTCATAGGCAGGATGTGTGCGCGAAAGCACGCCTCCGGGCGCGAAGAATTGGTAGAGCGAGACGTCGTGTTTCTTGACACCAGGGACGGCGGCAGAAGCGGGCTGAGAGGTTGGAGCCACTGAGACTCTATAATAAGCCACTGCGCGGCTCAGACGTTGCAAGCCACGCCTCTACAGTTTCCGCTCGGTAGAGACGTAGCCTGCTACGTCTTGCTCGGGCTCGCACAGGCGCTCTGTCTTTGAATTTTTGACTCGAATTAATTCCAACTCGATGAGCGCCCCGGCTACGGTTGGCGTGCCCACTATTGCCATCGTTGGCCGGCCCAACGTCGGAAAATCCACGCTGTTCAATCGCATCGTCGGATCACGACGCGCCATTGTCGGCGACGAACCCGGGATCACGCGCGACCGGCTCTACGGCGAAGCTCACTTCCGCGGTCACCGCCTGCGCATCGTGGACACCGGCGGAATCGAGCCCGAAGAAAAGGATTTCATCCCGGCAGAAATTTTTCGCCAGGCCAAGGTCGCGCTCGAAGAAGCCGACGCTATCATTCTGGTAGTCGATGGACGCAGCGAACTCACCGCGCCTGATCTCGACCTCGCCCGATTGCTGCTTCGCGGCGGCAAGCCTCTGTTCTTGGCGGTCAACAAAATTGATAGCGACAAACAGCAGTCGCTAATCGACGAATTTCATCGCCTCGGGATCAGAAAGATATTTCCTGTTTCTGCCGAGCATGGACGCGGCGTGGATGAAGTCCTCGAAGCCGTCTTTGAAGTTCTCGGGCTGGAAACAGCGAGCGTCGAAACCGCTGAGGATGCAATCGCTGAGCCTGAAATCGCCGCGCCTGGCGAGGACACGCAGGATGTATCGAGATCCGAAATCGCACCCGAACCGAAGGAAGTCAAAGTTGCAATTATCGGACATCCCAACGTAGGCAAGTCGACGCTTCTCAACCGTCTCACCGGAACTTCTCGCGCCATTGTTTCGCCGGTCCCCGGGACGACGCGCGACGCAGTCGATGAAGTCATCGAGATCAACGGCAAGAGTTTCCGCTTCATTGATACCGCTGGAATCCGGCGCAAGGGCAAAACTCATCTGATGGCGGAGAAACTTTCTGTCGTGATGGCGCGCAAACATCTCGACGCCGCTGACATCGCGCTGTTGGTGATTGACGCCACCGAGGGTGTCAACGCGCTCGATGCCACTATCGCCGGCTACGCGCACGAGAGCGGCCGATCCGTGATCGTCATCGTAAACAAGTGGGACCTGGTGACGAGCGGCCAGAAGAAACTGGGACGAGAGTCGAAGGCGACGCGCATTCGGGAAAACAAGAGTCCAGCTGACCGCGCGGAGTACGAACAAAGAGTCCGCTACGATTTGAAATTTCTGAGTTACGCGCCCGTGCTCTTCGTGTCCGCAGCTACGGGCAAGGGGACGGGGAAGATTCTCCCCACTCTGGAAGAAGTCGCATCCGAGCGCCGCAAGCGCATTCCGACCGCGGAGATGAACCGTTTCCTGAAGTATGTTGATTTCGAGCGCGCTTCAGTTCCCGCTCGCCAGCAGGTCAAGATTTATTACATGACCCAAGCGGGAGTTTCTCCGCCGACGTTTGTGCTTTTCACCAACCGCAAGGTGAAGTTGCACTTTTCTTACCAGCGATTTCTCGAAAACCAACTGCGAAAAGCCTTCGGGTTCGTGGGCTCGCCGATTTGGATCAAGAACCGGGCGCGGGACTAGCCCTCTGAAGCAGCGGCCTTCGGATCTATATTCATGATGGTCGCCAGCATGGTTGCGATCAGTTTTTCCTTGCCCGCGCTCACGGCAAACGCATCGGCGACACACACCGCGAGCCTCTTGCCAGCGCGTTTCACGGACGCGCGAGCCATGAATGATTCGCCCACTCCTGGAGCCAGAAGGTTGACCTTAAATTCCACAGTGAGAACGTCGGCGGCCTCCGGAGCAACGCTTAAAGCCGCATAGCCACAGGCAGAATCCAGAATGCTGGTGACCGCGCCTGCGTGCACGAATCCGTTCTGTTGCGTCAACCTGGGGTTGAAAAGAAATCCAATCTCAACTCTGCCGAAGCCAACTGAAATCATCTCCGCCCCAATCGTAGACATGAAGGGCTGCCGATTAAAACTGTCCCGCACTTGTTTCTCAAACGCTTCCACGCTTTCCCCCAAACACGCCGTCACTGACAGCTTGCTATGGAAGCCTACCATTCGTCACTGTCCCTTGGTCAGCAACCCCACCCGGTCCACGCCGGCTTCACGGGCAATATCGATTACGTCCGCGACGTATTCGAAATCAACATCATCGTCACCGCGTACAAAGGCAATTCGCTCCGCACGAATCTTGAAAATGTCGTGCAACCGGCTTTGCAAATTCTCCCACTTCACAGTCTCCTGATTAATCTTGAGCGCCGGAGGCTGGTTTTGTGCACCCCAAACCACCTGGATCACAATCGTTCCGTCGATTGGCGCAGGCTGACTTTTATCATCCGACGCGGGTTGTGGAATCTGCGCTTCCAGACCTTTTGTCTTCGACATCGACACCACCACCATGAAGACAATAATGAGCACCAGCAACACATCAATCAGCGGAGTAACGTTGATTTGTGGGTTGGACGGACCACTGCCTGCCATCGAGAATGCCATGGAAATTTGCTCCTCTCGGGCACGCGTGTCTGAGAAGATTTGACACCTGCACGGTCGAGGAAGTTCCGCGGAAACCTCAGACTTCGCAGGGCACGCTTGCGCCACGCTACTTCGCCCGCGCATGATGGAAGTCCACTCGCTCATAAAAGTTTGCGGCTGAACAGATATGCAGACTCGACAGCCCGTGCGAATGCTTCTCGGTCTATTTCTGCTGCTCGCAGCGGTGGTTCCCGCTTGCGCGCAAGACAACTACGAGATTCAGGTCTACGAGTCCGACACCGTTCCGCCGAAACACACCATGGTCGAGTTGCATTCAAACTTCACCGTCGAAGGCAGTAAGACGACAGTGGACGGCGTCCTCCCCACCAACCACGCTGAACATGAAACCGTGGAAATCACGCAAGGCTTCACCGACTGGTTCGAGACCGGTTTTTACATCTTTACCAGCATTCAATCCGATGGCGGCTGGCAATGGGTGGGCGATCACATCCGCCCGCGTTTTCGTGTTCCGCCGTCGTGGCACTGGCCGGTGGGCGTGAGTTTGTCGAACGAGATCGGATACCAGCGCCGCGCCTTTTCTACCGATACCTGGACGTGGGAAATCCGTCCGATCGTGGACAAGAAGCTCGGCCCCTGGTACTTGAGCTTCAATCCCACACTCGACCGCTCGTTTCACGGCGCAACTGTGAACCAGGGTGTGGTGTTTTCGCCTAACTTTAAGTTCAGTTACGATTTCACAAAAAGAATCGCCGGCGGGCTCGAGTATTACGCTTCGGATGGACCGATCACGGGCTTCCTTCCGCTCCACGATCAGCAGCAGCAATTCGTCCCGGCGATCGACCTCAATCTGGGGCCGGATTGGGAGTTCAACTTTGGGGTCGGCATAGGCACAACTGCTTCCACCGATCACCTAATTATCAAGTGCATCATCGGCAGGCGTTTCTCCTGGACGCACGACCGCGGTAAGCAGTGACATCAGCGATTAGCACCCTCATGACAACGTGAGCCTAGAGAATGTTCATATCTGAAAACGCTTATGCGATCGGCTCCGGTTCAGGCGGCGGAAAATACGGAGTCTGGGGAGCAATGGCAGGCGGCGGCCGCAAAAGCGCGTCCAGAGCCGGATAGCGCGATGCGAAAAAGTAGATGGAGTAAGCCGGGAAGAACACAATCGCCGGCACTGAAATCAAGGAAACCACGTACAGGATTGCTGCGAGCACCACACATGCCACGACGATTGCCAGCGTAATGGTGTAGAGGTTCCAGGTGAGCCCTGCGGTCTTTCCAGCCATCACCGCGATCACACCGAAGCCGCCGGCCGGGATCAGCAAAATCAAGAGAACGATAAACGTAATGATGCCCACGACTATGGCCGCTCCCAAGGACATAACGATCTTCATGGCGATATAGCCCGCGTAGCTGAATTTCTCCGCGTTCAGCATGGGCAACAATCGCCGCCAACCTTCGAATGCATTGATGTCTTCGAGGGCCATCTCGGGCACCACGAAATCCTTGGTGAGTACGTGAACGGCCCAGAAAAGCAGCGTGAAGCCCATTAAAACAAAGAACAAAAGCATGCCCCCTAGGATGAGCGGCAGCAGGTGTCGCCGGGGGGCGTGGAACCAACCCGCGGCGAAAGCGAGCAGGGCCGGGATGCCAACCAGTACGGTTAGGCCGATGCCCGTCGCTAGTAGGAAAAGAATTTGCCAAACGAAGTAGCGCAAACCGGCTCCGTGACGCCGGGCCCAGCCGCGCCGGATTTGGCATTGCTTGGCGATCACGCTATCAAACAGGATGAAGCGCATGACGCTGCTCACATAGAGGAACAATATCCAGAAGACTGCTGCCACCCCGACCAGAAAAGCAATCAATGAGGCGTACAGTAGGAGATTGACATGGGGGAACGGGAAATTCTCTCCGCCGGCGGAGTGTGGAGGTTGAAAGCTACCAGTATTGCATCCACCTGAACTGAGTTCACCAGCGAGAAAGCCCACGAGAGCAAGTTTCGCCCATTGCGCCGCCCGGAACGGCTGAAGAAGTTGCTGTTTGGTGTGCTGGAAGGCGGGACCAATGGCATCGATTGCAGAAATCGGCAAGCACGCACCTCGCAGAGATTTTCGGGAACTGGCAGCAAGGTACCGCTAACCGCGAAAGGGGTCAACTGAATTAGTTGGCGGGGGCACCGAAACCAGCCAATTGATTTTCACGGATTGGCACGCATCATTCTTAGTGTTTTCTTGACCTGTAGATCCGTTTAATCGGCGGAAATCAATGGCCGCTCGTTCACTCGTAGCGCAGCGCTTCGACAGGATCGAGCTTGGACGCCCGCAGTGCCGGCACCAAGCCGCTGATCACGCCGACAACCAGAAGCACCAGAGTTGAAAGCGTAACCGTCATCAACGAGATTTGCAGGTGGATGTCCGCCTTGCCCGAGTCGTCTTCGAACAGCGGGCCCATTAGCGGCATGGTGCCAACGGCGGCCGCGATGGCATA
>Ga0210390_10004905_pt1 | contig 11245 bp, 7 predicted proteins | sample IncBWH11OmetaG_FD_161050 | JGI IMG/M metagenome (GOLD analysis project Ga0210390, IMG submission 161050) | Forest soil microbial communities from Barre Woods Harvard Forest LTER site, Petersham, Massachusetts, United States - Inc-BW-H-11-O ... | reverse complement strand
TGTCCGGCTCGGCCGCGATCAGCTTGGTGAACCGGTCCATCGCGGCGATGCCGTCGATCATGCCCTCGTCCATGTTGATGTCGATGACCTGCGCACCGACCTCGACCTGCTGCAGGGCGACCGACAGCGCGGTGTCGTAGTCCTCGGCCTTGATCAGGTTGCGGAACCGGGCGGAGCCGGTGATGTTGGTGCGCTCACCGATGTTCACGAACAGGGAGCCCTCGGTGATGTTGAGCGGCTCGAGGCCCGAGAGCCGGGTGGCCACGGAAATGTGCGGCACTTCCCTCGGTCTCAAGCCCGCGACGGCCTTGGCGATCTCGGCGATGTGCGGCGGCGCCGTTCCGCAGCAGCCACCGACCAGGTTGACCAGTCCGGCCTCGGCGAACTCGGCGATGTAGCTGGCCTGCCGCTCCGGCGACTCGTCGTACTCGCCGAACGCGTTGGGCAGGCCGGCGTTCGGGTAGCAGGAGACGAAGGTGTCCGCGATCCGCGCCACCTCGGCGATGTAGGGCCTCATCTCCGGCGCGCCCAGGGCGCAGTTGAGGCCGACCGCGATCGGCTTCGCGTGCCTGATCGCGTTCCAGAACGCCTCGGTGACCTGACCGGACAGCGTCCGCCCGGAGGCATCGGTGATGGTGCCCGAGATGATGACCGGCCAGCGGCGTCCACGGTCCTCGAACAGCGTCTCGACGGCGAACACCGCGGCCTTGGCGTTCAGCGAGTCGAAGATCGTCTCGACGATGATGAGATCGGCACCACCGTCGACGAGGCCGTTGGCGGCTTCAAGGTAGGCGGCGACCAGCTGGTCGTAGGAGACGTTGCGGGCTCCGGGGTCGTTGACGTCCGGCGATATCGACGCGGTCCGCGTCGTCGGCCCGATTGCGCCGGCAACGTAGCGGGGCTTCTCCGGGGTGCTGAACTCGTCGGCGGCCTTGCGGGCCAGGGCAGCGCCGGCGTAGTTCAGTTCGTAGCTCAGCTCCTGCATGTCGTAGTCGGAAAGCGAGACCGCGTTCGCGTTGAACGTGTTGGTCTCCAGGATGTCGGCACCCGCCTCGAGGTACTCGCGGTGGATCCCCTCGATGATCTGCGGCTGCGTCAGGGTGAGCAAATCGTTGTTGCCCTGAAGAGCGGTCGGCCACTCCGTGAACCGGTCGCCGCGGTAGCCGGCCTCGTCGGGCCGGTCCCGCTGGATCGCCGTGCCCATCGCGCCGTCGATCACCATGATCCGCTGGCCGAGAGCAGCCGTCAGTTCGTCGGTGCAGTCGGGGCGGATGTTCGGCGCAAAGGTGCTCGCGTAGGCGCTCACGTACGTTCCTTCCGTAGCGGAAGGCGTCCTTAACTCTGCCGAGCGTGGCGGATACCGGCAGGGACCCGGAACCGTTGCAACGCCTCTCGACCAGAAAAGTTTACGTCGTCACCCGACGTCTGGACGCCCAGCTCGACCGACCCGGTTGGCGATCGCGGCGCCCTTGACCGCCAGCTCGCGGATCTTGTCGGCAATGTCGCAGTCACCATGGTTAACCAGATTGCAGCCGAACGTATTTCGTCTCGACCGCGTCGGCGCCGGTTGTAGAAGTCATCGAGGCTCAGATCGGCGGCCTGGAGCTGGGTACCCATCGCGCCGTCACCCACGTTGACGCGTTTCGACAACGTCTCAAGGAGATCGGTGTCGTAGCGGGTGTGGTTGGCGGAAGTCATCCCCACAAGCATAGCCGGTCTATGGAAAATGGCCCGGTCGTCGCCGCACCGGGACTCCGATCAGGCCGTACGCTAATTCTGTGAACTCGCCGGATCCCAGCGCTTCGCTACCCGAACTGCACAACACGATCGTCGTGGCGGCGTTCGAGGGCTGGAACGACGCCGGTGACGCGGCCAGCGACGCCCTGGAGCACTTGGACGCTATCTGGGAGGCCGATCCGATCGTCGAGATCGACGACGAGGCTTACTACGACTATCAGGTGAACCGCCCGGTCATCCGGCAGGTCGACGGCGTCACGCGGGAATTGGTGTGGCCGTCGATGCGGATCTCGCACTGTCGGCCGCCGGGCGCCGACCGTGACATCGTGTTGATGCACGGCGTCGAGCCGAATATGCGTTGGCGCACCTTCTGCGCCGAGTTGCTGGCCGTCGCCGACAAGCTCAACGTCGACACCGTGGTGATCCTCGGCGCGCTGCTGGCCGACACGCCGCACACCCGTCCGGTGCCGGTGTCCGGGGCGGCCTACTCCCCCGAGTCGGCGCATCGCTTCGGGTTGCAGGAAACCCGCTACGAGGGTCCGACCGGCATCGCCGGCGTGTTCCAGGACGCCTGCGTGGCGGCCGGCATTCCAGCGGTGACCTTCTGGGCGGCGGTCCCGCATTACGTGTCGCAGCCGCCCAACCCTAAGGCGACCGTGGCGCTGCTGCGCCGCGTCGAGGATGTCCTCGATATCGAGGTGCCGCTGGCCGATCTGCCGGCGCAGGCCGAGGAGTGGGAGCAGGCGGTCACCGAGATGACCACCGAGGACGACGAGATCGCCGAGTATGTGCAGTCGTTGGAGCAGCGCGGCGACGCCGAGGTCGACATGAACGAGGCGCTGGGCAAGATCGATGGCGACGCGCTGGCCGCCGAGTTCGAGCGCTATTTACGACGCCGCCGCCCGGGCTTCGGACGCTAACGGAGCCTTACCGCTTCTCCAACGCTTGGTTGCTGGCCGGAACAGCCGGTGAGGCCAACCTAGACGGGCGGCCTCGGAAGCTCGGTTGCGACAGCGTCGTCGTGGCGGTGCTCCGCCCTCAGCAGCAAGGACCGTACCAGCGGACGAGGCCCGTAAGGCCGAAGCAGTTGACTGGCCGGACGCGGACGAACTAGCTGTGGCCACCAGAACCAACGCCCCAGCACCGCGGCGATAGCAGGTGTCATGAATGCACGCACGACCAAGGTGTCGAACAACAACCCCAAGCCGATGGTGGTACCGATCTCACCGATAATCCGCAAATCGCTGACCACCATCGAGCCCATAGTGAGAGCGAAAACCAGCCCTGCTGACGTGACGACTTTACCGGTACCGGCCATTGCGCGGATGATGCCCGTGTTTACGCCGGCAGCTATTTCCTCTTTTAACCGGGATACCAACAACAGGTTGTAGTCAGACCCCACTGCCAAAAGGATGATCACAGACATCGGGAGTACCAGCCAGTGCAATTTGATGCCCAGCACATACTGCCAGACCAGTACCGACAGCCCAAAAGATGCGCCCAATGAAAGTGCTACAGTACCCACGATCACTAGTGCGGCAATAAAACTTCGCGTCATGATAAGCATGATGACAAAAATAAGGCAGAGCGCAGCAATTCCCGCGAGCAAGAGATCGTATTTGGAGCCGTCTCGCCAGTCCTTAAAGGTCGACGCGGTGCCGGCAAGATAGATCTTGGCGCTCGCCAGAGGTGTCCCCTTGAGCGCCTCCTCGGCCGCCGTCTTTATCTGGTCGATACTTGCTATGCCCGCGGACGTCCCGGGATCGCCCCTATGCGAAATGATGAACCGAGCCGCTTTCCCGTCCGGAGACAGGAAGGAATTCATCGCGGGCTGGAAGTCCTTGTTCTTAAAAACTTCCGGAGGTAGGTAGAAGGAATCGTCATTCCTCGCGGCGTCAAAAGCCTTTCCCATGGCATTGGCGTTCGAGCTCATGGCCTCCGTCTCGGTCAAGATCCCGGACATGGTGCTGGACATGGTCAGCATCGTGGTCCGCATCCTTTGCATGGTCGCGATCATCGGCGGCAATTGGGCGACCATTTGGGGCAGGAGCACGTCTAGCTGCTCGAAGTTCTTGAGGAGATCTTGCAACCGATCGCTAATCTCGTCAATACCATCGATTGAATCCCATATGGCTCTCAACGACCAGCAGACCGGAATGTCGTAGCAGTGCTTTTCCCAGTAGAAGTAACTGCGAATTGGCCGGTAGAAATCCTCGAAATCCGCCATGTGATCTCTCACCTCTTCCGTGATCGACGCCAGGTCAGCCGTGTCGCCGACCATGCGATGAGTCGTGTTGGTGAGCTGTTGCACCAATTCGTATATACGCTGCATGCGGCTGATCATTTCGGCTATCGCGTCGGCCTGCGTCCGCATGTCGTTCATGCGTTCCTTCTGAAAGCTCAAGTTTTGTAGCTGGCCAGCGCTTTGCATGTTGAGCAGAAACGGTATGGACGTGTGTGCAATCGGGGTCCCATCAGGCCGGGTTACGCCCTGCACCCGCGAAATTCCGTGAACCTGGAAAACTTTCTTAGCTAATTTATTCAATACCAGAAAGTCTGCCGCATTGCGCATATCGTGATCTGATTCGACCAACAGGATATCGGGCATCATTCGTGCCTGGGAGAAATGACGATCAGCGGCTGCATACCCCAAACTTGCTGGGATACTTTTGGGTATATAGAGTCGGTCGTTGTAGCTCGTTTTATAACCCGGCAATGTCACTAGACCGATCAGCGCGATCGCGCAAGTGGCAAGCAGAATGGGCACCGGCCAGCGGACAATCGCCGTGCCGACCCGGCGCCATCCGCCAACCCCGATCCTGCGCTTGGGATCGAATACGCCGAACCGGCCTCCGACGGCCAGAACCGCCGGAACCAACGTCAGCGCCACCAAGACTGCAACGAGCATACCTATCGCGCACGGGATACCCAGGGTCTGGAATAGCGGCATCCGGGTAACGCCCAAGCAGAAGACTGCCCCGGCGATCGTCAAACCGGAGGCCAAGACAACCGGAGCCACCCCGCGGTACGTGGTGTAAAAGGCCGTTTCCGGGTCCTCGCCGGCCTGACGCGCCTCTTGATATCGACCGAAGAAGAATATTCCGTAGTCCGTTCCGGCCGCGATCCCGAGACACACCAACAGATTAATGGCATACGTCGAGAGTACGAGAATATTGTTATGACCGAGGAACGCGACGATTCCCCGGGCCGCCCCTAATTCGATCGCAACCATGACCAACAGCAGAACCACGGTGATAATTGAACGGTAGACGAGCAGCAGCATCGTGAAGATTACCGTGACCGCTACCACGGTGATCTTGAGGATGGATTTGTCACCACTGTGTTGCATGTCCGCAAACAGCGGCGCCGAGCCGGTGACATAGACCTTGACCTCGGGGGGCGGCGGCATCCGCTTTACAATATTGCGCACCGCCGCCACGGATTCGCCCCCTAAGGCTGTGCCCTGGTTGCCGGCCAGATTCAATTGCACATACGCGGCTTTACCATCTGCGCTTTGCACGCCCGCCGCCGTTAGTCGATCTCCCCATAAATCCTGCACATGCTCCACATGCTTCGGATCGTCTCTTAACGCACGAACCAATCCGGCATAGTACCGGTGAGCATCGTCCCCGAGCGGCCGTTGCCCTTCCAGCACAATCATCGCGAAACTGTCCGAATCGGATTCTCTGAAGTCCTTGCCCATCCGCATCATGGCCTGCACCGACGGTGCGTCTTTGGGACTTATTGATACGGAATGCCCTTGCGCCACCCGCTCCAGCGACGGAACCGCCAGAGTCACAATCAGAGTAAACCCGACCCAAGCCAGAATGATGAACAGCGAAAACCTGCGGATTGTCCGGGCTATGAAGGACGGCTGGGGGCGTTCGGTTCTCATGCGGCTGTCAACGGGCAGCAGATAAAGGCGTACACGTTCACTGTTTCAGCAAGAAGGCACGAACCACCGGGCGGGGTGCTAACGGCCGAAGTAGGGCACTGGCGGGCCTGGGACGCACTCGTTGCGGCCACCAGAACCAGCGTCCCAGCAGCGCGGCGATAGAAGGTGTCATGAACGCGCGCACGATCAGCGTGTCGAACAACAGACCGAGACCAATGGTGATTCCCACCTGGCCGATAATGACTAGGTCGCTGAACGCCATGGACATCATGGTGAACGCGAACACCAGACCTGCGGACGTCACAACTTTGCCGGTACCGCCCATCGCGCGGATGATGCCCGTGTTTATTCCGGCGCCTATTTCTTCTTTCATCCGGGATACCAGCAGCAAATTGTAATCAGACCCCACCGCCAACAGGACGATCACAGACATCGCGAGCACCACGAAGTGTATCTGTATGCCCAGCATATACTGCCATACGAGCACGGAGAGCCCGAAGGACGCGCCCAGCGAAAGCGCCACCGTACCCACGATAACCAGGGCAGCAATAAAACTTCGCGTCATGATCACCATGATGACGAAAATAAGGCAGAGCGCAGCGACTCCCGCGATCAAGAGATCGTATTTAGAGCCGTCCACCAGGTCTTTAGTTGTCGCCGCACTTCCGGCGAGGTACATGGTGGCATCTTCTAGCGGAGTCCCCTTGAGCGCCTCCTCGGCCGCGGTTTTTATGGCGTCGACTCGCGACATACCCTCAACCAGATCGCCCCTTTGCGTAATGAGCATCCGGGTGACCTTCCCGTCTGGCGACAAGAACACCTTCATGACTCGTTTGAAGTCTTTGTTCTGGAAAACTTCCGGGGGCAGGTAGAAGGACTCGTCGCTTTTGGCGGCGTCAAAAGCCTTCCCCATGGCAGTGGGGTCCGAGCTCATGGCGTCGGTCTCGGCGGTCATCCCGGACATGGTGCTGTGCATGGTCAGCATCATGGTCCGCATGCTTTTCATGGTCGCGATCATCGGCGGGAACTGGGCGACCATTTGCGGCATGAGCACGTCTAGCTGGTCGAGGTCTTTGACGAGACCTTGCATCTTATCGCTGATCGCATCGACACCGTCGACTGACTCCCATACGGATCTCAGCGACCAGCAGGCGGGAATGTCGTAGCAGTGCTTTTCCCAGTAGAAATAGCTGCGAATTGGCCGGTAAAAATCTTCGAAATCGGCGATGTGATCCCGCAATTCATCGGTGATATTGTTGATTTCTTTCGTTGCAGCAATCGTGCGGTGAGTCGTGTTAGAGAGCTGTTGCATCAGGTCATCCATACGCTGCATCAGATTGATCGTTTTCGCCAGCTCATCGGCCTGCTTTCGCATGTCGTCCATGCGTTCCTTTTGAAAGCTCGAATTCTGTACCTGGCTAGCATTTGACATGCTGAGCAGGTATGGGAGCGTCGTGTGCTCGATCGGGTTTCCCTCGGGCCGAGTTGCGGCTTGCACCATGGAAATGCCCGGAACGGCGAAGACGGCCTTGGCAAGTTTGTTCAAAATCAGAAAATCTGTTGGATTGCGCATATCGTGATCGGTCTCGATCAACAAGATGTCAGGCATCATCGTTCGCGCCTGAGGAAAATGTCGCGCTGCGGCCGCATACCCCACATTGGCCGGGATATCTTTGGGGATATACTTCTGGTCGTCGTAGCTGGCCTTATATCCCGGCAATGCGAGCAGACCGATCAACGCGATCGCGCACGCCGCGGCGAGAATGGGGGCCGGCCACCGAACGGTGGCCGTTCCTACCCGCCGCCATCCAGCGGCGTTAATCTGCCGCTTCGGCTCGAACAGACCGCGGCGGCTTCCCACTATGAGGACTGCCGGAACAAGGGTGAGCGCGACCGCGACCGCGACCAGTATTCCGACCGCGCATGGGACGCCCAGGGGTTGGAAATAGGGCAGCCGGGTAAAGGTGAGGCAGAAAACTGCTCCGGCGATAGTTACACCGGAGGCCAAAACAACGCGCGCGACCCCGCGGTATGTGGTGTAGTAGGCCGTTTCCGGGTCCTCACCGGCCTCACGTGCCTCTTGATATCGGCCGAAGAAGAATATCCCGTAGTCCGTTCCGGTCGCGATCCCAATCGATACCAGCAAATTAACGGCATAGGTGGTGAGACCAACAATCTCGTGTTCGCCGAGGAACGCGACGATTCCCCGAGCCACCTGCAATTCTATCCCGACCATCAGCAACACAAGAATCACGGTCATAATCGAACGGAAGACGAGGAGCAACATCGCGAAGATCACTGCGATGGCTACGGCCGTGATTGTGATGACTGTCTTGTTGCCACTGCTGAGCACATCCGCAGCCAACGCCGCCGGGCCGGTGACATAAGCCCTGACCCCGGGAGGCGGCGGCGTCCGGTTCACGATGTTCTCGACGGCTTGCACCGATTCATTAGCCGAGTCCTGGCCGAGGTTACCGGCGAGGTCCAATTGAACATTCGCGGCCTTACCATCGGCGCTTTGCGCGGCGGCCGCGGTGAGTGGATCCCCCCAGAAATTCTGAATGTGCCGCACATGCTCCGGATCAGCTTGCAACTGACGGATCAAACGATCGTAGTACTTGTGAGCATCCGCGCCGAGGCGTTGCTGCCCTTCCAAGATGATCACTGCCGTGCTGTCAGAATTAGATTCCCTGAAGTCCTCACCCATGCGCTTCATCGCCTTAAACGACGGCGCATCATTGGCACTCAGCGACAATGAATGCTTTTTCTCCACCTGCTCCAGTGAGGGGACGCCGATACTTACGATGACGGTGATTGCCAACCACGCCAAGATGATGGGCACCGAAAATCGACTGATCGTCCGCGCTGTGAATGGTGGCGCGGTGTGTTCGTCACTCACTGTTCGATCGCTCATGCCGCCTTCAGCAGGCAGAAGGTAAAGGCGTTCACTTCGTTCGATATTCGTTCGGCTTTGACTTCTCCGTCCACCACGATGCGGCAGCCAATGCTCTCACTGTCGCCCTGCGCCACGACATTTCCCATGACCGCCGCCTGAGTGAACGCGAACTTCAGCGACCACGGCAGGCTTTTCCCCTTGACAAGGTGCGGGTCACCATCGACGTCGAGATAGTTGATGTTGGCCACGGTGCCCGCGGGGCCGAAGACCTCGTACGTCAGGTACTTAGGGTCGTAGGGTTTGGTGTCGTTGATTGTGGTGTCGGCATACGAGGGGCGTTTCTCAGAGCCGAAGACGCCGTGCAGCCGCGACACCGTCAATCCCCCAGCAACGACGACCACCAAGATGATCAACGGAACCCACAGCCGCATCAGAACCCGAAAGATCGCGAACCCCCGACGATTGCGCCGGCGGCCAGATCGCTGGCTAACGTCTCGGTGACCTGCGGTGGCGACATCGGACGGGTCTCCCGCAACACCGGGCAGATCACTCCCGACCGCCACAGCCAACCCCCCTTCCCCTTTCCGGAGCTGCCGCCATGTCAGCTGCATGAAGCGCGGATCGGCCCCGACACCCAGACGGCGGCACCTCGAATGCGGTGGGCGTCGCAGGCTGGCCGTGCGGCGGTGACCTCAAACGAGCGGCACTTCGGGGAGCGCAACCCGATCTTGGAATCAAAGCATGCCGATGGCCTTCATATCGGCTAGTTCGCAACGCGATATGGGATCGTAACGCATGTCGACCCGCTACCTGACATCGGCCCGGGACCCGCCATTAATCAGCTTGGCCGTCTTACGGTGGTTCCCCTCATCACCGGCATCACTTACGCCGTACGCACCGAATCCGCTGTACATCTCGGCGCCCGATCGCATGGCTCGATGATGATCTAGGGTCCCGCTACTCACATCAAGAACTTTGTCGAACTTCTCGAAACCCCAGGTCCATTTGTTGGCATTTAGTATGATTCGCTCGTCTCGACTAGGGGGTCTGGAGAGCCGATGAGCATCAATCCGTTCGACGACGAGAACGGCAGCTTTTTCGTTTTGGTCAACGACGAGGAGCAACACAGCTTGTGGCCGGCCTTCGCCGACGTTCCAGCCGGCTGGCGGGCGGTTTACGGCGAAGCAGACCGCGCTGCGTGTCTGGACTACATCGAACAGAACTGGACCGATATACGGCCGAACACTCTGCGCGAGAGGCTGGCAGAGGACCGCGGTTCTGAGCTGTAAACGGCGGTTAGGCGATCTCCCGGAACGGGACGCCGCCTCATGTCTTGGCGAAGCAGTACATCCGGTACGTGAATGCCCCGCTTTGCACTTCCCGATAGAACTGCGTGCCCCGCGAGCCCCAGTTAGCGCGGACTGCGCCGCGCAGGAATGCCGGCATGCGGCGATCGATCATGTCCACCCACTGCTGCGAGTTTTCGTCCATCCCGCGCAGCGTCTCCGCGTTGATCTCTCTCTGCGAAAGCATCCGCATCGGGGCGCCCGCCAGCGCCGCGTCCCAGTCGGGAATCTGCTCTCGGAGGCGGCCGTCGACGTACAGGAAATGCCCTCCCGGGCGCAGCACGCGCACCACTTCCGCAAGGAAGCGACGATAGTGAGGGTAGTGGTACCCGGAATCGATATTGACCACCGCGTCGAAGGATTGGTCGGGGAAGGGCAGGTTCTCGGCGTCGCCATGCACGAAATCCAGGCCAGCCAGATTGTGCCGTTTTCGGCAAAAGGCGATACCGTTCGGGTTCAAGTCCAGTCCGGTGTATGAGGCCGGGTGCAGGGTGCGCACGAGGTATGAGGCTCCGCCGCCATGGCCGCAACCGACCTCCAGCACCCGCTTGCCGCTGAGATCCGCCTGGGTCGCCGTACGGTGGTAGAGCTGGATGCAGAACCGGTTGGGCTCGTCGGAGGCTTCCAGCGGTAGGGCCATCGGCGGATCTTCCTCGTAACCCCGATTGATGAACACAAGATCGTCGGCGCCGAGTCGGCGGGTGGTGTAGGGATAAAAGAATTTCTGTGTCTTCTGACTCAGCTTCCAGACGAGCGGGTGGTGAAACGTGCGGTCTGCGAGTCCCATTGGCGGAGTATGACAGAGGCAGGAGTGCGGCGCGGTTGTTTGCCCGGGCGCGAACGCCTTGCAGTTTCCGCTGCCCAAGCTGACTGTGCTCTGGCCAGACCACAGGTTCAGCGCGCCAGCTCCAGGACCACCCCGCGGCAGGCCGCCCAGGCGGGGGACGTCACATCGATGAGCGCGTAGTGGTCGGTGCCGGGGAGCACTAGTAGCCGGGAGTCGTCGCCGGCCCGTTGAGCCGCGGCGACGAAGCGTTGCGATTGGCTGAGTGGGACGTCGTCGTCGGCCGTGCCGTGCACGCACACTGAGGGGACGCCCATCGGAAGCAGGGCGCTGGGGCAAGCCAGCGCACGGGCCTGGGGGTCTTCCGCCCAGGCGCCCAGGAAATTCCGGATGGCTCCCGAACCCACGTTCTCCTTCAGCGCGAGCGCGAGGTCCAAGACTCCGGCCTGACTGACGAAGCCGGTCAGCGGTACGACGGGCGAGGCTCCGGGCGCGTCGGCGGGCAGCGATCCTCGACCGGCCAGCCAGCCAGCCAGCTGACCTCCCGCCGAGTGCCCGATCGCGACCACTCGCGACAGGTCGAGACG
>Ga0210390_10004904_pt1 | contig 11247 bp, 10 predicted proteins | sample IncBWH11OmetaG_FD_161050 | JGI IMG/M metagenome (GOLD analysis project Ga0210390, IMG submission 161050) | Forest soil microbial communities from Barre Woods Harvard Forest LTER site, Petersham, Massachusetts, United States - Inc-BW-H-11-O ... | reverse complement strand
TCCAGCTGCTCGGCGGCTACGGCTACGTGAACGACTTCCCGGTCGAGCGCATGATGCGCGACGCGAAGATCACCCAGATCTACGAGGGCACCAACCAGATCCAGCGCATGGTCATGGCCCGCCAGCTGCTTAAGGGGTGAGGTTAGGCCGCTGAACTGCTGGGTTCGGCATTCGGCTGTACCGGCCCGGCGTGGGACCTGACCACCGGCATGGACGCTCGAGGGTGACGGCATCACCATCAGCTTCGGCGCTCCCGGGTTCACCCAGTACCTGCGCCGCCCGCCGGTCCACGGCTCCGGCCAGGTCCTTTTCCGTCGAGGAGCCCGGCGGCTTCAGCTTCGACCGACGCCGCACAACCCCGTGTAAACTCCGCTCCGCGGGTGCGAATTATCAGGATCAACATGTTCATGTTCCTGGGGTCCGGCGGAGTTCATCTGTAAGTGGGGAGGCCTGCTATGTACGGTATTGTCCGATTGCTGGCGGCAGGCAGTGCCGCGCTCATGGTAGGCGGAACGCTCGGCCTGGCCGGGACCGCAGCGCCGCCACCTCGTTGAGCGTCACATTGTCCGCGAGCGGAACGGCTGCGAGCGCCGTGTGGGACACGGCGGGAGATCCGGTGCTGACCGTCGGGACGCCGAGCGACACGACGTATGCCAAGATCACGATCAACAGCCCGCCCGCGGTGGCGCCCGCCACTGCCCCCACCTTCACGACGAACTACGACGACGCAGGCTCCCCGCATTGGGTCATCCAGTTCGCGGACGGCGATTCGCTGGTCGGCTATCCGTCGAATGCGGATCTGGGCGACGCCAACTGGTCGGTCGTACCCGCTTCCTCGGGGGCATGCAGCGACCTGACCCACACTCCGCAACACGACACCTACGTCAACGTGGTGGCGTTCGTCCAGAACGCCGGCTGCGGCGGGAACTTGACCGGGGCGGCCATCGTCGCGGACGGTAACCAGGCCGCCGAGACCAGCGACACGATCACCGATATCGTCTATGACGGCGAGACGCTGGTCTCCGGTCCGGACACGATGACCGTCACCAACCCCGGTGCAGAGACAGGCACTGTCGGTATGACGATCAGCGCGCTCGACATCGCGGCATCCTCGAACAAGGGTGACCGGATCGCTTCCTACGCGGCTACCGGCCTGCCCGCCGGGTTGTCCGTCGATACCAGCACCGGTGCTATCACGGGCACGCCCCCACGGCTGGTACCTACGACCTCACGATTTCCGGGACCGACAACGGCGGTACGACTGGCACCGCGTCCTTCACCTGGACGATCCAGGCCCCGACGGGCAAGGCCGACATCGCCGCGAAGCTGTCCTGCCCGCGCACCCTCGCGCGCGAGGGCACCGGCATCTGCACGCTGACCGTCAGCAACAACGGCCCGGCAACGGCCGGCGCCGTAGTCGCCCAAGTGGCCCTGCTTGCCTCGCTGACCAAGACCACGTGCAGCACCGGCTGCGCCCGGCACGCCGACGTGATCAGCTGGTCGCAGCCGTACCTGGCCGCCGGCGCGTCGGTGCAGGACACGATCACGGTCAAGGCCACCAGCGCAGGTGTAGCGCTGGTCCTGGCGGTGGCATTATCGGCCAATCCTGATCCCCGTCCGTACAACAACTTTCAGCCTGGCCATCGTCAGGATAACCAGGTAGCCGGGAAAGCAGGCCGCTCCACTCAGGAGCGGCCTGAAAACGTCCGGGATGAATGCCTGACTCTGATGGGGGTTCATGTCTGCGGACCGAGGGCACCCAAATGCCGAATGCTTCCGCACAGGTGAGTTTCCTGCTGGACGCGTATGGCGCCCGGTTATATCTGCTGTTGTCTTACCGGACAGGTTCCTGGACGATCCGCCACAGTTGGACGGCGCTGGAGCTTGCGGTGAGGCAGCGTCTGGTCTCGGCGTCGAACGCGATGAACCGGCCCAGCCGGTCCATGTCGAGCAGCCGCTGCCCACTGCGGACATCCCAGATATCTCGGCCCCGCCCCTGGACCCACCGCCCGCTATGTGCGAACTCAATGCCTGTGTAGGCCCCGCGATCCGGGATGAGGCTGAGCTCGGCGCCGCTCGCGACGTCCAGGACATGTATCTCGGGCTCCGTCTGCGGCTGCTTTGGCCACGGCGCAATGCGGACCGCGATCATGCCGTCGTTGCCGAAGGCCACGGCGTCGACTCGCCCGGTGAACGCGAAATCTTGCGCCTTCTCGCCGCTGCCGAGATCCCAGACCTCGACGTTATGGTCGTTACGGCTGGCGACCGCTATCTGCCGGCTGTCACGGCTGAAGGCTGCTGCTGCACCGAGTCTCCGGAGCACTTGGCGCTCAGTGGCGACCTCCCAGACCGTCATCCCGTAGTCGTCGTTGGTAAAGAGCCACCGGTCGTCAGGGCTGAAGATCCCACGGTATCCAATGCCGCCGCAGTCATGGAGCCGTAGCCTCTTGTCGGTGGCTGCTGCCTGTCTCAAGTAGAGGAGCCCCTGGCAGTGGACGAGCAGCAGCCGGCTGTCGTGACTGAAGGTCATCCGTATCACATTCAGGCTCGCGGGCTTACGGCTCCCCGAATGAAGAGCCAGATTGGGCTCGAATGGTTCGAACACTGTCTTCAGTACGCCGGACGGGTTCTTCCCGGTGGTCGCGTCGTAGATCCGCACAAATCTAGCCGATGAGGTCGCGACGGAGTGGCCATCACCCGACAGCGCGAATCTGCTGATTCGTTCGTCGCTGAACCGTCGCGGCCTGATGCTTCGCGTCCTGCCGCTTGGCAGGTCGATAACGCTCAGGCTCCGATCGCTGGTCGGGGCGATCAGCCGGGTGAGGCCCGGGTTGACTTTAATGTCGTAGAGGTGGGATTTGGCGGGTAGCGGGATTTCTTGCTGGAGTTCAGCGTGGAGCTCGATGGGGGCGGGTGCTGGGGTCTGGCTGGTGCCGGGTGTGCGGGCAGGGCTGGTGCTGGCGGCGGGGCGGGCGGCCCCGGCGTGGGGGACGCCGGGGGGTGTCGGGGCGGGCTGGTGGGCTGCGGCGATTAGGCCGCCGAGGGCGACGACGGATTTGGGGTCGTCCAGCGTGGCGGGTTCGATGCCGAGCTGGTTGCGCATCAAGGTGGCGACGAGGACGATGCGGGAGGATCCGCCGACCAGGTAGGTCCCGGCTAGCTGCGCTGCGGCCGGGGCGGCCCGGCTGAGGATGGCGGCCAGCTTGTTCATCGACCGGGTCAGGTCGGGTTCGATGATCTCATCTAGTTCCTTGCGCCTGATCAGGGTTTCGGCGAGCGGGTGATTCAGCAGCCGGCAGCTGACTTTGGTCTTGGTGGAAAGGTCTTCCTTGGCGGCCTGGACGTTATCCAGCAGCCGGCGCCGGTCGGTCCAGGCGTCGTGGTCGCCGCCTGGGTTCAGGATGGCCTGCCACCGGTCGGGGTGGCTGGCGGCCAGCCGGGTTCCGGCGAGCTGGAACAGGGCGGCGTCGAAATCCTCGCCGCCGAGGTCAGCCAGCCCGTCATGGGCCATTACTGCGAAGCCGGCGTCGGCGCGGCGGGCCACCACGGCGGTGTCGAACGTGCCGCCGCCCAGGTCGTAGATGGCCAGCGCGGCATCGTCGGCGAGCTGGTAGTTCTGCGCGTAGTGCCAGGCGGCGGCGACCGGTTCGGGGACGAGCAGCGGCGCGGGCAGCGATCCGGCGGCCGCGGCGACCGCCTCGGGCAGCCCGGCTGCGATCAGGTGGGCAGGGAGCGAGGCTGCTGCCTGGCTCAGCGCGCTGGTCAGCACCTCGGTGCGGGCTGGGCCCCAGCCGGCCGGGCGGGTCAGGACCAGAGCCTCGGGCGGCCGGGCGCCGCGCTGGCGGAACGCTTCGGCCAGCACCCGCAGCAGCACCGCCGCGATCAGCTGGGCGGGGGACAGGCGCGCCGGGCCAAGTGAGACCGAGCGGTGCCCTATCTCCCGTTTGGGTGCGGGCAGGAACCGGGCCGGGTCCTGCATGGCCTGGTTGACCGCCCGGCGGCCCGCGGCGAGCTGGCCATCTTCCTCCAGGAACACCGCTGATGGCATCCGGTTGCTGTCCTGCTCCAGCTGCAGCAGCATACCCGGGCTGTCACCGGCCGACACAGCCGCCGCGGTAGACGTCGTGCCGAAGTCGATCGACAACCTCCACGGGGGTACTGCGCTAGCCACGACCACCCTCCCGCTAACCGTTCATATCTTGAGCCGGCCCTTGCTGGGCTAGTGCCCGCCATGCGGGCCGCCTGCAGGTCCGTGCTGGTCACCGCCCGGCTGATCGTCAACGATCCCGCCATGATGGCCAAAGGCCGGCCCGTCATCGGAATGACCGGCGGCGTGATGGGCAGCCTGGTACCAGCCGGATTCGTGCGGCCCGGATTCGTGCGGCCCGGATTCGTGCGGCCCGGATTCGTGCGGCCCGGGCTCGGGCGGCGGAGGCACTCCGTGTGGCCAGGCCCGCTGCAGCGCCACGGTGATCTCTGCGGCCCGCTGCGCGGGCTCGACGTCCGCCCTCGGCACGGCGTGCAGCGCGCTGCGCAGCACGTCGGCCAGCATGGCGTTGTCCGGCTCCGACTCGGGGTCGGTCATGCCTGCGCCATCAGTCACTGCTGCTCCCCAGCGGGTCTCGTTCTCGCCATGCTTTGACACCGGTGCTGTCCGGTGAGTTCCCGAGGATCACCCGCAGGTCGCCGAGGGCGCGGCGCAGCCGGGTCCTGACGGTATTGAGCGGGATCCCGGTGACGTCGGCGATCTCCCGGTAGGACAGGTCGCATAGGTATCTCAGCACGATCACCTCGCGGCGGGCCGCGGAGAGGCCGTCCAAGGCCGCGCTGATGTCCAGGCGCGCGTCGGCTTGCGGCTCGCCCGGTTCGGCCGTGACGGTGTCGGGGATTCCGGCCGGCATTGGGACCCGGTTCCGTGCACGGATCTCATTCAGGATCACGTTCCGGGCGATGGCGAACGCCCAGGTCCGGAACGAGCTTTGCTGGTCGAAGGAACGGATCCGGCTGGCGATCCGGTACAAGACTTCCTGCCGCGCGTCCTCAGCAGCGTGCCGGTCGCGTAGCATCCGCAGACAGATCGCATGGATGTAGTCGAAGTGCCGCTCCAGCAGGATGGTCATCGCCGTGGCGTCGCCTGCCGCCGCCTGGCGGGCGAGCTCGGCATCGTCCCGGGCTGCGGATTCCGCCGGGAAGTGCGGCGGCAGTGTCATAATCCGGAACATACACCGCCGTGGGCACGTGCTCCGCTTCAGCTTGCTGTGCCGGACTTGCCGGCGGCCCGGAACTTCCCGCACGCTGGCTGTGTCGAAGGGGCCGTCAACCATATTGCCGTCAGCGGTCAGGATGTCCAGAGCGTCCGGTTGCTGGCCATCGCAGGCACAGGAGGCGACGATGACACACATCGACCATGACGGGGGCCTCGGGCTTGGGCCCGAGAACCCCGTCCACAGCCCAGCCGGCCTGACGGCTGAGGCTCTAAGCCCGGAGTTCCACGACACCGGCCTGCCCCTGGTGGGCCTGGGCAGCGGCGCGGGCCTGGCCGCGACCGCCGCGACCGCCGCGACCGCCGCGCCGGCTGCGCCGGAGGAGATCGGGAACCCGGGCGAGTACCAGCATTTCTGGTTCGACGAGGGGGAGAGCGGCTACTGCGTGCCTGCTTCCGTCACTGAGGTGATCGAGTGCCAGACGGGGATGTCGCTGCACGGCTTCAGCGTGGTGGAGCAGGAGGCCAGCAAGCTCGGGATCAAGCTGGGCAGCCAGGGGCTGACCCTGCAGCAGGCCGGCGAGCTACTCGCTGGTGTCGGGATCCCCTCGCACATCGAGGCCCTGCCGCCGCAGGAGGCCCTGAGCGTGCTGGGGAACTACCTGGCGCAGGGGAGCAACATCATCTTGTCCGTCAACGCGAGCCCGATCTGGTACGACGGCTCGGACACCGCGTTGAACCCCGGCGGTTCCGCCGACCACGCCCTGGTGATCAGCGCCATCGACCCGCAGACGCAGACCGTCACCCTGTCTGACCCTGGCTCCCCCGGCGGGAACGAGGAGCAGGTGCCCATGGGCACGTTCCTGCAGGCGTGGTCGGCGAGCGACTACGAGATGCTCGTGACCGATAGCCCGGCCGGCGGCGCCGACCACGCCGCGGCGACCAGCGCGGTCGACAACCTCGAGGACAGCAGCGGCGCCGGCTACGGGATCGGCTATGACCTTGGCCACGACGCGGGCTGGGCGCTGCATAACCCGGCCGCCGTCGTGCTGGGCTTCGTGCTGACCGGCACGGCCGTGGCCGGCGTCGGGAAGCTCGGCCAGGTGGCCCTGGAGCAGGTGCGCAAGCATCGCGGCGGGAGGCGCTGAACAGTGACCGCAGGCATCCTTGACCGGGTGCACGCATTGTGCGGGCAGGCGGCAGACCGCCTGCCCGCACAGGCCGCCGCGTCGGTGCGGCAGGCTGCCGCGGGACTCGCCGGGCCGCTCCGGCTGGCCTTCGTCGGCCGGGTCTCCTCCGGCAAGTCCACGCTGGTGAATGCCTACCTAGGGCGGCGGCTGGCGCCGACCGACGAGGGCGAGTGCACCAAGGTCGTGACCGTCATCCGGTTCGGCCCTGCTGACCGCGCCAGGGTGCTGATGCGTGACGGCTCGGCGCTGCCGCTAGCGCTGGAGCCGGCCGGGACGCTGCCGTCCCGCCTCGGCGCCGAGCTCGACGAGGTCCAGCTGATCGAGGTCGAGCTGAGCTTGGAGGTGCTCAGGGACACGATCATTATCGACACTCCCGGACTGAACTCCTTCCATGCGGAGAACAGCGAGCGCACGCACCAGGCACTCGGCATCGACGCGGCGTCGCAATCCGCGGCCGCTACGGCCGACGCCATCGTCTTCGTGCTCAATGCGCAGGCCCGCGATGACGAGCGCGAGATACTGAGCCAGTTCAGAGGAGTCTCGCTCGGATTGAACGCGGCCCCTTCCAATGCGGTCGGGCTGCTGGCCAAGGCGGACGAGGTCAACGCGGATAACCCGTGGACGGCCGCCACCGAGCTCGCGGCCTGGCAGGCTCGTCACCTTCGCCACGACATCGCAACCGTCCTGCCGGTCATCGGTCTGCTGGCCGAGACAGCCGAGACGCAGTTCGGCGAGGACGACGCGGATGCTGTCCGGCTGCTCGCCTCGCTCGGCCCGGATGCTCGCGAGGAGATGCTGTACAGCGGTGACTATTTCCTCGACTACGAATCCGCCGTCGATCCGGCCCGACGTTTCCGCCTGTACGACATGCTGCGCGGCTACGGGCTGCGCTGCTTGCTGACGGCCGCCGACGCCGGCGCATCCACGCCCGCCATGGCCGCCCTGCTGACCGAGCGCTCCGGGATGGCGGCGCTGCGGGCTGAGGTGGGCCGGCGCTTCACCTCGCGCACCGCCGCACTCAAGGCGGCCCGGGCCCTGGCCGTCTTGCGCGCAGCAGCCGACCGCCCCGACGTCGACCAGGACACGCACAGCCAGATCCTCGGCGGAATCGACGACCTCATGCTGGACCCCGCCATGCACGCGCTCGAGGAACTGCGCGCCCTTTCCCTGGTCAGTTCTGGGGAAGCGCAATTTCCAGACGAGGACCGCGCCGCTGCTCTGCAGATCCTGACCACCACCGACCCGGCCGCCCGGCTCGGCCTTCCCGCCGCTGGCCCGGACGCGACGCTCGCCGCGGCCGGAGCCACCGCACAGCGCTGGCTGGCGATCGCGAACACCGCACTCAGCCCGCGCTCGCGTGATGCAGCCCGGGTGATCGTCAGGTCACTGGACATCGATCGTGACCAGCTCGGAGGCCAACAGCCATGATTACCGCTGCTTTCCCCGTCGTCGGCGCCGCGCCGCCGCCACGCACCGCCGGCTCCGCGATCGGCCTGCCGTTCGAGATCCTGCTGGTGGCCGCTGCCCTCGTCGCCGGAGCCGTGATCGCCATCGGGATCGGCTCGGCGACCCGGCGCCGGGCCCGCGGTGATGCGTCGGCCAGGCCGGCGCGTGCGAAGCCGCCGGCCGAGATGTCCGCAGTCGCCGCGCGGGCCACCGTCGTGGCGGGATCGGCCGCCGCGCCGATCACCGATCCCCGGACCGAGCGGGACATCCTGGTACGGGCCTGCATCCGGGCCCGTGACCTCGCCACCAGCAGCGCGCTCCGGCAGGTCCTCGGCGACGCGCTGACCCAGGCCGGGGTGACCGAGGAAGATCCGACCGGCGAGCGATTCGACCCCGATCTGCACCGCTCCGTCGGGGTTACCAGCACGGCGGATCCTGAGCTGGACGCGGTTGTCGCGTCCTCGCCGCGGGTCGGGTATTCCGACCACGGGCGGCAGATGCGCCCCGCGGAAGTCATCGTCTTCGCCTCCCGGGCCGGGCGGTGAGCGGCATGCCCGACCCGCTCGCCGGCGGCCCGCACGATTCACCCTCTGGTCTCGCCGTACGCGACGGCGCCGGGGCCGGGCTCGCCGGCGACACCGACAGCTTCCTGGCCTCGGTGCGCCGCGCGCTGGCCCAGAGCAACGCGGCAGACGCCCTGGACCTGCTCGATGAGACCGCCAGTGACACGAGCCGCTTCGCGGTCGTCGTCGTGGGCGAGCCGGGCACCGGGAAAAGCTCACTGATCAATGCCCTGCTCGGCGACGCGGATCTGCTACCGGTAGGCCACCGGGCGGGCACTGGCGCATACTGCGTGCTCAGGTACGGGCCGCACGCCCGGGTGCGGGTACACCTCCCGGACGGCCAGGTCCTCACTGCTCCCCAGGACCAGTGGCGCGCGTGGCTGCAGCGACACGGCCGCTCCGACGCGGAGCCGCGGCCGGCGTGGATCGAGGTGGAGCTCCCCGACACCCGGCTCGAAGGCCTCCAGCTGGTGGACACGCCTGGGGTCGGGGGCCTGGACTCGACGCTCGGCGAGCTGACCCTGCAGAGCCTGCGGCTGGCGGAGGCAGTGGTATTCGTGTCGTCCTGCACGGCGCCGCTCGGCCAGACCGAGCTGGACTTCCTGCGCCGGGCCAGCGCGCAGGTGGACCGGGTCATCTTCGTCCTGGCCAAGGTGGACAGCAAGGCGGGCTGGCGCAAGGTCGCCGCGGAGGACCAGACGCTGCTGGCCGAATCCGCCCTGCGTTTCGCGGGCTCGTCTGTGCTCCCGTTCAGCGCGAAGCTGGCTGCGGACGCAGCCCGGGCGTCCCGTCCCCAGCTCGCCGGGCGGCTGCTCACCGATGCGGGAGTTCCGGCCTTGTGGCAGCAACTGGCGGCCGTCACCGCCCGACGCGGTCACATCCGGATGGCCAATCGCGTTCGCACCGCGCGGTCCGCGCTCGAGCTTGCTCATCAGGACTGCAGCCTCGCCATCGCACTCCTTGAGGACATCGGCGATACCGCCGAGGAGACAACGGCCCGGCGAGCCCAGCTAGAGGAATGGAGCATCCGCGCCGACGACTGGTACCTCAACCTGGACAAGATGTCCAGGGAACTGAAACGGGCCGTCAGCATCTTCCTAGCGGACCGCGGGGAGGCGCTCATCGCGGCGTTCGATGCCGGGCATCAGCCGGCCGCGGGCAACGACGATCCAGCCGTCCGGAACCTTATCGCCGACGTCAGCGAACTTCAGCAGGAGATCGCCCAGCTCCTGCAGGTGCGGGTCACGGGGATCGCCGCCGAGATCGCCGGCGGTCTCACCCTCGACCCGGAAATGCGTGACCGTCTGGACGAGGCGGCGGGCGCTGACCTAAGGGTCCCGGTCCGGCCGCTGTCCGCGCACGGCAAGGGGTCCGGAGAGGGCATGCTGCAGACACAGTCCACCTATATGGGGACGATGATGGCCCACACCGCGCTGACCGTAACGGCCGTGGCGATTCTCGGCGCCAGCAATCCGGTCGGCTGGGTGCTGGCGGGAGGTTTCGGCGCGTTCTGGGCGTATCAGGGAACCAAGACGCGCCGCACGGCGGCCGAGGCCGCGGCGCGTCGCGCGTGGGCCCAGCGCGCGGTGAGCGAGGTCATCCGGCGGATCGAGCTGGAGTGCGGGACGCGGATTGAGGACGCGATCCATCTCATCACGACCACGCTGCGGCGTGCCTATCCGCGCGAGATAGCCCGCCTGCGCAGTGAGCTGGAGGCATGCGAGCGAGCCGCCGCTCAGAGCACGGTGGAGCGAGCAGCCGCGCTCAAGGAACTCGGCAACCAGCGAGCGGCACTCAGACTGCTGATCCAGACCGCCGATGACCGGCTGGCGGCGCTCGCTATCGGCCAGGCGGGACACCAAGCTGATCCGGCCACCCGCTAACCGGTCAGGTGACCTGCCCGTAATCTGAACCCGACACAAACATCAGTCCCTGACCCGAAGATACTTACCAAGCAAATTGTTCCTCATGGCATAACCCAGGCCAGAACACGATCATTTGTGTCCGAGGTCCGACACTACACACCGCTCGGCCGCATCGCTCCCTCAGCCAGCTCACACCACCAAGCCGAGAGCCAGCCCCAGAGCCGGTCAGCCTCGCCCACCACCGGGTCTACCGGAAGCAGGTTCTCCCGGGGGACTTGCCAACGAGGACTACCCGCGCTGCTACGGAAAACGCAGGTAACGACCCGAACCATATTTCCGAGCGTTACAGAATAGCCAGCGACGACTTCGACGATCTTGCGGCCAGCACCGTCCGCCCGGCGTATCCCGTCCACGAGCACGACCAGTTCATCGCCCACTCCTGCGGGCTGCTGGACTTTTGAGACTGCGACAAGGCAGCATTCCCCCAGACACAGACCTAACCCTGTTCTGCGTGCGTCGACGGACGAACGTCGAGGCTCCCGGTGCCATGCATATCGGCGGTTCCCGTGGAAATTGGTGCTGAATCCGTGCTGACGCCCAGCCGCCCGACACGCCACCTACCTGCGGAAACTGCCACCCGGTCCACGATCACCCAGATCTACGAGGGCACCAATCAGATCCAGCGCATGGTCATGGCCCGCCAGCTGCTTAAGGGCTGATTCCTCGTCGCTGACCTGCGGCTCGTTTCCGGGGCGGGTGCTGCCCCCCGGGTCGCATGAGGCGACACGGTATTCGACACCCGCAGGATGCGGAGGATCTTACGGTCTTCGGTCGTGCCGCCCGCTTCCCGTGTGCGCGAACTACGGTCGAAAGATGGACGACCCAGAGGTCGCCGCGGCGATTGCGGCAGGCGAACTGGACGGGCTCGCCGCGGCCCTCGACAAGTACGCGGCATCCCTATACGAGTACTGCTACTCGAT
>Ga0210390_10004902_pt1 | contig 11248 bp, 18 predicted proteins | sample IncBWH11OmetaG_FD_161050 | JGI IMG/M metagenome (GOLD analysis project Ga0210390, IMG submission 161050) | Forest soil microbial communities from Barre Woods Harvard Forest LTER site, Petersham, Massachusetts, United States - Inc-BW-H-11-O ... | reverse complement strand
AAAAGCTGACCCTTTCGTAATATCAATGGGTTGTAACCGACCTTCAGGCGCAACCTACTGAAAGAACACGACTTTCAGATCGGCACTTTTGGCACGACGGTTACGACAAGCCCAGGAAGGCATCGCCGGAACCCGTCGGCAAGCTGCACGAAACCGAAACCCTTGTCGGGGTTGTACCATTTGACGACGGCCTGGATCGGGGGCCAGACGGCGCTTCGAACCGCGGCGCGCTGAATTCCCGTGCAGATCGGAAATTGCTCCAGGGGGCTTCGTAGTTGTCGTCGGCGAAGGCGCGGCGACGGGGCGGGCGAAAATCTCTGTCTCCGCTGTTCACTTGAATGCCTGGGGCCGGGTGGAACGTCCTCACTCTGAAATGAGGCGGATTGATCGTCAACGAATTCCAGCCGCCGCCAGCGGCTTGCGGCGGCCGATTGTTCCGATGCGATCAGGGAGCAAGGGTCTGGGTTTCTCGCGTCAACCCTGAAAGCGTCGGCTGACCGACGTTGTCGGTGCAAGCGACGGCGCGGTGCGTGTCGCCGGCACGTTCGGCTTGGGATACGCGCGCGGCGGCTCCGGTCGAGCCAGCGGTTCCGCCGGGACCGGTGCACGCTCCCGGGGCAACTCCTCCATGCGCGCGCGGATCATCGCGAAATCGTCGTCGGCGCGGGGGCGGGTCATGGGTTCCTCCCTTTTGCTTTGTTGCGAGCCTGGTTCGTCGAGCGGCGCTCAACTATATGGAAGCGGCCAACCCCGGAGCGGTGCCTCGAAGCCTACTACCTACAACGGACACGGTTCGATCGGATCGCCGAGGGCAAGCTGCGTCGCCGCCAGTTGACCGACGACGGCAATGTAGAGATCACCGGACGCGACCTCCGCGAGGGGGCCGCGGGGCGGCTGGAGCGTCTGGGCGGCCACCCGCGTGGCTGCGACGCCCTCGGGTAAGGCGGGAGCAAAGGGAGAGACCGCGGCGCTGCGGCGAGATGCTCACCAAAGACATTCTCTTCGGCATGAACATCTTGACCTGAGTCGGCCTGATCATGACCGGGTTTGGCTTGACCCTGCGCCGAATGGGACGAGCCGGTCTGCCCCTGTGCTTCGGCGTGATGGGCGTTGGGACGGCGCTCGTGCTGGCCGGGCTCTTCATGGGTGGCTGGAATGCCAGATGACGCACGAACCCTTTGGCCGTTCTGGCCTGGCGTCCAAGGGGGTGGTGGGCTCGACGACAGCATCCCCGCCCGAGCCACAGGGACCGGGCGGCAGCGGCGCGTACAATGCCGCAGACCCGACAAGTGGACGGCGCGCTTCCGTGGCCGGGAGGGGACACAGGATGAAATTGCGATCGGTCGCGGCCGTCGGAGGCGCCCTATGGGCACTGGCCGGCTGCACCGCTCCCCCTCAACCACCAATCGCAGCGGCACCGGCCTCGAACGATCCGGCAACCATCAACCCCATCGACTACGTGGTCCAGCATGCCTGCAATGTCGCGGGCGACTTCCTGAATTGCACGGGCACTCTGCACGCGCAGACAACCGCGGAAGTAGCCCAATACCGCAAGCGCGATCTGCCGGCGCCGACCGGCTATCAGATCGGCGACTGCACGCTGAACTCCGACGGCTCGATGCCGTGCGAGTTCTCCTACCCGCCCTTTGGCCCATTTGCGGTCGCGAGCGGCGACGGCGGGGACCTCTACGTGACCGATCCGGGCGGGATCACGCGCGTCAAGGTAACGCAGGATGGCGGTAAGCCGGGGGTCCTACAGCATTTCACCGGCCCCGAATGCGGGGCAGACGGCTGGGTGTCTTTCAGGAACGATCCGCCCACCGGCTCGTGGGCTTCGATGGTGGCGCGGCTGAACGACACGCCGGCCGCGGCCTGCCCTCAGCGGTTGAACAGTGCCTTCACGCGCTGGCGCCTGGAGAACATTACCTGGACGTTCTACGAGGGCACCTCGCCTCGGACGGTGACCCTGCCGACGATCATTTCGGAGCATTACGGTCGGAATACGATCGCCGCTTCAAAAGCGATGGAGCGTTTCTTCTACGCCAAGGGCGCCGGCCGCGTCCGTTGGTCTTCCTGGAAGAAGGCTGCGCCGGTCGGCTCTGACCTATCGGTACGCTGCCCCGCCGTGCCTTACGACGTGGCGCCGGACGACAGCGGGTGGAACCTCTCGGATTGTCGTACCTGGACAGCGATTGAGCCCGCCGCCGGCTGGAGCGCGGCGATGTATAGCTGGCCACCGGCCCAGTAAGGGGCTCTGCGTGCAGCGTTCGCGAACGGTCAACAGCCAGGATGGCTCTGGCGCTATGCGTGCAAACTGCCTCGGCGCCACTATCGCCTCGGCGGGGCGTCGAACCGCGGCGCTCGTGCCCGGTGGTGGTGTGGGATCGTAGGCCGGGGTGAGCGCAGGGACGTGCCGGGTTCGCGAGGATCAGCCAGGGCCGCAGGCCTGCCGGCCCGCCCAGCAGATTTGGGCAGACGCGGCCGCCGTTACGCATGGCGCGCGCGTCCAATCTGGTGGCGGCATAACTTGGCTCCCGCCGTGTGTTATGGTCTCGCCCCGGAGGCTGAGAGCGGGGGTGCTGATGGCCGAGACCGACATTGCGGCCGATGGCCTCGAACGCAAACTGGCGACGATCCTCTCTGCCGACGTGGCGGCGTACAGCCGGCTCATGGCGGAAGACGAGGAAAACACTCTGCAAACATTTCGCGGACACAAGGTGGTCTTCGAGAAGCTTGTGCAACTGCATCGTGGTCGCATCTTTAATACCGCTGGTGACGCTATTCTGGCTGAGTTCAGCAGCGCCGTCGAAGCCGTTCGCTGCGCCACCGAAATCCAAGCCGCCCTCCGCACACGCAACGACCAACTCCCGGAGCAGCGACGCGTTGAGTTCCGCATCGGCGTCAATCTCGGCGATGTCATGGTGCAGGGGGCGGATTTGCTTGGCGACGGTGTCAATGTCGCGGCGCGCCTGCAAGCGGCGGCGGAGCCCGGCGGCGTCTGCATTTCCGGTAGCGTCTACGACCAAATCCTCAACAAGCTGTCCCTGGCGTTCAAACCGCTCGGCGAGGTGAACTATAAGAACATCCCGCAGCCGGTGCGGACCTTTGCCATCGCAGAAGCCGAAGGCCTCGGAGTGCTCCCGTCTCCGACCCGCCAGCACCAAGCTGCGCACGGGCGGCGGCTGTGGCCGCTTGTCGCCGCCATTCTGGTCTTGATCGCGGGTGGCGGGGCCTTCTGGGCGCATTCTCGCCATCAGCGCACCCCGGCAGAATACCCCCTTGCGGCCGAGGTGATCGTGCCGCAAGACGCATCGAGCGATCACCGTCGGAGTGAGAAGGAGGCGGGCCGCTTGGCCAAAGCCGACCGCAGGACGGCCGAGGCCGAAGCACTGGCTGCGCCGTTGGCAGGGGAGATTAAGCCGCAGCCCGGCCCATCGGAGAGCGCGACCGCCGCCCCGACCCCGCCCGCCGATCCAACTGGTGACGATCAAAGTGGGCTTTATCGCGGGCAGATTTGCTATGGGGCGACCGAGGCGCTCTCGGCCCACTGTTTTAAGGCGCAGGCAGTGATCACAAGATTTAAAATCTCAGGCCAATGGCCCGCCGCCACTCCCGGCTCGACGATGTATCTTGCCGGCGGCATCAGCCGGGCAGGGGATGTTGCGACCATATGCACGCGCAACGGGCCGACGGATCGCGCGGGCCGGTCGCCGATATGTTTGGCAAACTGCATGACGGACGCATCGACGCGACCGGGAGTTTCCTCAACGGTCGCAGCGTTAACTGAGCTGGAGCAAGAATTAGCGGGAGCGGTCCTTCGCCTCGGCGCGGGCGAGCCGCCCGGCCTCCGCCGCCGCCGGCTCTTCTCCCTCCGTCCGCCAAAGAGGAGCCCAACAGCCCTGGGCACGGAGCGGCGGGGACACGGCGCAAAGATTGGATGGAATGGCGGCCCAGCCCGCAGCAGCCTCAGCGCGGCTCGGGCATGACCTGGGCAATTACCGAGCGGTCGGCAGCCGCAGTGCGCGCCTCCAAGTCCCGGCGGATCGCGATGGCTTCCTCGTTATATTGCCACTCCACGTCAGCGCACGCTGCGCGAAACTGCGGTTCGAAGGCCGGTTCCGCACCGGACTGTCCAACAACGCGATGCCTTTCGCACGCCGCCCGCGCAGCGAACAGTTTCGGGTCCTGCCGGAGGATGATCGTCGCCGGGATTTGCGTTAACGTGTAGAGGGCTTCCTCGGCGTCGTCGTCGTTCCCTGAAGCCTCCGCGGAGCGGTATGCCGCCTGTGCCGCCGCGTAATAGGTGACTTCCTCGGCGGTCGGGCCGGGAGGCAACGGGGCGACCGGAGGTTCGGATTGCGAGCAGGCGGCCACCATGACGGCGGGCAGCGCCACGGTGACGAAGGCGGCGAGCTTATTCATCTGGCGCGTTCCCTGGCTGGGGTCGATTTGACGGAGAGGGCCGCGGCGGACGCAGGATAACGGACGACCGACGACCATCCCATCCGATCCAAGATAAGAGCGGCCGATGGCGCGATTACCTTGGCGCGTGACACCACTCGGCCGCAATAGCGGCAACGCGGTGGCCGTTAGCGGGGCACACCGCCTTTCATCTACTATCGCCCAGCAAATTCCCAACTCGGGGGCTGGTGGCCGGGCGCGCAGTGCTCGACAATCCCCATCGCAGCGAAGGCCCGGCAATCAAAACTGCGGCAAACCGCAGGCCGCCGCTCGTAGACGGTGCAGCCCTGTTCTCCCAGGTGCACGCAGGCCCCGTCGGCGCGCCGCCGGAGCACCAACTCGCCAGCGACGTTCCGTTCGGTCATTAGGTGAGGCAGGCGCCGCTTGTCGCGCTTCGCGTCCACCGGGATGCCCTCGTAATAGCAGCAGGCGGTGCACGCGCCGCATGGGACCGACCCAGCGTTTCCGCGCCACCAGGCCGCAAGGAAGTCCTTTGCCGTGCAGTTCACCGTTCGCTTTGTGCGGCTCATGGCTCGCGCTATCCCATACTCCCGCCGCTGGCGGTCTAGGCCGCGGCCACCGAGGCACGCCGTGCAAGCTCGCTTCGTCGCGGGCCGCGCCTTGCCATGTCAAATCGAAGGCAGGGCGCCTCGGGGTCCGCGCTTTGACGGCTGCGGCGCTCGCGCGCTATATGCCGCCTTATGTTCAGCGTCAAACGAGTTGCGCAGCTTTTCATCTCGTCCGCGCGAGGCGCCAAGTGGGCGCCGCGGAATAGGACGGCGCTCGGGCTTGTGCTGATCGGGCTTGTGGCATCGGCTATCGTGTACATGCTGCCGAGCAGCGAGCCGGTATCGGGGAGTGCACCTGCTACCGCGTCCGCACCGACGCTATCGCAGGGCGCTGTGCGCCCGGCCATCCCCATGCCGCCGGCCGCAGCGGCGCTCGTGCAGGCTGATGAGCCAGTCCCGACGCCAGCGGTTTCGATGCCGCAAACGGGGGAGGGGTCAGCCGGACGCAAAACGGTGAAACCGCGGGCATGGCACAAATGGCGGCTCGTAAGAAGGGCGGCCCACGCCTGGTCCTTTCACGCCCGGACAGCCGTGCTTTCCGAGCCCTGTCGCTATCACTGCGACGACTGGGCTGAGCCGATGACATGGCACGGGGGCGGGTATTGACCGCCGCAGCGAGTGGGCGCTTCGGCGCCAGCGATATGCGCGCCGACGGCCATACCGCAAAACCTGAGGCGCCGAGGCTGGTCGGGCCGACGCCGACAGCGCCTATCTCGCCGCCGTCCGCGCCCTCCGCGCCTCCGCGACGATCACCAACGGGCACCCGATCAAGCCTTTGGCGACGTGACCGCCCAAGCCGACGCGGACCATCAAGCTAACCCAGACCGGCTCGCCGGCGCCAAAAACCGCACCCGCGTCTATGCACTCGCCGGCGACGGCCGCCAGGCAATTATCGTCCGCAGGGCGCAGGATCATTTCCACCGCGTCGCCGTCTTGTGCAATCCGGCTGCAGGCGCGAACTGCGGCCGGCGACCGTGCGGTTATCGCTCAGGCCGTGCCTGAGGTGCGCTGAGGCCGCTGCCGCTGCGGCTGGCGCTGCTCCCTACTCGATTTGATGCGCGCCAAGTACAGTGAGCGGTGGGCTCGAAATGGGGTGGCAGCGGCGGCTTCACCGCCAACCGGCCTCGGCGCCTCGGTTCGGCGATCCTCTCCGGCATCTCCTTCCTCGCGGCGGTACTCGGTGCTACCGGCGCACGACGCGGCCGATTTTCGTGGGTATCTCGCTTTTCTGCGGCGCGGGGCTGAGGGTGGCTGGCGTCCTTCGGCTCGTCCGTCAGGCGCTGCGCGGGCCGACGCCGCAGTCGATGCCCCCGTGGGACGCACAGGGGCCAAGCTACCTGCCCGCCGGCGCCCGACAGCGGCGGCAGGCGTTCGGGTTGCGGCGTCGGCTCGCCCAAAGAATTTCACAAATGTCGGTGTCTGTTCCTTCAGGTTAGTGTAATATCTTCGGGGGCCATCGCCGCTGGGAGCGGGCACCGGGGCTTCGAGGCGAGGTATGCGAACGGACCGTAAGCCGCGGCGCGGCAGCATTAGGGCAGACTTGTGACTTTGAGGCAGTCGGCCGGAATAAGTCACCGGCTGCGGTGTCACATTGCATCAAAGCGTGCGCAAAGCGGAGAAACGGATGCCTGGAAACCGACGAAAATCCGCGACGCCGCCATTTGGTTCGGCTTGGCGATCAGCGCCGCGCTGGCCTTTTTCTTCCTCTGAGCGATCGGATAGCGCGCAGTCGAGACTTCACACCGCCAGCCAAATCGCAGACCACAGGCTCAGCGCTAGAAGAGCGATGACGGCGAGGCTTGCCCTCAGGCTGAGGGGCGCATCCCGTGTCGTTGCCCGCGGATTGTACGGGTAATCCGTCATGTCCCGAGCATAGCTGCTCAGCTTTGTTGCGCGGTTGTGGCGAAAAAATGTCGAACGCCCGCACCGATAACGGATCGGGTCATCCATGACGAGACCAAGTGCTTGCGGCACGCGGTCGATTTGGCGTGCTGCAAGCCTGCTGATCAGCCAGCACGGCGGGACCGCCGTATCCGAGGCGACGCGACTTGCCGGTCGGATGCTGGATCGCGGCGACAGCGAAGGCTGGCAGGTGTTGTGCGTGGATCAGCCTGGCGATCGAGACGCTACAGGCGCCGCGCCAGGGGCAACCGAATTGAGATGAAGCGAGTATCTCACCCCTATGGCCGCTCGGTCCCGGTCACGACCATATCGACGGGATCGGCTGCCGCACCGGGAGCACACAAGCCGGGCGTGCCAATCAGGGACCGTCGTCCGGGCGCCGTAGCGCTCGGCCATTTCCGCGGGATCGGGCTCGACCTGATGCCGGCAATCGAGGCACCAGACGATCAGCCGCAGTCGTGCTGCCGCGGCATTGCCGAGGGTCATTCCTACTTTGTCCTGCCAAAATCGGGGGTTATCCGTCCCAGGATCGCCTCACCTTCAGGCGTCAGCCGCCAGTACCCACCCTCGAATTTAGCCCAACTCCATCGCCGACATTTTCGCCGCGCCTTATCTCTCTCGTAATCAACCGGATACAGCTCTTCGAGCGTACAGGCGCCGCCATGATCGCTGAGCCGCGGCAGAAATTCCCGGCTGTGCACGTCCACTGTGAGATGACGGACCATGGGGACCCCCGGAGTTATTGTCATTTACCGTTTCGCGCGACGATGAGAGAGTGCCAGTTTTCAGCGGCCCGTATTTGCCGAGCGTCATAGGCGGGCCGGGCTTGGGCGTTCATCGGCGCCGCTTCCACAACAACCAGACGAGCACCAACAGTAGCACGCCCAAGCGAGGTGACATTATCCCTGGCTCGGCCGCGCCCAAGCCTTTGTCCGGCGAGGTGGCCGGCACTTCGATGCAGAGTGTTGATGTCGGCGGTGACGCAGGCAAGGTGATTTGGGAGGGTCGCCGACGCCAACTCCCGATCGCCGTGCAGAGAGGCGGCACGGCCTTCATCGCAGTCCCGAGGAGAACCAAAGCCAGGCCGATACGGCTGTACTCGTTATAGCGACGCTCCACCGCTTCCCAATGGGGGGCACTGCCGGCAACCGCATTCCGCTATTGAGCCTCGGGGCCACCCGGCGCTCCATTAGGCAATGCGAAACAGAACAGCAGCACAACGCCCGCCATGCTGAATAGCAAGCCAATGATATTGCGCGTTGAAATACAAAATGCGCGAGGTCGTCGTAACAGCGAAGGCAGCTTCATCGTCTCCGCCTTCCTTGCCCGTGGCTCGGCCCCGTCCCCGGCCGCAGCGGTGGCAGGCGTTCGGGCTTCGGCACCGGTGGTTCCAATTTCTCGAGAATGGCCTTCAGCGGGTCGAGCCGCGGCGACAGCGGGTAGCGGGCTTCGTCGATCGCGCGGCGCAACAGCTCGATCAGCGCCGCCTGCTCCTCATCGGTCAGGTCGAGCGTCATCGCGGTCGTCGGGGTTTGGCCAGTCCTTCGCTGGATCGCGCACCCACACGGTCCGCCCCATGGCATGGCTGACGATGACCGCGGCGAGCATCCCAAGTTCGAGGCGTCGCACGGTGGTCGGGGCTTCGTTCCGCAGTTGGTTATAGCGGTGCTGCCTGCCTGCCAATTCCATCTCCCTAGTCCTTTCACCTACGGTCAGGCCCGACAAGCGCGCGGGTCTCGTCATTGGTCAGGCTGAGGGGGACAATCGAAGACCTTTGTCGCTTGCCACAACCAGCGTATCTTCCCCAAGCGATGATGCTCTTGGAACAATTGCCCCTTGAACGCTGTCCGCACTGCCGCGTCCATCGGCCAACTCTTGCGAGAATGACCATAGCAGCAAGACACGCATTCAACGGGTCCAACCCGCGAATTTGGTCCACGTACAAGTGCAGTAGCTGCGGTGGGATGGTTCTGGCCTGGGGACAGGGTACAACAAACACGAGCGGGGCCATCGTCCTCGGCACGTTACCCGAATTGAGCGAGCTAAGCGACGTGATACCCGCTACGGCTAGAAGATATCTGTATCAAGCTCAGGAGAGCCTGCATTCGCCCGACGGGGCGGTTATGCTTGCGGCGAATGCAGTGGACGCCATGCTGAAGGCGAAGGGATATCAGGACGGTAGAAGCCTCTACTCTCGGATTAAGGCCGCGGCCGATGACCACCTCATCACCGCCGACATGGCGCTCTGGGCGCATCAGGTGCGGCTGGAGGCCAACAACCCTCGCCACTCCGATGAGGAGAACCGCATGCAACGCCGGACGGAGCGACACAGGCTGTGGAGTTTGCTTGTGCGCTTGCGAACATCTCGTTCGTGCTTCCGTCGCGGGTAACCCGCGGCTTGAAGGAAGCCGGGGGGATACCGATTGCGGAAGGTGGAAAGCTCCGGAAGTCTAAGGGCTATGCGGCTCGCCGGCCGGATACTCGATCACGGCGACAGGAAGGGGTGGCAGGTATGGGTGGGATCAGACGGGCGATCGAGGCGCTACAGGCTCCGCGCCGGGCGAGCTGAACTGAGCCGCGCCAAATAGGTCATAGCGTCATATCGCAAAGTACCGCCAGTAACACTACGGAGACGATCGCTATCGCGAACCAGACTGTGGCGGCGTCCATATTGGTCAGTGACGTTGCTCGACGACCTCGATTAGATAGCAAACACAGACCCTGCATATAAGAAACATTCATCTATTTACCAAACCCCTTGCGACGGCGATCTTGGTAAACGGGCCGAAAGCCCTGATGTTTTTCCCGCCTCATCATTGACACAGACCCCTGACGCGGCCCGCGCGGGGATCGGGCCGCTGACTGCCAGGGCTGGCTGCCCCCGGCCCGCGACCCGCGGCGCAGCACTCGCCAGCGGTCACAGGCTGTGCGGGGACCAGCCCGGCTCCCCGCACAGAAAAATGACCAGGAATGCATTGCAGCGCCTTGCGGGAATATGGGTCTGCGCGGGATGATGGGCGAAATCGTCTGAAACCAGTGACGGCGACTGTCAAAAGGGGGAGGAACGAAAATGGACCTAATCCTCATAATCCTCGTGCTGGTCCTCCTATTCGGAGGCGGTTTCGGCTATTCGCGCTACGGTTACCGCGGCGGGATCGGCATCGGCGGGGTTCTGCTGATCGTCCTCATTGTTTATCTTCTGGTAGGCCGCGGTAGGTTCTGACGCGGCGCAAGGCTCACCTTCGGGGACTAAGCCGTCACTGCGGCGAGGCGGCGGTAGATCGGCGCCGCCCGACACCCGCACACGAAACGGCCGAGGCAGTGTGAGACCCCGGCCTATCTCGCGGGTGGCAAGGATGCCCGCATAAGGGAGACTTGCCAGTAAGGTAACATGGCGCGCCGCGGAGAGTTCCGAGCGGGCTCGGGGCCGGCAGGTTCCGCCCGCGAGCGGCCTGTTGTCCGCTAGCGCGCATGGATCATGTAAGCGATCCCGTACCCAATCGCGCCGGCAACCAACAGCGCAAGCAACGGCTGTTCGACCGTGTTGCGGCTCAAGTATTCGGCGGCCTGCGCGCCCTGCGCATATGTCTTCGCAGCGGCGTCACTGACTTGCTTGCCGGCTTCCGTCGCTGCGTCCCGGATCGTACTACTCGCCGCTGTCGCTGCCGTCTGAGCCTTTCCGGCCAGGTCACTGCCCGCGTCCACCGCGTTGGTGATGCCGTCCTTCAGATTTTTAGCGGCGCCGCTCGCCTGATCACCAATCCGATTATCGTCCATTGCCCACTCCTGAAGCTTGCTTGCGGATGGCTGCATGCCATCCCGCACCCCCGGTAAAGACTTGAAAGGTGAGAACGGTTCCGGGACGGCTCACCAACCCCCTCGCGGGCGGGATCACCATCCCTGGTCGCGACGGGCGCGGTAGGCGAGATGATCTTCGGGAACCACGCTGCGTCCGTCGCCGCAGCATCACTGACACTGCTCAAATGCGCCGGAGCCGAAGCAGAACTGCGTCTGCGGCTGCGGCAGTGGGGGCAGTGCTGGGGCCTGCATGGGGGGTGCGGGATCGGACAGTGGGGGCAATGTCTGCGGCTGCGAGGCGGCGCCGCCTCCGCCCGCATAGATCAGCAGCGTGTGCAGATGTTGCTCCTTCTGCACGCACTCCGCGAAAGCGTCGCTGCCTGGCTGGAAGCCGTAGGACGAGCAGGCCGCACGGGACGCGTCGATGGTTTGCATCGGCACAGTACAGCCGCAGAGCGCCGCGGTGAGGATGAGCCCGGCGAGCGCTGCGCCGGGGAGGGTGCCTGTTATGTGCTTGC
>Ga0210390_10004899_pt1 | contig 11249 bp, 9 predicted proteins | sample IncBWH11OmetaG_FD_161050 | JGI IMG/M metagenome (GOLD analysis project Ga0210390, IMG submission 161050) | Forest soil microbial communities from Barre Woods Harvard Forest LTER site, Petersham, Massachusetts, United States - Inc-BW-H-11-O ... | reverse complement strand
CTGCGGTCATCGCCTTCGTCAACGGCCAGCCGGCCGACGGCTTCATGGGGGCGCTGCCGGAGAGCCAGGTTACGGCCTTCCTGGAACGGCTCACCAAAGACCGCATTGGCGGCGAAGCCCAGGATCTGCTGAAAACCGCCGAGGCCGCACTCGCCGAAGGCGACGCCGCGGGAGCGGCCGAGATTTATGCGCAGCTTCTCGCCGAGGACAGCGCCAACGTACCGGCGCTTGCCGGCTTGGCGCGCTCTTACGTGGCGACCGGCGCCCTCGATCAGGCGCGGCAGACGCTCGCCATGGTGCCGGAAGCCAAGCGTAACGATGCCGCGGTGGCCGCCGCGCGCGCCGCGCTCGAACTCGCCGAGCAGGTCAAGACGGTCGGTCCGGTAACCGAGCTCGAACAGAAAGTTGCCGCCAATCCGCTCGACCATCAGGCCCGCTTCGATCTGGCGCTGGCGCTCAATGGCCAGGGCCGCCGCCAAGATGCGCTCGACAATCTGATCGCCATCGTCAAGCGCGACCGCAAATGGAACGACGACGGCGCCCGCAAGCAGCTCGTGCAATTTTTCGAGGCATGGGGGCCGACCGATGAAGCCACGATCGAGGGCCGCAGGCGGCTATCCTCGATATTGTTCGCTTAGAATGCGATCCTGAAATTCGGTGCCGTCGCTGGTGGAGTGCGACATGCCGATGAACGCGATCTTCAACGGACCAGATGCGCTTCCCGCGGTGATTCCGGTTTTCCCGTTGCCGGGTGCATTGCTGTTGCCGCGCGGGCAGATGCCGCTCAACATATTCGAGCCGCGCTACCTGGCGATGATCGATGACGCGCTGCGCTCCGAGCATCGCCTTATCGGCATGATCCAGCCCGACCCCACGCATCCCGGCCCGGATGAGAACAAGCCGCATCTGTTCCGCGTCGGCTGCGTCGGCCGCATGACCCAATTCGCCGAAAGCGGCGACGGCCGCTATCTCATCCAGCTTACCGGTATCGCGCGCTTTCGCATCGAAGAGGAGCTTCCGGTCAGCACGCCGTACCGGCAGTGCCGGGTCGCCTATCAGCCTTTCATCGACGACTTCACCGCGCGCAAAGGCGAAGACGAGGTCGACCGCAAGGCGCTGCTTCGCGCGCTTACCGCGTTCCTCAAGGCCAACAACCTCAAGGCGGATTGGGAGGGCATCGAGAACGCGCCCAACGAAGCTTTGGTGAACGCGCTGGCGATGATGTCGCCTTACGACGCCGCCGAGAAACAGGCCATGCTGGAGGCGCCGGATCTGAAAACCCGCGCCGAGATTCTGGTCGCCGTCACCGAGATCGAGCTTGCCAAGAGCAAGACGTCGGGCGAAACATCGTTGCAGTAATCCGTCAGCTTCGCATGCAATGACGGAAATGATAGAGATTGAATCGGTCAGAGCGGAACTCAGCATGTCCTCGCCTTCGTCAGATCGCCCGGCCGACAGCGTCGATCCGAAACTCCTCGAAATCCTGGTCTGTCCATTGACCAAGACGCCGCTCGAATACGACGCGGAGAAGCAGGAGCTGATCTCGCGCGCGGCCAAGCTCGCTTATCCGATCCGCGACGGCATTCCGATCATGTTGCCCGAAGAAGCCCGCCGGATCGATTGAAATGCTCCCTCTCCCCGCTTGCGGGGAGAGGGTCGGGGTGAGGGGACCTCTCCGCCGGGTTCAGCCTTGAGCGCTCAGACTCGCTGAGAGGCCCCCTCACCCTCGCTCGCTTCGCTCGCTCGACCTCTCCCCGCACGCGGGGAGAGGTTTGTAAATTGCAATGGCCGAGGAGAACAAATAAATGATCAAAATCTGGGGACGGAAAACCTCGTCGAACGTGCAGAAAGTGATGTGGGCGATTGGCGAGCTTGGCTTGCCGCACGAGCGCATCGATGTCGGCGGCGCGTTCGGCAAGAATCGTGAGCCGGCTTATCTGGCGATGAATCCGAACGGCCTGGTGCCGACGCTGGAAGAAGAGGACGGCTTCCTGTTGTGGGAATCGAACAGCATCGTGCGCTATCTCGCCGCCAAGTATAAGTCGACGACTTTAGAGCCGGCGGATCTGCGCATGCGCGCTCATGCCAGCAAATGGATGGACTGGCAGCTTGCGGTGGCGGGGCCGGCGATCTTCGAATGTTTCTGGGGTCTGATCCGCACACCGCCGGAAAAGCGCAATCACGCGGCAATCGAGGAATCGAAAAAGAAAACCACCGCGGCTATGGACATGCTCGATAAGCAGCTGGAGCGGACCAAATATTTGGCCGGCGACGGCTTCTCCTACGGCGATATTCCGGTGGGCATTATCGCCTATCGTTATCGCCAGCTGGTGCCGGACCGGCCGCCGCTGCCCAATTTCGAGCGCTGGTACGCCGCGCTTGCCGAGCGCAAGGCGTTCAAGGATCACGTCGCGGCGGTGCCGCTGTCATAGCTTGTCATTCCGGGGCGCGCGAAGCGCGAGCCCGGAATCTATAACCACCACCCGCGCAGGAAGAGGCGCGGACAATTCTGCTAGTTCAGTGATTATGGATTCCGGGCTCCGGCCTTCGGCCGGCCCCGGAATGACGAGGACGACTCACTCCGCCGCCGCCCGCGTGCCGGCTGATTGCGCCGAGACGATGTAATCCATCGCCGCCTGCACGCCGCCCTTCTTGTGCGGGATGCCGGCGAGCGACAGCGCCATCTCGGTCACCGCCAACACTCCCATCATCCAGCCGTCGTTGACGTCGCCGAGGTGGCCGATGCGGAAATATTTCTTGGCGAAAGGGCCGAAGCTCGCGCCATAGGAAATATTGAATGTGTCGAGCGCCAGCGCGCGGAAGGCATCGGCGTCATGGCCGTCCGGCAACAGCACCGCGGTGATGGTCGGCGAGTAATATTTCGGCTCGCGGCAGAGGATTTCGAGGCCCCAGGCGCGCACCGCGCGCCGCACCGCTTCGGCGAGCCGGTGGTGGCGGGCGAAAACATTGTCGAGGCCTTCCTCGTGCAGCATCTCGATCGACACCGCCAGCCCCTGCAGCATCTGCGTCGCCGGCGTGTAGGGAAAGAAGCCGATCTTGTTCATGGTCAGCATGTCGTCCCATGCCCAGAACGACTTTGTCATCTTCGACGTCTTCGACGCGGCGAGCGCCTTGTCGCTCACGGCGTTAAACGACATGCCCGGCGGCAGCATCAGGCCCTTTTGCGCACCGCCGACGGTGACGTCGACGCCCCACTCGTCGTGCCGATAGTCGGTCGAGGCGAGCGAGGAGATGGTGTCGACCATCAGCAAAGCCGGATGGCCGGCGGCGTCGATCGCCTTGCGGATCGGCTCGATCGGCGACAGGCAGCCGGTGGCAGTCTCGTTGTGCAGCACGCAGACCGCCTTGATCCCGTGCGATTTGTCCTTCTTCAGGTGTTCCTCGATCACGGTGGCATCGGCGCCGGTGCGCCAGTCGCCGGGGATGAACTCAGGCGTTAGCCCGAGCTTGCGCGCCATGTCCTTCCATTGCGTGGCGAACTGTCCGGTCTCGACCATCAGCACGCGGTCGCCAGGGGAGAGCGTATTGACCAGCGCCGCTTCCCAGGCGCCGGTGCCGGTCGCGGTGTAGATGATCACCGGATTGGTGGTCTTGAAAACGGTCTTGATGCCGTCCAGGCAGCGCTTGGCGAGCTTGGCGAATTCCGGGCCGCGATGGTCGATGATCGGCGTATCCATCGCCCGCAGCACGCGGTCGGGCAGCGGTGTCGGCCCTGGGATTTGCAGGAAGTGACGCCCGGCGGCGCGCGAAGCATTCTGCGGCATTTTCGGCACTCCATCGGACGTATCGGTTAGCCCCGGCGGCGCATGTCCGTGAGCGCGCGCGGCTTGTGGCGTTGAATAGCGAATGCGACATTCGGGTCAAGTCTAATTGACGTAAACCCTAGCGCATTGTTATCGCGACACTTTCGGACGTGGAGGAATACGTGCCAGCACGGCTCGTGCCGGGACTCGAACGCCGGCTGAAAGCGGAGAAGGTGGGCGGCGTCCGCTTCGATGCGTTTACGCGCGGGCGCTATTCCACCGACGCCTCGCATTATCAGATCATGCCGCTCGGCGTGGCGGCGCCGCGCACGATCGAAGAAGCCGATCGGGCGATTGCAGTTTGCCGCGCCGAGGGCGTGGCGGTGACAGCGCGCGGCGGCGGCACCTCGCAGGCCGGGCAGACCGTCAATGAGTCGCTCATCGTCGACTGCTCGCCGCATCTCAACGACATCGTCGAACTCGACGTCGCCAATCGGCGCTGCGTCGTGCAGCCGGGTATCGTGCTGGACGAGCTTAATCGCAGGCTCAAGGCCTCCGGCTTGTGGTTTCCGGTCGACATCTCGACGGCGTCGCGCGCCACCATCGGCGGCATGGTCGGCAACAACTCCTGCGGCGCGCGCTCGCTGCGCTACGGCAATACGCGCGAGAACGTGCTGGCGATCGACGCCGTGCTGGCCGACGGCACGCACGCGCATTTCGGCCGGCTCGGCGATGCCGGCGTGACCGTGCCGCAACCGCTCGTCCGCGATCTTCTTGCCATCGCCGCGCGCGAGGCGGGCGAGATCGAGCGGCGCTTTCCGAAAGTGCAGCGCCGCGTCGGCGGCTACAATCTTGACGCGCTGGTGCCTGGCCGCAACGATATCAATCTCGCGCATATTCTGGTCGGCTCGGAAGGCACGCTGGCGTTCTCGACCAAGATCGAGCTGAAGCTTGCGCCGCTCCTTGGCCGCCGCGCCGTCGGCGCCTGCCATTTCGGCAGCTTCCACGAAGCGATGCTGGCGACGCAGCACATCGTCGCGCTGGGGCCGATCGGCGTCGAGCTGATCGACCGCACCATGCTCGGCTTGGCCCGCGATATCGCGATGTTCAAGCCGACCGTCGATGCGTTCCTGCGCGGCGATCCGGAAGCGATCCTGTTCGTCGAATTCGCCGAGGACGACGACGAGAATTTGCGGCGGCTAAAGCGCCTCGGCGCGCTGCTCGGCGATCTCGGCATCGCCTGGGACCAGAGCGGCGCCAAATGGGGCGGCGTGGTCGAGGTCGTCGATCCGAAATTGCAGGCCGGCATCACCGAAGTGCGGACCGCGGGACTCAACATCATGATGTCGATGAAGGAGGAGGGCAAACCGATTTCCTTCGTCGAGGATTGCGCCGTGCCGCTCGAACATCTGCCCGATTACACCGCGCGACTGACCGAAGTCTTCGAGAGAAACGGCACGCGCGGCACCTGGTATGCGCATGCCGCGGTCGGCTGCCTGCATGTGCGGCCGGTGCTCAATCTGCGGCTCGACAAGGACGTCCGCGCGATGCGCGCCATTGCCGAGGAAGCCTTCGCCATGGTGCGGGAGTACAAAGGCTCGCATTCCGGCGAGCACGGCGACGGCATCGTGCGCTCGGAATTCCATGAATTCATGTTCGGTCGCGAACTGGTGCACGCCTTCGAAGAGGTCAAGGACAGCTTCGATCCGCGACATATTTTCAATCCCGGCAAGATCGTGCGCGCGCCGAAATTCGACGACCGCAGCAATTTTCGTTACGGCCCGGATTATCGCGCCGAAGATGTCGCGACTGCGCTGGACTGGTCGGCCTATCCGGGAGCTGGCGGCGGATTCCAGGGCGCGGTCGAGATGTGCAACAACAACGGCGCCTGCCGCGCGCTGGCCGGCGGCGTCATGTGTCCGAGCTATCGCGTCACCCGCGACGAGCGCGACGTGACGCGCGGCCGCGCCAATTCGCTGCGCCTCGCCATCACCGGCCAGCTCGGGCCGGATGCGCTTACCTCGGACGATATGGCCCAGACGCTCAAACTCTGCGTCTCCTGCAAGGCCTGCCGCCGCGAATGCCCGACCGGCGTCGACATGGCGCGCATGAAAATCGAGGTGTTGCGGGCGCGGGCGCAGAAATACGGCCTGTCGCTGCACGACCGGCTGGTCGGCTATCTGCCGCGCTACGCGCCTTATGCGGCGCGGCTGCACCGTCTCCTCAATCTGCGCGATGTCGTTCCGGGCGCTGCGAAGGTGTCGGAAGCCGTTGCCGGCTTTTCCGCGCGCCGCAGCTTGCCGAAATGGCGGGCGGATTATTTTAAGGACTCGTCCGGAAATGACGGTAGAGGAAACCGTGAAGTCGTGCTCTTTGCCGACACTTTCAACCGCTATTTCGAGCGCGAAAACATCGACGCGGCGCTTACGGTGCTGACCGCGGCGGGCTATCGGGTCAATGTCGCGAAGCCGAATGACGGCGGCCGCCCCTTATGTTGCGGCCGGACTTTCCTGTCGGTTGGCAAAGTCGACCAAGCGCGGGTGGAAGCGGAGCGCACGCTCGCTGCACTCGCGCCATATGTTGAACGGAATCTACCGGTGATCGGCCTTGAGCCGAGCTGCCTGTTCGGCTTCCGCGATGAAATCCCGGCACTGGTGAAGAGCGAGAGGGCGCATCAGGTCGCCGATAATGCGCTGCTGTTCGAGGAATTCCTGGCGCGCGAGGCCGCTGCCGGGAAACTCGATTTGAAGCTCGCGCCGCTAAGCAAGCGCGCCTTGCTGCATGGCCATTGTCATCAAAAGTCCTTCGACACGATGTCCTCGGTCGAGGCGACGCTGAAACTCGTCCCTGATCTTCAAATTGAAACAATCGAATCAAGCTGCTGCGGTATGGCCGGCGCGTTCGGCTTTCATGCCGACACCATCGAAGCATCGCGCGCCATGGGCGAGTTGTCCTTGTTGCCCGCCGTGCGCAGGGCGTCCGCCGACGCCATCATCGTCGCCGACGGCACATCGTGCCGGCATCAAATCCATGACGGCGCCGGGCGCGAAGCGATGCACGTCGCGCGCGTGCTGGCCATGAGTCTTGATCAGACCTGATCGCGGGGGCTCCGGCCTTGGACCGTAAAAAACCGCGCTACGCTTGGCGTCGCGCGAGGGCGGTGAATTATTCAGCGGCCGATCGATATTTTTCCAGCGCTTGTCTTGGCGATGCGATGACCTGATTGCGGCCATTCCGCTTGGCCTCGTAGAGCGCTTCGTCCGCGCGCTTGAGCAAGGCTTCGAAGCTAGGCATGCTGAGCGTCGCCCCAGCCACTCCGATGCTGACGCTGATCTGTAGCTGCTGCTCGCCCGGAAAGGCACGCGAGTGCTCTTCGATGCTTTTCCTTAGCCGTTCGGCCACGAGTTGCGCGGCCGCCTCGTTGGTCTCAGGCAACAAGAGCACAAATTCCTCGCCGCCAAGGCGGGCAACGATGTCCGTCTCGCGTCTCATTGAACTGCAGTCATCGGCGATTGTTTTAAGGACCAAATCACCGACGTCATGGCCGAAGCGGTCGTTGATCGCCTTAAATTTATCGACGTCGAGAACCAACAAGGACAGCGGCCGGCCATACCGTTGAAAACGCCCCCACTCGATCCGGGCAAGTGTTTCGAAGTGCCGGCGGTTGAACAGGCTCGTCAATCCATCCATCGTTGCGAGTTTTTCAAGCCCGGAGGAAAGCCGTTCCGAATGTCTGCGTTCTCTCACGGCCCTCGGCAGCCACCGCATGAGCAGCACGCCAATGACGACACATCCCGCGGCGACATTGACGAGCTTCGGAATGATGAGGAGCCCGGGTTTGCCAAGCACGCCCGCGATTTCCGGCGAGAAGAGGCCGTACTGGCTGCCGAAAAACAGTCCAAAATAAGTATTTTCTATGATGTTACGGCAGGTATCCAAGGCAATGACGAACAGCAATAGTCGCGTCGTGCCAAAAATTTGCGGGTTGCGGCTGTAATAGAAAAGTACGGTTCCCAGAACGCCAAGCCAGAGCGCCACTATCACCCAATAGGTAAGTGCCGCCGCTAACTGCATTGTGAACTCGTATCCCGGTTCGGATCGCGCAAACCCCTGCAGGTCCAACACTGGTGCGTCGGTATTGGCGCGGCGGACGTATTCAATTTTAGGATTGTCGGTTTAGGAACCGTAAACGGCGGCTGCGGCCGCCTGCGCCCACCGCATTTCCGAGTGGCGAGGCCGGCCGTGGTCTCGTCTAAACATCGCCCGGTGATTCATCATCGCTCTTGGTCCAGCGCGCTCTCATGCCAGCGGCGCAGCGCCAGGTAATTGATCGCTGACAGCAAGTAGAAGATCACGATGCCGGCGACGGACAACAGCAGCAATGCTGCGAACATGCGCGGAATGTTCAGCCGATAGCCGGACTCGGCGATGCGGTAGGCAAGCCCGGAGCCCGCGCCGGCCGAACCCGCGGCGATCTCGGCGACCACCGCGCCGATCAGCGACAGGCCGCCGGCGATGCGCAGGCCGCCGAGAATGTAGGGCAGCGCCGCCGGCAGTTTCAGGTTCCACAGGATCTGGCCGCGCGTGGCGCCGTAAAGCGCGAACAGGTCGGCGAGATTGCGGTCGACCGAATGCAGGCCGAGCGTGGTGTTCGCCAGCACCGGGAAGAAAGCGACGATCCAGGCGCAGGCCAACACCGCGAGCGGTTGCGGCAAATAGATCAAGAGCAGCGGCGCAATGGCGACGATCGGCGTCACTTGCAGGATCACCGCATAGGGATAGAGCGAATATTCGACGAGGCGCGATTGATTGAACAGCACGGCCAAGCCGACGCCACCCACCGCCGCGAGCAGAAAACCTTCGACGGTGGTTGCGAGGGTGACGAGGAGCGATTGGAACAGCAGACCCCAATCCGAGACCAAGGTTTGCAGGATCAGTTCGGGGCTCGGCAGCACATAAGGCGGAATGTTGCCGATCCACACCACCAGCGCCCAGAGTGAAAGCCCCAGCGCCAATACGACGATCGGCAGCACGATGCGCAGAGTGCGATCGCGGGAATGGGCGGCCGGGGCATTCGTCATGCCGCGCCTCCCGCAGCCGTATCCTGTGCAGCCATGGCCTGCGCCAGCGCTTCCGAGGTGCGGCGGCAGAATGCGGCATATTCGGCCGAGGTGCGAAAATCCTGGTCGCGCGGATAAGGCGCGTCGATCTTAAGTTCGGTGAAGACGCGGCCCGGCCGCGCCGCCATCACCATGATGCGGCTCGACAGATAGACCGACTCGAACACCGAATGGGTGACGAACACCACCGTGGTGGACAGCGCCTGCCACACCTGCAGGAGGTCGTTGTTGAGCTTAAAGCGCGTGATCTCGTCGAGCGCGGCGAACGGCTCGTCCATCAACAACAGCGTCGGCTCGGTGACCAGCGCCCGGGCGATGGACACGCGCATGCGCATGCCGCCCGACAGTTCGCGCGGATAGGAACGGCCGAACTCCTTCAGCCCGACGCGGTCGAGCGCCGCAACGACCCGCGCCCGTGCCTTTTCGATCGGGATGCCTTTGAGCTTGAGCGGTAAGAGCACGTTGTTGAACACGCTCGTCCACGGCATCAGCGTCGGTTCCTGGAACACGAAGCCGATCCGGCTTTCGTCGTTCACGGGCGCGCGCGAGGACGTCCATTCGACCGTGCCTTCGCTCGGCTCGCTCAAGCCGGCGATGATGCGCAACGCTGTCGATTTGCCGCATCCCGACGGGCCAAGCAGCGAGACGAATTCGCCCGCGCGCACATCGAAATTGAAGCCCTTGAGCGCGACAGTCCCGCTCGCAAACGTCTTCCCGACGCCGCGCAACGCGATCAATGGAGATCCCGAATGCGTTCCAATCGTCTTGTTCATCGTCATTGTCATGCCCCGCCAACGGGTCCGGCCCAAAGTGGCCGGCCCGATGACAAGCTCAGGCGGGGCATCCAGTAAGCGCCGCCGTTGCAGATCAACCCGAACCTACGCCAATACTGGATCATCCGCTTTCGCGGATGATGACAAGAGCAGCGTCACTTGGGCCGCAGATCGAGCCCGACTTTCTTGTCGACAAACTGCAACGTGTAGGCCCTGCGATAATCGACGCTGGGCTTGACGACGCCGGCGCGCACCATCTCGTCGAAAAAACTTTTCATGCGTGCGTCGGTCATGGCGCCGACGCCGAGCGTCAAGGCATCGCCGGAATCGACGATGCCGTATTTCTTCATCGCGCCGACCGAATAGGCCAGGAGATCGTCGGTCATTTCCGGGTTCTGTTGTTTGATCAGCGCATTGGCGGCGCTGTTGTCGTGATAGAGATAGTTGTACCAGCCGACGGTCGAGGCATCGATGAAGCGCTGCACCAGATCGGGCTTCTTGTCGACGAGATCGCGCCGCGTCTCGATCAAGGTCGAATAGCCGGCCAGTCCCTCGTCGGCGAGCAAAAACACTTTCGGCGTGAAATGCGCGGCCTTTTCGATGGCGAACGGCTCCGACGTCACGTAGCCCTGCATCGCGCTCTTTTTGTTCACCAGGAACGGCTGCGGATTGAAGGTGTAGGGCTTCACCTGCGAGTCTTTGAAGCCGTAGGTGGCTTTGAGCCACTGGTAATAGGTCGCCACGCCTTCCGGCGATATGAATAAGGTGAGGTTCTTCAAATCCTGCAGTTTTTGGATGCCCTGATCGGGATGCGCGATCAGCACCTGCGGGTCCTTCTGGAAATAGGCCGCGACTTCGACGGTGGGGATATTCTGCGTGACGGCGTCAAAGCCTTGCAGATTGTTGGCGGACAGGAAGAAGTCGATCTTGCCGACCGGAAGAAGAATGCGGTTGTTCACGCTGGGGCCGCCCTGGCGGATGGTCACGTCGAGCCCGTATTTGCGGTAGGTGCCGTCGGCCAGCGCCTGATAGAAGCCGCCGTGCTCGGCTTCGGCCACCCAGTTGGTGCCGAAGGTGACCTTGTCGAGCGCCTGGGCCGCGGCCGGGCCGGCCGCAGCGCTTACGGCCAGAGCGGCAATCATTAACCCCGCTCGAAAAACCATCTTCAGCGACATCAGTTGCCCCTTTGGCTCAGCGACGCGAGAATAGAGCATGATCCCGAAAAGTGGATACCGGTTTTCGGAAAAGATCATGCTCAAAAGAATGCTAAGCATGGCACGATTGGCGAGTGAACCGTGATGACGCTGCCCTTGCGCGACTGGATGGAAATGACCTGGCAGGACATCGCCGGCGGCGACACGGCGCGCTGGATCGCGGTGCTGCCGCTCGCCGCGGTCGAGCAGCACGGGCCGCATCTGCCGCTCGGCATCGACACCTACATCGCCGAGGCCTATCTGGCGCGTGTTCGCGATCTGTTGCCGGACGATTTGCCGGTGACGTTCCTGCCGGTGCAGCGCATCGGCATCTCCGCCGAGCATCTGGCCTTTCCCGGCACGCTGACCTTGTCTTCCGCAACCGCGACCGCGGCGTGG
>Ga0210390_10004898_pt1 | contig 11251 bp, 10 predicted proteins | sample IncBWH11OmetaG_FD_161050 | JGI IMG/M metagenome (GOLD analysis project Ga0210390, IMG submission 161050) | Forest soil microbial communities from Barre Woods Harvard Forest LTER site, Petersham, Massachusetts, United States - Inc-BW-H-11-O ... | reverse complement strand
GGCTTGCGCGACCGGAGCGCAGCAATGCACCGGCCGACGTGGTACTGGGACAGGCGGATTTCGCGTCGGGGGAGGCCAATGGCGGCCACACCACGGCGTCGGCGCAGTCGCTGTTCTGGCCCTACGGCGTGCACTGGGACGGCGCGCGGCTGTGGGTCGCGGACACCGGCAACCGCCGCGTGCTGATGTGGCATGGCGTGCCAATGAGCAACGGGAGCCCGGCCGATCTGGTGCTCGGGCAGCATGATTTTGGCACGCGCGATGAGAACGGCGGCGGCGAACCGAGCCTGTCCAGCATGCGTTGGCCGCACGACGTGGCGGTGTGGAACGGCAGGCTGTGCGTGACCGACGCCGGCAACAACCGCATCATGATCTGGGACGCGCGGCCGACCCGCAACGACCAGGCCTGTGACCGCCTGCTTGGCCAGATCGATCCGACGCAGGTCGATCATAACCAATCGCTCTACTGGCCGAGTGCAGGCACGCTGCACATGCCGTACGGCATCGCGTCGAGTGGAACATGGCTGGTGGCCGCCGACACCGCGAACTCGCGACTGCTGGGCTGGCACGCCGATGACAACGCCCATCAGGCCGATGCATGCGCGTTGACCGGTCAGACGGATTTCCACGCCAAGGGCGACAATCGCTGGGCGCTCCCCAGCCGGGACAGCCTGTGCTGGCCATACGGCATAGCGGTGTGCGGCGACGTGGCAGTCGTCGCGGATTCCGGAAACAACCGGGTCCTGCTCTGGCACCTTGCATCGGACCTTGTCGCGTCATGAGCACGCTGGCGGATCCGTTGCCTGATGATCGGGACGTCGCCGAACTGATCCGCGTGCGCGGCTTGGTGCAGGGCGTCGGCTTCCGACCGACCGTATGGCTCCTCGCGCGTCGCTACGGCCTGCGCGGCTGGGTGGCCAACGACGGCGACGGCGTCATCATTCGGTTGTGCGGCTCAGGGAAAGCGATCGAACGGCTGATCGTCAGTTTGGCGGATGAGGCCCCGCCGCTGGCGCGGATCGACCGGATCGAACGCACCGTGTGCCCACCATCGCCTGACGACGCCGCGTTTCGCATCATCAGCAGCATTGTGACCAAGGCACGCACCGGCGTCGTGCCCGATGCGGCGACCTGCCCGCAGTGCCGCGCCGAGGTGCTGGACGCCTTCGAGCGGCGCTATCGGTATCCGTTGACCAACTGCACCCATTGCGGGCCGCGCCTGTCTATCATTGAGGCGATCCCCTACGACCGGCAATCCACCACGATGCGGCGGTTCAACGTATGCCCGGCCTGCGCAGCAGAATATGACGCGCCGGACGACCGCCGCTTCCACGCGCAGCCGATCGCCTGCCATGCGTGCGGGCCGCGCGCCTGGCTGGAGCGCGGCGACGGGCGACCGATCGCCTTGGATGCCATCACCACACTGGACGACGTGGATGGCGCGGCGACATTGCTGATGCGCGGGGAGATCGTGGCGATCAAGGGGCTCGGCGGTTTCCAGCTCGCCTGCGATGCGACCAATCCGGAGGCCGTGGCTCGTCTGCGCGAACGCAAGCGTCGGCCGCGCAAGCCACTCGCCCTGATGGTGCGCGATATCGATGTCGCGCGTTCCTGGTGCGACATCGACGCGCACGGGGTGAACATCCTGTGCAGCGCCGCCGCCCCTATCGTGATCGTCAAACCGCGCACTGATGGCCGGCGCGTCGCAGAGGCCATTGCACCCGGCGTCGGCACGCTCGGTGTCATGCTGCCGAACACGCCGCTGCACCACCTGATGATGCGGCGGATGGATCGGCCGATCGTGCTGACCAGCGGCAATCTGTCCGACGAGCCGCAATGCATCGACAACGCGGACGCGCGACAGACACTCGACGGCATCGCCGATTACTTCCTGATGCACGACCGCGACATTGCGCGACGGGTCGATGATTCCATCGTGCGGGTCATGGGCGGCAGACCCCGCATCATGCGGCGCGCACGCGGCTACGCCCCGGCACCTATGCCTCTGCCGGACGGCTTCGCCGCCGCGCCATCGGTACTTGCGATGGGTGGTGAACTGAAAGGGGCGTTCTGCCTGCTGCGCGACGGCCAGGCCATCCTGTCGCACCACATGGGGGATCTGGAGAACGCCAAGACGTTCGCCGACTACGCACACTCGATCGAGGCGTATCAGCAATTGTTCGAGCACGTGCCGACGATCATCGCAGTCGATCGCCATCCCGAGTATCTGTCCACCAAGCTGGGTCGCGATCTTGCCGCACAGCATGCGGCGGACCTGGCGGAAGTGCAGCACCATCATGCCCATGTCGCCGCCTGCCTCGCGGAGAATGGAATCGCCCTCGATGCCGCCCCGGTGATCGGCATTGCGTTGGACGGGCTTGGATACGGACTCGATGACACGCTCTGGGGCGGCGAATTCCTGCTGGCCGACTACCGCGACTGCCAACGCCTGGCCACATTCAAGCCGGTCGCCATGCCGGGCGGCGCCCAGGCGATCCGCGAGCCCTGGCGAAACACCTACGCGCATCTGATGGCCGAGATGGGCTGGGCGCGGTTTGCGATGGACTATGCCGATCTCGCGCTTTACCGGTTCCTGGATGCGAAGCCCCGCGCGGTGCTCGACAGCATGATCGCGCGCGGCGTCAATAGCCCGCTGGCAAGCTCCTGTGGGCGCCTGTTCGATGCGGCGGCAGCGGCGGCCGGGGTCTGTCGCGAATGCGCCGAATACGAAGGCCAGGCGGCCGTGGAGTTCGAGGCAATGGTGGACGCGCAGACCCTCGTGCACGAGGACGAGCGTCTCGTTTACCCGTTCGCAATTCCTCGGCTCAAATCCAGCAACCTGCCATATGTGGAACCGCTGCCGATGTGGCAGGCGCTCCTCGGCGATCTGATCGAGGACACGCCGGTGCCGGTGATTGCGGCGCGGTTCCATAAGGGACTCGTCTCGGTCATAGTGCGCATGGTCGACAAGCTGCGGCAGCGGGATCCCGACATGGCACCGGTCACGACTGTCGCGCTGTCTGGCGGCGTATTGCAGAACCGCGTGCTGCTCGAGCTGCTGATGGGCGGGCTTGAAGCGCTCGGTCTTCGCGTGCTCATCCACGCACAGGTGCCTGCCAACGATGGCGGGCTCGCGCTCGGCCAGGCGGCGATCGCCGCCGCTCGGGCGATCTCGCTCGGCGCAGAACAACGAGGAAGCACGCCATGTGTGTAGGCATCCCAGGACGCATCGTCGAGATCTCCGATACCAACAGCAATCTCGCGATCGTCGACGTTGGCGGCGTGCGCCGGCCGATCAACATCAGCTTCATAACGACGGAGGGACGGGAGCCGGAATCCTATATCGGCGAATGGGTGCTGATGCATGTCGGATTCGCCATGAGCCGCATCGACGAGGACGAGGCGGCGCGCACGCTGGAACTGCTGCATGAACTGGGTGAGGCGCAGGCTGAGATGGAAGCCATGCGCCGCTCGGAATCGGCATGAGGAAGCCCGCATCATGACAGAAGGCCGCGCACTGCAGGACCTGTATCCGTTCCTGCACGGCGACAAGCAGGATGCGGCCCGGCTGCGCGGCGCGTTGCTTGAGTCGGTGCATCGGAAGGCGCGCGACAGCAACGAGGCCAAAGAGCGCTTCTTCGCCGAGAATACGGCTGCCGTCGTCGCGGCGGCGGAAGCCATCGCGGGCGTGTATCGTCGGCGCGGCCGACTTTTCAGCATGGGCAATGGCGGCTCGAGCTGCGATGCCGCGCATTTCGCGGTGGAGTTCCTGCATCCGGTCACCGCGGGCAGACCGGCGCTGACCGCGATCAACCTGACCGCCGACATCGCGATGCTGACCGCGGTCGGCAACGATGTCGGCTTCAGCCACGTCTTCGTCCGCCAGTTGATCGCACAGGCCAACCCCGGCGATGGGCTTGTCGGGTTTTCCACCAGCGGCAATTCCGAGAATCTGCTTACCGCGTTTGCCAAGGCGAAGGAGCTTGGCCTGGTCACGATCGGTTTCGTGGGGAACGACGGCGGCAAGATGGCGCGCGACGGCGGTCTGGATCACTGTCTGGTGGTGCGGAGCGACAGCATCCACCGGATCCAGGAGACGCACGTGGCGATCTATCACATCCTTTGGGATCTGGTGCACACGCTGCTTGCCGAGGACCGCGGTGGTTTGATGAGCGGGGCGGCGTCATGAAATACGTCGACGAGTTCCGCGATCCGGTGAAGGCGCGGGTGCTGCTGGGCGAGATTCGCAAGTTGAGCGCGGCCATCTCGCGTAACCGGACGCGACCGCTGCAGATCATGGAAGTTTGCGGCGGGCACACGCACTCCATATTTCGCTACGGCATTCAGCAGATGCTGCCTGACGAGGTGGAATTCGTGCACGGGCCTGGCTGCCCGGTCTGCGTGCTGCCGATGGGGCGCGTTGATGACTGCGTGGCACTGGCCGAACGGCCGGAGGTGATCTTCACCACGTTCGGCGACGCGATGCGGGTGCCGGGATCGCGCAAGAGCCTGCTGAAGGCCAAGGCCGACGGCGCGGATGTGCGCATGGTCTACTCGCCGCTCGATGCGCTGGCGATCGCGCGGAAGCATCCGGATCGGGAGGTTATATTCTTCGGCCTGGGTTTCGAGACCACGATGCCGAGTACCGCCATGACGGTCATCGAGGCGCGGAAGCAGGGCGTGAGGAATTTCTCGCTGTTCTGCAATCACATCACCATCATTCCGACGATCAAGGCGATCCTGGACTCGCCCGACCTGCACCTGGACGGATTCCTGGGGCCTGGGCATGTCAGCATGGTGATCGGCACCACGACTTATGACTTCATAACCCGGCACTATCACAAGCCGATCACCATCGCGGGGTTCGAACCACTGGACGTGCTGCATGCGTTGTGGATGGTGCTGAAGCAGATCGACGATGGCCGCTGCGAGGTCGAGAACCAGTATGGCCGCGTCGTTCCGGCGCATGGCAATCCGAACGCGCTCGCCGCAATCCACGAGGTCTACGAGTTGCGCGAGTTCTTCGAATGGCGCGGCCTTGGTTCGATCGATCATTCCGGGGTGCGGTTGCGCGAGAGCTATGCGGCGTTCGATGCCGAACGGAAGTTCGAGGTGCCCAACATCCGTATTGCCGACCCTAAGGCGTGCCAGTGCGGCGAGGTGCTGAAGGGTGTGATCAAGCCGCATCAGTGCAAGGTGTTCGGCACTGCCTGTACGCCTGAAACCCCGTTGGGTTCGTTGATGGTCTCGACCGAGGGTGCCTGCGCGGCCTACTACAACTACGGCCGCACCGACATGCCACTCGTCGGCGTGGACGCCGGTGGATGAACGTTCCGGCACCAACCGGCGCGCGGCGGGGCGGTACGGTGCGCGATGCGCGCATCAACATGTCGCATGGAAGCGGCGGCAAGGCGATGCGCGCGCTGATCGAGGATGTGTTCGTCTCGGCGTTCGACAATCCAATGCTCGGCGCGCTGGAGGACCAGGCGCGCATCCCTCTCGCGGATCTCGCGACGCACGGTGACCGACTGGCCTTCACCACCGATACCTACGTGGTCGATCCGCTGTTCTTTCCCGGCGGCGACATCGGCACGCTTGCGGTGGCGGGCACCGTCAATGATCTGGCGATGTGCGGCGCGCGGCCGTTGTTCCTGTCGTGCGGCATGGTGCTGGAGGAAGGACTGGACGTCGACATCCTGCGCCGCGTGGTAGCCAGCATGAAGCGCGTCGCGGATCAGGCCGGCGTTGCCATCGTGACCGGAGACACCAAGGTCGTCGAGCGCGGTGCCGCCGACAAGCTGTTTGTCAACACGGCCGGCATCGGCGTTGTCCCGCAGGGCGTCGCGATCTCGGCGAACCGGGCGCGTCCAGGCGACGTGGTGATCGTCAACGGCGTACTTGGCGATCATGGCACCGCCATCCTGATCGCGCGCAACCAGTTGGCGCTGGAGGCCGACGTGTCCAGCGATTGCCAGCCGCTGGACGGGCTGGTGGCGACAATGCTGGCGGTGTGCCCGTCGATCCACTGCCTGCGCGATGCGACGCGTGGCGGCATTGCGACCGTGCTGAACGAGTTCGCGCAAAGCTCGAATGTCGGCATCCGCATCCGCGAGGACGCGCTGCCGCTGCGCGAGGAGGTCAAGGGAGCCTGCGAAATCCTGGGTCTCGATCCGCTGTATCTGGCCAACGAGGGCAAGCTCGTGGCCGTGGTCGCCGCGACCGACGCCGATCGTGTGCTGACGGCGATGCGTGCGCATCCCGCTGGCGCGGCCGCGGTGGTGATCGGCGAGGTGACCGAGCGGCCCACCGGCATGGTGGTGTTGCACACCGTGTTCGGCGGCGAACGCATCGTCGACATGCTGGTCGGCGAGCAGTTGCCGAGGATCTGTTAGCGATGCGATGCGATGCATGAACTCAGCATCGCCAACGGGATCGTGGAGATCTGCGCCGAGCGCGCGAGGGATGCACGCGTGATCCGGGTGCGGCTGGAAATCGGCCAATTGTCCGCGGTGATGCCTGATGCGGTGCGCTTCTGCTTCGATGTCTGCGCCAGGAACACCGTGCTCGAGGGCGCGGCACTGGAAATCGTCGAGACGCCCGGACGCGCGCTGTGCCGAGACTGCGGCCATGAGGTAGCGTTGGTTCAACTGGTCGGCCGCTGTGTCTGCGGCAGCGCGAAGCTGCGGGTCATTGCCGGCGAGGAACTGAGGATCAGGGAAATGGAGGTCGCGTGATGTGCACCACCTGCGGCTGCTCGGATAAGCAAGACGTGAGCTACACAATGCCGGGTGCTCATACGCACAGCCCCGATGGGCATGCCCACAACCACGATCATGCGCATTCACATGATCACGACCACGATCATGGACACTCGCATGATCACAGCCATGGGCATACCGACCCGCGCGCCGCGCTGCATGCCGGCATGCACGGCCGCACGGTCGTACTGGAGCAGGAGATTCTGGCCAAGAACCAAGCCCTGGCCGAGCGTAACCGTGGCTGGTTCGAGGGCCGCGAGGTGCTGGCTTTGAATCTGATGAGCTCTCCTGGATCGGGCAAAACCAGCCTGCTGGAGCGCACCATTCGCGCGCTGCGCGACGAGATGCGTATCTATGTGGTGGAAGGCGACCAGGCCACGTCCAACGACGCCGAGCGCATCCGTGCCACCGGATGCGCGGTAATCCAGGTCAACACCGGCACCGGCTGCCACCTGGAGGCGGACATGCTGGCGCGCGGCATGCAGCAGCTCAAACCGCCGCCCGGTTCACTGGTGCTGATCGAGAACGTCGGCAACCTGGTGTGTCCGGCGCTGTTCGATCTCGGCGAGCGCGCCAAGGTGGTGGTGGTGTCGGTGACCGAGGGCGAGGACAAGCCGATCAAGTATCCGTACATGTTCCGTGCCTGCCGGCTGATGCTGATCAACAAGATCGATCTGCTGCCGCACGTCCGTTTCGATGTCGATCGCTGCATCGCGTATGCCCGCGAGGTCAATCCCGACATCGAGGTGCTGCGCGTGTCCGCTGAGACCGGTGAAGGCATCGAGGCCTGGTATCAGTGGTTGCGCCATGAGTTGGTCGGGCAGCAACCCGCGGACCACGCTGTGTGAGCGGCATTGTCGGCGGCCTTCGTGGCCTTCGGGGGTCCGCGTCGCTGTATGGCGGCCTGATCGCCGCCAATGTCATGGCCTGGACCTGGGCATGGGTGGCGTTTCGCGACCGCCCGGCGCTGCTCGGCATCGCGCTGCTTGCCTGGGTGCTTGGACTTCGCCACGCAGTCGATGCCGATCACATCGCCGCCATCGACAACGTGGTCCGCAAGCTCATCCACGACGGGAGGCGCCCGCAAACGGTCGGGCTGTGGTTCTCGCTTGGCCACTCCAGCATCGTCATCCTGGCATCGCTGGCGATTGCCGCGACGGCCGCGGCCATGCAGGACCGGTTCGACACCGCGAGGCAGGTTGGCGGTTTCATCGGGACTGCAGTATCGGCCGCGTTCCTGTTGGCCATTGCATTCGTCAACCTGCTCGTTCTGCGCGGCGTCTGGCGTAGTTTCCGCGAGGTAAGGCGCGGCGGCAGCCTGAACGACGACGCGCTTAACCTGCTGCTGGCCGGGAGGGGAATGCTGGCGCGCCTGTTCCGCCCGCTGTTCCGCGCAATCACCGAACCCTGGCATATGTACCCTCTCGGCTTCCTGTTCGGCCTGGGCTTCGACACCGCGACCGAAGTAGGCCTGCTGGGCATCTCGGCGACGCAGGCGGCCCGCGGTATGTCGCCCTGGCAGGCACTGGTGTTTCCCGCGCTGTTCACCGCTGGCATGGCGCTGGTGGACACGACGGACAGCGTACTGATGGTCGGCGCCTACGGCTGGGCGTTCATCAATCCGCTGCGCAAGCTCTGGTACAACCTGACGATAACCGCCGTCTCGGTGCTGATCGCCTTGCTGATTGGCGGCATCGAGGCGCTTGGGCTAATCGGCAGCCAGCTCGCGTTGAGCGGGGGATTCTGGGACGCCGTCGCGGCGTTGAACGATAGTGTCGGAAATCTCGGGTTTGCTGTCGTCGGCATCTTCATCCTGTGCTGGGTGGTTTCGACAATCATCTACCGCTTGAAGCGGTATGAGCTGTTGAACCCCGCAACCAAGCAGTTGTGAGCGGCTACTGAGCCGGCGCCTGGTACCAGAGGTCCGCTGCCCAGGCGCCAATCAGGCCGCTGCCGAGAATGGTCGCGCGGTTCGCAGCCCATCCCAGCCACGACGTGCCGCCGTCGATCGGATAACCGAGTAGACCAAACGCCGCGATGCCCGCGGCGACGCCACCGATGAAGCCGCCACGGTGCCAGAAATAGGCATAGTCCAGCGGCTGTCCGGTCCAGCGGTCGTAAACAAATGTCCCGGCCATGGCGCCCGCTCCGGCCAAGGTCGCCGCCACCAGGCGCCCACCCAGGACTGCCACAACCCCTTCCGCCACAGTCACCTGAGGGGCGACGAACAGGCTGAAGACGCCGAACCCGACCAGCGCTCCGGCGCCCTGGGCCAACAGTTCCGGCGAGATGTTCCACGACCCCGGCGCGGCCTGCCCGTTGTCCTGCGGCGGAGGTGCGGCCAGCGAACCGCCTGCCGGACAGATCAGCAGACAGGCCGCAACCAAGGCAGAAGGAGCGCGAATGGCCATCTTGCAATCACATCTCGGGATGTGCGGGAGCGTCCGACCGCGACGGCGCCAGTGGCAGCCAAAGCTCCACGCAGGTGCCTCTGTCGGGTTCGCTGAAGATCCGCAGATCACCGCCGGACTGTTTGGCGAAGCCGTGAACCATCGACAGGCCAAGGCCGGTGCCATTGAGCCCTTTGGTTGAAAAGAACGGCTCACAGGCCCTGGCCAGAACATCGGGGGGCATGCCGTTGCCGGTGTCCGTGACGCGGATGACGGCCAATTTCGAATCCGCTCCCTCCGGCGCGCCTGCACCGACCGCACTGCCACTCATTGCCTCGATCCGTAGATCACCACCCGACGGCATGGCATCGCGCGCATTGATGGCAAGGTTAAGCAGCGCGGTATGCAGGTGCGTTGCATCGGCGAGGATTGGCGGCAGGTCTTTTCCAGCACTCGTCTCGAGGCGGATGCGCGGGTCGAGCGTGTGGGACAGCATGTCACGAAAGCCCGTCAGGAATTCACCTGGCGGGATTTCACTGGGCCGCATCACATGCTTGCGCGCGAACGACAGCAGCTTATGGATCAGCTCTGCGCCATGTTCGGCGATCTGGATCGCGTTGCCGACATATTCGCGGGCCGCCAAGGGAACCTCGGGCACGTCGTCGACCAGTTCCAGGTGGGAGATGATCGCTTGCAGCAGATTGTTGAAATCGTGCGCAACGCCCGCCGTGAGCTCGCCGATTGCCTCCATGCGCGCGGCCGCCTGGCGCGCCTTGATCGTCTCGGCTGCTGCCAGCGCATGCTCGACCGCCAAGGGCAGTCGCGACATCCGATCCTTGCGCAGGTAGTCATATGCGCCGGCCTTGACGACCTCCGCGGCGGCTTCATCGTCCAGTGCGCCGGTGACCAGCAGAATAGGCAGCTCCGGGTCCCGCTCGCGCACCAGCCTGATCGCGGTCAGCCCATCGATGTCCGGCAGATTGTAATCGGCAATGATCAGATCCGGCTTGAATGTCTTCAGTGCATGCAGGAATGCGGCACGGTCGCCGACTCTGAAGGCTTCGAAGGCGATACCCGCGCGGGTAAGGATCCGTTGTTCGAGTTCGGCATCCTCGGGCACATCCTCGAGGATCAGCAGACGGATGACCGCGCTTCGAGCCAGAGGATTGCGCGATAGTAGCGACTCAGACACAGCTCTCTCCGGTGCAGCGTCCGCGATTCAATACCGTCATGGTGGGGCTTGGCCCCGCCATCCACGTCTTTCGTCGCAAAGGCCAGAAAGACGTGGATGGCCAACCTTCGCCGGCCATGACGAAATGAGTCGCACCTCAGTCGGCGGCCCGTTGCGTTGGGAGTGCGAAATAGAATGTGGCGCCCTCGTTGGGTATGCCATCTGCCCAGACCCGGCCGTTGTGGCGCGCCACGATGCGCTTGACGATCGCCAGGCCCACCCCACAGCCCTCAAATTCAACGCCGACGAGGCGATGGCCCACACCGAACAGCATGCCGAGATACTGCCGATCGAAGCCGATGCCATTGTCCACCACCGAGTAGACTATTTCGTCTTCGGCCTGCGTCGCACCTATCGTGATCACAGCGTGCGGCTTCGTCGCTGTGAACTTGATGGCGTTGTCAATCAGGTTGAACCAGACCCGACGTATCATGGAGGCATCCGCTCGAACAGTCGGCAAATCCCCGATCTCGAACCTGAGCTGGCGGTCGGTCGCGTGCGTCTGCGCTTCCTCGATCAGACCTTGCACCTGAGCCGTCATGTCCACCGCGGTCACGTTCATCGGCAAGCGACCGGTGCGAGAGAAATCCAATATGTCGTCGATCAGCCGACTCATTTTGGCTGTTGCCTGACGCACGACGGAGAGCCGCCGCCGGCCCTCGGCATCGAGCTTCTCGGTGTAGTCCTGGATCAGGATGGCGGAGTACCCGTCGATCGCCCGCAACGGCGTACGCAGATCATGCGAAACGGAATAGGAGAAGGTCTCCAGCTCCGCATTGGAAGCCTCCAAATCCCTGGCACGCTGGCGTAGATCATTGTTGAGGCCAAGTGTCCTCGCCTCTTCGGCGTGGAGACTTCGCGCCGTCCTCTCC
>Ga0210390_10004897_pt1 | contig 11251 bp, 9 predicted proteins | sample IncBWH11OmetaG_FD_161050 | JGI IMG/M metagenome (GOLD analysis project Ga0210390, IMG submission 161050) | Forest soil microbial communities from Barre Woods Harvard Forest LTER site, Petersham, Massachusetts, United States - Inc-BW-H-11-O ... | reverse complement strand
CCGCCTGCATGCGCAAGCTGCTGGTGATCCTCAACACGATGGTCAAAAACAACACGCACTGGAACCCTGCAATCTCAACCACTTAACTCTTGAAAAGAAACACAGCCGCTCTCCCGGCAGACCGGGAGAGGGCGTCAGGAAACCGCTGGGCGAATGCCCGTCAATTGTTTTGCTAGGCGGCCCACTCGCGAAGGTCCTCATTCTCCAGGAATCACACGTCATGAGCAACCGTTTTGACCTCACCGGCAAGAACGCCATCGTCACCGGCGCCACGCGCGGAATTGGCCTGGCAATCGTCCGCGGCTTCGCCGAAGCCGGTGCGAACGTCACGCTGTGCGGCCGCAAGCAAGAAACGGTCGACGCGGCCCTCGCCGAGCTGGGCTCGGTGAAGGACAAGGTGCAAGGCGTCGTCGCCCACGTCGGCAAGAGCGAAGACCTGGAAACGCTGCTGGCCGAAGCGGAAAAGAAATTCGGCCCCGTCAACGTGCTGGTCAACAACGCGGGAACGAACCCGTATTTCGGCCCGATCCTGGGCTCGGAAGACCGCGCGTGGGACAAGACGATGGACGTCAATTTGAAGGGGCCCTACATCCTCTCGCGGATGGTCGCGCAAAAGATGGTGCAAACCGGCGGCGGCTCGATCCTCAACATCGCCTCGGTCGCCGGGCTGCAGGCCGCCGTCTACCAGGGAATTTATTCCGTCTCCAAGGCCGGCCTGATCATGCTGACGAAGTGCATGGCCCGCGAACTGGGCCGCCAAAAAGTCCGCGTCAACTGCATCTGCCCCGGCGTGATCCGCACCCACCTGGCCGAAGCCCTCTGGAAAGACGAAGCCCGCCTCAAAGAATTCGTCAAAAACAAATCCCTCGGCCGCATCGGCGAAACAGAAGAAATCGTCGGGGCGGCGATTTATTTCGCGTCCGATGCCAGCTCATTCACGACCGGGGCGGCGCTGGTGATTGATGGGGGGATGGTGATCTAAACCGCAACGCGACGTCGATGTCGCGGGGAAGTGTCGGGACTCAGTCCGATCGACACCGAATATTGGGCGAACGTGTGCACGCGATTCGGGTCGAGCGTGACGGGGCGTTTGAGCGCGGAACGGGCTCAGGCTGAGGGCCATTTAAATATGGCGCTGCCATAGCTCTTGCGGGCAGGATCGAACCCGTCAAACGGAACTGTCCGGCCGTTGGCTAAATTGTCAGTACTACGAAAATGACCGTACGATGTTCTGGAAACAAAAGTCGACGCGGGCCACAACTAATTCCTAAAGAACATTCCTCGACCTCACGGCGCAACCGACGAAATCGTTGGTGCCACGATCTTCTTGCCTCCGGCGCCAGTTCCTTCACGACGGGAGCAGCGATGCTGACTAGGTGGGATAGTGATTTAACACACGGCTTAGCTCTAAGCTGCTTTGGATCGGCTCTGCTTTCGAGGACACGGAGTTGCCAATCTTAGACCGCTGGGATTCCGACGGCAGCATTGCAAGTCTGTAACGTCTTAGGCCGAAGATTTCCTTGTTGTCGACGTCAACTCCAGTCAGTGCAGCATGTCTCCTCTAGCGCGGAGACTGAGCCAATTCACAGTTTGCGGTGACGGCGACCTTGACGAGCAAGTAGGAGCGCCATCGAAGCGGGATAATCGGAGAGGGCGTCATTTCCCTTAAAGTAGCCACAACCAGCTACCGATTAGTGAAACACTTGTTCCGTAACACGTCAGTTTCTGGGCGCCAAGGTCAGCCCTATGCTTCATTGCGCAAGCGCCATCTGAGCTTCCGACCGGCGTCGCTTCTGAAAAGTGAATGGCCCTCGTCGAACGGCGCTCTCCGATCGCAGAACGGCTCTGAACACAGCCGGAAGCATTTGTTATCGCAAGGATGCAGAAATGAAAAAGGCCGCCCTCCTGATACTGACCTTGGCAGCCTTCAGTGGGTGCATGGAATACCAGCTGAGAGACAGGACAATGCACCTGTCTACGACAACGACCGACTTGCTCTACGTCCAGGTTCTCGACAACATCGCTCGGACGATAGAGAATCCAGAGGCGATGCCGTACTTCAACATGCCAGCGTCGGGCACCGCTCAAATTCAGCAGGAGATTTCTGCGACCGTGACTCCAGGCTGGGGGCTTTTCGCCTCAACGGGAGCCTTTCTTTTTAATTCGATCACCGGCGCGGTCAACCCGTTACAAATCGATCAAGAATCGTGGCAAGTGTCTCCTGTGCCCGATCCTGATCGGATCTCCTTGATGCATGCCGCCTATCTAAAGGCTACGGGGTATGACAGCCCGGCTGTGGAGGGAATACTCAACGACTATTTTGCAAATCGAGACGCTTGGGTCTACATAGGGATTCAGCAGACCGATTTCTCTCGGACTGTCTGGGATGTGTGGCAGCAGCTGGCTGCGTTGAAGCTTCGAATGTTGGACGAGATACCCGCGCCGATGGATCTCAATGACATCAATGAATGGAAGGAAGTGTTTGATTACATCAAAGCGGATCCATCCTCGTATTTCCCGGCGAAGCCTCCCACCGACGTTGACCGTGAACATTTTACTTTGAAAGATTGGCGTGACAAGTTTGCACAGAAACTGACTAACTACGCTCCATACTATAGCGCGCTGGTAGCCATTCGTCTGAAAAGGAACGTGGATTTCCAGCGACTGAATGCCAAATACGCGTCCTTGCAGCCGCCTCCCTCGGGAACTGGCCCCGGCACAGTTGGATTTGGCGGAGCTGGTGCGAGCGGCGCGAGCAGTCCCAGCGGCGCCAGCGCTGCAGGAGGAAAGCCTCCGCTACCGATCCACGTGCCTTATGCCACATTCGTACGTCCCGGGTGGTTTCACGTCGGCAAAAAACGCGATGTGCCCAGAGACGCCTGCTTCGTAGGGTGTCACTGCAAGACCTACGTGTGGGTCACCCATGATCAGATGGATGCCTTGACCGATTTTACGCTTGCAATCCTGGACTTCAACAACATCCAAAACTCTGGCGGAAGCAACTTGCCGAATCCACCGCCGGCCACGCTGGGCCGCTGAATATAGAGGACAGATAAGACAGCCGGTTGGGTCATTTAATGCGCACTCGCTGACAACCTATCGGCTGCTACAGTAGCCTTGCGATGCATCGCATGGCGAGAGGCTTCCTTGGGTTGTTCTTAAATCAGCCTTGCTCTTGGATCTCCCCACGCGCTGCCGCCGGGCGTTGAAGAGGGGCAGCGCAAGAGGTCGAAATCCGACTCCAGCTGGGCGGCCTCATCCTGTTTACCGCGCGCGCGAAAAGCGGCCACCCGTTTCGCGAAGAGAGCCTTAACACGTTCATAAACCTGTGCGGCGGTCAACCCATCGGCAAAGGCTCTATCGATTTCGGAATCGCACTCGAAAAAGAGATCCTGATCCTCCGAGGTGAATAAAAAGTCATCGGCGTAGCCGAAGAATGCAAGGCAGCCGTGTTCTACGAAATCGGGTCCGAGGCGAAGACCCGTCTTGCACGACAAAAAGTGGACAACCTTTCCCTTGGGTTCGTCGGGGGTGTAGTTTCCAACTTGGAAAACCGGGTCATAGTGCTGTCCCGTAAAGGTGTACGGGTCGGAGCCGTGACCCACTCCGGTCAGGTAGATGACTCCGGGATCCGTGGTTCCTGCCGCCACAAAGATGCGTTGAGCCCCGGAGCCCTGGTATTTGTCGACGGTAAAGCCCTTCCGCTGGAAGTACGGGTAAACCTTTCTTTCCCGGTACTGGAAGGCCGCTAGTGTGAAGTCATCGAAGTTAGAATCGATCCCCACGACAGTTTTCCTGGACGCACTGCTACTCCTGGCCATGCGAGCGTCTCCGCTTCTGTGCCTCGTCAATCAGATGCAAGACCACGCGAGTCTCAATTTCAATGAGCCTCCGGCCTAACTCGGACTTGGCGCGAACCTCTTGCAGCGCGCGAGATCTGCTCACGACTCCCGCCAGGACTGAAACACAGTCGAAATCGGGTCGCAATTCGATCCGTTTCGCCGCCAACGCGACGCGTTGTTCGTCGCTCAATGACGAGAATGGGAGCGCCTCGCAGTCGCCCTTGACATAATCCCGAAGGGAAATGGGTTGGTTATGCGGATCGTAGGTAACAGGCATGTCCCATTGGACCTTCTTGATGACGGAGCGAGGTTCCGTACGGCGTTTCGCGCGTTTTGGTAACATCGGCACTCCCGCATTTAAGTGCGAAAAAGGGCATCGTATCGTTCTACGAGCGTTCCGACCAACGCGAGGGTCGCATGGCGTGGAGAAACAGCAAATTACGGGCAAGGGCTTAGTGCAGCATTGAATCGCGCCCGGTTCGCTGCCGACCACTACTCCCAAGGCTTCGTTGCGGAACGACGCATGAGCACCTTCGGCATCGCCCTGACAACCGGCTTCTGTATGGGCGTCGAGCTCACATCGCCCGGCGTTGTTTCCTGCCGCCGACGAAGCTCTCGAGCACCATGTTGCCCAGGTCGTCGGAGTTGCAGAAGGCGGCGACGCCGTGGGTGACTTGGGCTAACCGCTCCACGAAGTTCACCAGGCCGAGGTAGAAGTAATCCTCGATCAGGGCGAAGCTCGAGATCGTCAGCCCTTCGTCGGAGCAGCGCTTGGCTTCCGCAAGGGTGAGGCGGGCGGTTTGTTCGGCCGGCGGGTAGATCATCACGATCTCGCGGCCTTCGATGTGGGCCGTCGGTTCGCCGTCGGTCACGATGATGATCTGCTTGTTTTGGGCCGGGTGCCGGCGGAGGATGCGGCGGGCGAATTGCAGGCCGGCGTGAATGTTGGTGAAGTGTTCGGGGACGAACTTGGGCGGGCGATCGAGATTGATCCGCAGGCGAATCCGTGGATCGTACATGCTCACCGGCTTGGGAGCCGACGACAGGAGCTGCCGCTCGGTGAGGGGGCTGGCGTACGTGTAGAAGCCGACGACTTGCAAAAAGTCGCCCTGGTAGCGGCTGCGGACGAGCGACTGCAGGGCCATCGCCACTTTCTTGGCCTGCCCGTATTTGCCGAAGCGAGTCATGCTGCCCGACATGTCCAAGAGGACGACCGTCGCGCACGAGGTCTGGTACTCGGTGTCGTAGACGACAAGATCGTCCTCGGTGATGTGCACCGGCGAGCCGCCGCCTTGGCGGAGGAGGGCGTTCTTCAGCGTCTCGTGCATGTTGAGGTTGCTGACCGGATCGCCGAACTCGTACGGCTTCGACTCGTCGTGCATCGTCTGGCCGGCGCCGCGGAATTCGGTCTCGTGCTTGCCGAGCTTGTCCTTGCGGGCGATCTGAAAGAGTTCCTCCAGCGCCTTCGATTCGACGCGGCGAATGCCCTTGGGGGTGACGAAGTACTTTCCTTCGGCGTCCTTTTCGACGTAGCCCCGCTTGATCAGCATGTCGACGACGTCGGGATGCTCTTCCTCCCACTGGTCGAGGTAGTCGAGCATTTCGTCGCCCCAGTCGAGCATGTGCTTGGACAATTCGTCGAAGACAGCATCGGCCGACTGCGGCGAGAACTGCTCGGAGCCGTCGAACTTGGAATACTCGAAGTGAGGCATTTTTGTTCCTGCGCCGCGTACCTGCGTGATCTGGGGAGTGGCGGAGGCGGTTTTACAACTCCCTCTCCCGGTCCGCCGGGAGAGGGCCGGGGTGAGGGCTGCTTTTTTCGGTACCGTGCGGAGAGGAGACCTCACCCTGCCCTCTCCCATCGGAATGGGAGAGGGTTTGGAAACTGCCCCTAGCCGGCCACCGATTCTCGTTCCTTTTGCGCCGCCAGCATCTCGAGGATGCGGGTGACCAATTGCGGCAACCCCTGCCCCGAGACGGCCGAGATTTTCAACACCTCCGGGCCAATCTCTTCGGTGAATTGTTCGTAGACGGGGGTCGCTTCGGCTAGCTCACATTTGGTAATGCAGACCAGTTGTGGCCGCTCGATCAGTGTCGGATCGTACAGGCGCAACTCTTCGCGGATGGCGCGGTAATTCTCCAGGGGGTTCGATTCGTCGGACGGCACCGGCTCGACCAGATGCACCAACACCTTGGTCCGCTCGACGTGCTTCAAAAACTCGTGACCCAGGCCGCTGCCGGCGTGCGCCCCCTCGATCAGTCCGGGGATGTCGGCCATCACGAATTCCTGGTCGTAGCCCGTCCGCACCAGGCCCAGGTTCGGATACTTGGTCGTGAACGGATAGTCGGCGATTTCGGGATGGGCCCGCGACATGCGGCTGAGCAAGGTCGACTTGCCAGCGTTTGGTTTGCCAATCAGACCGACGTCGGCGATCAGTTTGAGTTCAAGGGCGACATTTCGGATCTGCCCCGGTTTGCCCCGCTCGAATTGTCGCGGGGCGCGATTGGTGGAGGTGGCAAAGTGCTTGTTGCCGTAACCCCCGTCGCCGCCGCGGGCGACGACGACCGAGTCGCCGTCGCTGCTGAGATCTTTGAGGAGAAAGCCGCGCTCGGCATCACGGACCAGGGTGCCGGGGGGGACGCGAATCACGGCGTCTTGTCCGCGCTTGCCGGTCATCAGCGAGCCCATGCCGTGCTCGCCGCGCTCGCCCCGCCAGTGCTTGTGGCCGACGATGTTGCCCAGGCTGCTGACGTTTTCGTCAGCGATCACAACCACGTCGCCGCCGTCGCCGCCATTGCCCCCGTCGGGGCCGCCGCGCGGAACGCGAGCCTCGCGGCGAAAGCTGAGACACCCGGAGCCGCCGTCGCCGGCCTGGCAGTAAATCGTGAACCGATCGACAAACATGGGTTCAATTATGGCCGATGGGGGGCGTGCCGAATAGCGGCCCGCCGCGGACCGCCGCGAATCCCGCCTAAGGCGTGAGCTTGGTTCGCGTTACGTTCCAGGCTTCGGTCGCTTTTTCGTCCTTGAGCGTGCCCGACCCGCGAATCCACCAACGGGTCGTCTGCATGTTGCCCAGAGGTTTGACGCCAAATAACAAAGTGTCGACTTGCAGGTTGCCGTCGACGTGGAAGGCGATGAAGTCGCCCGGATCGTTGCCGAAGTATTTCAGGCCCTGCGGCGATTTGTCGTGGAGGATGGCAGTCGACACGTCGACGGGCACCCAGCCGACGCCCCGCGCGAAGAACTCGGCCTTCACGTGCGTCTGGTAATAGGGATGGTTGAACCAAATCTTGCCCGGCTCGGACGATTTGGCCCAGCGGCCCCAGAGCGTTCGCGCGGGAATCTCGCTGGCTCGCAGAATCGAGGCGAACAGGACCGACAGTCCGCCACAATCGGCCCGGCCGCTCTTGCAGACGGCCGTCGCATGGAACTCTTTTTTCAGCGGAGCGTCGTATTGCATGCCGGCCTTCAGCGCCAAAAACACGCGGCGGGCGAAATGGATTTCGCCTTCGTGGGTGCCGCGCTCCAGACCGTGCTGTTGGACCCACTGGTGGAAATCGGGCTGATCGAAGTCGAAGTAGCCGCCATTCGCCAAATACATCTGTCGTTCGGCCGGCGCGAGATCGGGGACCGTGCGAGGCGCCCCTTTGCGGAGCTTGCGGGATCTCAACGTCGCCTCATACGTGAGCTGGATCTTCATCGAGCTGATCGGTTGCTCGCCGGCTCGCACGCGGGCCATCACCAGGGGCCGCGCCAAATCGCCCTTTTCATGAACGAGCTCACCAGCGGGGTCGAGCGTCGTCTCGACTTTGATTTGCCCCGGCAGCTCGGGCGCCTGGGGCGCGAAAACGGTCCACTCTTTCCCCTGGCAGTTGGGGTAGGACACGTCGCGGGTCAGCGTGGCGACCACCCGCGCGACCGACTGGACACTGAGCGAATAACCCTCGGAGGGAGCCCGATCCCAGTCGCCGGCGGTCGCGCTCGTCTTCGCATCCGGCGGCGCGCCCGGCAGGCTGCCGACGAGCGCCAACGAAACCCACAGACTCAAACCCAAGCGATACGACTGACTGGCCATCGACCGATCCCCACAGGCGGCGCGCCGCAGCGCCCCGTATCCTTAGAGGATAATCGCCATCAGTCACGAATCGAAACGAGCAGTATCTTGCCGGCAATCGCCGGGCGACGGGCTAACGGCAAGACCCTCGCCCACGCGCCGGGTGAGTGGATGCAACTCACCAACCCGAGGCGTGAGCGAGGGCTCTTCGATCGCACTAATTCTTATGCCGGTGCGCTGATTCCCGGCCAGTTTCAACGGAAGCGTTGGCTAGCGCACGCCGCCTCGGAATCCGCCGCCGCCGTAACCGCCACGAAAGCCACCTTCGCCTCCGCGGAATGCCGCAGCGCCGCGATCGCCTTCGAATCCGCCGGCCTCGCCCCCGCGGAAGGCCGCCCCGCCGAGGCCGACGCCGCCGACCGGATAACCGACGCCGCCAACCGGAACACCGGCGGCGCCCACATAGGGTTGCTCGGGCAGGATCTGCGTCGCACCTTCATCCGAAGGGAGAGCGTTGTTGTAACCCGCGACGGCTGCATTATTAACCGCAGTACCGTAAGCGGCCGCACCGTACGCTGCCCCTGCTCCGGGAACGACTCCCACCGCGCCGTAAGCGCCGTTGGGGTGGTAAGCGCCGGCCGCTCCATAAGCTCCGTTCGGGTGATATTCGCCCGCCGCTCCGTATGCACCGTTGGGGTGATAGCCGTTCGCCTGGCCGTTGTAACTTCCCTCATGGCTGCCGCTGTAGTTGTTGCCGTTGTAGCTGCCCTGGCGGCTGCCGCTGTAACTGCCGCCGCTCGAACTGCCTTCGTGGCTGCCGTTGTAATGATTGCCGCTATAGCTGCCTTCGTGGCTGCCGCTGTAGCCCCCGGCCCCGTAGCTGCCCGAGTGGCTGCCACTGTAGTGATTGCCGCTGTAGCTCCCAGACCGGCTACCGCTGTAGCCGCCGCCACCGCCGCCGTGGTAGCCGCCAAAACCTCGAGCACTGACGTCCGTGGGGCTGACGAGGGCAAAGGTCAACACGGCCGCCGAGCCGACCAGCAGTTTTTTGAGCATCGATCTCTTCCTTATTTCAAAACGTGTGGAAAGTGTTTCAAGAGTCTGTTCGCAGTGTGTGATTGCGCGGTCAGAGCCGCGCGGCGATCTCGCTGATCGTTAGGCGCCGGCCTTCTTCACGCTACGTTTGAAAATGACTTCTTTCAAATCCGGAAGGCGCACGCCCCCGGCCGTGCGGTCGGTCGATTTTAAGGAGAGCGTGTCGTCGTCCAACTTTTGAAAGACCTTGACGGCCGTCGTCTTCGTCCCGTCGCCCAGGACGCCCGAAGACTGCGACCACCAACCGTTCGCGATCGGCTTCCAAGTGTCTTTGGCGTAACCCGAGTCGGACGAGAAATTCCACGAGGTCAGCTGCTGCGTTTCAGGATCCCAGCCGATGATTTGCGTGCCCGACGACGCGGGAAGTCCGTCGTTGATCACCTGGTAGGTGCGTTCGACAAAGCTCTTGTTCTTCAGCCAGCGGCACGTGGTTTCGATCCGCGCATCGCCCTCGCCCGCGTGCCAGGTGCCGATCAGCCACTCGAAGTCGTCCAGCTTGTGATAGTTGGACGGGGTGGCAACCTTCATGTCGTGGACGGAGGACAACAGCCATTTGCCGTCTTGCAGCACGTAGATCGCCGTGTAACGGCTGGAACCCGGCGCTCCCGCCGGAGGAGGTTGAATCATCGCGCGGCCGTCCTCGATCGCGGTCGAGTCATTGATCACGCGGACCGAGTCGGTCACGCTGCTGATCTTGGACTGCGGATTCGCGGCGAAAAACTCGGCATATTCTTTCTTGATCACGTCGCTTCCGACATAGCGCTGACCATCTTCGTCGATGTATTCGGCGTCGGCAGTCCACAGGCCGGCGATCTTGTCGGCGCTGCCGGCATTGAAGGCTTGATCGAAATCAGAAGCGGCCTTGCGGACCGCCACTTCGGCCGGAGAGGGAGCTTTGGCGGAAGCAGCTTCTTTAAAAGGTGCCGCGGCCGGAGATTCAACTTTGGTTGGCGGCGGTTCCTTGGCGGGCTCGCCAGCATTAACAAGGTTGGCTAACGCGAGAACAAAAGCGCCCCGCGCGATCATCGAGAATGGACGTTTCATGATTTGGATTCCAAAAACACGGTTCAATTGACGGACGTTGCGAATTTCATCAGGCACTTGGAAATCCATTTCCATCCGAGGGGCGACTTGCTCCGCTTCCCTGCTCACTGACTTGTTGATCTTCACGTCTTGCCGGCTGCCTCACTGCGCCTGAACGATGCCAGGCGGCTGCCACGACCCTTCGCCCGGCGGAAGGATCGACGGCGGCGTTTCCTTCGGCCAGTAGAGGCGCATGACGAGATAAATCGGGCCGTTCGGCGCGGGCAGCCAGTTGGAGTCCTTGTCGGCACCCGGCGAATCCTTCTGGATGTAAAGGGTCAGCGAGCCGTCGCCGTTTTTCTTCATGCCGGGCAGCATGGGTGAGTTGATCAGATAACGGTTGATCGGATTTTCGATCAGCAATTGCGTCCGGCCGTCATACATCGTGACCGACCAGAAGGCGTTGACGGGAGGGAACTGGTCCGCCGCGAAGGTGAGCGTGTAGTTGGACTTGCTGCCGTCAAGCACGGTGCCATCAGCCAGCGTCTTGGTCAGGGGGTACATGGCTTCGACAGCATCGTTGCCGTAGATGCCTCCCTTGGCGGCGGCGGCTCGCTTCAACCAATTGCCGTTGAAGAAATCGCGGTCACCGAAGAACGAACCAATTTTCCAGCCGTTGACGTTCTTCACTCCGTTGGCGATGTACTGCTCGATCTTTGCTTCGCCGTCCTTCATGCCCAATCCAACTTGTTCTTGTTGTTCGGGAGAGAGGTCTTTGACGGCGAAGGTTTTTCCCGCACCGATACCAAGGCGGGCGAGCTTGGCGCGGATTTCCTTTTCCTCGGGGCCGGCCGGGGCGAACTGCAAGGCGAAGTCGAGGTACTCAAAGAAGCCGGTCTTGACCAGTTCCTTGTCGATCTTCGGGAAATTGATCTCGGGTGCCGCCGGCGGGGCCTGCTGTTTGAGATAGGTCGAAAGCGGCTGCCCTTTGTAGCCGGCCTGAATCTTGACCACGTTGGGCATGTCGTCCGCGTTGATGAGCTGCGTGCGGTAGGCGACCAACGAGAACTGCGTGGTGGACCGGAAGACTTTCTTGATGCCCGCCGGGGTCTCGCCCTTCCAATCGGGTCCGACCACGAGGTAATCGCCGGCGTCATTGCCGGTCGCTCGGCTGCCGATGTAGCCGTAGTTGAAGGTGTTCCCATCGCAGAGCATCACCGAGTAGTAGCGCGG
>Ga0210390_10004895_pt1 | contig 11252 bp, 9 predicted proteins | sample IncBWH11OmetaG_FD_161050 | JGI IMG/M metagenome (GOLD analysis project Ga0210390, IMG submission 161050) | Forest soil microbial communities from Barre Woods Harvard Forest LTER site, Petersham, Massachusetts, United States - Inc-BW-H-11-O ... | reverse complement strand
ACAAGATGCTGAAGGAGTATCGGGAGGCGGAGCAAAAGCATCTTGGTTACAGCCGGCTTCACGATTCTGATGTACTGGGCGCGCTCGTCTTTCTTGTACGCATGGGGCACGCTCGCACTTCGGGAAGGCCAAAGTCGCGAGCCTTCGTGGATGTCCTCCAGGCACAATTCCCCGAGAAACAATCGACAGTGGCTACACCGGAAGAAGCCGGGAGCCGAATCATTATTCCGTAGGTCAAAGTCGGCCACGGATCGCACGGATCAATGCGGATAAAAGAAATTAAAGAAGAAGGCTTATCCGTGGAATCCGTGGCTAGCTTGTTTTGCGCACTTCTGGCCCTGGCGGTAATGCATCGCGTAGTTCTCGAATTGTTTGTTGGAGCACTGGATGAAGCGCATCCGGTGCGATTTCGACAAGCGGTTCCAATACGAAGCGACGCTCGTGCATGGCTTGATGAGGGATCGTCAGACCGGGATCGTCGATTATCAAGTTGCCAAACAACAGAATGTCGAGGTCGATAATGCGGGGCCCCTTTTTTTGACCTCGTCGTCGCCCTAACTGTTGCTCAATGTCGAGAATGCCGGCGAGCAGTTGTTGCGGCTTTTTCTCTGTATCGAGCTCGACTGCACAATTCAGAAACCAGGCCTGCGCGGTAAATTCCACCGGCTCGGTTTCGTAGAAAGACGAGACCGCCACGACCTCGCCGAAAGCACCCAATCGGTCGATGGCGGCATTCAAATTTCCCGCCCGGTCGCCAATATTCGAGCCCAGCGAAAGATAGACAAGTTCGTGCACTCGGATGAGTTTACAGACAAATGATTGGGATCAGGTATCCAGATAAAGACTTGCGGCTCGCAGATTGTGTCGGCAGGCTTGAAAGAATATCAACGGAGGGGAAGGACCGGATGCTTTCGATTCACGCCAAGATTGATCGTACGGAGCGCTTGCTTCGGATGCTCGAGGAAGATGCCCCGCTTCTTGCCGTCCGGGTAGCCCCGTTGACGCCAGAGCGCCAGCAGTTGGCGAAGAACTATGCCGCACAGCTAACCGCGTGCGCCCGCGCAGAGCTCGAAAAGCTGATGGAAGAAGGATCCTTCTGGGATGCCAACGATCCCACTCCGCAAGCAGCGGACTAGCGGATCTTCGTGGGGCGAGGAAAGTCGCTGGTAGTGACGCGTCCGTTGTGTGAGAGATTCAGGCGGAGCGCAAATCAGCCCGACGCCTTGCAAGCAGCAACCCGATCCAGCAGCTCACCGGCCAGGTGAGCAGCCATGACAGCCAGTACCAGTGCGGCCAGCCCTTGCTCCAGTTGGGAATTGTCGCGCCGATGCCCATCACCTCCCCAAGGACGAAAAACCAGAGCACGTGACGCGCCGCGCGCCCCGGCGCAAAGCGGGCGCAGAGCCAGGCGCAAAGAATCGATATGACGACGAAGAGCGCGGTGCTCGCGACGAGAGCCGCGTCAGAGGGGACACGCCCTCGAACGAAATCGCCCGGGAATAAGCGCGACAGCAACGGATCCGTTGCCAGGACAAGAACAACCGAGAGCAGGTAGCTGCCGACGACGACTAGGATGGACTTGAGCATCGGTTACACCTCCGTGCAGGCCATGAGACTTACAACGTTTACGGTGAAATCCGAACCAAGGTAGTGAGATGATTAGGCCAACTGTTCAGCCATTGGCTGGAGAGGCGGAGACACCGTGTCATGCTCGTCCTCGACCGCGGTTTCTTCCCACAACGTGTGATCACGCAGCAGCCGGGAAACTAACGCGGCGTGCATCGCGTGGCCGGCGCGGTCAGCGACTACATTGCCCAGAATCTGTTTCCCCAAAAGCGCGAGGTCGCCGATGAGGTCCAGCACTTTGTGGCGCACGAACTCATCCGCAAAGCGCAAAGGCGGATTCTCCACGTCGTCTTTCGTCAGCACCACGCAGTTCTCGCGCGACGCCCCGCGGATCAGCCCCATATTGCGCAAGGTCGTCTCATCCTGACGGGAGCCGAAGGTACGCGCCGAAGCGATTTCGCGAAGGTAATTGCCGTTGGCAAGCTCCACACTGAATGTTTCTTTGCCGATCAGCGGGTGCGGAAAATTGATGGTATAGGAAACGGAATAACTGTCCGCCGGATAAACGGCGATAAACTTATCACCCTCTCGCATTTCCAGCGCGTGGCGAATCCGGAGATAAGTCCGGGGACGCCGCTGCTTTCGGATTCCCGCCTGATAGATCAAATCCACAAAAGGCCGGGCACTCCCATCCAGAATGGGCAACTCCAGATTGTCCAGCTCGACGATGGCATTATCAATGCCAGTTCCGATGAAGGCCGAGAGCAAATGCTCGGTCGTGGAAATCAGCACGCCCTTTTTCATCAGGCTGGTGGCATAGCTGACCCGCGCGACGTTCCGGCTGATGGCCTCGACCTCAAAACCGTCCAGATCCACGCGGCGAAACACAATGCCAGAACCTGCAGCGGCGGGCAGAATCCGCAAATGGACAGGAGCGCCGCTGTGCAGACCAACCCCAGCGCACTCCACTGCCCCACGAATTGTTTGCTCGTGTTTCAGCCTTAGTCTCTTATCTGATTGTTAGATGAAGAGATTACCGCCTGCGGACAGAACTCTGGCTGTGGTAATTTGGCCACAGTTCGTGGGTATTTGCCGACCCGAGTAGGACGGATCCGGCCGTAAAGCCAAATCCAGCAGGTACTTAGCCTGTGGAAAAGGCAGTCGGGAGCAGGTTAGTTCTTAGGTGCACCTTTATTGGGTGCACTTTGGTATGGATCGTAATTTACATCGGCGGCGAACATTGAGTCGCTTAGGCCCTTGTTATAGCTCACGGAGTTCAAGAAGCGCTGGCTGGACATATCCCCGTTGTAGAAACGCGTCACGCTGAAGGGGGTCATGACGCCCTGGATCGGGCGGTAGCCGTCGAAAATCTCGTCTTCGACGTTGCGCTGCTTATCGGTCGCATCGCGCCATGAGAAAGTTTTCTTTACTGGCAGATGGGTAGTGGTATCAATGTACAACGTGACGCTCTGATTGTTCGAGTTGGTGATCGTAACCTGCTCGGTGTCCTTTTGCGCGGCGATGGTATGCCCTTCGTAGAACAGAGCGATACCCGGTTGCGGCAGCCACTTGCGTATTACCCAATCCAGAGAATATTCGCGGCGCCGCAGATAGTCGCTGACGTTCTTGGGTTCATCGGAGCGGGTGCCTTTATAAGTTATTTCGAAGCCCTTGTCGCCCCGGTACACATAGACAACGTCCCGCTTCTTGGTAAGTTCGACGCGTTCTTTATCAGGGAATTTGTAGAAGCGCCAGAACACAACGCCAACGCCCTCCGATTCTCCCAGGTGAAAACCGTAGGTGCGGCCTTCCTGGCTCACGTCTTCGATATTCAGGTAAGCGTTTCCACCCAGGGCTTCAATCATCTGGTCGAGCAGAGTCTTGGCCTTGCGAACGCTTTCCTGGTCAACAGGGATTCCTTGCGCGGTAGTTGCCGGCGCGGAAGTGTTCGCTTGCCCGAGGGCCAGCGTGATCAAGAAGAAGACGAATAACAAATACTTCATGCTTCCACCAGTTAGACGCTGAAAGAGCCATTGTAGCTGCCCGCATGCCCCACACAACCTTTATCCCGCGAGCACTGCCCCGCCGTTCACGTTGAACACCTCCCCGGTAATAAAACCCGCTTCCGGCGTGCACAGGAACAGAATCGGAGCCGCGATCTCCTCTGGCTTGGCGACCCGTCCCAAGGGAATCGTCGCGAAAATCGCGGCCCGACTCTTGGGATCGTTCAACGCCGCCGCGGACATATCCGTGTCCACCCAGCCGGGCGCCACGCAATTTACATAAATGCCATCGCTGGCGAGTTCGGTGGAAAGGCCTTTCACCATGCTGATCAGCGCGCCCTTGGTCGCAGCGTAGTCGCAGTGAAAAGCCTCGCCACGCTGTCCCGCGGTAGAACTGACGAGCACGATGTGACCCGAAGCATCGCCGGACTTCTTCTGCTTCTTCATCTGGGCGACAGAATGTTTGGTGAGCGCGAACACGCTGTCGAGATTAATGGCAACCGTGTTGCGCCATTGTGAATCCCGCATCTGATCGATGGACACGTCTTCGGCAGGCCAGACGCCGTGGTTGGCGACCAGGATATCCAACCGTCCGAAACGTTCCACAGCGCTCGCTACCAGTTGCTGTGCAGTGTCCGTTCCGGAAAGATTGCAGGCGACGGCGCCGCAGTTGTCCGGGCCGAGTTCCTTGACCAGTTGATCGGCTTGCTGTTTAGACTTCTCGTAGTTGAACAGGACTTTCGCGTCTGCCGCTACGAACATTCGCACCACAGCGGCACCGATGCCCCGCGAACCGCCGGTGATCAGAGCCACCTTGCCAGAGAGGGAGAGATTCATAGCGGATAGTTTCAGGCTTCAGGCCGTAAGATTCAAGGCAGCGAAGGTCAAGAGGCAACCCCTGTTGCCGTGGCCAGGACTCTGGCGGCGGTTCGGATGGATTGTCATGGCGTCGGAGCGGAGGCCCGGACTGGAAACGGCGGCTGTAGATGTGCGACTGTCTTACGATTCGGCAACCGCGTCGGCGTTCAGACGAGGAAAATCCCCGCCCAAGCGGAGCTTGGACGGGGCACCCTCAAGAGTAAAATGAATGCCTGGTCTGGGCCACCCCTGATTTTCGCCTTTTCGTTCGTTTTGCCGAAAACTTGTCAACCCCCTTCGGCATCGAATTCCTTCTAAGTCGTTCATTCCAAGGCTAAAATAAAGTTTTAAAACGGCGGGTTAGGTATGCCGAATATGCCACACTATAACTAGTGGATTAATAAAGAAGGCGCGGCCTGACGGCTTGCGCCTTTTTGTTTGCGTCCTGCGCCGATCCCAGACAATTTCAGCGAATGGCGGATGTCGTTCTCCGCGCGAGATCCTTCGCTTCGCTCAGGATGACGTCAAGAAAAACAAGTGCGAGATCCTTCGCGTTGCTCAGGATGACTTCAATTGAAAGTGAGCGAGCGGCGAGGGAACTTACCCGAATGATTTAACGACAAACACCAAAAGGAGAATCAGGCGCGGGCTTGCCCCTGCGCCTTTTTTATTGGCTATGAAAAAAAGTCTCGATTTATTGCCTTAGGGCCAGACACCTGTCCCAAGCAACCGTTTGTGAGCAATTACAAGCGGCGCGGAGAAATTGTTGAAATCGCCTTTCTGCACGCCGTTACCAACATGGGCTTCGCCGTAACCAAGCCCTACGGCGACAGCGAGGCCTACGACTTCATCGTGGATTCGGGCAATCGGCTTTGGCGGGTACAAGTGAAGTCTTGTGTGTGCCGGAAAGGGTTGACGTACCACGTGGGCGCCTCTCATCGGTCGGGCACTGTACCAGCGCAAGGGCCATACACGGCGGCACAGATCGATATTCTCGCGGTTTACATCATTCCTGCGGATGTGTGGTGCATCATCCCGGTGGACGCATTCTCCCCGTCGACCTCTTTGGCCTTTCTGCCGCACCTTCCTGTAGCGGCGGGAAGGTACGAACAATTTCGCGAAGCGTGGTATCTCATGGCTTGCCGGCTTAACGGCGAGCCTCGGGAGGGGATTGTCACGTCGCCCGCGTGCAGTTATTCGCGATCGTGTGGCATGCGGTGCGTGGGTTGTGAGGAGAAATAGCAACGTCGCACGGGCGAGGACGCCCGCGCCTACATGTTCAGCTTCCGAAGCTCGACGATGCGCGCTCGGTTTTCAACTGCCGCAAAAGCACCCGCACCAGCATTCCGTCGTAGCGGATGCCGCTCAACCGTTCCAGTTCGGCTAATGCCTGTCCGCTGGTCTTGGCTGGTGCAAACGAGCGTTCGGTGGTCATGTTGACGTAGGCGTCTGCGACTGCCAGAATCCGCGCCCCCAGAGGAATCTGCTCTCCCTGAAGGCTGCCCGGGTAACCGGTGCCGTCGAAGGATTCGTGATGATGCTCCACCGCTTTTTGCAGCAACTCGCTCGCCGGCAAAGTGCCGACAATTTCCCCGCTCACGCGAGCGTGCATTTTTACCAGATAAAACTCCTCGTCCGTAAGCGGGCCGGACTTGTTGAGCACGCGCTCGGGAACAAAGATTTTTCCCACATCATGGACGCGGGCGGCATATGCAATGTCGTCGGCTTCCTCCGGTGATAAACCCAGCGCTCGCGCCATCAGTTCGGAGTAGCGGGCGACCATTTCACCATGTCCGGTGCCGTTCACTTCGCGCAATTCCGCGGCCCGGGTCAGTGCCTCAATACCTTCGCGCAGAATCTGCACGCTCTCTTCTTCGTCCTCGGCCTCTTCGCTCGAAAGCTTCCGGAGCGTGCCGAGGAGTTCATCGAGGTGCTCGGGTCCGGTGTGCTCGCGATGCAGGAAGCCTTCGATGTAACCCGCAATCAGCTGCCGCTGCACCGCGCCGTGCTCGCTGTTTTCGGGTTGATCGGTAAGCGAAACGCGATCGCCCCCCGCGTGTTTGGAGACATACATTCCCGCATCCGCAACACGAATGATCTCTTCCGCGGTGAAACCGTGCACGGGAAAACTGGCCACTCCGAAGCTGCCGGTGATGAGATGTTCTTGCAGCATGGGGTCGGTCGAAAGCCAGAGCCGCAGACGCTCAGCCAGGGCCTGGGCCTGCTCCACCCCGGTTTCCGGCATGAGGATGATAAATTCGTCGCCGCCGTAGCGGGCCACTACATTCGACTGGCGGCATTTCTGCTCGAGCAGGCGGCCAACGCGGGCCAGCACCAGATCTCCCTCGAGATGTCCCAGGGTGTCGTTCACGTCCTTGAATTTGTCGAGGTCGATCAGCACCACTGAAAACGGACGTCCGGAGCGGGAGGCTCGCTTCCACTCCGAACTGAGAGCTTCCCAGAAAAAGCGGCGTGTTTTGATGCCAGTAAGACCATCGGTGATGGCGGTTTGTTGCAGCTTCTGAAACACGAACGAATTGTGCAACGCCGTGGCCAGCAGGTCGGCCAGCGTATTCATGATGAGAACATCTTCGGGAGAAAAAGCATCCTCTTGCCGGCTCTCAACGTTGAGCACGCCCAGCAAGGTCTCACCATAAGTAATCGGAATGCACAGCACGGATCGCGAATCAGGAAGCACGCCCTGTAGGTTGTCTTCGCCGGCAGTCTGCACCAGCGCGCTCTCGCCGGTTCGCGCCACCCGGCCCAGGATTCCGACGCCGAGAGGGATTCGCATACCTAAAGCCTTGGCTGTGATTCCGGCTTCCGCCTTGATTTCGATATCTTTGCGAACGTAGTCAAAAATGCCAATACCGATGTGATCGAAGCGGAAAGTCTTCTGGATGTGACCGACGATCTCCAGCAGCATTTGTTCCGCGTCTTCGCTGGAGATGGCAGTTTTCGAAATGCTGTTCAGAAAGCCAAACTGGCGGGATCGGCGCTGCTCCTCGGCAAACAACCGTGCATTCTCCACCGCCACGGACACTTGGCCGGCCGCCGTCTGGATCACTTCCAGGTCGCGTTGTTCGAAGACATATTCGCGCTCCGCACTCATCACTGCCATGACCCCAGCTGGCTTTCCGCCCTGCATAATAGGCGCGCCACAAAAGCACTTGGAGGGTCGCTGCGGAACGTAGGTCGTACCCAGGCGTTCGCGGGCCTTTTCCAGGTCGGCGCGGATCAGCAGCGGTTGCCCAGTGCGGAGAATGTACTCGGTCAGACCGTTGTCGACCTTGCGGGAACGCTTAGGCAGAACCTGACCTTTTTCTACTTCGAACTCGAAGCGGATATGCTCGCCCTCCTGGAAAGCTACGTAAAAGTCGCGCGTGTCAAAGATCTGCCCCAGCTCTTTGTAAACCGTGCGCAAGATCTCGTCCTGGTCAAGACGCGAACTGATGGCTTGGCCGATCTGGGTCAGCAGTTCGTATTCCTTGGTACGGCGCTGGGCGTTGTGCATGACCACGTAATTTTCCAGGGTCAGCCCAATCTGCAATGCCAGCCCAATCAGCAGGCGCAGGTTCGAGGATCCGAACACGCGGCGCTCCGCGTGCGGAAAAATGATCACCCCAAAGTTGTGCTCCCGCGTCTGTAAGCTGACGGCGGTGATATTGCGGATATTTTCTTCCGCTGCCACCTGCCGAAACTGCTCGAAGCGGGCACCGGGAAACGCAGGCAATGGTTCGGACATTTCGGCAAAATTGTGGAAGGTTACGAATCCGCCGCGCCGGTAGGCGAGTTCGGCGATGTATTCTCCGGAGCCGCTCTTTTCCATCTTGTTCACCAACTCCGGCGAAAACCCGCGCTGCACCGACGGCAGAATGGCGCGCCAGCGCTCGGAAACGTAGATCATCGCGCGGCCGGTCGGTAACGGCGCTACCAGCCTTTCCAAAATGTTTTGCAGGCTGGGCACCAGATCTTCTGCCGAAAGCAACCGCATTGGATCTACACCCAGAGTGGAAAAGGCCAGCGCATTTTCCTGTACCGCATTGCGCTCGTTCTCAAACAGCACCATCACCATGGCGATGCCCAGGAGCATTTGCGGAATCGGGCCCAGGAAATGCGCGACCGGTCCGACAACGGCTTGAAACGGATTCTGCAGCCCTCCAAAAACCATTAGCACAGCCCACAGCGCCAGCGAAATTGCGAGAAACGTAAAAGCCAGCGAATTCTTGCGATGTGCGTAACGGTAGAAATAAAATGAGCTGTACAGAAGCACCACGCCCAAGCCAATGTCCAAGGGCAGATGGGGATTGGATATATCGGGACGCACTTGCAGATTCCACCAGGCGAGCGCTATGCCTCCTACTCCGACCGCCACGTCATACCAGCGCAAAACGAATTTCTGCCGTCCCATCAATCTGGTTGAGACGAAAATGCAGAGAGCCATTGCCATCAGCAGCAGAGAACTGAGGAATGAGACCACCGCCAAGGGTTGCCGGGACGCAACCCAGGCGTCCAACGCGTAATGCAGTGTGTAGGCGGCCCACCCTAATTGCCAGGCACGGAAATATTGGTGCCGGCTCTGCTCGTAAAGATAGGTGAACAACAAGAACATCAGCAGGGCGACGAGCCCTGGCAGGATAAACACGCTGATGGGGGTAGTGCTATCCATTAGTTTTTGGGAACAGTTCTCCGCCGCTCCCCTGAATCACTTAGATTAACGAAATCTGCGCCCTCAATATTTTCATACCATCCTAGACAAAACAATAGTCTTTAGATGAGAAGAAATAGGCTCGGAGACTTCTCGAGGTAACATCGGTTGGTTACCAGAGATACTTGACGCGCGGCCAGCTGGATGCGGCCTTTTCCTCGTTAGCGTGCTAAATCGTTTCACCAGGAGTTTGTGCCATCTTCCTGACGAACGAACCTGCCGGAATCTACCCCTCCGGGCGGCTGTCTCTGAGATGAGTTATAGTGGTATTTCCACACGAGATTCCGACCCTCGAGGTCAGCTCGGATGTCCGGGCGTTCAGGCGGCAAGCGTTAAACACCCAGTCTGCGCCCCAAAAAACCTATGAGTGCCTCAAATCCCGAGACCGTGGCCGCCGTGAACCCGCCCGCCGAGTCTCGTCCTTCGAACTTCATCCGCGACATTATTCTCGACGACCTGAAGACCAATAAATACGCCGGACGCGTGCAAACCCGTTTTCCTCCCGAGCCCAATGGCTATTTGCACATCGGCCATGCCAAGGCGATCTGCCTCGATTTCGGCCTGGCCAATGAGTTCGGCGGGCACACCAATCTCCGCTTCGACGACACCAATCCCGAAAAGGAAGAGACCGAGTACGTCGACTCGATCATGGAAGACGTCAAATGGCTAGGCTTCCAGTGGGATGGTCTTTTCTACGCCTCCGACTATTTCGACCAGCTTTATGCGTGGGCCGTGCAACTCATCAAGGCGGCAAAGGCTTACGTCGACGATCTAAGCGCGGACGAGATCCGCAAGTACCGGGGCACTTTAACCGAGCCCGGCAAGGATAGCCCCTTCCGCGACCGTTCCATCGACGAGAACCTCGACCTGTTCGAACGCATGCGAGCCGGAGAATTCCCTGACGGCTCACGAACTTTGCGCGCCAAGATCGACATGGCCTCGCCGAACTTCAACATGCGCGATCCGGTGATGTACCGCATCCTCCACGCCGACCACCATCGTACTGGCAGCAAGTGGTGCATTTATCCGATGTACGACTTCGCTCACGGGCAGTCAGATTCACTCGAGCGGGTAACGCATTCCATGTGCACCCTCGAGTTTGAGGATCATCGTCCTCTGTACAATTGGTTCATCAAGGAATTGGGCATCTTCCCTTCGCAGCAGATCGAGTTCGATCGCCTTAACCTGACCTACACCCTGCTGAGCAAGCGCAAACTCCTACAACTGGTGCGCGAGGGTCGTGTGAGCGGTTGGGACGATCCCCGCATGCCCACGCTTTCCGGCATCCGCCGCCGCGGCTACACGCCTGAAGCCATCCGCAATTTCTGCAGAGCCATCGGCGTCTCCAAGACCACCGGCTCGATCGAACTTGCAATGCTGGAGCACTTCGTTCGCGAGGACTTGAACAAACGTGCTCCACGTGCCATGGCCATTCTGCATCCGCTGAAGGTTGTGATCGACAATTATCCGGAGAACCAAACTGAGGAAATGGACGCGGTGAACAATCCCGAGGATCCAAGCGCAGGCACGCGGAAAGTGCCGTTCTCCCGCGTCCTCTATATCGAGCAGGATGATTTTCGCGAGATCCCGCCACCGAAATATTTCCGCCTGTCTCCGGGGCGCGAAGTCCGGCTGCGCTACGGCTATTTCGTAACGTGCACGAGCGTCGTGAAGAACGAAAAGGGCGAAGTGATCGAAGTGCGCTGCACCTACGATCCCGCAACCCGAGGCGGCAACAATCCTCCCGACGGAAGGAAAGTGAAATCCACCATTCACTGGGTCTCCGCCGCCCATGCAGTGAATGCCGAGGTGCGGATTTACGAAAATCTCTTCACCCGGGAAGATCCCAATCAAACCGAAGAGGGTCAGGACTTCACCGCGAACCTCAACCCCAAATCACTCGAACTGCTCACTGACTGCAAGCTGGAACCGTCGCTCGCCAACGCAACACCCGGCAGTCGCTACCAGTTCGAGCGCCTGGGATATTTTTGCGTCGACCCCGATTCGAAGCCAGGAAATCCGGTTTTCAACCGTACCGTAGCTTTGAAAGACACTTGGGCAAAAATCGAAAAGAAGAAGTAGTGTATGCGGAGTCGCTAGGCGATGCTTGGCTGAGC
>Ga0210390_10004894_pt1 | contig 11254 bp, 12 predicted proteins | sample IncBWH11OmetaG_FD_161050 | JGI IMG/M metagenome (GOLD analysis project Ga0210390, IMG submission 161050) | Forest soil microbial communities from Barre Woods Harvard Forest LTER site, Petersham, Massachusetts, United States - Inc-BW-H-11-O ... | reverse complement strand
CATCAATGCAACACGACCACGGGGCACTGGCAATATGCCAACCAGACGAGCTCGTGGACTGATACCTCAATGTCATGCGCAGCGCTCACTGCGGGCGCCTGGCATCACGTCATATTTTACGACTGGTACCTGCCCACCGACACAGCCTGCACCGGTGGCGTGCCGTGTGAGCACTTCGGCACGGTGACGGTTGACGGAGTGACCGCCTCATGGGGCGGCGCCACCATGCCGGCGACGACGCTAAACTCTGGATTCTCGGCCGTCTACGGTTGCCAGGTGCAGGAAGATTCAAACGCCAACGCCACGGTCACGATGTACGTGGATAACTATAACTGCTGGGTCGGTAAGTGAAGGGATCGAATATATCCATGAAACGACTAATTACCGCCGTGCTGCTCATCGGAAGCTCGCTGCTGGCTTCTGCCCAGACCCAGATCAATCCCCTCACGCAGGTCAAGTGGACAACACTAACTGGATCTGGCGCGCCTACTATATCCTGCACGAGCGTCAACTACGGGCAGCCGTACACCGACATCACGACCGGGGATGATTATAAGTGCGCAGTCAGCGGGTGGGTGAAGCATGGCGCGGGCGGCGGCGGAACGGTCAACCCGGGGGCTACTTACCAGGTGCCCTGCTATCCACTTTTGTCCGGGGCGACCCTTGCACCGTGCAACATAACCTCGGATTCTACCGGAAACAACCTGAACGTTCCAGGCAACGTCGCGGCCAACGCTACGGTTCCCGCGTTGCTGCCCGTTTCCGACATTACCAACCCCACTTATGGGGCAATCGGAAACGACACCACTGACGCTGCTCCAGCCATTAGAGCGGCTTTTGCCGCCGTCGTATCAGCGGGCCACGGAACGGTGTACTTCCCGCGCGGGACTTATCGAATATCTTCATATGCTCCGGGCCACTCAAACGGCATCGTGTTTGCTTCTGCGGATCACTTACATGTGCAGTGTGCGGTGGGTGCGGTAATCGACATGCAGGACTTCGCTGGTGGTTCTAGTGCGCCAGCGGTACTTCATCTCGACGCGACCACATGGGCATTCCCCTCTTCGCAGACCTACTACAACGTGACACCAATAAGTGCTCCGGGAGCGCAATCGATCACATTTCCCACGCCTACAGACACATCCAATTTCACGGTTGGTCAGGATTTGTATTTATTTGGCGCTCCCGGAACTGAAGCGGGGTGGGATGGGGAGCAATTCACCATCACATCGATTAATTCTGGAACGGGAGTTGTGGGCCTAGATCATCCTACTAGCAAGCCTTATACCGGGAATGCCAGTTCATTCAATGGCATTCCACTGACGACAGTGGCGGCGATACCTGTCCCTTCGGGAGCAAGCGGATACCGCACCGACCTATCCGTTGAGGGCTGCACGGTCATCAACACCCCGCGTGACTTCGTGTTTGTAGATGGACCCGTAAAGTATCTAAAGATAAAGAACAACATAATTTCCATGCAGCCTACAGGTGTTGGGCTTGTAATGAATCCATCCTTCATGCTGGATCACTTCGAGCTTTCAGGAAACTACTATGAGGCTGGATTGAGCACGTTCACGCAGCTTGCATGGGGCAATCAAAACGGGTGGATACACGACAACACCATTAAATCCCCCTACGCAAATAACGCCATCAATCCATCACAGGGTGTGGTTAACACCAGCATTGACCGCAACAAAATTTACCTTACGCTGCCTTCAGGTAGCGCTGGTAACATAGCCGGAATTTTGTTCGCCACGTCTTATCGAGTAAGCGTTACAAACAACGATATTGTCGTGTCGAATGGAACCGCGAGCACAGCTACGAATGCGATTCAAACAGGCTCGGGGAACGGACACTGTACGGAGTGCGTCTTCAATGGTAATAACATCCTTGTTAACAACGGCTCTACGACCGCAAGCGATGCCGGGATCAGCGATCAGAGCACGGGTGCCACCATTTCTAACAACACAGTTCACATGATTGGCGGCAGGACCGTTGGAATTCAGCTGCACGGAGCGACGACTGTTTTCCCGCAATCAGTGGCCATTGGCAATAAGATCACACTAGACGCAACGACAAGTTCCCTTGCTTACGGCATATTAGTAGACGGCTCAAACACCGCCGACGCGCAGGCTATTGTCAACAACAACCAAGTCTTCGGGATCAACGGTGCTCTTGGCGCGGGCTTTGGATTCTTTTCCCCAGCCCCCGGTGGCGATCTGAGTCACAACACCATTTACAACATGCCGACCGCCTTTGTGCTCACTAGCGGCACGACCGGCGCTCCGCAGATGATCGGGAACGTGTGCGTGGGTGTCACCACAACGACCAATTGCGGGTCTGTATCCGTCTTGCAGGATTCGGGCGCAAACGGAATCGTAAGGCGCACCGCTGCCGGGCAGACAACCACTGCGACCGCTGCTAACGTGACCTCACTGTATGGCTCTACGACCACAGGCTGCTACCTGGAAGGTGATACCAACACATGCACAATTCCGGCGGGTGCAGGAACGCAGATACCTTATGCCGGACTGGTTGAGCGTTGGTATCCTGGCGGCGCGACGACTACGACGATTGCAGGGTCAACTTTCATCCCTTGTGCTAGCACGGCATCTATAGGTGTAACCTCCGCCACGGCCAGCGGCCCGGTGCAGGATCAGTGGACATCGGGAGGCACCAGTGGAAATTGCGCTGGGTTTGCCTCCCAAATTTCCGCCACCACACCTGTGTATGAGTGGCGTGCCGGAAGTCAACCGCAGCTTTTATGGTCATGGTCTTTCTCGGCCAGCGGGGATTATTCCTCGAATGCACGTATTCAGATGGGCGTGGTGGGGGGCACTCATACCTGCGCCATGAGCACCATCGTGGCCGTGGCGTCGGGAAGCAATCCAGCCTCCTGTGACTACGCATTCATTCGCTACGACACTTCCCTGAGCGACACCACCTACCTGCTCTGCACCGACAACGACACCGGAACCCCGGCTTGTACCGCCATCGGATCGGTTGCGCCCACAGTGGCTACAGTGTTTGCGTCCATGACGTGGGCGGCGTCGATGGCCAGTGTAACGGCGTGTCTCAACACAACCACCCCCGCAACCAGCGGAACTTGTGTGACTAACTCCACCAAACTCATAGGGACCGGGGAGCAGATGTACGACTTTTTCGCTAACACAACCTTGACGGCTGCAGCGACGCACGTCAGAATCGGGCCGATTGAGGGCCACTCACAGGGAACTCAGTTCTAAGCACCGCAGTTGAATACGCTTCGATACCCGACACAAAGCCATGACCACTTCAAATTGGGGAGCAGAAATGCCGGAATCTCACAACACGGTTGACCATCGCCTCGGCGATCTTGAAAGTTGGCGGACGCTGGTCGTCGATCCGGCCCTTAAGGAACACGCAGAGAAAATCGCGGCGTTCGAGAGGATTGAGATGCAGATAGCTGGCATAGTGAAGTTCGTGAAGATCGTAGCGACGACCGTTGGAGTGTGCGCGGGGGTCTGTGAAATCGCGCGCGCTCTGGCGCCATACTTCCACAAGTGAGGTTACCCTGATGCCCACCGAGCCGAACGTTATCGAATCAGCATGCGCGCTTCTTATCAAGCATGAAGGCAAAAGACTGCGCCGCTACCGTGACTCTCTAGGCATCTGGACCATCGGCGTCGGCTTCAATCTCGCGCAGCCTGGCGCGCGCGAAATGGTCATGCGGATCGGCGCCGATTACGATGCTCTGCTGGCCGGCACCGCGGATCTTACGCCCGAGCAGTGCGACCACCTTCTGTCCCAGTGCATCATCTCCACCATCGAGTGGTTGACCAACGTATTCCCTGAGTTTTCAACCTATTCCGTCAATCGCCAGGTGGCTCTTATCGACATGGCCTTCATGGGGGAAGGCCACTTCCTGACCTTTCACCACTTCATCGCTGATGTTAAAGATGGTGACTGGATTTCTGCTTCCAATGAGGCGCTTGCGTCTAAGTGGGCCGAGCAGGTGGGCAAGAGGGCGCATGATGTGGCGCTGATGTTATCAAGCGACATGACGGTAGTTGGTTGACTTACAAACGATCTATCTCGACAATGAAGGCGTCAATGAAGCGTCTCGCCTATCTCGCGCTGTGGCCTATTGGGTTCGTCTTCGGCTTCCTGATCGGGAAGTTCGTATTGGGGATGCTATGACGCTTCCGCAGCCATTCTGGGCCGTCATTCTGGCAGTGCTGGGCGTCGTGCTGGCCATCGCATGCCTGTTCCACCCGACCGAGGAGAAGATCGTCCTGGCCATTCTGGCGATCGCAAGCAATCTTGTTTCGGGCGCCCTTGGAGCCTTTGTAGGCCACGCCGGCGCCATCAACGCAACCCAGTCCCCAACGGTGCAGCTTCCGGGGAACGAACCCAAGCAGTAAGGAGAATGTTCTAGTGCCCAACATCTTTCTTAACGTGGAAAAAGGAATCGAAGTAGCGGCCGAAGACGTGCTCGGATGGCTCAACAAGGCAGAGCAGAAGATCACCGTGGCCCCGGCGGCCGTTGCCGCGCTCGGCGTGATTCTTGGCGGCATTCAGAAGGTCGTCTCGGACGTGTCGGCCGATGTGTCGAACCCCGTTAACCTGACCCTACTGCCGGCGCAGATCAGCGACATCAAGGCGGTGTGGCCCGAAGTGCAGGCATTCGCGAAGACGCTGGGGATCAACATCTAAACAGACTCTCGTAACAGAGAGAACGCAACTGGGCCGGTCCGAAAGGGTCGGCCCGATTTTTCAGGTGAGCATATGGCGGCCAAGATGCGGGTCAGCGAAAGCGGGTGGGCGGTATTCCACTGCCCCGGCTGTGAATGCGGCCATCGCATCCTGGTGCAGGCTGTTGGTGGTCCCATGCCGCCGAATCCGATTGGCCATCACGTCTGGCAGTGGAACGGGAGCCTCGAAGCCCCGACGCTGACGCCATCGCTGAACATCCCTGGTGAATGCCATTCGTTTGTGAACGGCGGCAGGATTCAGTTCCTTCCCGACTCAACCCATAAGCTCGCAGGCCAAACGGTAGACATCCCAGACTGGGAGTAACGATGCCAACCAGACCGCTCGATCAAGCTATACAGAAAAAGATCGTTGAACTTGTCGGGCAGGGATTGTCTGACCGCAAGATAGGCGCCCGTCTTGGCATCAATCACTCTACCGTACTGAGCTACCGACAAAAGTTTGTTGGCAGCGTGGCCGCTGCTCCTGAGCCAAAGAAGGCTGACGAACCGGCTACCCATCAGGAAGTCATCAAGGCGCTTAAAAGCCACCCAATGACCACCGTCGAACTGGCAGATGTGCTTGACTGGAGTCCGCGGCGCGTCGAAGAAGCCATTGTCGCCATGCAGGGCCGCGGCGTCCTGGTTGGCAAGTCCTTTGATGATCGCTGGGCCATGCAGTCAGTGGAGCATGTCGAGCGCACCGTAACGCCAGTGGCGGCGACGACCGAGAAGTGGAATCACCGGTTCGGCGTGGTTTCTGACAATCACCTGTGCAACAAGCATAGCCGGCTGGACGTACTGACGGCCGCCTACGACGCCTTTGAGCGCGAGGGCATCACAACAGTCTTCAACCCGGGCAATTGGATCGATGGAGAGCACCGGTTCACCAAACCCGAATGCATCGTGCGTCCCGGGATGGACGCGCAGATCGATTACATGCTCGAGAACTACCCGCAACGCAAGGGCATCACGACGCGCTACATCGCCGGTGATGACCACGAAGGGTGGTATCAGCAGCGCGAGTGCATCGAAATCGGGCGCTACCTGCAGCTTCGGGCGGAACAGGGCGGGCGCGAGGACCTCAAGTACTTGGGATATGCCGAGGCTGACGTTGAATTGAAGTCGCCTGGCGGATCCGCAGTGATGCGCGTGGTGCATCCGGGGGGGGGCTCGGCTTACGCCATCTCCTACACCGACCAGAAGCGCGTCGAGAGCTACCAGGGCGGCGAGAAGCCCTCGATCGAACTTGTCGGCCACTACCACAAATACAACGTCGGGTACCCGCGCGAAGTAACGACCGTCCAGGCTGGATGCACGTGTGACCAGACGCTCTTCATGCGAAAGAAGCGCCTGCAGGCCATGGTGGGTTTCCTCATTGTGGAGATTCAGCAGGACAAGTCGGACGGCCACATTGACCGCGTGCGCCACGAGTTCTTCCCCTTCTTTGATCGTGGGTTCTACGAACGCCGGTACAGATAGCCGTGTTCGAGTGGACGCTCGACTTCGATGACGATGACGATATAGGCGATTTGTTTGGGAGTCCCGATTGGAAAAGAAAATGGATAAGACGCCACCGAACATCGAAAAGATTGTTGCCGTGGACTTCGACAAAACCATCTGTGATTCCAGCTACCCAGCCATCGGGTCTTTGAAGCCAGGTGCCTGTGAGGCGCTAGCTAAGATCCGGTCGCTTGGTTACTGGATCATTATTTGGTCATGCCGGACCTGCAAATTCTTCCCCGAAGTGTTCGCGTCGGACGGCGAGACACTCGACATGAATCGTGGCGTGGTCAGAGACATGATCGGTTTCCTCGATGACAACCATGTCCCCTACGACGAGATCGATGACGGAACAAAAGGCAAGCCCTACGCGGCGTTCTATATAGACGACAAGGCGATCCGATTCGAAAACAACTGGGATGCCGTGGCGAATCAGATTGCCAGTATCGAGTCTGGGAAGGTTGCCTTCGAGGGTGGTGCAACACGGTCTTCGATGGAGGTGCGTTTCGATCTTGTGCCGCGCGCTGCGGTCGAAGGACTAGCTCGACGCCTGACGTTGGGCGCTACCAAGCATGGCGAGAATAACTGGCGCAGCGGTGGCAAGGAATTCCGCAAGGCGACCATCAGTCATCTCATGGGGCACCTGCTGGACTACATGGAGAACGGGAACGCGAACGACGCGAACACCGACGCCATCATCTGCAACGCTGCGTTTCTCTGCCACTTCGAAAAGATCGATCCGTACCGGCCGAAGGAGTAAGCCCATGTACCGCTTCATCCGCCTCGCGCTCTCCATGCTGACCCTGACGGCGACCTTTGCCGTTGCCGCACTCTCCTGGTACGGCTGCGTTGCGCTCAAGCAGGTTGCCAACGCCGGCGCCGCGGCCACCCAGGCGGCCAAGGACCTGGACGCGACCCTCAAGCGGGTCAACGGGCCCACCGGCACCATTACGGAGACCGACAAGCTTCTGCTCGCCCTCAAGAGCACCACGGTCCATATCGACATGGCGGCGCGGCATGAAGACCAGCAGCTCGGCATCCTGGACGCTCAGGAGCGCCAACTGTTCGCAGACCTGCACGGGACTGCCAAGGATGCGCAATCTACCCTCACGGCGCTTACAGGGACGGCTCAGGCGCTCACGGAGACCGTAGGTGAGGGTAAGGCCACCCTGCAGGCGACAAAGCCGCTCATAAGCAGCCTGGACGCGGCCACGGTATCAGGAAAAGCAGCAATCGACTCCCTGAATGACCGAATCAACGATCCGCATCTGACATCGCTGATGGTGCACCTCGATGCGACCACGGGAAACATTGACGGGATCACGGCAGATGCCATGCGGGTCTCGGACAAGGCGACCAGCGATTACCTGGCACCCAAGCCCTGGTACATAAAACTGCGCGCCTATTCTTCGGACTTTTGGGATTTCGCGGCGCTTTTGGCGCGGCACACACCTTAGTTGGGTACGAATTACGGAGAAGAAAGGAGATCGCGTTAGTTGCCAGAGCACAAGTGGCCGTCCGAGAGGGCGGCCTTCTTGTTTTAGGAGTGATGGACTTCGTCGAGGATCTGCTCAGCTGGGGGCGGGGCAGCGGAGAGCGCGGCGCGGAACTGCTCAAACCAGAACACTAGCGGGGCCGGGTTGATGCTAACGACTCCAAATCGTTCAGCATGACGGAATGTGGATGAGTTTTCCCGCAACCGATCTACAATCCGATAGTGCAGGTATTCGCGCCAGCCTTCGAGCGTATTAGCTCCCTTGTCGATATTGCATGCGGGGCAAGATGGAAATAGATTGTCCGGTCTGTTGTTCTGAGGGCTCCAGAATCCACCCGCCGCAACCATCCGGCTCACATTCCTCTTTTCATCGCGCACGCTCTTTAGTTTGCGATTCACCGGCTCAACGTGATCAGCGTGCCATTTACCGTTCAAGTCGCAACCGCAGTAGGCGCACTTGCCGCCGAACTTCATACGCAACATCTCGCGTTCTCGCTTGTTCAGGATCATGGCAATAACTCCAGCGTTGCGGACCTTATCGGCTCACCGTGCACATCTTCCGGGTTCTCGCAACTCTTGTGGTGCAACTTGCCGTCGGTTCCGATAAACCACTTATCGTGGCGGCGAATCGGCTTCTGGCAGTCGCAGCAGACTCGCTTGCCACGCGCTTGCGGAAGCGGCTGCCCGCATGCCGGACAGACCTTCACTGATTGGTCCATCGCACGCAGCCTTCCGTGGTGCAACTACCGTCCATGCGGCCCCTTGGCGCGATCACGGAATAGGTGATGATGCCGCGCCAACAGGCCGGGCAGACGACCTGCCCCGTTCCAGGTGTGCCGGAGCCAAGAGTCCTGTGCGCATGCCTCCGCGCGGCGCTGATTGCCTTGAATGCCCGGTCAAGGGCAGCCAATCTGTCTTTCGTCATGCGACACTCTCCTCTTCCATGTCCAGCAGGTCGAACAGCGTCGGCACCGCAAGCTTGCGTTCGGACTCGCCCACGTACATCACGCCGTCAAGGTGGTAGTTGGTTGCCAACTCGATGCCGTACCCTTTGCGGCCCAAGGCGACCGCCCGCATCGGCACTGTTCCAATCCCCGAGAAGGGATCGAGCACAACCTCACCTTCCATTGAGAACTGAGTTATGACCCGGTCCGCGATATCGAACTGGAGAGGGCAAACATGGAGCTCGCGCCCGGCGGAGTGCTGCGCGCCGTTCAGCGTGCGCATCCTGGCCACATCGGTCCACACGTCTTCATGCCAGCTTTGCGGCTGCAGCAGCATGAACGTTGACGGCAGTCGGCTGCCCGCGATCTTGCAGGGGCACTGGCCACACTTCCGGTCACCCACGTGGATGTGCCCGCACTCCTGGCAGCGCTCCATCGACTCGCTCAACTGCACATGGCGCTCGAAGTCGTACACCTGGCGCATCGAGTCCTGACGAAACAGCTTGAAGATGCGTTCGTGCGGAACGCTCTCCAGGTCCTCTGGTGCCAGACAGCGATTGCCATTCGAACGCATGAAGCCGTGGGCATCAATCTGCCAGCGTGATCGCGTGTAACTGGCTTTGTCCTTCACCACGGGCACATCAGCGTACCCGTTCGACGTGTCGGAAGGATCCTTGCGGAACAGGAGTAAGTACTCCGGCATCCCGGCGCCCATGCGCGATCCGTCCTTACACTGTTCCGTCCATCCGAGGCGGTAAGTTTGATTGTTTTCCCTGACGACATCGGTGACGATGGTCTTGCGGCCGAGGAATCCGAAGCCGTGCTTCTCGAAGCGATCGCAGCAGGCATCTGAGAACCTTGAGACCGTCTGGTACCCGCGGCCGGTCAACCCGCCAGGCGTGATCCGGTCCTTGACGTGGATGGCAGCCACACGGCCCGGCTGGAGTACTCGCAGCAGGTTCGGGATCAGGAAGTCCATCTGCGTCCAGAAGTGTTCGTTGTCTTCAGTGTGGCCGAAGTCCCGGAAGCTTGGCGAGTACTCGTATTGCGTGGAAAAGGGAATCGAAGTCAGGATCAGGTGCACGCTGTCCGGAGCCATGACGTTGGCCGTCTCGGGAACGCAGTCATTGTTCACCATGATCCAGTTGTCGCCGCGGCATTCCACCCGCTCGATCTCCATCTTTCGGACCGCTTCATCAGCCAGCGCGTTCGCCCCGAGGCCGTACTTGCGGATAATCGCCGTCATGTTGGAGACAAGTTCTTTGTGCTGCTCCCACTTCTCTTCAAGGGCCCGGCGGATTTCGCGCTCAGCTTCGGTGTAGATGATCTCGATCCGTACTGGATGCTTCTGCAGGAACCTTTGAATCCGGTGGATAGCCTGTACGAAGTCGAAGAACTTGTACCCGACGCCGAGAAAGATCGCGTGGTGACACTGCTGAAGGTTGACGCCGGCGCCATACATCGAAGGCTTACTGACAAAGGCCGTCGTTTCCCGATTGCGCCACTGGGACATCAGTGGTTCGCGCTTGTCTATATCCTGGCTGCCATAGAGCGAAGAGAACGTGATGCCCATGCCGCGCAGCGTTGCGTCCACCGCATGCTGCTCGTCGTTCAGGTCGCACCATACGATGAACTGATCGCGCTCGAAGATGTCGTCATCCTTCGAAACCACGATCTGGGCCATCTTCTCGACCCGGCGCGTCAGGCTGTCGCGCTTCTCGCTGGCGGCCGGGCCCAGGCCGATGGCGGCATTCCGCAACAGGCGACCCTGGCCGCTTGGGTCCATGCCGGCGTTCTCATGGTCGGATGGAATCTCGTGCCACACAACTTCCATCGGTGGCATCGTGTAGCCCGTCGCGTCGAAGCCAAGGTCCGCAGGGCTTTGGAGAAAGACTGCCCAGGTCGAGCACCAAAGCCAGAAGTCCTGTTCACGGTGGGGCAGGAGCGTGAGCTCGTCGGCCTTCTCTGAGTTGCGCTTGAAGAACTTGGTCTTCGCGGCCGAGACATCCATCACGTCGAGGAATGCCGAGTAGGCCAGCAGTTCGATGAAGTCATTCGGCGATGGCGTCGCCGTGGCCACGAAGCGGTACATGCCGCTGCCTTCGAAGTAACCCATCATCTGCCGGAAGGTCTTCGTGCCGCCGAAACCGCGGAGGCAGGCCGCCTCATCGAGTGAGACAGCGGTGAACTGCCGCGGGTCCAGCTTGCCATCGCGAACCGTTTCGTAGTTGGTGATGAAGAGTCCGACGAGACTAGCATCCTCGACAGAGCGGATGAATGTGAGTCCAATCCCCAACATCTGCGCATCGCGCATGAACTCCTGGCGCACACCGAGCGGCGCCACTATCAACCCACGTCCACCCATGTGCTTGATCAGCAGCCGCAAGACTTCCAATTGCATCACCGACTTCCCAAGCCCGAATGCTGCAAAGATGGCCGCACGGCCGCGGCGCAGTGCCCATTTCACGATGGCGCGCTGGTGTGGCTTGAGGATCGGATTGATCTCGTCATCGGTGACGGAGATGCCCATATCCGGCGTAGAGAGAACCTTGGCCCGCAAAAAGTCTTCGTAAGTAAGAGTC